>Ga0307472_100000534_pt1 | contig 13491 bp, 12 predicted proteins | sample atmos_gasesAM5C__2_FD_204582 | JGI IMG/M metagenome (GOLD analysis project Ga0307472, IMG submission 204582) | Hardwood forest soil microbial communities from Morgan-Monroe State Forest, Indiana, United States - atmos_gasesAM5C_05 | ecosystem: Environmental > Terrestrial > Soil > Temperate...
TACCAAGTTGTCTCCTGATTTCGGTAAGGCAAGAATTTGGGACGCAGTCCACGCGCTGCGAATTTTTCGATAGAGACATTCTGGGCACTCGAACTACTTATTGTGCGCCTCCGGTAAACTAACCTTCAGTGATTGAGGTCACGGCCTATTGTGAAAATCGTTAGCAAGGTTCGACATCAATGCACCCAACTCGTCGCCACTTCCTGAAATCAGCGTCCACCTTCGCTGCGCTTCCCATGTTCGCAAATTCCGCTCACGCGCAAACCGTCAAACCTGCCTCGTCGTCTCCCCTTCCCAGGCTTACCGGAAGTCCCGTCCTCGACAGCCTTCCTCCTGTCATCGAGCATTCTCGCGATGTTCATACCAACGTCGACAAGGTTCGTGAAGTCGCCGGCTGGATGGCGTATGAAGAGCTCCCCATGCCGGACTACCAGTTGCCGTTCGGCATTGGCCAGGGCAGTGCTGATGAAACCATGGACTTCGTGATGACCGCCGACTGTGTCGATACCGCCTTCACCGACTTTACGACCCATACGAAATTTCAAGTCGATTACGCGGGCCGTCACTGGTCCGATTCCGACGCGCTCTTTGCCTGCATGAAGCGGGCGATGGACAACGGCATCCCGATCCTCGACGGCAAGTTTCTCGCCCAGGTCACCCGTCCAGAACTGGAGCGCATTTTCGCCGGCAACATTGAGCTCCCGATGCTCGACGAAAAGATGGAAGTCTGGCACCAGGTTGGTTCGGTTCTGGCCGCGAAATATCAGGGCCGCTTCCACAACTTCATTCGCTCCTGCCCGCCCCGACTCTACGACAATGGTAGCGGGCTGATCGAGCGTCTCACAAAAGAGTTCCCGCGCTTCAACGACGTCAGCCAATATGACGGGCACACCATCAAGTTCTACAAGCTGCCGCAACTTGGGGTGTGGTTCGTCTACTCCATGCTTCGCAAGTCCGGGCAGTTCGCGATCGAGGACATCGACAAGATGACAGCCTTCGCCGACTATATCGTGCCGGTGGGTTTGCGGCTGATGGGGATCACGAGTTACTCAGAGAAACTGGAAAATGCGATTAATAGCTACGCCATGATTCCGCGGGACAGCGCATGGGAAGTGGAAATTCGCGCGCATTGTATCTATGCCACCGCCCTGCTTCGAGAAGAGATCAACAAGAAACGAGCGCCAGAAAACAAAATTCTCATCCCGCAGATCGATGCGCGCTTTTGGATTCCTTATCACACCACGTCATGGCCGCATCATCTGACCAAGACGATCATGTACTGACTGCAATTCATCTACAGGGAAAGTCATGAAAAATCCCCACCCTAACCTCGCAAAGAACGCGAGGTTAGGATGGGGCACCCTTCGGGCCTTTCCAATCGGCAGATTCCCGCCTGAATTTACAGGCTGCACCGGATAGACCGTTACCGGGCCGGCGACTAGTGTCAACTTGCCGAAGAGTGACAATGCCCGTGTGAGTGTGAGAAAGGAGTTTTGCTGTATGTACCGAAGTAAAAAACAATCTTCTATGCGTGTCCTGATGATAGGGACCACGCTTCTGCTTGTGACTGGCCTGTGTTGGCCCAAGGATAAGGGCGATCAATCCGATATCGCAAAGCGTATTGACGAATCCGCGAAAGTGCTGAACGAGGTGATGGCGACCCCCGACAAAGCGATTCCTGACAAGGTGATGAAGGATGCGAAGTGCATCGCGGTCGTGCCTTCGATGTTCAAGGTGGCCCTTGGAGTCGGTGGTAGCCACGGCAAAGGCGTAGCGACGTGCCGCACCGAGCACGGATGGAGCGCTCCTGCGCCTATCACGATCACAGGCGGTAGCTGGGGTCTGCAGATTGGCGGCCAGGCTGTCGATCTGGTTATGGTCATTACCAACGACCAGGGCATGCAACATCTGCTGCAGAGCAAGTTCAAACTCGGCGCAGATGCTTCGGCCGCTGCCGGTCCTGTAGGACGAAATGCGGGCGCCGATACCGACTGGAAAATGAAAGCGGAAGTCCTGACCTATTCCCGTGCTCGGGGTGTTTTCGCGGGTATCGATCTGAATGGCGCAGCCATCACGCAGGACAAAGACGAGACTCGCGTCCTTTACCAAGACATGGTGCCGTTCGCGGAAATTCTGAACGGGAAGGTGAACCCTCCTCCATCCGCCGAACCCTTTTTATCGGCGGTGCGAAAGTATGCGGGCCAGGCCCAGGAGGCCAAGACAGCACGTAAGTAGCGTCACCACCTTAATGTCCTCGGCATCGTCATTCCGGATCACCGGCCAGGTCTCGTCTGCGACGACGGGGTCTACACGACGACTATTAGACCAGCGGCGCAATATCGTGGAAAGGTTTTGAATGAGAATCGCCCTGATCGCGCCTCCCTTCATCGCGGTACCACCCGAGGAGTATGGAGGCACGGAGTTGTTCGTGGGGCACCTGGCAGAGGGTCTTAAGAAATCGGGTGCCGAGGTTGTCTTATATGCTAACGGCGACTCCAAAGCGGAAGTGGATGTTCGCTGGATTTATCCGCATACCGAGTGGCCCATCAAAGTTCCAACCCATGCCTGGCTGCGCGAAATCAATCATGAGTCCTGGGCCGTGGCCGACGCTTTCAAGCACTGCGACGTGATTCACGTGCAATCGCCACAGGCGCTTTCGTTCTCCCGCTTTGTTGACCGCCCTTTTGTTTTGACCCTGCACGACTCCTACTCGCCCGAACTGAGCGCGTATTATTCGCACTACCCGCAGGCGTATTACGTTTCGATCAGCGATGCGCAACGCAAAAACGAGGTGATGCCGCGGCTTCGGACTATCCACCACGGCATTCAACTTGATCAGTACAAATTGGTCGAGAAAAAACAGCAATACCTTAGCTTTATTGGTCGCATCGCTCCCATCAAGGGCACGCACATCGCCATTGATGTCGCGCAACGCACCGGCATCCCCTTAAAGATTGCGGGCGAGGTGCAGCCTGCGTTCCGCGAATATTTTGAAAGGAAGGTCAAACCGCAACTGGACGGGAAATTAGTGGAGTACATAGGGCCCGCCGACCTCGCCGCCAAAAACGAGCTGCTTGGGAATTCCCTGGCCATGCTGTTTCCGATCCAGTGGAACGAACCATTCGGTCTGGTGATGGTGGAGGCCATGGCCTGCGGCACGCCGGTGCTCGCCAGTCCCGGAGGGTCGGTGCCGGAGGTCGTGCAGAATGGCGTATCTGGATACATCTGCCGGACGGTCAGAGAGATGGTCAAGCGGGTTGGTGACCTGCCTCTCGATCCACAGAAGATACGCGCTTATGTAGCCGAAAATTTCTCCACCGAGCAGATGGTGAACAAGTACCTGGCTCTTTACGAGGAAGCTGCTGGCGTAAAGCAAAAGCAGATCGCCTAACCACGCACGATTGTTGCCGCCCTGCGCTGGTTGCAGGGATTCTCTCCTCGGAAATTTTGATCGCTGGCATGAAACAGCCGTAGTACGATTCCTTGCCACATCCAGCGCGGCCTTGGCACGCAACTGGGCGTGTTGGGTTTCTTCGACTCCGTGACCTTTCAAGAATTGTCATTCCGCGCGGAGCGAGGATCTGCTGTGCCCGGGAGCGTTAAAGAGCGAGATTCCTCGCTACGCTCGGAATGACAAGTTCTAAAAGGTCTCAAATTATTTTTGTTTCTGAAATTGCTTTGGTTTCCGGAATTGTTTTGATTCTCGAAATTGGTTGGGACGATCAAGCGTTCTAAGCTTCGATGCCTCGAACTCGGTCCATCTTTAATTGCCTCTTCTCTTGCCTGCTTGTTGCAGTTCCCTCGCTTGCGACCGCGAATGTTACGGTCGACGGAGTTGTGCTCGATTCCAGCGGAAACACATTGAAATCGGCGAGTGTCACTCTGAAGAGCGGATCTTTCTCGGTTTCCATCAGGACAGACCTGGATGGGAGGTTCTCCTTTGCGGACGTGCCCCAGACCGAGGGCACGATTGATGTCGCTGCGCAAGGCTTCATGGCCGTTCATCAGTCGTGGCACGGGGATGGAAACGTCGCCGTTCATCTGGAAATCGTCCTGCACCCCGGTCCCGCAAAGGAGGTGGTGACCGTCTCGGCCGCTCGCATCGGGGTGCCGCTCTCGGACACGCCTGGAAGCACAATTCTTTTCTCAGCGGCGGATGTGACGGCGATTCCTGCTTTGCGTATCGATGACGTGTTGCGCCAGGTGCCAGGTTTTTCGCTATTTCGTCGTTCTGGTAGCCGGACGGCGAATGCTTCCGCGCAGGGAGTGTCGTTGCGAGGATTGGGCGGAAGCGCCTCCAGCCGTGCCCTGGTTATGCTTGATGGCATTTCGCTGGTCGATCCTTTTGGCGGCTGGGTGTATTGGGGTCGCATTCCGCGCGTCGCGCTTTCCAGCGTGGAAGTGTTTCGCGGCGGCAGTTCGAACCTTTATGGGAGTTCGGCGCTGGGCGGGGTCGTGCAGTTCCTGACCCCCGAGCCGAACACTCCCGCGTTCACGCTCGAAACCTCCTATGGCAATGAAAAAACTCCAGACCTTTCCTTGTGGACGGGCAGCCGCTTGGGCGGATGGGATTACTCGTTGACGACAGAGATGTTTCGTACAGACGGCTACATTCTTGTCTCCGATGCAGTTCGTGGAAGCGTGGATACGCCCGCCAATTCCAAGAACGTCACGGTATACGCGCGGGTTGGTCACGAACTCGGGAACAATGGGAGAATATTTGCGCGCGGCAATTTCTACACCGAGTCTCGCAACAACGGAACGCAACTTCAAACCAACGACACGCGCATTGGCGAAGGCGCGCTGGGCGTCGACAAGCAATTCAGCAACAACGATTCATTGATGGTCAGGTTGTATGGCGACGTCGAAAGCTACAATCAGACTTTCACGGCGGTTGCGCCCGGTCGCAACAGCGAGACTCTGACTGATCTCCAGCATGTTCCCGAACAGGTAGTGGGCGCAGCCGGCCAGTGGGTGCATCCTGTGGGCGGAAGCCACACGCTGTTAGGAGGAGCAGACTTCTCCGAGGTGATTGGCGCCAGTAACGAAATTCTATTGACTGGCCCGAACCGAAACCGCAACGGTGGAGGCCGGCAGCGAACGCTGGGATTCTTTGGGGAAGACATCTTCCGGCACGCGAAGTGGACAGTAATTTTAGCTGCGCGGGTTGATGACTGGAGAAACTTTAACGGGAGTCTGGTCATTGTTCCGCTTGCAGGTTCGCCGGTCAAGACCACTTATCCGAGTCGCACCGATGTCGCGCTAAGCCCCCGGCTTTCTGTTCTGCGGGCCGTGAACGAACATGTGTCGCTGACGGGTTCTGTCTACCGCGCTTTTCGGGCGCCCACTCTCAACGAGTTGTATCGCACCTTCCGCGTGGGCAATGTGCTTACCTTCAACAATGCGGGGCTGAGCGCGGAGCGGCTCACTGGGGCAGAGGCGGGAGTCAATCTCTCCGGTTGGAATGGCCGCCTGAACATGCGCGACACATTTTTCTGGAGTGACATTGTCGATCCAGTTGCAAACGTAACGCTTTCGACCACGGCCACCCTTATTACGCGGCAGAAACTGAACCTGGGCCGCACGCGCTCTCGCGGCGTGGAGTTGGATGGCGCTTTGCGGGTGAACCGCGACATCCAGATCTCCGCAGGATATACCTACACCGCGGCCACGGTGGTGAGCTATCCGGGCAATCCCGGCGGCATCGATCTGGTTGGGCTTGACGTGGCGCAGGTGCCGCGCAATGTATTCACCTGGCAGGCGCGATACTGGAATCCATCACGGGTGTTTGTAAGCGCGGCGGGACGTTTTGTGGGACAGCAATTCGACGATGACCAGAATCAATTGCCGCTGGCTCGCTTCTACACGATGGATCTCCAAATAGGACGCTCTATCACGCCCCATTTCGAAGTGTTTGGGGCGGTCGAAAACGTTTTCAACCAGCGTTATCAGGTGGCACGCACACCAGTCACTAACCTCGGACCACCCATACTATTTCGGATAGGGTTGCGTCTCGGCTATCCGGCGAGGTGAACACAGTCAATCGAATCCTCGCGCCATCCTTATCGTAATCGTAGCGCGTCTGGACGCTCGCATTCCACGCGGAAACTACATTTCGTGGCGCAATTTGGCGTACCAAGGCCATCCATCCTGCGTGTTAGGTTTCTAGTAAGCGGGGGGAGTCTTCCACAACTCCAAACGGACGTGTACCGGTTTAGTCGATTTGGCGAAAACCGGGCTTTGCGCGTTTACGTTCGGAAACTCGGAGTTCTGAGTATGGAACGCAATCCGCAAATGGACCAAGAGCAGTTAGTCGAATTGATTCAAGACTTCGTCGATGAGCAGTCCCTACGAACCCAACTACCCCCAACATGTCCGCGTTGCGGCCAGGCGATGAGTTTCCACGAAGCGACCGTCTGGCTGTATGGCAGCGATTCCGGATGGACTCTAAGCTTCCCCGCATGCGTTTGTGACCGAGAACCCGTAATTGGGAGTGATGCTACTTCGCATGCATCTCCAGAGCGCGCTTCGTTCATGAATCTTCACTTTGAAAGTGTTGCACGGAGGGAGTGCTGACGAATATGAACACCACGGCCATGCCCATCGCCAAAAGCGTCATTCAACCCAGACCTTCGGACAATGGAAATCGCATCCTTGGAGGTGAAATCCTTGGCAAGCTGCCTCGTGCCGAGCTTGACCTGCTTCGTCCCAGGCTGGAGTTCACGCCTTTGCGGGTGCACCAGATCCTCCATGAAGCCGGTGACAAGATTCGATTTGCGTATTTTGTAGAAAGCGGACTGATATCGGTCGTAAATATCCTGCCGGATGGAAAAAGCGTGGAAGTTGCTCTAGTGGGCCGAGGCGGTTTCACGGGATTGCCGGTGGTGGACGGCTTCGGTACGAGCCCGAACCGCTTCATCATCCAAGCGGAAGGCACCGCGGACCGGATTGACGCGTCTGTATTAAGCGAGCTTCTACCCCACTGTCCGCACTTGAGTCTCGAATTGCACCGCTACGGTCAGCGCCTTGCCATGCAAGCTATGCAAATCGCGGCCTGCAACGGATTGCATGAGGTCGAGGAACGGCTGGCGCGCTGGCTGTTGATGAGCCACGAACTGCTCGGCTCCAACGAACTTCCCCTTACGCAGGATCTTCTCGGCCAGATGCTGGGAACTCGCAGATCAAGCGTGAGTCTGGCGGCGGGCACGTTGCATAAGGCTGGCATCATCACTTATCGACGCGGAAGAGTGACGGTGCTCGACAAAGTAAAACTTCAGCATGCTTCCTGCGAATGTTATCAACTCATCAAGCAACATCTGGCGAGTTGGGCGGCTGAGGTTCAACACGTCTGATGGTGGCGGCTTCGTTGTCCGGTGCTCACTTTCGGCGCCACGAAATGCGAGCACCTCGGGGGAGTCAAGAGAACCATTAAGGGATTTTGTATGGATGTCGATCGAGTGCAGTCGGAAGAACTGGCGACCTGGAAAGAAAAATATATGGCGGCCTTGTTCGAGATGGACAAACGCAGGCTGAACCAGCGGATCACAGACGCAGAAATGGCCGTCGCAAAGCGTACCCGGGAACTTTTTCAGAGCGACGGTGACACTTCCTCCGGGACGCAACTCAGGGAGCGCAAAGCTCTGGAAGCTGCCTTCTACGCGCTCCAGGCTCTGCGCAGCATAGCACAGAGTGACCGTGGCGCCGCCAGGCGCTCGTTCGCCGCGTAGGTACTCATTTGCGTACTGTCGCTAATCAAAGGCTACCGAAGCAGGATGACATGGCCTCTGACGGACGAAAGCAGTTGCAGCGCTGGGAGGAACTTGTCGACGAGGCCGAAAAGGAAACCGATCCACAGAAACTAATCAGGATCGTTGAAGATCTCTGTTCATTGCTGAACGCAGAAAAAAAGCCGCCTGCCAGTTCTCGAGCCACTGCCCACCAATCGCAAAAGAGCGCCCGCAAGTAGCCTCGGACAAGTCAATCCGCAAAATGATCAATTCAGGCGGCCTTTTGGTGGTCGCCAGCTTTGTCCAGGATTCGATGGGCTTGCGGCGGTCCTCCATGGCCCAGGATCTTGACTTCAATATCACGCACGCGCTGGTAGTTCACGAAGAATGCGTCGATCTGTTCGAGGACCTTTGGATTCAGTTCCTCAAGGGTCCTGATCTCGGAGTAAAGCAAAGACTGGGTCGCGATTGCCACCAGGCGGTCATTTCGCTTGGTCCCGCCCTTTTCCGTTTGCTCTGCTTCGATCACTCCCACCAGCTTGACTTCCACCAGGCAACCGGGGAAAAGCGCTTCGTCGGTAAGCACGAGCACGTCCAGCGGGTCTCCATCTTCCGCCTTGGTTGCCGGCACAAAGCCGAAATCGTAGGGAAACATCATGCCTTCTGGCATGACTTTGGAAAGCTTGAAGCGGTGACTGGAAGGATCATACTTGATTTTGTTTCTGCTGCCGCGCGGAGTCTCAATGATGACATCGATCGAGCTCGATGTTTCATAATCGTGATTATTTTTGGAGGTTCCCGTTTTACGCTTCATGTCTTCTCCGTTGCTTCAGGCGGCGAGAGCAGCCGTTGCGGACCATACCGGTTCCGCTGGGCCACGCGTGTATGCTCGCGAGGAACGCTTGTCTGCTCGTTTCGAAACACGCAGGAACTGCTTCCGCATCGATTCGGCGAGGGCGAGCGCGGTTTTGAATTTTGCGTCCGCGGTTTTGCGCAGTTCCGCGAGAAGTTGGCAGTTTGGCCGATGATTCACTACATCTTTGGCGATGGCGAGCAGTTCTTCCCGGTCGTGCCATTCGCCAATGGCATCCTTCACTTCTACGAGGCGCTTGACGAATTCCTTTTCCTTGGCGTTCTCGGCCATTTCCAGAACATTGCGGAGTTCCTTGACCTTCAAACGATAGGGATGCAGGTTATTCCGTCCCAAATGTGCCGGCTGAGTAAGCTCAGACAGCAGGTGCAAAGCTGACGCGGCCGCCTCGGTATTCACCGTGTTTCTGCTTGCGTCCCGGCTTCCATTGCGATACAGAGCCTTGTCCATCTGTCGGGAGGTCTGTTTCAGCCGCTTTCTTAGTGGCGACGCATACTGCTTGATGACAAGATCGAGCTTCTTGGCGTATTTCTGGCGTTGGGCGCCGAGATACTCGAGCAACTCCACGGAGCATCTCTGTTCGCCATCCAGACGTGGCACCTGTGAGGCGTAGTTTGTCAACACGTCCATGTCGCGCACCTTGCCGGCACGTTTCCGAAGCTTGGAAATCTGTTTCAGCGCCTGGCGCCCGGGACGCCCCGAATCGAGCGACAGTGCGTGCAGGGCAGCTTCGATGCGGCGGGAATTGGTGCGCAGATCGTGAACCTCGTCCTGACCCGGCGAAGTGGACATGTTCTTGAGAAGCTTGCGAACCTTGCGAACGGGTTTTTGCATTCGGTCTGCATCGACTGCCATAGGCGTACTCCAGGACATTCGTTAAGTCTCGCGGGCTCCGGTTGGGATGCTGAATCCTCGCCGGCAGTTTGGATGCGAAAATTGAGCGGCGTCAGCGAGACATCGGCTTTGAATGGGTGGGAATCCCGGTGAGCGCATCGTCTTCATTCGCGGGCGGTTTTGGCTTCTCTCGCGAACGTCCGGCTCAAGACACTATTCGAAGACTCTACCCTCTAGTACCGATTGGCTCGAACCAAGCATCCTATTTGTAATAAAGGAGAATTGCAGGGGAGGGAATTCCCATGTGTAACTTACTCTCTATAGTGCTTGTGGGCGTCGTCTTGTTGCAAAACCCGTCCTCACAAACTTCCCCCAACGCTCCGCCTGCCAACAACAGATCTCAGGCTGCCAATCAGGCGAGCATCGACCGAATCACGAGGGAAGTTCATCACGAGCTGGCTTTGCTGCCCTACTATGGCGTCTTTGACAATCTTGCCTATCGTGTGTCGCCCGACGGCACTGTGACGCTCATAGGGCAGGTGGTTCGGCCGACCTGAAATCCGATGCGGAAAATGTCGTGAAACAGCATTGAAGGTGTCGAGCGCGTGGATAACCAGATCAAGGTTCTGCCAACCTCGCCCATGGACGATCAAACTCGTATGGCAGTCTACCGCGCCATCTACGGAAATGCGGAGCTAAGTATGTATGCAGTGCGCGCGGTGCCGCCGATCCACATCATCGTCGAGAATGGTCACGTCACATTGGAAGGTCTGGTCGCTCGTCAAATGGACAAGCAAATTGCCGAGATGCAAGCCAAAAGCGTTCCCAATGTTTTCTCGGTGACCAATAATCTCCGCGTCGAGGAACAAGGAAGCTGATACGTCGGTTGTCCTTTGGATGGAGCGTCGGGCGTCCCCGCCCGAGGGACGGGCGAGACGCCCGTCCCTCCAATCTCTTCTTGCGGCGTTCGATCGCGCTGAATATAAATCCGACCAAAGAATGTGCGGGCGATGTGCTGCGCCTGGCAATACCATCGCCCACACGCCGAACGCCTGTGCGCTCAGTGTTCGCGCCGGGCATCGTCGGCATCTTCCGCGAGGTCGCGAAGATAATCGAAGAAGGCTTGCGTCTGGCCGATGAACAATCCGTCATCGTTGAAGGATTTCAGCGCCGCCATAGCCGCGCCTTTCGTTGCCGTGGGACGAATGATGGAGACGACCGGGAAGTTCTTGCTGAGGAACTTGGTCGGCTCCGGCATGATGAGGTTAGTTTGCAGATCCTCGCCGAGCATGTGGTCGGCGCCGGGGAATGTGACTTTGACTTTTGTGACGGGATCGACCACGTTGACCAGGCGCGGTGAGTTGCCGGCCTTGTCGTGCCAGGTTTGGAAGTGCGTGATTTCGGTGCCGCCGATACTGAGCAGGATGCGCAGAACTTCGGGGTTGGTGACCCGCTGCGCAAGCTGTGGATACAGGCTGCTGCCGCCCTGTTCGATAAAGGCGAAGTGGAAGCCGGCCGTGTTCGCGATCGCTTGCGTGAAGTCCGAAATATTCATCGGCTTGGAAGGATCGGGTTTCACGTCATCGTCGGTGCGCGGAATGGCCGTATGCTGGCCGACCGCGAGCGAGGGAATGGCGTTCGGGAATTTATCGCCGAAGTCCGGGTTTCCGGTCCGGCTGCGATAACGAGTCCACCAGGAGGTGTCGACCGTAAGCTGCATGAGGTTGGTAAGTCGGCCAATCTGCTGGGCTCCAGTAGCCTTGCTGCTTGGGAGAGTGCGGAACTGATCGAGGCTTACGATGTCAGCTCCCTTGGAGGCGAGATACGCATTGATGAAGTCTTCGTGGGTTAGTTCGTCTTCAGTGTTGTCGTGGATGTACTGGGGCATGTCGCCATCGAGCTGGGTAAGCGCCAGAGTATAAAGAGGACTTCCTCCGGTCACAGTATTGGGATATCCCGGAATGAGTTGGCTGGCGAGGGTGGGAACTTCGTTGTCCTGAGTGCCTGCAAGCTCTGTGTATTGCAACCAGAGATCGCTTTCGATGATTTCGGCGGTTGCCAGGAACCGGAGAATGGCAGCATCGCCCGCGGTCAGCGAACCGCTGCGTTCCTCGGCGCCGAACAGTTCGGTAGTGAGCAAGCCGCCAGCCGAGGCGGCAGCGCCGGCTACGCCGATGCCTTTCAGAAAAGAACGCCGACGGATTTGACGGCCTGCTGGGGAATCTTCTTTTACAGGGTGAGTGGTGAGATTGGGGGCTGGGAGACGACCGCTTGCCATAATCCACGCTCCGATGACCAAGAAGGCATTTGGGCACCTCTTGGGATTGATTTATCTGGCGAGAGTAGACGCGTCTAGATAGGCCAGGTGTCACGAGATGGTTAGAGTTGTGTAAGAGTTTGGCTCATGGAGGTAAAGACCGGGTCATGCTTTAGTAAAGGAATGGTTGCAACCGAATCTAGAACCTTGATTAACGTGCCCGAAGGCTGCACGACGCAGCTGCTTGGGAGAAAGCTTTTGACCACAGAGGACGGGCGGAAGCCGCGGAGAAACTCCCAAGAGATGGAGGAACTGGCCTTGGAACGGGGATAGGAACGCAGGACGATACAATCGTGGACATGAAGGCCACACAAGACAAACCGCTTCTCGGCAAAACTGTGCTGATCACGGGAGGAACGAAGCGGCTGGGGCGAGCTTCTGCGCTGGCGCTGGCGGCAGCCGGCGCCGACGTTGCAATTACATTTAACCGTTCGGCGCGCGAGGCACAACACACCGTCATCGATCTTACGGCTGCGGGGGGTCGCGCCTTTGCCCTGAAATGCGACATCACTGTCGAGAAGAGTGTGCGCGCCATGATCAAAGAAGCGGTAAAGGAACTGGGTGGCATCGACATCCTCGTGAACAACGCTGCGAATTACGAAACGGTAGAGTTCGACAAGATTTCTGTTGCCCAATGGGACGCGATCTTCGCTTCGAACACGCGCGGGCCGTTTCTGGTCACGCGCGAGGCACTGCCGCATCTGCGCGAGCGGCGCGGTAAGGTGATCAATATGGGGTCGTTAGGCGGCCTGGTGCCGTGGCCGACGCACGCGCATTATTGTTCGTCCAAGGCAGCGCTGCACATGTTGACGAAAGTCATGGCCAAGGCGCTGGCCCCGGAGATTGCGGTCAACGCGGTGGCTCCAGGAATGATCGATTTGGGTGAGCAGGACGCGAAGGCATTCATGCGAAAGATGGCGCGGGTTACTCCCATGAGACGCAATGGTACCGGCGAAGAGATTGCCACGGCCGTGCGCTTCTTTGCCGAGGCGCCCCACTTTATTACCGGACAGATTCTGACAGTGGACGGCGGACTCAGCTTAAGTTCTGTTGCCGAGTAGAGCGCTGCTAATGTTCGTGAATTAACCTTGCCGTTGCTGCCTTAGCTCGTCTTCCTGTATCGTGCCTACTCGGCCACAACCATCATGATCAAGAAGGTTTGCAGAGGGGTTGCCTTCACCAGTGCAGCGCTGTTTCTTCTGATTTCTGCGGCATGGGCGCAGCAGGGTCCGGAAGATGGTGGACGCGAAGTGCAGCTCTGGACGGGAGGCGGATACACCGTTCCGGGTGGCACGAAGAATACTGGCGTTTGGAATCTGGGACTGCGCTATGGGTGGATCTTGACGCGTCCTCACGGTCCCGGCTTCCTGAAAGGACGTTTTGAATATGCGGTTGATGGAGTGCCCATCTTTCTTGTCTTTCAGCCCGCCAATACCGCTTACGGATTGGGGTTCAATCCCATCGATCTGAAGTGGGATTTCGCAACCCGGAGTTCGGTCGTGCCCTACCTTGAGATCGACGGCGGAACTTTGTTCACCAACCACACCGTGCCGGCTGGAACGAATACTGTGAACTTCACGTCCAGCGGCGTATTTGGGATGCATCTGCTCGGGCCCCGTTACAACTGGAGTATCGAGGCACGATACATGCATATCTCAAACGCGGGGCTGGCGAAACCAAATCCGGGGATCAATACGTTTCAGGTGCGGATTGGTATTGGCAGGTTTCTTCCCAAGAAGCAG
>Ga0307472_100000535_pt1 | contig 13487 bp, 11 predicted proteins | sample atmos_gasesAM5C__2_FD_204582 | JGI IMG/M metagenome (GOLD analysis project Ga0307472, IMG submission 204582) | Hardwood forest soil microbial communities from Morgan-Monroe State Forest, Indiana, United States - atmos_gasesAM5C_05 | ecosystem: Environmental > Terrestrial > Soil > Temperate...
AAGGAAAGACTCGCCTGCCTAAGCTGCTCGGCGAGCGCGTTTCCCAGCGCGTCGATCACGTGACGGAACGTCACGTTTTCATCGTGTCCCACTTCTGCTTTCGTGGCCGGCGAAAAGATCGGGGGATCGAGTCGCGCGCTCTCGACCAACCCGGTGGCGAGCGGTTCGCCGGCGAGCGTACCGGACCGCCGATACTCGGCCCATGCCGAGCCGGTGATGTATCCCCGGACCACGCACTCGAACGGGACCGGTGTCGTACGGCGCACCAGCATGGCCCGGCCTGCGAGCGTGGACCGGAACGGCTCGAGCGCGTGCACCCGCGCCACGATCTCGTCGCTGTCCGCCGACAGGTAGTGACTGGAGATCACGGAGGCGAGCCGCTCGAACCAGAACGCGCTGATTTGGGTGAGCACCGCGCCTTTGTGAGGTACTGGCTCGCGCAGCACGACGTCGAACGCGCTCACGCGATCGCTGGCGACGAGCAGGAGGGTCTCGTCGTCGACCTCGTACACCTCGCGCACTTTCCCCCGCCGCAGGAGGGGAAGGGGCAGAGCGCTCGCGATCAATGCCGATGTCATACCGTGACCTCCGCCGAAGTTGCGGTGGGCGCCGCGGTTTCGATTCGCCGCAGCACGGACGGCAGCACCTGGTCGAGGAACTCGTCTACCTGGCGGGCCGCGCGGCCGGTGTACGCCGTGGCCTCGAGCTCGTCGGGGCTGATGGCGACCTTGAGGGTCTTGAACGCCGGGTCGCGCGCCAGCCGCTCGAGCAGGTCGTTCGGCGCTCCGTGCTCGGCCACGGCCTGCGCGACGGCGAGGCTGTGCGTGCGAATCACCTCGTGCAGTCGCTGCCGGTCGCCACCCGCCTTCACGCCCCGCACGAGCAGCCGCTCGGTGGCGAGGAACGGCAGCTGCTCCGCCACGTGACGCGCGATCACGGGCTCGCGCACCTCGAGGCCGGCCGCGACGTTCGTCGCGAGGACCAGGATCGCGTCCGTGGCGAGAAACGCCTCGGGCAGCACGAGGCGACGGTTCGCGCTGTCATCGAGCGTGCGCTCGAGCCATTGCTCCGCCGCCGTGTGCCAAGCGTTCCCTTCCAGCTCGATGACGAAGCGCGCCAGGCTCGTCATGCGCTCGGCCCGCATCGGGTTGCGCTTGTACGCCATGGCGGACGAGCCCACCTGATCGCTCTCGAATGGCTCGAGCATCTCCCCTTCGTGCTGTAGCAGGCGCAGATCGGTCGCGAACTTCGCGGCGGATTGCGCGACACCGGCCAACGCCGCCAGCACCTGCGCGTCGAGCTTCCGTGGATAGGTCTGACCCGTGACCGGAAACACCCGCGCGAACCCCATCTTCCGGGCGACGCGCGCATCGAGCTCACGGACCTTGTCGTCGTCGCCGTCGAACAACTCGAGGAAGCTGGCTTGCGTGCCCGTCGTGCCCTTCACGCCGCGGAACTGCAGCGTCTCGAGACGATGGAGCAGCTCCTCCGCGTCGAGCAGGAACTCCTGCATCCACAGGGTGACGCGCTTACCAACGGTCGTGAGCTGCGCCGGTTGGAAGTGTGTGTAGGCGAGGCACGGCAGGTCGCGGTGGCGGCGGGCCAGCTTGGAGAGCGCCACCAGCACGGCGGCCACCCTGCCGAGCAGGAGCTCCATGCCTTCGCGCATCAGCAGCAGGTCGGCGTTATCCGTCACGTACGCACTCGTCGCGCCGAGATGAACGAACGGGCGCGCCGCCGGTGCCTGCTCGCCGAGGTGATGGATGTGTGCCATCACGTCGTGTCGCAGCCGCTTTTCATGCTCCGCCGCCCGCTCGAGATCCGCGTCGTCGAGGTGCGCGCGGAGCTCGGTCAGGGCGCGCTCCGGCACGTCCAGGCCGAGCTCCCGCTCTGCCTCCATGAGCGCGTACCACAACCGGCGCCACAGGCCGATGCGCCGCCGCTCTCCCCAGAGCGCCTGCATCGCCGGCGAGGCGTAGCGCAGCGACAAGGGCGAACTGTAGGTCACACCGCAGCCTTCGCGCGCGCGGCCAACTTGCCCCAGTCCGCGAGGAATTGCTCCAGCCCGCGGTCAGTGAGCGGGTGCTGCAATAATTTCCTCAGGACGTCCGGGGGAAGTGTGGCCACGTCGGCGCCGATCATCGCCGCCTCTACCACGTGGCGGGGATGCCGGATCGACGCCGCCAGGATCTCGGTGGCGATCTGGTAGTTGTCGAAGATCACTCGCGCCTCGCGGATCACGTCCATGCCCTCCTGCCCGACGTCATCGATCCGCCCGATGAACGGACTCACATACGAGGCACCGGCCTTTGCCGCAATGAGGCACTGCACGCTCGAGAAGCAGAGGGTGACGTTCGTCTTGATCCCGTCCTCGGCGAGCCGGCGAACCGCCACCATGCCCGCCTCGAGCATCGGGATCTTGACGACGATATTGTCGGCGATCTTGGCGAGCTCCTTGCCTTCGCGCACCATGCCGTCCGCGTCGGTAGCGACCACCTCGGCCGACACCGGTCCGTCGACCAGGGAGCAGATCTCCTTCAACACGTCCCGCGGATCGAGGTCGCCCGCCTGCTTGGCCAGGAGCGATGGATTCGTCGTGATGCCGTCGATCAGCCCCGCCTGGGCGGCCCAGCTGATGTCCTTGAGGCTTGCGGTATCGAGAAAAAACTTCATGACTCAGTCCTCGGCGTAGAGGTCAGCGGGATAACGCACCGCCACGAGGTACAAGCCCTGAGGCGGGGCGGGCGGGCTGGCCGCCTGGTTGTCGGTCGCGGCGAGCAGGCGGGGGAAATCCTCGAGGGGGCGCCGGTCGAGCGCAATGTCCACCATGGCGCCCACCAGGAAGCGCACCATCCGATGCAGGAAGCGGTCGGCCTCGATCGTGAACGTCACCCCCACTCCGTCGGTCCGCGGCGCCCACTCGGCGAGCGCCACGCGGCTGCGGTAATGGGGCCGGTCTGAGCCCGCGCCCGTCGCGGCGAGCCCGCGGAACTCATGCTCGCCGGGGAGCACACCGGCCGCGCGGGCGAGCGCCGTCGGATCGAGCGGGCGACCCAGGGCCCATTCAAAGGGCCGCCGGAACGGCGAGTGCGCCGCTTCGTCGGTACCGATCACGTACCGGTAGCGGCGAGCCTCCGCGCTCCGGCGCGCATCGAATCGTGGCCGCATCGGGTGGACGTGCTCCACCCAAATGTCGCGCGGGAGCAGCGCATTGAGCGCACGGCGCAGCCCATCGCGATCGGCGGCCCAACGCTCCTCGGCCGTGAACCCGACGCCCTGGCCGAGGGCGTGCACGCCTGTGTCGGTGCGCCCGGCTCCGGTCGCCGACGTCGGGCGACCCATGAGCCGCGCCAACGTGTCCTCGAACTCGGCCTGCACCGTGCGCGCATTCGGCTGCCGCTGCCAGCCCGCGAACTGCGCCCCGTCGTATTGCACCACGGCGAGGTAGGGCCGGCTCGTCACGGGCGAAAGATAGGGTCGAGAGGGGGGAGCAATCAAGCCACGCAACCCCTTGTGGCATTTGACAAAAGGCGATTTTCCCGGGTAGGTTTGGCAGGCCCGAAACCCCCTAACCCCGTGCCTGCCGCCTCGCCCTCCGATCCCAACCCGCTGCGCCGAGCGATCGCCGCCCTCGCCGATCGCCGCCCGCTCAGCGAGCACGAAACGACGGCGGCGTTCGCCGTCGTCATGCGCGGCGAGGGGACGCCAACCGAAATCGCGGCGCTGCTCATGGGGATGCGGGTCAAGGGCGAAACCGCCGATGAGGTCGCCGGCGCCGCGCGCGCGCTCCGCCACGCGATGGTCCCGGTAGACGTCCCGGGCGACTCCCTCGTGGACACCTGCGGTACGGGCGGCGGCGTGGTCCCCACGTTCAACATCTCAACGGCGGCAGCGTTGGTCGCGGCGGGCGCGGGTGCCGTGGTGGCCAAGCACGGGAACCGCTCCTTCACGTCGAGATGCGGCTCCGCGGACGTGCTCGAGGCAATGGGTGTGTCCATCAGCATGGACGCCGCCGAGGCCGCTCGAGTGTTGCGGGAAGCCTGCGTCACCTTCCTGTTCGCACCCAACTTCCATCCCGCGATGAAGCACGCGGCTCCGGTGCGGCGCGAGCTCGGGATTACCTCGGTGATGAACCTGCTGGGCCCGCTCGCGAATCCGGCGAGCGTGCGGCGTCAGGTCATTGGCGTGGCCGACGCGGATCGCGCGCCCCTGATGGCGGCGGCACTGGCGCGTCTCGGCACCGAGCACGCACTCGTGGTGCACGCCCGCGTCGGCATGGATGAGATCTCCCCGAACGGCGTCACTGACGTCTGGGAAGTGAAAGGGAGCGTCGTCTCGACCTGGGAGCTCGACGCAGAACGGTACGGCCTCGGACGCGTAGACGTCACGACACTCGCGGGCGGCGATCCTGCCGCGAACGCGGCCCGCATCGAGCGGCTCCTCGCCGACGGCCGGGAGGACTCGGCCGGCTATGCCGCACTGGTCCTCAATGCAGGGGCGGCGATCTACGTCGCCGGGCTCACTCCTTCGTACGAGGAAGGCGTGGCGACGGCGGCGCGAACAGTACGGAGCGGAGGCGGCCGGGAGGCGCTGGAGCGCCTGCGCCGCGCGACTAGTACTTCCGAATCACGCCCACGACCACACCCTGGACCATGACATCCCGCTCGTTCAAGCGCAGCGGGGTCATGGTAGGGTTCGCAGGCTCGAGCCGGATCCAACCGCCCGGCTCGCGATAGAAGCGCTTGACCGTGGCACTCGAGCCCTGCACCAACGCGACGACGGTCTGGCCGTTGTCGGCCTGGTTGCGCTCCTGTACGACGATGAAGTCGCCGTCCTTGATGTGCTCGTCGATCATCGATTGACCGCGCACGCGCAGGACGTAGCTGCGGCCACGGCGGGGAATGAGATCGTCGGGCACGGCGATGGTGTCGTTGCCGTTCAGCGCTTCGATCGGCTCGCCGGCAGCCACGAGACCGAACAGGGGCAGTTCGCTGGCGCCGCTTTGACCGCGCGGGGGCACGACTTCGATGCCGCGACTCTCGTTGTGAGCGCGACGGATGTACCCTTTCCGTTCCAGGTTGGTGAGGTGCTCGTGGACGGTCGCGAGGGATCGGAACGTGAAGCGCTTCGCGATCTCCTCGAAGCTCGGGGCATACCCCTGCTCGGAGATCTGCGCGGAGATGAAATCCAGGATCTCGCGCTGGCGCCTAGTGAGCGGCACGTGTGCTCCCGAAGAGAAACCGAAGCGTAATCTACCCGAAAATCGACCGAACGCAAGTTGATGGCCGCCGACCGGCTGGAAGCCATTCTGCGAAAGACCCGTGAACGGGTAGCCGCCCTGCGCTCCCGAACGCGAGAGCTCGAGCGGCAGGCGGCGAGCGCGCCCGCACCACGGCCCTTCGAGCGCGCCACGTCCGGACCTGACATCGGCGTCATCGCCGAGGTCAAACGGCGTTCGCCGTCCGCCGGGGCGATACGCGAGGACCTCGATCCGGTGGAACATGCGCGGGCGTATGCTCAGGGCGGGGCTGTGGCCATCTCTGTATTAACCGACGAGGCGCACTTCGGAGGCTCGCTCGACGACCTGGCCCGCGTTGCCGCGGCGGTCGCCGTGCCCGTCCTGCGGAAGGACTTCATCCTCGATGAACTCCAACTGTACGAAGCGCGGGCGGCGGGAGCGAGCGCGATTCTGTTGATCGTTCGCGCACTGACGCCGGCCCGCGTGCGGGCGCTCGCGGCGGCGGCTCGCGCACAGGGGCTCGGTGTGCTCGTGGAGGTGCATACCGACGCGGAGCTCGCGGTCGCCGTCGCCGCCGAACCGACGGCGGTCGGCGTGAATAGCCGTGACCTCGCCACCTTCGCCGTGGATCTGGCGCAGGCCGAGCGCCTTGTCGCACAAGTGCCGTTCGGCGTTCCGGCCATCGCCGAGAGTGGGATCGCCACGCGCGCGGACGTGGAGCGCATGGCGGCCGCGGGAGCGGATCTCGTGCTGGTCGGGACGTCGGTCGCCCGGACCGCCGAACCCGCGGCCGCGGTCCGAGCGTTGACGGGCGTCCGGAGAGTGGGGAGGAGTCCGTGAGCACATTGACGGCGGGTCGGTTCGGTCCGTATGGCGGCCGCTACGTTCCCGAGACCCTGATGGCGGCGCTCGAGGAGCTCGACCGCGTGTACGCGGCCGCGCGGCAGGATGGCGCGTTCTGGGGAGAGCTCGAGGGACTCCTCAAGGATTACGTCGGCAGACCCACGCCTTTGTCCGAGGCGCCGCGCCTCGCCGCCCAGCTCGGAACCGGTGTGGTAGTGGCCTTGAAGCGCGAGGACCTGAACCACACCGGGGCGCACAAGATCAACAACACGCTGGGGCAGGTCCTGCTCGCGCGCCGGATGGCCAAGTCGCGGATCATCGCCGAGACCGGAGCGGGGCAACACGGTGTGGCCACCGCCACCGTGTGCGCGCGCTTTGGCCTCGAGTGCGTCGTGTACATGGGCGAAGAAGACATGCGACGCCAGCGGTTGAACGTGTATCGCATGGAGCTGATGGGCGCGCGCGTGGTTCCCGTGACGTCGGGGACGCGGACCCTCAAGGATGCGACGAACGAGGCGTTGCGCGACTGGGTCACGAACGTGACGAACACGCACTACATCATCGGGTCCGTGGTGGGGCCCGACCCGTTCCCACGCATCGTGCGGGACTTCCAGGCGGTGATCGGGCGGGAAGCGCGTGCGCAGGCGGTCGAGCGTTGGGGCCGGCTCCCGACTACGGTCGTGGCGTGCGTGGGTGGGGGCTCGAACGCCATGGGCATCTTTACGGCGTTTTTGGGCGACGCGGGCGTCGCGCTCGTCGGAGTCGAGGCCGCTGGGGAGGGGCTCGACAGCGGGCGTCACGCCGCCTCACTCGGCCGCGGCCGTCCAGGCGTCTTTCACGGCAGCTTGAGCTACCTGCTCCAGGACGCCGACGGACAGGTGCAACCAGCGCACAGCGTGTCGGCGGGCCTCGATTACCCCGGGGTGGGACCCGAACATGCTTTTCTCAAGGACAGCGGTCGCGTATTGTATGAGGCGGTGACCGACCGGCAGGCCCTGGAGGCATTCGCGGCCCTGTCCCGGCTCGAGGGTATCCTGCCGGCGCTGGAGAGCGCACACGCCGTCGCCTGGGTGTTGGCCCGCCGCGGGCGGTGGCAGGCCGGCGACATCGTCATGGTCAACCTGAGCGGCCGCGGCGACAAGGACGTCGCCATGGTCGCGGAACTGACGGGAGCCACCTTCTGACCAACGGGCCCATTCCCGAGCTGGCGCTGCCGCCGCAACAGGTCGAGGACCTGATGCAGGTCGTCTCCAAGGGAATCCGGGCCACGCAGCTGTACCTCCCCAACAATCCGGTCTACCAGCGGGCGGTCGATAACATCCGTGCCGCGTTCCGCCAGATCTGGCAGGCGACCGACGATCTCGTGTTCGACGTCGGCGAGACGGAGCTGCGCTGGGAAGACAACGTGGTGTACAGCCAGGAGCAGCGCAACGAAAGCATCGCCTGGACGCTGTACAAGGACGGCGTGCGCTCGCTCTCCTTCAAGCCGGGCGTCGAGGAGACGGAGATCGTGCGCTTTCTCGGCGTGCTGCAACAGGCGCGCAACCTCCAGGCGGATGCCCCCGATGATCTGTTGACGCTGCTCTGGTCAGAGGATTTCCAGCTCATTGCCTACACGTTTCGCGAGCTCGCCACCGAAAACGCGGTCCCGATCGAAGCCGCCGAGACGATCCCGACCACACCGCCCACCCAGGTGCGCCACCAGGTCGAGGAGGAAGCGCCGCCCAAGCGGGAAGGACTGGTCTCGATCGATGACTTCGATACCACGCTCTACTTCCTGGAAGACCAGGAGATCGAGTACCTCAAGAAGGACGTCGAGCGGGAGTACTCCCAGGACCTGCGACGCAACGTCCTGTCGATGCTGTTCGACCTGCTCGAGCTCCAGACGTACGGCACCGTGCGCGCCGAGCTCATCTCGATCGTCGAGAACTTCATCCCGTACCTGCTCGGCGCCGGGGACTTCCGGTCCGTCGCGTTCATCCTCCGTGAGGTCCGCACGGTGCTGCAGCGGGCGCGCGAGGTGATTCCCGAACATCGCCAGACGCTCGAAATCCTTCCATCCCGTCTATCGCAGAGCGATGCCCTGTCCCAGCTGCTCCAGGCGCTGGACGAGGCGACCGTCCACCCCACGGAGGAAGAGCTGTCCGAGCTGTTCCAGGAGCTCCGGCCCGAAGCGCTCTCCACCCTGATGGTGTGGATCGGCAAGCTCCACGAACCGTACGTTCGCGACCTCGTGCAGGCGGCCGCCGCCCGCCTGGCGCAGGCGAACACGGCCGAAGTCCTGAAGGCGCTGGCGAGCCCGGACCCCGCGGCCCAGGTCGAGATGGTCAAGCTCGCGGGACGCCTCCGGCTGACCAGCGCGCCGGAGGGAATGGAGCCGCTCCTCAAATCCGAGGACCGGAGCCTGAAGCTCGCGGTGGTCGAGGCGCTGACCGCGATCGGCAGCCCAACCGCCATGCGGCTGCTCGAGAAGGCCGTGGATGACTCGGACCGCGACGTGCGCATCGCCGCCGTGCGTTTTCTCGCGGCACGAGGCTATCGCAACGCCGCCGCGCGGGTCGAGTCCATGGTGTCGGGCTCCAAACTCAAGAACGCCGATCTGACGGAAAAGATGGTGTTCTTCGAGGCGTACGGCGCGCTCGTGGGATCGAAGGGCATCCCCACGCTCGAGAAGATGCTCTCCGCAAAGAGCCTGCTCGGCAAGAAAGAAGACCCGGAGACCCGGGCGTGCGCCGCGATGGCCCTCGGCAAGATCCGCACGCCCGAAGCCCGCACCGTGCTGGAGCGCGCGGCGCAGGACAAGGAGCCGCTGGTTCGGAACGCTGTGAGCCGTGCCCTGCGCGAGGTAGGGGGAGGGGGAGGGGGAGGGGGAGGGGCAACGGCGTGACCGAGAAGCCACCCGCGGCGCGGGCCTCGATTGCCGAGACCGTCCAGACCACGGACGGCTTCCTGCGCCACGCGGGGCGGGACTTCCTGATCGTGCTGTACACGGCGTTCCGGTCCCTCAAGCTCTACCCGCTCGAGAACGCCCAAGTGCAGAAAGCGCTCGACGATCTCACCCAGACCACCCAACACCTGCTCGACGTCGAGAAGGAGTTGGAGCTGCGGCTGCAGGGCGAATTCATCTTCGTCAATTCCACGCGGCTGCGGCTCGACCTCGACAACTACGCCTCCTTCTCCCACATCCTGGGGGTCCTGGGCCAGTGTGGGATCGGGGCGGTCCGCATCGACGATGGGGTGGAGCGCAAGCAGCTGCAGGTCTTCGTGTCGCTGCTCCTATCATACGCCGCGAGGGAAGCGACCCCGAACAAGGTGTTCGAGATCGGCCAGAAGCTCGGGGACGGCGGCGTCACCCACATCACCGTCGAGCCGCCACTCGAGACCCACGAGGACGCCGAGGACGAGGAGCGCCAGAAGGAAGCCGCCAAGCGGACGTACGCCCGATCGGTCGCCGTGACCAAGGAAGTCATCAACTCGATCCGCATGGGACGCACGGCCAACGTGAAGAAGGTCAAACGGGCGGTGCAGGCGATCGTCGACCAGGTCCTGAATAACGAGGCCTCGCTGATGGGCCTCACCACGCTCCGTGACTACGACGAATACACGTTCACGCACTCCGTGAACGTCTGCATCTTCTCCGTCGCGCTCGGCCGGAAGCTCGGGCTCACCAAGCTGCAGCTCTACGACCTCGGCATGGCAGCGCTGTTTCACGACGTCGGCAAATCGCGGGTCCCGCTCGAGGTCCTAAACAAACAGGGCGGCCTGAGCGACGAAGAGTGGCGCATCATGCAGGCGCACCCCTGGCTGGGCGTGCTCACACTGTTCGGGCTGCGCGGATACGGCGAGATCCCGTACCGCGGGATGATCGTCGCCTACGAGCACCACATGAAGACCGACCTGACGGGGTACCCGAAGTCACTGCGCGGGCGCGACCTCTCCATTTACTCGAAGATCGTCGCCGTCGCCGACGGGTTCGATGCGGCCACGAGTCGACGTGTGTATCAGACCGTGCCGATCCAGCCGGACCAGGTCCTCAAGGAAATGTGGGAGAATCCGCGCCGCGGCTACGACCAGGTCGTTGTCAAGGCGTTCATCAACCTGATCGGCATTTATCCGGTGGGGACCTGCATCATCCTCGATACCTACGAAGTTGCCCTCGTCCATAGCGCCAACCCGGACGTGGCCCACGTGCATCGGCCCGTGGTCCGCATCGTCACGACGCCGGAGGGCGGCGTGCAACACCCGGGTTTCCTCGCGGACCTCGCCCAGCGGGACGCCGAGGGCCATTTCCCGCGGTCCATCGTCAAGGTCACCGACCCCGCGAAGTACGGCATCAACGTCGCTGACTACTTTGTCTGAGCATCCCATCGCCGCGCGCTGGCGGGCGTTGGGGAAGGGCGCGGGGGGACGGGGGGGGGGCACGCCGCGCGCAGCGCTCATTCCTTATGTCACGGCCGGGTTTCCCACGCCGGCACTTTCTCTCGAGGCCCTCCGGGTGGTCGCGAGCGCGGGCGCCGACTTCATCGAAGTCGGCGTGCCGTTTTCGGACCCGCTCGCCGACGGCCCCACCATTCAACGCTCGACCCAAGCAGCCCTCGATCAGGGAATGACGGTGGCGCGGGTGCTCGAGCAGATCAACCGCGCCGGGCTGTCCGTCCCGGTGATCGTCATGACGTACCTCAACCCGGTCCTGGCCTTCGGTCTCGAGCGCTTTCTCCGCGACGCCGCGGCCGCCGGCGTGGCCGGTCTCCTGCTCACCGATTTTCCCGCCGGGGCGGACCCCGCCCTCGAGGACGCCGTCGCGGCGAGTCCGCTCGCGCTGATTCGGCTCATCGCGCCGACGACGACCGCCGACCGACTGGCGCGCGCGGTCCGGGGCGCGAGCGGGTTCCTGTACCTCATCTCCCGGCTGGGCGTGACCGGGGTTCGCGACAGCGTGCCGCCCGATCTGGGAGAGCACGTGACTCGCGTCCGGGCCGCGAGCCCGCTGCCGCTGGCGGTAGGATTCGGCATCAGCACACCCGCGCAGGCGCGCGCGGCCGCCGCCCTTGCGGACGGGGTCGTGGTCGGCAGCGCGGTCGTGGACGCGCTGGGTGCGGGTGGGCCGGATGCCGCCGGGCGCCTCGTGCGGGACCTCGCCGCGGCGGTGCGCGCCGCATGACCGCCAACCGGCTCGTCACGATCTACAGCCAGGCCCTCGCGATCGGTGGGGTGCTGGTCCTCGGCGCCGTGCTCTTCGCCGACACGCGGTGGACCGGCCAGCTGTTCGACATGGTCGGGATGTTCGTGGCCGCCTTGTTCCTGCGTGGCGCGCAGGTGCCGCTGAGCAAGTACTCGTACCTCACCCAGACGGGTCTCGTGGCGCTGGCGGGGAGTCTCCTCGTCGGCGTCCCGGCGACCGCCGTCGCGGTGGCGGGCGGGGTGGTGGGAGCCGACTGGCTGTGGCAAAAGAAGATGTTTCGCGCGGCCCTCGTGAATCTCGGACGCGAAGTGATCGCGCTCGTCGGCGCATTCGGCGTGTACGCGGGTGCGCTGCAGGTGTTCGACGTCACGGCGCCGGGCCTGCGCGTGGACCTCGTGCCCGCGCTGTTCTTCTACTGTCTCGCGTACTTCGTGATGAGCCGGCTGCTGTTCTACTTCGCGTTGATCATCCGGGGCAAGCTCGAGCAGGATGAGCGCCTCCTGATCCTGCGCTACGAATGCATCGGATACGGCGCCACGATCATCGCGGTCGGCCTGGTCGTCGGAACCGTCACGTACTGGCCGCCTCTCGCCTGGATATTCGTCGGGGCCGCGCTCGGAGCCCTCGGGTGGCTCTTCAAGCACACGCTGGAAGAAGCGATCGCCGCCGAAGAGCTGAACAAGATCCACGCCATGGAGGCGGTGATCACGAGCAACATCAGTCTCGAGGACTCGTTCGCGCGCATCGAGCGGCTGGCCCACCGGCTCGTGGATTGGGGCGACTTCCGCATCTATCGGCGGCAGGAAGGCGCTCTGCAGCTCGCCTACCGCGGCCACATCGGCCGCGCCGACCGGGGCGAGCCCAGCTCCGACACCGCGGCCCTCCGAGAGACCGTGACGCTCACGGGCGAATCGGTGGTGATCGACGACGTCACACGCGACAAGCGCATCGCCGATGCCTCGCTCGTGGTCCAGAGCCTCGTGATGGTGCCGCTCAAGTTCGGCGATCAAGTCATCGGCACCCTCGAGCTCGAGCACCACAAGCGCAAGGTGTATCGCGGCAAGGACGTCTTGACCATCAACACGTTCGCGAACCAGCTCGCCACCGCCATCCACATCACCGAGCTGCGGCGCCCGCTGGTGGAAACCGTCGAAACGCTCACGCAGCAGCTCGGAACGCTGGCGCGCGCGGCGCAATCCATGCGGGAGGCGGCGGGCGCCGTGGCTCAGTCGACCGGCACGATTCGGCAGGGCGTGCTGGCGGAAGAGGGAGAAGTCTCGGGAGGTCTCGAGGCCACGGAGAGCCTGGCTCAGGTCTCACGCCGGGTCTCCGAGGACGGCACGGAGGCGGCGCAGGCGTCGAGTACGGCTAGCGAGGTGGCGAGCCAGAACCGGTATCAGATTCAGGACGCCATCGCCCGGCTCGTCGCCCTGAAGACGTTCGTGGCGGAGGCCTCCACCAAGGTCCAGCAGCTCGGTCAGGTCAGCCGGCGCATCACCGGATTCATCGCCTCGATCCGCGAGCTCGCGGACATGACCAACCTGTTGGCGCTGAACGCGACGATCGAGGCGGCGCGCGCGGGCAAGCACGGTAAAGGGTTCGCGGTCGTGGCGGACGAAGTGCGGCGGCTGGCGGAACAGAGCGCGAGCGCCGCGGTCGAGGCGGGCGAGCTGGTCCAGGACATCCACCGCCAGGTGGGCGAAGTGGTGGAACAGATGCGCCGCGGCCAGGTGAATGTCGGCGGCGTCGAAGAGCTGTCCTCGGCGGCCCTGCAGGCGCTCGACGCCATCGTCGCGGCAACCGCCGAAGCCACGTCCCATGCGCAGCGGATCGCCGCGGCGGCGGGCGAGCAGGACAAGGCGTTCGGGCGCCTCCGCGAGCGCATCCACGCGGTGGCCCTAATCGCCGGAAAGAACCGCGCCGAGGCGGACGACGTCGCCACCCGCGCGGACGAGGCAGCGCGCGGTCTCACGGACTTGGAGCGCGCCACCCGGGAGCTCGAGGTCGTCGCCGCCATGCTGCGGCAACTGACACGAGGCTTTGCCAGCATCGCGTAGCCCGCTTACCATTCCTCCGTGGCCAAGCGGGAACGGGTGTACGTGGCGCTCGGGTCGAACGTGGGCGATCGCGCGGCGCATCTGGCGTACGCACGCGACCGGCTCGCCGCCCTCCCGGACAGTCGGGTCCTCACGGTCTCGCGCGTCGAGGAGACCGCCCCCCTCG
>Ga0307472_100000536_pt1 | contig 13471 bp, 16 predicted proteins | sample atmos_gasesAM5C__2_FD_204582 | JGI IMG/M metagenome (GOLD analysis project Ga0307472, IMG submission 204582) | Hardwood forest soil microbial communities from Morgan-Monroe State Forest, Indiana, United States - atmos_gasesAM5C_05 | ecosystem: Environmental > Terrestrial > Soil > Temperate...
CCGGGCGATCGAGGGGCTCCTCTCGCGCAGACCCGTATCCTCCTGAGCGAGAGAAGAGGCGATGGGAGCTCCCACTCAGGCCGCAATCCTCGTCGTCGACAACGACCCGGCGGAGCTCACCCGGCTGGGGCTCGAGCTGCGGAAGCGCTACGGCCAGGACTACCAGGTGGTCGAGGCCTCCTCCGCCGCAGACGCGCTGGAGTTCCTCACCCGCACCAGTCACGCTGGGCAACTGGTGGCGGTGGTGCTGTCCGACCATTGGATGGACGACATCACCGGGACGCAGCTCCTGGGCCGGGTCCGCGCGCTGCATCCGATGGCAAAGCGGGGTCTGCTGGTCAACTTCGGTGATCGGTCCACCAACACGCCGCTGCTGGAGGCAATGTCGCTGGGGGACGTCGACTACTTCGTCATCAGGCCGAGGTCCGAGCCCGACGAGGACTTCCACCAGGCGATCGGAGGATTCCTCGCCGACTGGGCGCGGCTCCAGGGAATCGGGTTCAAACCGGTTCGCTGCATCGGCGACCCCACCACCCCGCGCTCGCACGAGGTCCGGGATCTTCTGACCCGCAACGCGCTGCTCCATGACTTCGTCGATGCCAGAACGCCCGATGGCCAGGAAGAGCTTCGACGGCTGGGGATGTCGGACGCCGAGCTCCCGGTGATGATCGTGCTCGACCATCCGCCGATGGCCAATCCGTCCAACGTGGAGGTCGCCGAACTTTTCAACATCTACAGCTCTCAGGACGACCACTTCGACGTCACCATCATCGGCGGCGGGCCGGCCGGACTCGGAGCCGCGGTCAATGCGGCGTCGGAGGGGCTGCGCACGCTGATCATCGAGCGCGAGGCCATGGGCGGTCAGGCCGCCACCAGCTCGTGGATCCGGAACTTTCTTGGCTTCCCCGGCGGCATCAGCGGAAGCCAGCTCGCGTTGCAGGGCTTCCAACAGGCGGCGGTGTTCGGGGCGCAGTACCAGATGATGCGGACGGCGGTCGAGATCGGGACCCGAGGCGCTGAACGGGTGGTGAAGCTCGCCGACGGGAGGCTGATCGTCAGCCGCGCAGTGGTGATCGCCACCGGCGTCACTTACCGGCGGCTCGGCATTCCGTCGCTGGAGCGGTTGCTCGGGGCCGGCGTCTACTACGGGGCGACCGTCGCCGAGGCTCCGGCGATGCGCGGGAAGGAGGTCTTCGTCGCCGGTGCGGCGAACTCGGCCGGTCAGGCAGCGGTCCACCTTTCGCGCTTCGCCAGCCGGGTGGTGATTCTCGCCCGGGGGCGCTCGCTCTCGGCGAGCATGTCCGAGTACCTGATCAAGCAGATCGAGGCGACTCCCAACATCACCGTGATCGGCAACACCGAGATCGTCGACGGCGGGGGGGCCGGACGCCTCGAGCACCTGACCCTGCGAGACACCCGGTCCGGGGATCTCAGGCAGGTGCGAGCCGAAGCACTGTTCGTGCTGATCGGTGCTGTACCGGGCACGGAGTGGCTCCCGCGCGCCATCGTCCGGGACCGCTGGGGATTCATCGAGACCGACAGTGATCTGCTGCAGGAAGGCAAGCTGCCCGAGGGCTGGACGCTTCAGCGACAGCCGCTTCCGCTGGAGACCAGCATCCCCGGAGTGTTCGCGGCGGGTGATGTCCGACGTCGGTCGGTCAAGCGCGTCGCTGCAGCCGTCGGCGAGGGCGCCCGGTGCATCCAGTCGCTGCACCAGTACCTGGAGGAGCAACGGTCAGAAGCGGCGAGCTGAGCCTCACCCGCTACCCGGCCTCAGGACTTGGGGGCGGAGCCCGACGCGGCCCTGAACGGAAGGCCGAGCAGCGGAGCGACGATGCAGAGATTCATCACTCCGGCGACGATCGGAAGGATCCCCGCCACGGCGAGAACCGTCCCGCCCACGCCCTGCACGACGCTGAGGCCGAGGTAGATCATGACGGCGCCGAGCACCACCCTCAGGGCTCGCCCCGCCGGGCTCGACATGAATGCCGCGAACTTCATTCGGGATCCTCCAGAGAAGCGCAACACGCTTGTCCTGCGCCAGCGATAGTCATCGCACCCGGCTCCTCCGAACTCAATGTCATCCTCCTGATGGCGCTCTGACGTCCTGGCGACGCGATGCCGCGGTGGCGACCTTCCGCAGCATGCGCCGTGTCACGACGGCGTGAGCCCCGGTCCCGATGACCGCCGTCCGGTAGAGCTTGCCGAGGACGCCGGGGAACTCCGCGTGCGTCAGGGCGCGCAGTTGGTGGCCATCGAACACGAACGTCAGCGCGTAATGGGCAAACCGGTGCCGCCCGCGCAGCGCGAGGCGTCGGCCAGGCTCGGACTCGGCCACCCGGAAGCCGGGCACCGTCTCCCCGCGCTGGCCGGAGAATCCGGGCGTGACGGTGACCGGATCGCAGCCGAGGACTCGCGCCCACCACCTCGCACGCTCCATCCCGCGGAGCATCCGTGAGAGCGCAGCCCAGACGACCTCCGGCAAAGCATCGATCCGCTGGGTGTGCTCGTCGATGAACGGCAGCTGATCCACGCCAAAGACCTTCCCCTCGGGCGCCCTCAACTCGGGAAGCCGAGCCGGCGCCAGGCGGCCATCCCGCCCGCCAGGTTCGCCACCCGCGCGTTCCCCGCCTTGCGGAGGATCCCCGCCGCCATCGCCGAACGCTTCCCGCTCTGACAGATGAAGACAATGGGCTTCTCGGCGCTCAGCTCGCCCATCCGCGCCCGCAGCTCGTCGAGCGGCAGCAGCCTCGCACCTTCGAGGTGCCCCAGCTCGCCGTTGAACTCGTCGGGCGCCCGGACGTCCACCAGCAGCACCTCGTCGCGGTGGTCCCGCAGCCACTCCGGGGCGATCTCCGGGACGCCGGCGTACGTCTCGAGCACCGGGCCCCACTCCGAGGGCTTCAGCGCGGCCGGCTCCACGCCCTGCCCGCAACGCATGTTGGCCGGGACCGCGACATCGAGGAGCTTGGGATGCGGCAGCCCGAGGTTCTCCATGAAGCCGACGAAGTCGCGCTCGGTCGCGTCGCCGCCGAGCCGGGCGTTGAACCGCCGCTCCTCGCCGATGGTGCTCGACGTCCGCCCCTCGTAGTCGTGCCCCGGGTAGACCACGCAGTCCCCGGGGAGGGTGAAGAGCTGGGTGTGGATGGAGTGGAAGAGCCGGCTGGCGCTCCCCTGCTGGAAGTCCGTTCGCCCCGCAGCGCGGACCAGCAACGCGTCGCCGGTGAAGACGTACCGCCGATCGGCGCTGACGAAGGACAGGCATCCGGCGGTGTGACCGGGAGTGGCCCGGACCTCGAGTGCTTCGCCCCCGAACACCACCACCATCCCGTGCGACAGCGGCAGATCCACGTTGTCCGCGCCGTAGACCGCGGCGAGGCCGATGGCACTGCCGAAGGCCTCCTTCATCCCCCAGGCCCCGGTGACGTGGTCGGCGTGACAGTGGGTGTCGAGGGTGCAGAGCAGACGCACGCCCAACTCGCGGATCAGCGCCGCGTCGCGGGTGTGCTGCTCCAGCACCGGATCGATGAGCACCGCCTCCCGCGAGGCCGGGTCCATCACCAGATAGCTGTAGGTGCTCGAGACTGGGTCGAAGTGCTGTCGGACCACCAAGGCCGGGCCCTCGCTGCGAGATGAGCCGAGCCTAGCCGTTCAGGCCGGTTCCAGGGGCTTCCCGCAGGAACCCTCGGCGGCCAGGACGTTCAGGTGAATGCCCCGGCTACTTTCGGGCAAAGCGCTGCTCGATCGCCGCGAGCACGAAGTCCCAGCCCTCGCGGTGCTGGAGGCCGAATTCGTCGTCGGGCACGCCGGTGTGCCGGAGCGTGACCTGGGTCTTGTCGCCGCGCGGCTCGAAGGTCAGGCTGACCACCGACTCCACCCCGCGGGTCGCCTCCGAGACCCAGGTGTGCTCGATGCGCCTCGGCCGGTCGAGGACGATGAAGCGCCCGTAGTGCGCCCACTCGCGCCCCTCGTGGGAGAGCATGTTGTAGAAGAGCCCATCGACCCTGGCATCGAGGAGGACCTTCGTCGCGCCGAACCACGGGCCTCCCGGACTCTTCGGATCGATCCAGACGTCGAACACCTCGCCGGGGCTGGCAGCGATGGTGCGCGAGACGGTCAGCTCGGTTTGCTTGGGGGGCGTGTACTTCATCGTTTCCTCTCCTTGGTGGTGGCAAAGAACGCCTCGAGGCGATCGAGCCGCTCGCTCCAGACCGGCGCGTAGCGGTGGGCCCACCGCGCCACCTCGCGCAGCGGCGCGGCATCGAGCTCCAGGGTGTGCTCGCGGCCCTGACGCACCCGGCGCACCAGCCCGGCCCCCTCGAGCACCTTGAGGTGCTTGGACACCGCGTTGAGCGACATGTCGAAGGGGAGCGCGACGTCAGTGACCCGCGCCGGACCGCGGGAGAGGCGGGCGAGGATCGCCCGGCGGGTGGGGTCGGAGACGGCGGATAGCACCTGGCCGAGGGAGTCCATGATGCTCAACCGATTGGTTGAATATCTCCTGGGTCAGGTCGAGTCAAGTGGCCGGCGTCCCGAGCTTCCAGCGGCCGCGATCACTTCGCCCGACGCGGAGCGCGAGCGACTGTTCGGTTCCCAGCGAGACTCCTGACAGGGCCGATCATCCGCTCGGCGGCACTGTCGGCGATGAGCTGGTCGAGGCGGCGCTGCCGCGTTTCCTCGCGCTTGGCGCTCACCACCCAGTGGAGCGCGGTTCGCTGGTACCAGGGCGCCTGGGCCTCGAAGAAGGCGAAGGCCCGGGCGTTCTTCCGGAACTTAGCCGCGTCGGAGCGGCTGAGCTTCGCCGCCTTGTGCCGTTCGAAGGAGTAGATGCCGGTGCGCTCGGGCGTCCGCGCGGCGAACGCCTGCTCTCCTGCCGGTCGCATCCTCCCCTGCTTCCGCAGCTCGAGCACCCGGGCGACGTTGATCGCGCTCCAGATGCTGGTGGGCCTCCGCGGCGTGAAGCGGATGGAGTACGCCTCGACATCGATGCTGTGCCGGACGCCGTCGATCCATCCGAAGCACAGCGCCTCGTCGACCGACTCGGGCCAGGTGATGCTCGGACGCCCCGACCCCCGCTTGTAGTAGCCGACCAGGAGCTCAGCCTCGACCGCGTGATTCGTCTCGAGCCAGGCCCGGAAGACCGCCGGCGTGGCGAAGAACGTGGGTTTCACGACGGAGGCATCCTTTCCCGGGACCTCGAAGGCGGCAGGGGCCCGCACCCTGCGACGGAACGAACTCTGGCGCCACTGAGCAACAGAGCGGCACGGGATCGGTCGAGTCTGCTAGAGCCGCGCACGAGATGTCCGAGCAAGTGGCCATCGTGGGTGCAGGACCCGCCGGCCTGGCCGTCGCTGCCTGCCTGAAGCGCCGCGGCGTCCCGGCGGTGGTCCTCGAGGCGAGAGCGCAGGTCGCCCCGGTCTGGCGACAGCACTACGACCGACTCCACCTCCACACCGCCAAGGGCGGCTCCTCGCTCCCCGGGCTGGACTTTCCCTCCGATTACCCGCGCTTCCCGTCGCGCCAGCAGTTCATCGCCTACCTCGAGGGGTACGCGAAGCACTTCGACATCCAGCCGGCATTCCAGGAGCCGGTCACCCGCATCGCCCCCAACGGCGCCGGGTGGGCGATCACGACGCAGAATCGCGCGCTCCCGGTCCGTCATGCGGTGATCGCCACCGGCTACACCCGACTGCCGCTGGAGCCGACCTGGCCGGGACAGGACCGCTTCCGGGGCCCGGTGGTGCACACCAGCCGCTACCGCAACGGGGCGCCGTTCAAGGGGCAACAAGTGTTGATCGTCGGGATGGGCAACTCGGGCGCGGAGATCGCCATCGACCTCCACGAGTCCGGCGCCCAGCCGACCATCGCCGTCCGCAGCCCGGTGAGCGTGATTCCCCGCGAGCTGCTGGGGCTCCCCATCCTCTCGGTGGCCGCCCTCTTCCGCTCGCTTCCGCCGCGGGTGGGGGATCTCCTCGCCGCACCGCTCCTCGCGCTCGCGATCGGCGACATCACCAAGCTCGGGTTGCGGCGGCGGCCGTACGGACCGCTGGAGCAGGTGAAGCGCGATGCGCGCGTGCCGCTGATCGACGTCGGAACACTCGCCCTGATCCGCGAGGGCAAGGTGAAGATCGCCCCGGGGCTCGAGCGCTTCACCGAGACCTCGGCGGTCTTCGCGGGGGGCGCGAGCCAGCCATTCGACGCGGTGGTGCTCGCCACCGGTTTCCGGCCCGCGCTCGAGCAGTTCCTGCCCTCGGCTGCCGAGCTCTGCGATGCGAAGGGCTTCCCGCGCGCCGATGGACAGGTGAAGCCCGGTCTCCATCTATGCGGGTTCCAGCTCTCCACCCGGGGGATGCTCAAGGAGATCAGCATCGAGGCCGAGAGGACCGCGGAGGAGATCGCCTCGAGCCTCCGGAACTAGCGTCCGGCGGGGGTGGCCAGCTGCTGCTCGAGGAGATCGAAGCTCTCTGCCACTCCACCCTCCATCGGGCTGCGCAGGACGGAGTCGCGCGTCTCCTTCGACGGGTAGCGGAGGGTCAGGGTCACCGTCGTCCGTCCACCCTGCTCGACGAAGGTGGTGGTGTTCAGCGCTTCGCCCTCGTACCAGGGATCGTCGAAGCGCTCGGTGCAAACCACCCGCTCCGGGACGGTGATCTCCTTGAACACGCCGCCCACGGCCATCTCCTCGCGGTCTGGCCCGCGCCAGACGTAGCGGTAAGCCCCGCCTGGGCGAAGGTCGATCTCGCAGACCGGCAGCGTCCAGCCGCGCCGGACGCCCAGCCATTGCTTGACCAGCTCCGGTCGGGTGAAGGCCTCGAAGACCCGCGACCGCGGGGCATCGAAGCTGCGGATCATCGCGATCTCCCGGTCCGTGGGAGTGGCCAGCTTCAGGGTGTGGTTCGGCATCTTCAGCTCCTCTTGTTCGGGCGTCGTGGGGTTCGGGTCCGGGCCAGCAACCGGTCGAGGGCCTCGAAGCTCTCGGTCCAGTACTGGCGGTAGTTCTCCAGCCAGGCGTTGGCCTCGGCGAGGGGGGCAGCCTCCAGCCGGGCGGGCCGACGCTGGGCGTCGCGCCCCCGGGAGATGAGCCCGGCCCTTTCCAGCACCCGGAGGTGCTTCGACACCGCGGGCTGGCTCATGGCGAACGGACCGGCCAGCTCGTTCACCGAGGCCTCGCCCGAGGCGAGGCGGGCGAGGATCGCCCGCCGGGTCGGGTCCGCGAGCGCAGCGAACGTCGTGTCGAGGGACATCATCGAGTCCAACCCCTAGGTTATAGAACTATCTGGTTATATATCGACCCATCCCGGCCCGTCAAGCGACGACGTTCGTCACCCACTTGCGATGGCGTCCGGGCGGCTTCTCACCCATGAAGGTGCTTCAGGGAGGAGCTGACATGCGCGTGTTCGTGGGCGGAGCGACGGGGTACATCGGGTCGACGATCGTCAGAGCCTTGAAGCGGCGTGGACATCAAGTGGTCGGCTCCGCACGAAACGACGCCGCAGCGGAGAAGCTGAAGGCGGCGGGCGTCGAGCCGGTGAAGGCGGACCTCTCCGATGCGGCCAGCTTCGGTCGGGCTGCCCGGAACGCCGATGCAGCCATCCAGGTGGCCTCCACCTCCGATGCGCACGCGCCCGAGTACGAGCCGAAGGCGGCGGCGGCCATCCTCGAGGCGATTGCGGGGACACCGAAGGCGTTCATCCTGACCAGCGGGATCTGGGTCTACGGACCGACCGGAGATCGCCCGGCGACGGAGACCACGCCGCTGAACCCCATCCCGTTGGTGACCTGGCGACCGGCAGTGGAGCAGGCGGTGCTCCGCGCCCCGGGCAATCGGGGCATCGTCGTCCGCCCCGGGCTGGTGCACGGACGCGGTGGCGGCCTGGTGGCGATGTGGGTCGCCGCTGCGAAGAGTCAGAAGAAGGTGGCCATCCCCGGCAACGGCAAGGCCCGCTGGTCACCGGTCCACGTCGACGACCTGGCCGAGCTCTATGCGCTGGCGGTGGAGAAGGCCCCCGCCAGCGGCCTGTACAACGGCACCTCGGGCGAGGTGATGACCCTTGGCGACATCGGAGGGACCATCGCCCGGCGCCACGGCGCCGAATACGTGCCCTGGCCGCTCGACGAGGCGCGGAAGGCAATGGGCCCGTTCGCCGATGCGATCGACCTCGACCAGGTCATCCAGAGCCCGGCCGCGCTGGCCCTGGGCTGGAAGCCCACTGGCGTGACGCTGGCCGTCGACCTGGCCGCCGGCTCGTACAGCTGAGACTCAGCGCCGGCGGCGCGGACCGCCGCTGAAGAGCACCGCGCCCCTTGGGTCTCCGGACGGAGGCGAACCCGACGGCCGGGTGTCCCGACGGGGGTGGCTCCGGGCGTGGCGTCCAGGCGGCTGTCCCGCGGGGCGTCCGGAGATTCCATGCCCGGGCTGGGGAGGACCGGGATGGGCGGAGCGCTCGGCCACGGAACGAACGTTGGAGGCGAAGACGTCCGAGCCGCGCGGGACCTGGGCGCGAGGGACTGGCTTGCGCATCAGCTTCTCGATGTCGCGCAGCTGCCCGGTCTCCTCCGGGCCGCAGAAGCTGGAGGCCTTCCCGCTGGCCGCCATCCGGGCAGTCCGACCGATGCGGTGCACGTAGTCCTCGGGAACGTGGGGGAGGTCGAAGTTCACCACGTGGCCAATCTCCGCCACGTCGATGCCCCGGGCGGCGATGTCGGTCGCCACCAGGACCCGGAACTTCCCCTCCTTGAATCCGTCCAGCGCGTGCTGCCGCTGGTTCTGCGACCGGTTGGAGTGCAGTCGCGAGACCCTGTGTCCCGCCCGCTCCACCAGCCGGGCCACCCGGTCAGTCCGGTGCTTGGTGCGAGTGAAGACCAGGGTGCTCAGGTCGTCATCGGCGAGGAGGGTGAGGAGCAGGGCCGGCTTCTCGGCCTGGGGCACGAGGTACACGCGCTGCTCGGCCCGTTCGGCCGCTGTGCCGCTCGGCGACACCTCGACCCGCGTCGGGTTGCGGAGGTGGCTCCGGGCGAAGGCGGCCACCTCCCCGGCCATCGTCGCCGAGAAGAGCAGCGTCTGCCGGCCGCGGGGCACCTGGGCGAGAATGCGGTTCAGCTGGGGCTTGAAGCCCATGTCCAGCATCCGGTCCGCCTCGTCGAGCACCAGCAGCTCGATGTCGTCGAGGGAGACGTTCCTCGACTCCATGTGATCGATCAGCCGGCCCGGCGTGGCGATGAGCAGCTGCGGGCGAGAATGGAGGGCCATCTGCTGGGGGCCGATGGCCACCCCGCCGATGAGCAGCGCGGTGCGAACACCGCGGGCAGCGCCGAAGCGCGCGGCGTGCTCGTCGATCTGCGTGGCCAGCTCGCGGGTCGGGGCGAGAACCAGCGCCCGGGTGCCCTTCTTGCCGGCGAGGCGCTCCACCAGCGGGAGCACGAAGGCCGCAGTCTTGCCGGTGCCGGTCGCGGCACAGCCGATGACATCCTTGCCCGAGAGGGCCGGAGGAATCGCCCGGGCCTGGATGGGGGTAGGAACGCGATAGCCGGCCCGGACAACGGCGGCCTGCGACTCGGACGAGAGCCCGAGCGAGGAAAATGATGCTTCTGACATGGGGACGACAGACTCCAGATCCGCGCGCACGGCCGCGCGTGTGTTGGTCCGGACGCTGGAGCGGAGATCAGGACACTGAGGGGAACTGCCGTCGTTGCGGCCGCAACGGGGCTCCAGCCGCGGGTCTCGACGGCGGCGCCGATGTAACAGGCCAGTGAACCGAATGCGAGTTCCGGTGCCCCCGGAGGGAAGAGTGCATGAATCTCGCGGCCTTGAGCGATCGCTCCGAAACGCCCGGGCTCTTCCAGCAATCCTCGCTGCGCCCGGCCGCCGGCCGATAGGCTGCCCGCCCATGGGCATCTTCGATCGCTTGCGCGGTCACCGCCCGGAGGCACCGAAGCCGGCACCGGCCGGTGGCGCAGCGACCATCCGCGTCTTCGACAATTACGGACGTGAGATGCACATCACACGCGAGGCGTGGCGGACCCAGGTGCTTCCTCCCAACCTGGCCGCGGCGCGGGCTCCCGGGCCCTTGATCGCCCAGGCGGTCCGGGAGCTCTTCCCATGACCGCGCCGCTCATCTCCAACGTCTCGGACACCGCCCGGTGGGTGGCGGTCTATCGCGCCTGGGAGACGGCCCGGCCCGACGCGCTCTTCCGCGATCCGTTCGCCGAGCGGCTGGCCGGTGAGCGCGGCAAGCAGATCGTCGCCAGCCTCCCGATGTCCCGGATGGCCCGAAACGGCTGGCCGCTCATTGCCCGCACCAAGGTGATCGACGACCTGGTCCTCGCCTCGGTGGTCGAGGGATGCCGCTGCGTGCTCAACCTCGCCGCCGGTCTCGACACCCGCCCCTATCGGCTCCCTCTGCCGAAGGACACGATGTGGATCGAGGCCGATCTCCCGGCGATCCTCGAGGAGAAGGCGCGGGCGCTGGAGGGTGAGACGCCGGTCTGCGCGCTGGAACGGGTGAGCGTCGACCTGGCCGACCCCATCGGGCGCGGTGCCTTCTTCGACCGGGTGGCGAAGGCGCAGCCCCGGGTGCTGGTGGTGACCGAGGGGCTGGTCCTCTACCTCGACGATCCGGTGGTGGTCTCCCTGGCACGGGACATCCACGCCCGCCCCTCCTTCCAGTCCTGGGTGCTGGATCTGGTCTCGCCCCGGGTGCTGCAGGACATGAAGCGGCGGATGGCGATGCAGCTCGCCCGGGCGCCACTGAAGTTTGCTCCACCCAATGGTGTCGCCTTCTTCGAGACCCTGGGATGGAGAGCGCGGGACGTGAAGTCGCTCTTCCACGAGGCGGGGCGCTTCCACCGCCTGCCGTGGTTCCTCCGCCCGTTCTCCTTCCTCCCCGCCCCCGACCCGCGAGCACCGAAGAACGACCACTGGTCGGCGGTCGTACGGCTCGAACGGGCCGACTGAAGTCGCATCTGGGTGGCCTGTCACATTTCGCCGGGCTGCCTTGTCTCGACGGTGAATGACGGCCCAAATCGAGGAAGACGACGGCCGCGGCGTTAGAGATCTCCGCGGCCTGGCGATGGACGACGACCTGTCGGTGTTCGAGGCGAACCGTCCCGCGCTGCGGGCGCTGGCCTACCGGATGCTGGGAGAGCTGTCCCGCGCCGAGGACATCGTCCAGGAGGCGTGGCTCCGCTGGCAGGGACGCTCGGTCGCGGTCGATGCGCCGCGGGCCTTCCTGCTCCAGATCACCACCCGCCTCTGCCTGAACGAGCTCGAGTCGGCGCGGGCACGCCACGAGGAGTCCCGAGCCGACCGGCTGCCGGAGCCGGTGGACCTGGGCTCGACGGGGATCGGCACGGTGGAGGTGCTCGACCAGATCTCGATGGCCTTCCTGGTGATCCTCCAGCGGCTGAGTCCCGCCGAGCGCGCGGTGTTGCTCCTCCACGACGTCTTCGACCTGGCGCACGGGGAGATCGCCGTGCTGCTGGGGAAGAGCGAGGCGGCCTGCCGTCAGCTGATGCGCCGGGCCCGCGACCACGTCACCGCCGAACGACGGGTGCTGCAGGCCTCCACCGAGGAGCACCAGCGGCTCCTCCAGGCCTTCATCCGCGCCTCGCGGGACGGGGACACCCAGCAGATGATCCGGCTGCTGGCCCACGACGCGGTCCTGATCGTCGACGCCGGACCGGAGGGACGGAAGGTTGGCCCGATCCGGAGCGTGGGCAAGCCGGTGCAAGGAGCGAAGCGGATCGCTGCGCTCCTGACCGCGGTGGCCAAATACCGAGGGATGGGAGTCGCGGTCCGGGACTGCACGCTCAACGGCCAGCCGGCGATGGTGAGCATCGCGGCGGATGGGACCCCGCTGGCGGCGGTGCTGATCTCGGTGGCCGGAGGCGCGATCCGCCACGTCTTCGTGCAGCTCGACCCGCGCCGACTCCGCCATCTGGGAGAGCAGTGATGAGCCTGCGACTGCTGGTCGTGGGGGCCTCCGGTCGCACCGGCCGGGCGCTGCTCGAGCTCGGCCTCGCCCGCGGGCACCGCTTCACCGCCTTCGTCCGCTCGCCGGAGAAGCTTCCCCAGCGGCATGCACACCTCTCGGTGGTGCAGGGAGACCCACTCGATGGGGAGGCGCTGGCCCGGGCGCTTCCCGGACACGACGCGGTGGTCTCGGCGCTCGGCCCGCGCCCGTCCGATGCGCTGCGCGGCAGGAACCCCGTCCTCTCCACCGGGGCGGCCAGCACCGTCGCCGCGATGGGCGCCGCCGCCGTGCAGCGGCTGGCAGTGGTCTCGGCGGCGCTCCTCTTCCCCGGGGGCGGTCCTCTGGTCGGTCTGGGGCGCTTCCTCCTCCGCTCGCACATCGACGACACCCGGGCGATGGAGAACACCATCCAGCACAGCGACCTGGACTGGACGCTGGTGCGCCCTCCTCGGCTGGTGGACTCGCCCGACGCCACATACCGGGCCGAGGTGGACCAGCTCCCCTCGGGGATGCGGGTCAGCGCCTGGCTGTCGTGGAAGGGCGTGGCGGCGTTCCTCCTCGACAGCCTGGAGCACGACCTCTACCGCGGACGCGTGGTTGGCATCTGTCACTGACGCCGCGGGCTCAGGGCGGCGTGTAGCGCCACAGGTACGGGACGCCGGAGAAGCCCAGGCGCTGGCCGTTGCGGGTGGCGAACCCGCCGACGACGTAGATCACGTTGCCCACCGCGAGCGCCCGGTGCCCGGTCAGCTCGATCGGCATGTCGCCCAGCGTCTCCCAGACGCCCCCGTCGGGGTCGAAGCGATGCACCGCCTTGTAGAGGGTGTTGCCCGGGAGCTGACCTCCCATCACGTAGAGCTTGCCGCCGAGGACCGCACTGGCGCCTCCGCTCCGGGGTGTGGGCAGGTCGGCCAGTGGAGACCAGGTATCGGTGGCCGGGTCGTAGACCTCGGTGGTGGCGAGGTTGCTCCCGTCGTCGCCCTCGTGCCCGGGGGCGCGTCCTCCGGTGACGTAGATCTTCCCGTCGATGACGCCGGAGTAGGCGTGGTTCCGCGCCGTCTGCAGCGGAGCGTGCGGCGTGCCGAGGTAGCTGCCGCTGCCGAGGTCGAAGACGGTGTGGCTGGCCAGCGAGACGTTGTTGCTCCGGTCGAAGCTCCAACCGCCGACGAGGTGCACCTCGCTTCCCACCAGCTCCACCACCGAGGAGAACCGCGGGCTGGGGAGCGCCGGGCCGTCGCTCCAGGTGCCCGCGCCCAGGTCGAGGATCTGCACCCGCGGCGTCGCCTCGCCGCCGAAGAGGTAGACCTTCCCGTTGGCTACCACCGCTCCGGCGTTGTCGGTCCCGCCGGGGAGCAGCGGTCCACCCGACCAGGTGTCCGCAGCGATGTCGTAGATCTCCACGGTCCGCGCGGTGTCGTAGCCCCCGAGCACGTACAGCTTGCCGTTCGCCGCGGCCATCGCCGACTCCCCCAGCCCCACCGGGACCTGCCGCAGCGCCT
>Ga0307472_100000537_pt1 | contig 13469 bp, 12 predicted proteins | sample atmos_gasesAM5C__2_FD_204582 | JGI IMG/M metagenome (GOLD analysis project Ga0307472, IMG submission 204582) | Hardwood forest soil microbial communities from Morgan-Monroe State Forest, Indiana, United States - atmos_gasesAM5C_05 | ecosystem: Environmental > Terrestrial > Soil > Temperate...
CAGACCCTGGCTTCGGGCAACGTCCTCGTGTCGAACCACGGATACGGCCTCTTCGTGCGCCGGAGCACCAACGACGACTTCTCGGCGGACCCGGGCGTGCAGGCTCCCCTCGGCGACAACACCGCCACCGACAACCGCAAGGGCGACCTGATCGTCAACTGAGCCCGCTCGTTCTCGGGACGAGCGGGAGCTCGACGATGAACCGGCTCCCCTCGCCGGGCTGGCTCTCGACGACGATCGTACCGCCGTGGCGATCGACGATCTTCTTCGCCACCGCCAGGCCGAAGCCGGTCCCGGTCGGCTTGGTGGTGAAGAAGAGCTTGAAGAGGCGCGGGCGCTGCTCGGGCGGGATCCCCGGCCCGGTGTCGATCACCTCCATCCGGATGCGTGCACGGTCGTCCGTCAATCGACCCGTGACCGTGAGGCGACCCCCGTCCGGCATGACCTCGACCGCGTTCGACAGCAGGCAGAGCAGGACCTGCTCGATCTGGACCGCATCGAGATGCGCCTCGGGTAGCTCCGGATCGATGGCGGTATCGACCACGATTCCCTGGCTGGAGATCTGGCTGCGCAAGGACGCCAGGGCGCGCGTGACGATCGTGCCGACCTGGCATGGGGCTGGGTGGGGCTCGAAGGGCTTGGCGAAGTCGAGCAGGCCCTTGATGCTCGCGTCGAGCTTGTCTGCTTCCTCTATGATGTCGGCGAGGTTCTCGCTCAGGGGATGATCGGCCGCGATTTCGAGGCCGGCGAGCTGGGCCGCCGCACGGATGCCTGCCACGGGGTTCCGGATGCCATGTGCCACGGCGGCCGACAGCTCCCCGATGGCGGCCAGGCGCTCCGTCTCGATCAGCCGCGACTGGGCCGCCCGCAGCTGGTCATTCGCGCTCACCAGGGCACGGTACGAGCGCGCGTTCTCGACCGCGACCGCCCCCTGGTTGGTGAGCGTCCGCAGCAGCTGCAGGTCCTCGTTGGAATAGAACTCGCCCGACTGCTTGCTCCCGAGCGCCAGGATGCCCGTGAGCTGCCGCTCGAACGTCATCGGTACCACCAGCGCGGCCCCGAGCTGGGCGATGTCCTGTGCCACCCGTCGATCCCGCTCCGCCACGTCCTCGTCGGTGATGATGCGCCGCGGGTGAAGCTTGAGGCGACTCACCAACGGGGTCCGCTCATCGAGGCGCGCCGGCACGTGGTCTGCGGTCCGCGTGCCCGCGACCGCCTGCAGTCGGTAGCCGTCATGGTCGTCGCGCAGCCAGACCGCCCCGAAGTCCACGCGAATGCCCTCCGTGACGGTCCGGAGCATCCGCCCCACGACCGTCTCCAGGTCGAGGAGCACGGCGAGCCCCTGGCTCGCGTCGGTGACCGTCTTCCGATAGTCGTAGCGGTCTCGTGCGAAGAGGAAATCCACCCCTGCCTGGACGCGGTTCCGCAGCGGATTGAAGAGCGCGACGATGCCGAGCAGGAACAGCAGCTGCGCCACCCGGCCGCCGGATCCGGCGAACAGGAGCTCGAGCGTACCGACACCACCGAGATAGAGCGCCGCGATCAACCCGGTCAGGATCGCCCACGCGATCGTGCGCCGGATGATGGCGTCGACCTCGAAGAGATCGTGCTTCGCGATCGCGTAGCCGATCGCCACGGGGAAGACGGCCATGGGCAAGGTGATCAGATTGATCGGGAACCTCGCGCCCAGGAACACGACGAGAGCGATGCCCACCACCGGCGCGAGGAAGGCGATCAGCCCGCCGAGGGCGGCGATCTTGGTGCGCTGGCGGGCAGCGGCCGACGGGGGAACGAAGAAGCTGTGCACGAGCAAGCCCACCAGGATGGCGCCGGCGACGGCCATGGCAAAGGCGGTGAGGCGGGTGATCGCGAGCACCACCGGGAACCAGCGCAGGAAGGCCAGATCGTCCAACACCCCGACCGCGAAGGCTCCGGCGTAGAGTCCCGGCAGAAGCCGCGGATGCCGCTTGAGGATCTCGCGCTCGACCGGGAAGGTGAGCGCGAGGTGCAGCACGGCAATCGGGGCGGTCGCCTGCAGCATCAGGCACAGCGGGCGGAACCAGGCGGGGCCAAAGATGTCGGCGGCGGTGACCAGGTAGAGCCCCCAGGTTGCCCCGGCCGCGAGCAGGCTCCGGGCCGCCGGCGCCTCGGGGCGGACCATGTAGACGACGAAGCCGAGCACCGTGAGGAGGGCGCCGATGCCGAGGTAGTTGCCGAGCGTCCAGAAGTACTCGGCCGGCGAGAGCCTCATGGTCGGAACCGCCAGGTGCACCGGCGCGACGGAGGAGGAAAAGCTGTAGGCAACGTCCGTTCCGACGGGGAGGCGTGCCGCCAGCTCGTACACCTCGGCGGCCGACACGACCGCCGTGCCGTTCATGGCGAGCAGGCGTGACTGGTAGGGAACTCCCGCTTGGTGACCCGTCCAGTCGGTGTCACCCACCGCGGGAACGAAGAGGTTCTCCCACAGGAAGAAGCCGGGAAACGGCCGGTTCAGCCAGCGCAGTGAGCTGAGGGTACAGGTGAGGATGATTGCCGCAGACAGCCCGGCCGCAACCCAGAATCCCCGGCCGACCTCGGGCCAGATACGCTTCGATGCTCGCGTCATTCTCTCGCGCTGACGTCACTTCCGCCGCGCACCGCTGACGCGCCTTCCCTATGGCAAATCGAGGTGAGCTGCGCAAAGGTCGAGCCCGATGGGCGCTCGCAATCGCGACTGGCCTCCTGCTGACGGTCGCCTATCCACCGTTCGAGGTGGCCGCCGTCGCGTGGATCGGCCTCGCCCCGCTCCTCGTCGCGCTGGAAGGGGCAACGCCGGGTGAGGCCTTCGCACTCGGCTGGCTGGCTGGTGCCACCGGCTCGTTGATCGTCGTCGGACCGTGGGTCTTCGAGGCGGCGCGTGGCTACTTCGGCCTGGGGCCGATCGCCGCCGCCGGCTTCGCCGTCGCGGTCACGCAGGTCTTCGGAGGCGTGTACTTCGGCCTCTTCGCCGTGGTCGGAGCCGTCCTCCGCGCGGGGAGATGGCGTTTCCTCGTTTTGCCGGCGGCCTTCGTCGCCATCGAGTACGCGCGTGCGCACGTCCTCTCCGGCTGTCCGTGGGAGCTCCTCGGCCATTCGCAGCGCGCCGCCCGGGTGATCCAGCTCTGCGATACGACCGGAGTCTACGGACTGTCCTTTCTCCTCGCCCTCGCGTCCGCGGCGATCGCCGAGCTGCGTCACCGGCGAACGCCAGCCCTGGTCGCAGCCGCCGCCGCGCTGCTGACGCTCGCCTACGGCGAGTGGCGGCTCACGGCCGCTCCCACCGGCGAGAGCGTCCCCGTGCTGCTGGTACAGGGCAACCTCCCCAACCAGGAGCGGGGTCGGCCCGAGTTCTTCTCCGTTCACCTTCGCCGCTACCTCGATCTCACCCGTACGGGTGCGCCGCTCCCCGGAACGCTCGTCGTCTGGCCGGAGAATGCCATCGGCTTCTTCCCCAGCGAGAATCGTCCCCTTCTCGCGCAGATCACCGACCAGTTGCGGGCCGAAGGGGTCGCTCTCCTCACCGGCGCGCCGCGCGCGGGCGACCGTCCAGGAGTGGCGGCCCTCTACAACTCCGCTTACCTCTTGACCGCCGACGGCATCGCCGCGACCTACGACAAACGGAAGCTGCTGCCCTTCGTCGAGCGGCTGCCCTTCCGGCCCGGGGACAGCCCCTACCTTGCCGGCCAGGTCCCCACCGTGTTCGAGCTGGATGGAACGCGGTTCGGCGTGCTGATCTGCTACGAGGCGATCTATCCCGAGCTCGCTCGTGATCTGGTGGCACGCGGCGCGCGCTTCCTCGTCAACATCTCGAACGACTCGTGGTTCGAGGCCGGCGCCGGCCCGGAGCAGCACTACGCGATTTCGCGCTTCCGCGCGGTGGAAAACCACGTCAGCCTGATACGCGTCACCAACGGCGGCGTGAGCGGCGCCGTCGACCCCTGGGGACGCGAGATCATCCGTCTGCCTCGAGGGCAGCCGCTGGCGCAGCCGCTCACCGTCCCCATCGGTCCAGCTGGATCGTTCTACGGCCGCCACGGTGACCTGTTCGCCGCTCTGTGCGTCATCGTGACGCTCGCCGCGGGTGTCGTTCGGCTGCTCACCCCGGCGCGCTAGCCGGTCAGCCCGTACTTCTCCATCCGGTAGCGGAGCGTGTGGCGAGAGATCCCGAGCCATCGTGCCGCCGCACTCTGATTGCCTTTTTCCTTCTCCAGCGCACGCACGAGGAGGGCACGCTCGACGCTCTCGAGCGAGCATCCCTGATCGTCGACGTCGATCTTGAGCTCGCTCCCGGGGTCGCCCGCAACCCCTCCCGCTTGCGGAGCCGATGCGGGTAGATCGAGGTCCTCGGCTCGGACCGGATCCGCGTCCGAGAACAGGACCACCCGCTCCATCGTGTTGCCGAGCTCGCGCACGTTCCCCGGCCAGGCGTACCGAGCGATCGCGGCCTCCGCCGCAGGCGAGAGCGTCCTGGGTGCCACGGCGTACCGGCGGCAGACGTCCGCCAGCAAGACGCGCGCGAGTGCGATGGCGTCCCGCTCGCGCTCGCGGAGCGGGGGGACGCGGATGACGGCCACGCTCAGCCGTTGGCGGAGGTCCTCGCGAAACTCGCCGACCCGCACCGCCGCCTCGAGGTCACGACTGGTCGCCGCGATCACCGCGACGTCGACCCGCCGCGCGGCCGTGGCTCCGATCCGACGGACCATCCTGTCCTCGATCACGGTCATGAACTTCGCCTGCAACGCCAGTGAGATGTGACCGATCTCGTCGAGGAAGATCGTGCCCCCATCGGCGGTCTCGAAGAGACCGGCGCGCGCCGTCTTCGCGTCGGTGAAGGCCCCCTTCTCGTGGCCGAAGAGCTCCGCCTCTGCCAGGTGCTCCGGGAGGGCCGCGCAGTTGGTTTCGATGAAAGGCCCATCCCGCCGTCCGCCGCCGGCGTGCAGGGTGCGCGCGATGTGTCCCTTGCCGGTGCCGGTTTCGCCGAGCAGCAGGACGGTGGGGGTCGGAGCGCCCGGTCCACCGGTCAGTCGCGTGAGGCGGTCGACCAGCGAGCGCAGGCGCTGGACGGCTTCCGACTCGCCGTCGATGCGGGCGGCCGCCGTCTGTCGCTCACGGTAGTACGAGAGCTCGCGCCGGTGCCGGGTGCTGCGCAGCGCGTGCTCGACCTTCAGGCCGATCTCGTTGAGATCGAGCGGCTTCTGCACGTAGTCGCGCGCTCCGCGCTGCATCGCGCGCACGGCGTCGGGGACCGAGCCGTAAGCGGTCATCATGATGACCGGAAGCTCCGGATCCGCCACCAGGAGACCATCGAGCAGGTCGAGTCCACTCCCGTCCGGCAGGCGCAGGTCGAGGAGGACGACGTCGGGCGGAGTGCCCGCGACGAGGCGTCTCGCCTCGGCCAACGACCCCGCGGGGACGACCTGGAAGGTCTGCCGGGTGAAGTATTTCGCGAGGTTGCGGGCCAGGACCGCCTCGTCCTCGACGATGAGCACGGTCGCCATGCGCAGAGGTTTTCTACGGGGGAGCAGGCCGGCGAGGCAAGGGCCGCGTGCCCCCTGCTCCAGAACCGCCAGCGGCCTGCGCGATATGCAGCAGGCGGGCGATCACCATGCTGCCAGCGGGACCGCGTTCCCGGCATCTCGCGTCTGGTACGGGCATTGCTCTCGCACGAGTACGACGTCGACGCTGCCGACTAAGCGGGTCGACCGTCAAAGGAGGAAATCATGAGAACACGTTGGAAGAACGCTCCCAGTCGCCCGTTGGTCGCGGGCGTCGCGATCCTCGCCCTCGGGCTCGCAGCCGTACCGGCGCGAGCGAGCCATCGGGTCAAGCAGACCCTCTCGGCCACCGACACCGATCAGGACGCGCGCGGTCGCGCGCAGCTCGTCCTGCAGACCGATGAGGACGGGAAGTTCGATGTCATCGCGAAGAAGCTGGACCCCGACCACACCTTCGACGTCATCGTCAACGGGGTGAAGGTGGGCACGCTCACCACGACCGGCGGCGGCAGCGGGCGGGCGCGCTTCCGTACCAGCCCCCGCAGCAACGACGATCAGCTGCTCGGCTTCGATCCCCGCGGGGCGACGGTCGTGGTCCGGAACGCGACCGGCGAGGACGTCCTCACCGGAACGGTGCCGGACGACACGGACCCTAACGAGGTGGCCTGCTGCCTCACGGGGGACCACGGGGGTGAGACCGAGGTGGAATGCGAGGATCGCACCGCGGACGAGTGCGCCGCGGAAGGAGGCACCGTCGCGGCCAGCGCCTCGTGTATCCCGAACCCGTGTCCGGGGGCTCCGCCGCCCGCCGAAGAGGTGATCTGCTGCATTCCCGACCAGGGTGCAGACGACACCGGCGTGGAGTGCGAGGACCGGACGCCCGACGAGTGCGCCGCCCAGGGTGGCACGGTCGTGACGGCCGCCTCGTGCGACCCCAACCCCTGCACTCCGACCGCACCGGCTCCGGAGATCGTCTGCTGCGTGCCGCACGGCAACCCAGAAGAAGGCCTCGAGTGCGAGACGCTCACCGCCCAGCGGTGCACGGATCGGGGCGGCACCCAGAGCACCGCGACCTCTTGTAACCCTGATCCCTGCCAGCCGTGATCCTGGAAGGACCGCAGTAACGTCCTCGACCACGAAAGCCACGTTCCCGCCTGACGGCCCCGGGGAGGTCACACCTCCCCGGGGCTCTTTCGTATCTAGTCGACGAGAAGTCGGAGGAGGTCGTGACGCGTGACCATCCCGAGCAGGCGTCCCCTCTCCGTCACCGGAACGCTGTTGAACCTGCGCTCGAGGAGGACACGAGCCACGGCCGTGATCGGAGCGTCGGCACCGACCGTGACAGGGTCTGGTGTCATGGCGGCACGCGCCGTCGTCCACTCGTAGTGCCCCCGATAGGGCTCCATGTCGCCTCGTGTGAGGATGCCTATCAGCGCCCCGCGCTCGACGACGAGAAGCTCTCGGGTCCCGAGTGTCCCCATGAGCTCGGCAGCGCGAGCGAGGCTCTCGCCCGGAGCGACAACGCCGGGCCGGGCCCGCATGATGTCCCGCGCAACGACGGCCCTGCTGCCGCCCGCGCTCTCGATCGAGTGGCACGCCTGTAGGATCGCCTCGGCGAGGGCGAGCATGACCTTCTGGCCACCGCGGCCGATGGCGCGTTCTTCCACCTGGCCGAATATCCGCTCGAGGTGTACATCGTCGGCCGGCGAGAGCAGGCGCTCCGCGCAGGGGAAGAGCACCGCGTGCTCTCTCGCCATGTGCCGGCGGAGAAGCGCGAGGTAGGCCCGGAGCAGCGTGAGCACCTCTGACTCCACGGCCTGCCGGCCGGAAGGGAGGTGCAATGCCCCGAGCAGGCGCCGTCCCTCGTCATGCTCTGCCACCAGCGCCGCGAGCCATCCACCCCCGGGGGCACCGTATGCGGCGAGGAGCGGGAGGAGGCCCTCTTCCTCCTTCGCCTCGTGACAGCGGCCGACGAAGCTCTTGAAGAAGTCGATTGCGCCCGCGAGCGGAGGGGTAGGGACCGCCAAGCCACCTTCCATCCGTGCCGCCAGCATCTCGACCGCGGAGAGCACCTGGCCAATCACCTCGTGGTCCTGGCGCAGCCCTCTGCAACTCGACACGCCGGCGTTTGCAGGCACCGTGCCAGGGCGATCGTCTCCGGCTGCGGGTCGTATTCTCCCGTCTGGGAGGAGGCAGCGCGACCGTTTCGCAGCCACGAGAACCGCGCCTAGCTGGACGCCGCAGATGCCCTGGCAATCGCCTTGCAAGACTCGGGACGTGATGCGATTCGACGAGATGCTCGACCGCTGCCGGCGCCTCGAGGAGCGGGCGAGCGCGGTCTACCGCGCGTACGCGGCCTCCTCGCGCACGGATCCGGTCCTCTGTGCGCTCTGGACATCGCTTGCCCGCGAGGAGGAGGGGCATGCCGACGGGATCGCGCTGGTGCAGTCCCGCCCCGCCTCCCGAGCGGACTCCCTGACCCGGCTCGACGGCTGGACCGAAGCGCTCGCCACGGTCGAGCAACGCCTGACCGTCGCGGAGGGGCTCGAGCCCGGCGCCACGCGCAACCGCCAGCTCTCCGCGGCACTCGACCTGGAGATGACGGAGCTCGAGGCGCTTCGCCATATCCTCCTGGCGGCGAGCGGCCAGGCCGAGATCGATGCGGCGCCCGCACACGCGGAGCGGCTGGCGGACGCCGCGGTCAGGCTGTCGAACGATCCCCACGTCCGGCTGCAGGCGGCGCTCCTGCGCGCCCGTGTTCGGCTCCGGGGGCCTCTTGAGTGATGCATGGGATTGCCTGGAATACCCCCTTCCACCATCCTGAGCCCGATCTCATCCGACGAGGAGATCATGCTGTCGCGAAGCAAGAGCTTCCCAGTCCTCGGTGGTGATCAGCTGGTCGGCATGATCACCTGCGAGGACACCTCGCGCACGCTCACCGGCACGGCGGGCGAACCCGCTGCGACGCGTTGCAGCACCCTACTCGTCCACCGCGTGCCGCTTTCTAGAGGTCTCCGGAACTGCTCGGCGTGGTGTTTTGCCCCCAGAGGTCCCCCGAGAGGACATGACGAAACACCCCGCCGGACCGGTAAAGTACTTAAAGTACTTGCGGCTGAAAACCCTAGCCTGCTACCGGTATTCCGGTATTCCCGCGCGACGCAGAACCTGTCATCGGTTTTTAGCACCCATGTAATTCTCCGCGGCCCTGAGGAGGGCCACCGCAGATGGACGGCGCACACTCACAGATCGACAGGGCGGAGTCCGCGTTAGTGGGCCCCAGGGCCGAATCGTTCCGGCCGAAGATCCTCCTCTACTCGCACGACACCTTCGGACTGGGGAACATCTACCGCACCCTGCTCCTCTCCGATGCACTCCGTCGCGCCTTCCCGGGCGCCGCGGTCCTCATCATCACCGGATCGCCCGTCATCCACGCGCTGCGCATCCCGGACGCGATCGACTACCTCAAGCTGCCAAGCCTCGATCGGGTGGCCGCCGACCGCTACGAGCCGCGCTTCCTCTCGACGCTGGCAACCGAGGTGAAGCGCATGCGGCGCGCGATCATCCGGCGGGCGGCGCTCGGCTTCGACCCCGACCTGATGATCGTCGACAAGCGCCCCCTGGGGGTGGACGGGGAGCTCGCGGGGACGCTCTCGGCACTCCGCCGCCTGCCCCATCAGGTGCGGATCGTGCTCGGGGTACGAGACATTCTCGACGAGCCCGCGCGGACGCGGCGGATGTTCGGACGCACGCATGCCTTCGCGACCATGGAGCACCACTACGACGAGGTGTGGATCTACGGCGCGCGCGAGGTCTTCGATGCCGTCCACGAGTACGCGTTCCCCGAGGCCGTTGCCCGCAAGTCGATCTTCTGCGGCTACCTGAGCCGGCCGACGGCGCAGGCCGTCCCCAACGGGCGAGCGCCGCGCGTGCTCGTGACGACGGGTGGAGGCGGGGACGGCAGCGACATCGTCGACGCCTACCTGGAGGGGCTGCTCGGTCTCCCCCGCCGCCTCGTGCTGCACACGACGATCGTCTTCGGGCCGGACATGCCCGAACGCCGCCGGCAGGCCACCCTCGCGCGCTTCGGGCACCTTCCGGATGTCGCCTTCTTCGACTTCGAGCCCGATCTCGTCCGCCGCTACGCGGAGGCCGACGTCGTGGTCTCGATGGCAGGCTACAGTACCGTCTCCGAGCTGCTGTCGTGGGGGCGGCGTGCGGTGCTGGTCCCGCGCGCCGCGCCCGTCCGCGAGCAGCTCATCCGGGCTCGCCGTTTCGCCAAGCTCGGCTACTTCGACATCGTCGAGCCGGAGGAGCTCGAGCCCGGTCTGCTGATCGGGAAGGTGCTCGCTGCCCTGGAACGCGAACCGACGCCGACGCTCGCCGTCGACCTGAACGGCCTTCCACGGATCGTCGAGCGCGTGCAGGCGATGCTGGGGGAGATGCAGGGTACACGGAGCGCGTGATGCGAGGACCGTTCGTGGTCGTGACGAGCGGCTTCCCGCGCCGCTCCGAGACCTTCCTCCTGAACGAGCTCCTCGCCCTCGAGGCGCGAGGGGCGCTCACGGCGATCTTCGCGACCAAGCGCGGCGAGGACGGCCCCCAGCACCCCGGGTGCGCGCGCCTGCTCGCCCGGGTCGAGGTGCTCCGCCCGGGGAATCCCCGGGTGCAGGGGGCGCAGGTGGTCGAGCGCCTGGGCCGACGAACGGTCGCCGCCGTGCACGGCTACTTCGCCCACCGTCCGGCGGCGGTCGCCGCGCACGCCGCGCGACGCCTGGGGGTGCCGTACGGCTTCAGCGCTCACGCGCGTGACGTCCGCAAGGTGGCGCCGGCGGTGCTCGCCGCCCGCGCCCGGGAGGCCGCCTGCGTGGTCGCCTGCAACGGAGACGTCGCGGCCTCTCTCGCGAGGACGGGTGTCCCGGTCGAGCTCGTCCCTCACGGTGTCGACCTCCTCCGCTTCCGGCCGCGGCCGGGCCCGCGCGAGAGCCGTCTGCGGCTGCTCGCCGTGGGACGACTGGTCGAGAAGAAGGGGTTCGAGGTTCTCCTCGAGGCGGCCGCACGACTCGCCGTCCCCTTCCACCTCCGCATCGTCGGCGAGGGACCGCGCCGCGCGGCCCTGGAGGCGGCGATCGCGGCCGCCGGACTCGCCGACCGCGTCACGCTGGCCGGGCCCGCGACGCACGCCCAGCTCCCGCGCGAGTACGCACGCGCCCACGTCGTCGTCGTGCCATCGGTCGAGGATCACCGCGGCGACCGCGACGGATTGCCGAACGTCGTCCTCGAGGCACTGGCGAGCGGCCGCGTGGTGGTGGCGAGCGACGTCGGTGCCGTCGGCAGCGCCGTGCGGGACGGACGCACGGGCCTCCTCGTCCCCCCCCGCGACCCGCGTGTTTTGGCAGGGGCCCTCCGGGCGCTCGCCCGACAACCGGACCTACGGGCGCGGCTCGCCCGGGCAGGGCGCGCCCTCGTCGAGCGGCGTTTCGAGCTCGGGCGCTGCGCCGCCCGGCTGCACCAGGTCCTGGACCGGGCGTACGCTTGAGGCCCTCGTCCACGTCAACCTCGCCCCTTGCCCGGTCGTCTATCTCTGGCAAAGCCCGGGAAGTGAGGATGGCTGACGGCCCCGTCCCGCCTCCCAGGGAGGCAGGTGACACATCGGATGCGCTCGTCCAGGCGGCTCGCGCGGGGGACCAGGCAGCCTTCGGGCGGCTGGTCGAGATGCATCAGCGCCCCCTCACCCGCCTCACTCACCGGCTCCTCGGGGATCGGGACGAGGCCGACGGCGCGGTGCAGGACACCTTCATCAAGGCGTGGAAGAACCTCAGCACCTTTCGCGGCGAGTGCCGGTTCGGGACGTGGCTCGCCCGCATTGCGGTCAACCAATGCCGGGACCAGCTGCAGAGGAAGCGTCTGGTGGTGACCGAGCATCAGCTGGGATCCGAGTCCCGGGACGGCAAGGGCGCGAGCGTGCTCGAGCGCGCGGTCGATCCGTCGCCCGCTCTGGAGGAACAGGCCGTGGGTCGCGAGATCGCCCGAAAGATCGCCGAGCAGCTCGGGGAGCTACCCGACATGCAGCGTGAGGTCTTCGCCCTCCGCTACTACGAGGATCGTCCCCTGGCGGAGATCGCGGCGCTCTTCGGGGTGAACATCGGCACCGTCAAGACGCACCTCTTCCGTGCGACGCAGCGCGTCCGGAAAGCGCTCGAGGCTGTCTATGGACCACGTCTCCCGATTTCCTGAGCATCCGAGCGATGCCGACCTCGTCGAGCAGTTGCTCGCTCGCGAACGGCATCCCCATCTCGCCGACTGCGCGGACTGCGCGCGTCGGGCCAAGACGCTCGCCCGCGTGATCGATCCCCGCAGCGACACGGCGACAGACGGGCCCTTCGACGATCTCTTCTTCCGCCGTCAGGCGGACCGTGTCCGAGCCCGCATCGCCGCGGAGGAAGGGCGTGCCGGCCATCCACGCATCCGCCTCACCGTGCCGAGGTTCGCCTGGGCAGGCATGGCCGTCGCCGCCCTGCTCGCATTGGCGATCGGATTGCACGGGCCATCGCCGCGGAGCACGATCGGACCGCCGGCGACGGCAGCGCTCGGCCTTGCGGGAGCGCGCGGCGGACTCCCGAGCGTCCAGGATCGGGTCGACGATCGCCTGCTCCGCGACGTCGACGAGGTCTTCGACGAGGATCCCGATGACCCGTATGACCTCGATTGAAGCGCGCCGTCAACCTTCGCACGCTGGCGGTCGTCGAGAATATCCATGAGGCACCGGACGCTCACGCTCTTGCTGGCGGCCGCCCTCCTGATCCCCGGTGCAGCTGCGCTCGGTGGGTCCCACTGGCGCGGCGCCATGCACAACGGGAAGTTCTGGAAGAAGTCGGACGTCCGCGAGGCCCTGCAGCTGACCGACGATGAAGTGCACAGCCTCGATCGCATCTTCGCCAAGAACCAGAACACCCTCAAGGGCCTGAAGGCCGACGTGGAAAAGCGACGCGAAGATCTCGACACCATGCTCGTCTCCGACGAGGCAGACGACCAGGGGGTCCTCGACCAGGTCGAAGTGCTGGAGCAGGCACGCGCCCGGCTGGGGAAGGCGCGCGCCATGATGGTCCTGGAGATGCGGAAGGTCCTCACGGCCGAGCAGCGGGCCAGGCTCGCCCAGCTGAGGGCCGAGCGACGGAAGCAGAAGCTGGGAAAGGAACAGCGGGACGATGCGCGGAAGCCGAGCCCTCGCGAGGGCTAGCCTCGCCGATGGCGAGGAGGGCAAGGGGAGCCTTTCCCTCTCGTCCCTCGGCCTTCGCTTGGGGTGGGCCGACCCCACGGGCGAGGTGGGCGAGGCGCTCCAGCAGACGCACGACGAGTTCGCGGTGCGGATCGGCGTTCTGCGAGAAGCGATCGGTGCGATCCGAGCTCTTGCCGACGACCTCCACGCCCAGGAGGGCGATCTGGCCGACATCCTCCGCGGCTCCTCACCCGATCCGGAGGCGATCGAGGCCCGCCGGCGCACCATCGACCGGCGCCGTGAGCAGATCGACCGCCTCGCCCGTACCGCCGTGAACCGACTGCGACGGGAGAGACGGGCGAAGCGGAGCTGATGCCCTACTAGACTCGAGTCCAATTTCCTGTTAGACTCGGGTCTAAATGGGAGAGGCCGCACCGACCAAGCGCCTCGAGCAGCGGGCCCGCATCGTCGACGCGGCCCGCCGCCTGTTCGCCGAGCACGGCTTCGACGAGGTCACCATGGCCGAGGTGGCCGCAGCGGCCAGCGTGGCCCGGGCCACCGTCTTCAACCACTTCGGCTCGAAGCACGCCCTCGTGGAAGCGATCACCGAGGACGTCATCGCCTACTACGATCGGATGCTGCAGAACGCCCTCGCCGACACGGTCACCCCCACGCCGGTGCTGGTGCGGGCGCTCTTCGACGAGATGGGCACCGGTATCGAGGAGGACCGCCGCTTCTAT
>Ga0307472_100000538_pt1 | contig 13461 bp, 14 predicted proteins | sample atmos_gasesAM5C__2_FD_204582 | JGI IMG/M metagenome (GOLD analysis project Ga0307472, IMG submission 204582) | Hardwood forest soil microbial communities from Morgan-Monroe State Forest, Indiana, United States - atmos_gasesAM5C_05 | ecosystem: Environmental > Terrestrial > Soil > Temperate...
CACGTTCAGTTTCCGGTGAAACTGAACGTGCGCTAAGTGAGATCGCGGCGCAGCACCAGGGCGGCGCCGGCGTCGCCGCGCTCGTGCGGGTAATAGGCCTGCCGGCGCCCCACCTCGGTGAAGCCGGCCCGCGCGTAGAGCGCCCGCGCGGCCGTGTTATCCTCCTCGACTTCGAGGAACACCGCTTGCACGCCGAGCCCGGCGAGGCGGCGCAGATGCAGATCGAGCAGGTGGCGCCCCAGGCCACGGCCGCGGTGTTGCGTGTCGACCGCGACGGAGAGGATTTCCGCCTCGCCAGCGGCGAGCCGCGACAGGATGAAACCGGCATGGTCGCGGCCGATGCTCGCGCGGTGAGCGATCACGCTGCGGTCGGTCAGCAGGCGCTCGAATTCCGTTTCGCTCCAGCCGCGCCGGAACGCGGCGGAATGCAGCGCGGCAAGGGCGGGGGCGTCGCGCGGTCCGGCTTCGGCCAATGTCGGCTCGGCGCGCGTGAACAGCCGGGTGAGGAAGGCGATCATCGGCGCGGCAAGTGGGCGGCGTCCTGCGGTCTTGCATCGGGCGCGCGCAGGTAGAGCGGCTTGGGCATGGCTTGACCCACCGTCGCCGTGACGCCGAGCCGCGCCACCCAGTCGATGCCGGGAGCGGCCTGCGCCTCGACCAAAGCAGGCGCGGGTTGGTCTGACGGCCAGGCGGCGGCAATCATGTGGGCGGCCGAACCGACGATGCGCGCCGGCCCCGGGATCGCCGCGCGTACGGCATCCTGCAGGCCGGCAACAACAGGCTGCCCCAGCGCGTGGCCGGCGCCGAACACCTGCATGTAGACTTGACTATGGCGCGCATCGATCGCGGCAACGAGTGGGCTCGCGGCGTCGACGGCGATATGGGGAGCGGCATAGGCGGAAAGGGTGGAGAGACCGACGACCGGCTTGGACGCCGCAAGTGCGATGCCGCGCGCGGCGGAAACGCCGACCCGCAATCCGGTGAAGCTGCCGGGGCCCACGGTCACCGCAATGCGATCGAGCTCGGTGAACCGCGTCCCGGCGGCATTCATGACCTGGGCGATCAGAGGCATCAGCGCTTCGGCATGACCGCGGACCATGGGGATCGATTGCTCCGCCAGGACCCTGCCTTGCTCGCTCTCGTACACGGCGGCAGCGCAGGCTCCGAGCGCAGTGTCGATGGCAAGCACACGCATCGTAACCGTCTACAACAGCCGATCGACGCGTCCGTCAATGACGGAAAGGCGGCGGCAGTCTCCAGGGAATGCGGCCGTTCATATCGGCCGGACTTCGACCACGTCGGGCACGAAATGGCGCAGCAGATTCTGGATGCCGTGACGTAGCGTCGCCGTCGACGATGGGCAACCCGAGCAGGCCCCCTTCATGGCGAGAAAAACGATACCGTCCTTGTAGCCGCGGAACGTGATGTCGCCACCGTCGTTGGCGACCGCCGGGCGCACCCGCGTCTCGATCAGCTCTTTGATCGTGGCGACGGTCTCGGCATCCTTGTCTTCGAAGAATTCCTCGGCGGCGGGGGCCGCGCTGCTGGAATTGACGATAGGAGCCCCCGACATGAAGTGCTCCATGATGGCGCCGAGGATGGCAGGCTTGAGCTGCTGCCATTCGCCCGCCGACTTGGTGACGGTGATGAAATCGGACCCGAAGAACACACCGGTCACGCCGTCGATCTCGAACAGGCGCTCGGCCAGCGGCGAGCTTTCCGCCTCGGCCTTGTCGCGCATGTCGAGGGTGCTGTCGGCCAGCACGGCGCGGCCGGGCAGGAACTTCAACGTGGCGGGGTTGGGGGTCGCTTCGGTCTGGATGAACATCGGCGTCTCCTCAGGCTTGGCGGGGGTCAAGGCCCCGCAGGCCGCTCGGATGTAAGACATGCATGAAACATAAGTGGTTGTTTCCACCCTCCGCGTCAACTCTTCTCGCGTCAGGGTCTCGATTGCCATTCACGACAGGGCATCAATCTCCTCGTCGCTGAGGTGGCCGGGCACGATGGCGACGGGGATCGGGAACGTGCCTGCCGTCTTGCTGAGGTTGACGACCAGCGGGCCCGGACCTTCCTTTTCGGTCCCGGCCGCCAGCACGAGCGCGGCAATGTCCTCGTCCTCGTCGATCAGCCTGAGGATCTCCTCGGCCTCGACGCCTTCGCGGATCACCCGTTCGGGCGTGATTCCGGCGACGCCGTTGGCCCGCGCCGCGAAACGGTCGAGGATGGCGTTCGATTCCTCGTGCGCCTCGGCCCGCATGATGTCGGCGACGCCGAGCCATTGCTGGCTGCGATCCTGCGTTTCGATCACGTAGAGCATGATCACGTTCCCGCCGATCCGCGCCGCGCGCCGGCTGGCATAGTAGAGCGCCCGATCGCACTCGGGTGAATCATCGATAGTGACCAGGAACTTCGGCCGGTGGCCGGCCTCGTAGCTGCGGCGCTTACGGCTCATCGATCCTCTCGGAGGTTCAGCTCGATCTTGAACGCAATCAGCGTCGCCCGAATAACCAAAGCAGGAATGCTGCCACGGCGCATGGGCGGTGGACAAGTCGCGTCATGCGGGAAACGCCGGTAAGCGGTATTTTATTAAATCTCATCGCCGTACGAAGCCAACAATGTCCTTGACGGCTTTCATCGTGTCGGCGGCAATGATTTGCGCGCGCGCCGCCCCGTCGGCCAGCACCGAATCGATATAGACCGGATCGTGCACCAGCCGCTTCATCTCGGCACCGACCGGACCGAGCTTGGCGACGGCGAGATCGACGAGCGCAGACTTGAAGGTGGAGAACTGGGAGCCGCCAAAGTCCTTGAGCACCTCGGCGCGTGTTACGCCGGCGAGCGCGGCGTAGATGCCGACGAGGTTGTCGGCTTCCGGTCGCGGCTCGAGACCCTTTTCCTCGCTTGGCAGCGGCTCCGGGTCGGTCTTCGCCTTGCGGATCTTTTGCGCAATGGCGTCGGCATCGTCGGTGAGATTGATGCGAGAATAGTCGGAGGCATCCGACTTCGACATTTTTTTCGTGCCGTCGCGCAGCGACATGACCCGCGTCGCCGGCCCCTGGATGAGCGGCTCGGGTTGCGGAAAGAACACATCGCCATAGCCGTGCGCGCGGATCGCGGCGGCATAATCGTTGTTGAATTTCTGCGCGACGTCGCGCGACAGTTCGAGATGCTGTTTCTGATCCTCGCCGACCGGCACGTGCGTCGCGCGATAGACCAGAATGTCGGCCGCCATCAGCGTCGGATACGAATAGAGACCGACCGAGGCGTTCTCGCGGTCCTTGCCGGCCTTCTCCTTGAACTGCGTCATGCGGTTGAGCCAACCGACACGCGCCACGCAATTGAACACCCAGGCGAGCTCCGCGTGCTCGGCGACTTGGCTCTGGTTGAACACGATATGCTGCTTGGGATTGATGCCGCAGGCGAGGAAGGCGGCGGTCACTTCGCGGGTGGCGCGCGGCAATTCCGCCGGATCCTGCCACACGGTGATGGCGTGCAGATCGACCACGCAATAGATGCAGTCGTAGTTCTCCTGCAACGCCACGAACTTGACGATGGCGCCGAGATAGTTGCCGAGATGCAGGTTGCCGGTCGGCTGCACCCCGGAAAAAACCCGCTCCTTGAACGCCATAGGACACTCCCTCGCCACGTCGCGCGGGCCACATGCCATGACGGCACGGGAGGTGGCAAGGGGTGGAGCGGACGTCGGATTCAGTTTCGCTGGAAACCGAAAAACCGAAAATCCACTTTTCCTGAAAATGCTCTAGATGCCGCGGCGGACCGCGGTGACGAGGTCGCCTAGGCGCGCGACGCCGAGAAGCTGTAGGCCGGCAAGGTAGACGCCAAGGCCGCCGGTCACGAGCGCGATGAGCAGGACGAGGCGGGCAAGCATCCCGGTCGCGCCGAGAGCGGGCGCCAGCAGCGCCTGCGCAGCGATGATCGCGCACGCCATGAGCGCGGTGGCGACGGCGATCCGCGGCAGCCGCCGCCATGCAACACGATCGATGTGCAGCCAGCGCCGGCGTACGAGCACGAAGCCGAGCAACGTCGCGCCGACCCAACCGGATATGGCGATGGCGGCGGCAATGCCGACGTGGCCGTAGCGCGGAAACAAGACGAGGGCGCCGATCGTCGCGGCGCCGAGGCCGGCGAGCGCCGCGAGCATCGGCGTGCGCGTGTCCTCCCGGGCGAAGCAGACCGCGCCGAACACTTTCTCCAGCGCGTGGCCGGGCAGACCGGTCGAGATCGCCGCCAGGGCGGCGGCCACAGCGGCCGTGTCCTGCGGCCCGAACGCGCCGCGCTCGAACAATCCGCCGGCGATCGGCGCGGCGAGCAACGCAAAGGCGGCGGCAGCCGGCAACGCCAAGGCAAGCGCGATCTCGACAGCGCGCGATTGTGCACCGGCGATCCGCGCGCGGTTGCCGCCGCGCAGGCTGGCGGCGACCGCCGGCACCAGTACCGAGGCAATGGCGACCGATACGACGCCGAGCGGCAATTCGTAGAGGCGGCTGGCGTAGGTCAGCCACGACACGGCCGCCGGGGCGGCGGACGCGATGATCACGCCAACCATCAGCGTGAGCTGCGGCATGCCGGCCGCAATGACACCGGGCAGGACCTTGGCGAAGAAACGGCGCGTCTGCGGATGAAACGTCACCTGCAGGCGTCGCGGCGATCCCGGCAGCCGCGCGGCGGCACCCGCCACCAGCGCGAATTGCGCCAAGCCGGCGACCACCACGGCGAACGACAACACCCGCCCGGCATGGTCGGATTGTCTCGTCAGCGCGACGGCGGCGACGGCGAGGATCATCACGCTGTTGAACGCCACGACGCCGAATGCGGCGGCGGCGACGCGGCCTTCGGCATTGAGGATCGCCGCGACGACGGCAACGAGGCCGGCGACCGCGGCATAGGGCACAGACAGCCGCAGGTAGGCGACGGCATGGGCGAAGCGCTCGCCGGTCGCGGCGAAGCCCGGCGCGAGGATATGAACGACCACCGGCGCGAGCGCGACGCAGGCCAATGCGAAGAGCGCCAGCGCGACGAGCATCGTGGCCAGCACGTCCTCGCCGAAGCAGCGCGCGCCGTCGGCGCCGTCGTCGTGGCGAATGCGCGTCCACATCGGCACGAACGCGGAATTGAGCGCGCCTTCGGCCAGGAGACGGCGAAACAGGTTGGCGATCTGCAGCGCCGCGAAAAAAGCGTCGGAAAGAACCCCGGCACCAAGCACCGCGGCGATGCCGGCGTCGCGGACGAAGCCGAGCAGGCGCGAGAACAGGGTCGCGGTGCCGACGGTTGCGACCTTGCGGGCGAGCGACATGAACGAGGGGGCCTCCGCCCGCAGAGTAGCCGGATGCCGCCTATTGGGTCATCGGCGCCGGCGCGCGGCGTTGCCTCGGCGGGCGCGGCCGCTATAGTGCGCGCGCTTTCCATAACATCGAAGATCGATCCATGACCAATGCCCGCTACGATGTCCTCGGTATCGGCAATGCCATCGTCGACGTGATTGCCCGCGCCGAGGACGACTTCCTCGTGCGTCACGGCATGCACAAGGGGTCGATGACGCTCATCGACGAGGAGCGCGCCCAGCAGGTCTACGATGCCATGGGCCCGGCGCTCGAAAGCTCCGGCGGCTCGGCAGCCAATACGATCGTCGGCGTGGCGAGCCTTGGCGCCCGCGCCGCCTTCATCGGCAAGGTGAGGGACGACGCCCTCGGCACTGTGTTCACGCACGACATCCGCGCTGCCGGTGTTGCATTCGATACGCCGCCGGCCTTCGACGGGCCCTCGACGGCACGCTGCTACGTGCTGGTCACGCCCGACGGCCAGCGCACGTTGAACACCTACCTCGGCGCCGCGCAGGATCTGCATCCCGAGGACATCGACGCCGAGACCATCGCCAGCGCCGCCATCACCTATCTCGAGGGCTATTTGTGGGATCCGAAGAACGCCAAGGATGCCTTTCTCAAGGCTGCCGCCATTGCGCACGATTCGCATCGGCTGGTGGCGCTGACGCTGTCGGACGCGTTCTGCGTCGACCGCTGGCGCGCGGAGTTTCTCGAGCTCATGCGCACGGACATCGTCGATATTCTGTTTGCCAATGAAGCTGAACTCCACAGCCTCTATCAAACGGCCGATTTCGCTGCCGCCGTCGCCGCCTTGCGCCAGGATGCGCGATTTGCCGTGGTCACGCGTGGCGAGAAAGGTTGCTCCGTGATCACGCCGGACAAGACGACGGAAGTCCCCGCCGCCCTGGTGGAGCGCGTCGTCGACACGACGGGAGCGGGCGACCTGTTCGCCGCCGGCTTTCTGTTCGGGCATGCGCGCGGTCACGACCACGCGCTGTCGGCGCGGCTCGGCGCATTTGCCGCGGCCGAAGTGATCCAGCATCTCGGTGCCCGCCCGGCGACGTCGCTCAAGGTCCTCGCGCAAGAGAACGGCCTGCCGGTGTGACGTGCCGATGTCGGTATTCGACTATCTCGGGCCGATGCCCGGTGCGGCGCCCTTGCGTCGCCGCCGGCGGTGCAGCTTGTGATTTGTCAGATGTGACTGCTTCTTGCCCGCGCCGCACGGGCGACGCAGATGGCGGCGCGCGGTAAATGTGCGGAAAAGGTCTCGCCCGACGCCGTTACGCACTCTCAGGGTTCGCACTGCGATGGCTTGCGCGGCATGATGCCGGTGATTCGTCTAACCGAGGAGGGACCATGGGCAAGCAACGCCAAGTGCGTAAGGCAAGCAAGCGTCGCGTACCCACCGACGCGTCGCCGCAGGCGATCACGATTGCCGAACCGACCGCAGGCGCGAGCGAGCCCGCCGGCGCGCCAGATAGCGGCACGCGGGCGGCGGCTGCGTTGGTGGCCCGCCTCGACGCCACGATCCTCATCATCGACAACTGGATCGCGCGGCATAGCGGTGCTTCGCCGGGATCACGACGCTCGGTGCGCTGACGCTCGGCATCGGGCTCGGCGTTGCCGGTTCCGCCGACCCCGATCATGTGCCGTTGGCGGTGACGCGCCTGATCGAGGCGCCGGCGTGGCCGATGCCCGCGCCGCCGGCCGCGTCGGTACCAGCAATAGCGGCCAGCCCGACGACACGACCGCTCTCACCGGATCGATCGCTGCGGCCAGCGCCGAGGCCAGGCTGTCGGTCATCGCCGGATGGACGCTGCTCGACATCAGACCGCGCAATCGCGCCCTTGTGCGCGCCGCGGCTCGCAGTTGCGCGGGCGCCGGCACGGTCGAGCGCGTGACGAAAGTGGATGGCCGCTGAGTGGTCGCCACCGCCAAGGGTATCATCACACCGTGCGAAGGGGTCGGCGGGCGCGTGCCATCGCCATGGCCGCCGCGGAGCGAAGTAACCAATTGGTAAGTAAATATGGTTACCGATTGGTGAACCCCATCAATCGGGAGCCAAGCCATGGCCAAGCGCAACGACTGCCAGCAGGACCCAAGCGCGTCCATGCCGACGCCGGCAGAAACGACGACCGCCGCGCAACCCGCTCCTCTAGCCGCCGAAGCGACAACCGTCGCGCCCGCGACCATCGCCGTCGCGAGTGCCGACGCATCCGTTCCCGAGGCGCAGCCCCCGTCGCCATTGAAGGTCGAGGCGCCACGTGTCGACCTCGACAAGATCACGCCTTTGGTTGCGGCGGCGCTGGCTGAAACGCCGTCATCGGCCGGCATAGCGCAACAGACTTTCGCAGGCGATGCACCGCTGCCCAGCAGTCAGCCAAATACCCACGTCCGTCGTTATGCTCTGCTCGCCGCGGCGATCGCGCTGGTTGCGGCGGTCGGCGCAATGGCCGGATCGCGCGGGTCGTTCTCGCTGGCGCGCGTCGCCGGCACGGCGGGCGTCGAGGCAAATCCGGCAACGGCAGACGAGATTCGCGCCCTGCGTAGCGCGATCGCCGGCCTCGACCGTGATCTCGCGTCGCTCAAGATCAATGTCGAAAATTCCGGCAAGACGGTGAGCGCGCAGCTTGCGCACGTGACCGAACGGCTCGACCGCACCGAGCGGACGCAAGGCGAGCCGGCAGCCAAGCTCGCCAAGATCAGCGAGGCCGTCGAGCGTCTCGAGCGCCGCGGTTCGACGACGGCGGCAAGTGACATCACCGGTTCGATCGCCGCGGCACGGCCGGCCGTGCCCGAGGCAAGCCCACCGGCGAAACCAGCGGTCGTCGAAGGATGGGTGTTGCGCAGAGTCTACGATGGCGCCGCCCTCGTGCAAGGCCGTTACGGCCTGATCGAGATCGAGCCGGGCGACAAGCTGCCGGGTTTGGGACGGGTCGAGACCATCAAGCGGCAGGACGGCCACTGGGTCGTGGTGACGCCGAAGGGACTGATCGTCACGCGCTGAAGCGGCTGACGCCGGTGGTCTGACCCCAACATTTGGTTGCCGGATGTTGGGACAATCAGTGCACCAACTATCAAAGTGGTGGGACGACCTATTCAAACCGATGGGCGCCACCTGTTTGGACCGCGTCACCAAGATCTGCGCATTTGTCGTGAAAGCGTCGTTAGCAAATCGGCAAGCAATCATGGTTAGGAATCGGTAAACCCGGTTCGATGGGGGATCACGAACATGCCGTGGCAAAGGTATGACAACGACGACGGCGTTGAATTCATCAGTTCGCTTCATGATTTGCCGCCGTCTGCGTATGAGGAGCCGACACGCTCGAGCGCATCGCCTGCCGTCATCGCCGTCGGTGTGGCGCTCGCGGTCGTCGGCGGCGCGTTGCTCAGCGCATTGGGCACGGGCGGCTTCGACAGCCTGCTCAACAGCACAGGCCTCGTGCGGATAACGTCCTCCCACACGGAGCAACACTCGGCGGATACACTCGCCGCCATGGACCAAAAGATCGCCGTAATCACCGCCGAGGTCGCGGCGCTGAAATCCGCCCGCGGCAGCTCGGGGCTCGCCGCCGGTACCGGCGGCGACGCCGACATCATGGCGATCAGGAGCGGCATCGACAATCTGGCGGCGGAAACCGGCTATCTCGATCTGCGGGTCGAGGCCGTCGCCCGAAGGACAGAAGCCGCGACGAACGAGGGTTTTGCCAAGCTCAATGCCGATATCCATGCGTTGAAGAGCGAGATCGCCGACATGCGGGCGCTGCAAGGCGAGCCACTGTTTTCGAAAAGCCCGCTCGCGGGCCGTCTCGACGGTTTCGAAGCCGGGCTCACCGTGGCGGAAAAGGAGATCACCGGTCTACGCTCCTCGCTCGACGGCTTTGCAACGACGAACCGCGGCGCATTCGCGGCGATCACCAAGCGGCTCGACAAGATCGAATCCGTCATCGGCGGCTCTGACATGACGGGGTCATTGCCGCGCCAACCCGCGCGCAAGCGCAGCTATCGCGCCAGCGTGGTGGGTTGGTCACTGCACGAAGCGGCGGAGGGCCAAGCGGTGATCAGCGGCCGGACCGGTACGTTCAAGGTGGGGCAAGGCGCGATCGTGCCCGGCCTCGGACGCGTCGATGCCGTCCGCCAGCAGGGCAACCGCTGGATTGTGATGACCAACAAGGGACCGATCGTCGGACGCACGGCCGCGTCGCCGGCCGCCATCCAGGACTGACGCAAGACCAATCGTCTCCCCATCGCCGACGGCCCGATGCGAACTTTCCCGCGTCGGGCCGTGTCGTGTGTCGAGCCGGGACCGGGCGCAGCCGATCTTCGATACGATGCGACTTCGCGGCTCGTTCGGCGCGTGCCGGAGCTTTCCATTCGCTTGGATTCTTCGCTGCGGCATAGGCTATGATAGCCGCCCACGGGATCCATCGTGGATCGCGTGCGGAGCCGATGCCGATGAAGAACCTTGTCGTGCTGGTGTGGGGGATCGCCGCTGCGTTGGCGAGCGGAGGGATGTCCGCGACCGCACCAGTGCGCGCGCAGGACGGGCAGGCCACCCCCGACACCAAGCCCGAGATGATGGAAAACTGTCCGGGCCTCGTCGCAACCGGGCGCCCGCACGTGATCCCCGCCGCGTTCAAGCAGGCGGCGCTCGGCGGCGACCAGGTTCGCATCACCTATCTCGGTCACTCGACGTTCCTGATCGAGAGCCCGAGGATCGTGCGCATCGCGACCGACTACAACGACTTCGTCAGGCCGCCGATCCTGCCGACCATCGTTACCATGAACCATGCGCACGCGACGCACTACACCGATCATCCTGATCCGGGCATCAAGTTCGTCCTGCGCGGATGGCGCGACGACGGCAAGCCGGCCGGGCACGACCTCACGTTCGAGGACGTGCGCGTGCGCAGCGTCGCCACCAACATCCGCGATTTCGGCGGTACCACCGAGCGGCACGGCAACTCGATCTTCATCTTCGAGATCGCGCAGATGTGTATCGCCCATCTTGGTCATCTGCACCACACGCTGACTCAGCAGCAGCTCAACGAGATCGGCCGCGTCGACATCGTGTTCGTCCCGGTCGACGGCAGCTTCACCATGGACCTCGAGGGCATGGTCGAGGTGCTGCAATCGCTCAAGGCGCCATTGATGATTCCGATGCATTATTTCAGCACTTTCACGCTTAACCGCTTCCTGTCGCGCGTGCGTGAGAACTATGCAGTCGAGTTCAACGAGACCCCGTCTTTCGTCATATCGAAGACGGCACTCCCAGCCGCGCCCAAGATGCTGGTGCTGCCGGGGCGCTGAAACCGCGCCGCGCGTACGGCCGCAGCTCCCAGGTCCCGCCATGAAGGTTGCCGCGCGATCTGCGGGCGGGCGGCGGCGTGAAACCATCGATCGAGCGACCGCGCTGCAGGCTCGTTCGGGATATCGAATCCTCAAGGGAACGACCCAGGGGGGTTGTGCGTTTCACGCGCGTCGGATTGGACGAAAGAAGACCATGGTCTGCAACTGGACACCCTGGAAGGCCTTTCCCGACGCGCAGCGCGGCGGCGTCGTCGAGGCGCCGATCGGCCCCGGCGTCTACGAAGTGCGCAAGATCGCCAACGGGGAAATGATCGCCTTCGGCTATTCCGGCAAGGTGGCGCACGAGCTTTCGCGCATGCGACCAAGTCCGGCGACGCCGCCGTGGATGCGGCAGTTGATGCGCAATGCGATGCAGCATTCTCCCAGCGACCTCGAATACCGGACGTGTCCGGCGGCGACCAAGGATGGAGCCAAGGCCATGGCGCGCGGCTTGCTGGGGCGTCGCCAGGCGTTCTTTCGACGGCGGTTGAATCTCGCCTGGGCCTGAGTGCGCCCACCAAGGCGGCGTTTCAAGCGGTCGTGCGCTCAAGGAGAGCGCGCAGCCGTTGCGCCGCGATCCATCCGCACAACGCCACCTCGGGATCGCCACCGCGCGCCATCCGCAGCGCTCTGCCCATCTGCCTGGCGTGGTTGGGGATCATGCTCAGAGCATTTTCCGGAAAAGTGGTCGCTGGGTTCCGCAGCGCGTTTCCGATTTCGACGTAGCCCGGAACGCGCCTTTGCAACGCCGACGACCACCGCGCAGGAGGGTGTTGGCGCACGGCACGTTGCGGTTCATTGGACGCGCTCCGGTCCATTGCGTATTGATTGGAAGCAAGGATGCGCGCCCGCGAGGAATTGCTCATGCCGATATCCGGAAAGCTGCGATCGACGCCAGCCGGCGCGGCGGCGCTTGATGCCGGTTCGGCGTTCGGCGGCCTGTTGCTCCTGTGCGAGGCCTTGTTCGGCGGCTACGCGCAAGCTGCCCCCGCCGAAACCTATCCGTCGAAATCGATCCAGCTGATCGTGCCGTTCGCAGCCGGCGGCGCGGTGGACGGCGTCGCACGCGTGCTTGGCAATGCCCTCGCCGCGAACCTCGGCAAGCCCGTGGTGATCGACAACCGCGGCGGCGCCGGCGGGGTCATCGGCATGGATGCCGCCGCCCATGCCCCGGCCGACGGCCACACGCTGCTGTTGTCGCACAGCGGGTTTGCGGCCATGCCCGGCCTCTACGCCAAGTTGCCGTTCGATCCGGTGCGCGACTTCCAGGGTGTCGTCACCATCGCGTCAGGGGCATACGTGCTGGCGGCTCACCTCGGAGCGCCGTTCAAATCGGTGGCCGAACTGATTGCCTATGCCCGCGCCAATCCGGGCAAGGTCACTTATGCCTCCGCCGGCACCGGCTCGACCATCCACCTTGCCGCCGAGTTCTTCAAGACCATGGCAGGGGTGGATCTTCTTCACATCCCCTACAAGGGCGCGGCGCCGGCGACGACGGACGTGGTGGCTGGCCAGGTGCAGATGATGTTCGGCCCTGCCGTCAACATTCTGCCGCTCACGTATTCCGGCAAGCTCACAGCACTGGCCGTGACGTCGGCAAGGCGGTCGGCGTTGGCGCCTGAATTGCCGACCATGGCCGAGAGCGGCCTGCCGGGTTTTGAAGTCGCGGGTTGGTACGGACTGGCGGCGCCGGCCGCGACCGCGAAGGCGACGATCACGATCCTCAACGGCGAAGCCAATCGCGCGCTGAGATCGGCCGAGGTGGTCGAGCAGTTGCGAGCGCAGGGTCTCGAGCCGGTGGGCGGAACGGCTGAGGCGGCGAACGCCTGGATCAAGTCCGAGGTCGCGCAATGGACCAAGGTTATCCGCGAAGCCGGTATCAAGGCCCAATAGGTACGCCGCGATGGACCAGAACCTCGATACCGATGCGGTGACGGCGACCAAGACCTTGTGCGGCCATCTGTCGGCGGCGCGATTCGGCGATCTCACGCCGGCCGCCGTGCATGCGGCGCGGCGCGGCGTTCTCGACTGGATCGGCTGCGCGCTCGCCGGCAGCGCCCACCCGACCATCACCAAGCTGCTTGCGGTGCTGCAGGAGGTCTCAGGCCGGCCGCAGGCGACCGTGTTGGGGCGCAAGCTCAAGCTCGGCCTGCTCGACGCGCCGCTCGCCAACGGCCTGATGGGGCATATCTTGGATTTCGACGACACCCACATGGGCGGCGTCGTGCTCCACACGAGCTCGCCGGTGCTTGCCGCCTTGTTCGCGCTCGCCGAACGCAAGCCGGTGCGCGGCGCCGATTTCATGCTGGCCTATGCCGTCGGGTTCGAAGCCGGTGTGCGCAGCGGACGCACCGCTCCCGGGCATCACCAGGGCGGTTGGCACCTGACCGGCACGCTGGGCAGCATCGCGGCGGGTGTCGCCGGCGGCAGGCTTCTCGCGCTCGACAGGCAGCGGCTGACCTATGCGATGGGCATCGCCGCGACCCAGGCGGCCGGTATGCAGCAGAATCGCGGCACCATGTGCAAATCCTTGCATGCCGGCAAGGCGGCGGCGAACGGCGTGCTGGCCGCGATGCTGGCCGAGCAGGGCTTCGATAGCAGCCAAGAGATCATCGAGGGCAACAAGGGTTTTTGCCGCATCTACAGCGACGTCGCGGCGCCCGAGCAACTGACCGCCGGCCTCGACGACGGCTGGCTGATCGAGACTAACGGCCACAAGCCTTATGCGTGCGGCGTCGTGCTGCATCCGCTGATCGATGCCGTCATCGCG
>Ga0307472_100000539_pt1 | contig 13457 bp, 15 predicted proteins | sample atmos_gasesAM5C__2_FD_204582 | JGI IMG/M metagenome (GOLD analysis project Ga0307472, IMG submission 204582) | Hardwood forest soil microbial communities from Morgan-Monroe State Forest, Indiana, United States - atmos_gasesAM5C_05 | ecosystem: Environmental > Terrestrial > Soil > Temperate...
GCCCAGCTGACCGAAGAGGCGAACCAGGCCCGGGGCGTCGGCCTCGACGGCGGGACGGACGCGGAAGCGGAGAGTGTCCATGGAGCTGGAGAGGGAATTAACAGGAGCGGAGGTGGAAATCGGAGCTTTCGCCGGATCGGCACCCCGACTGTGCTCCTCCTTCAGGGTCCCCAGTCGGGCGTGCTGTAGTCCCCCTTGTCCATGGGGAGCATCTTCTGGTTCTGCCCCTCGGCGGTCATCACCCATAGCTGTGAGGTTCCGCTTCGGTTGCTGCTGAACACGATCAGCCGTCCGTTGGGGGAGAAGGAGGGCTCCTGGTTGTTGCCCTGATCTTGCGTGAGGCGGGTGACCTTTCCGGTCTCCACGTTCACGGTGAAGAGGTCGAAGGCGTTCCGCTCGTCGCGGGCGGTGAAGGCAATCAGGTCTCCCCGCGGTGACCAGTCAGGCGTCTGGTTGTAGTTGCCCTGGAAGGTGAGGCGACGAACGTCCTTGGGGCTGGACACGGTGAGGACGTAGAGCTGTGGGGTCTGGGCGCGATTGCTGACGAAGGCGATGCGCTTGCCGTCCGGGCTCCAGGTGGGGCTGGAGTTGATGAAGTACGGAGTGTCGGTCAGGGCCTGGGGATTGGACCCATCGGCGCTGGCAACGAAGATCTGCGCCCCCTCTCCCTGGGCCATGCTGTAGGCCAGCCGCTTCCCATCGGGGGAAAAGGCCGCGCCGGTGACCAGCGCCCCGGCGGTGACCAGCGGCTGGGGCTGACCGCCCGGCTTCTGGAGGTAGAGAGCGGGCTTGCCCGAGCGGTAGCTGGTGAAGGCCACCGAGCCTCCGTCGGGTGTGACCACCGGCAAGAGGTTGATGTTGCCCTGAGCCACCGCCGAGGCACGCCTTCCATCCCAGTCGGCGAGGTAGATGTCCTTCCCCTTGCCCGCCCGGCGGACGAAGGCGATGTGGGTCTGGAAGGGCCCGGGCTCGCGGGTGAACTGCTTGTAGAGCGCGTCGGCGAAGAAGTGGGCCAGCTTCCGGGGCTGGTCCTCGGGCTCCACGTGCACCAGCCGGAGGTCCTCCTTCCCGCTGGACACGGTGAAGAGTCGCATCTCGCCCCGGAGGTCCTTCCCGTCCAGGCTGAGCTGCACCTTCACCAGCGCCTCGGCCCCCACGTCGGCCCAGCGGGAGAAGGTGATGGTGGAGGCGGTGAAGCCCTCCTTGGCGTCGGCCAGGTAGCTCTTCCGGTCCAGCACCTGGAAGATGCCCGCCGCGCTGCAGTCGAAGAAGAAGGCGTCGTCGAACGCCTGGGCAACGCTCTTCGCCCCATCGTTCAGCGCCTGGGGAGCCGGGACGGCGATGGGGAGAGGGCGGAAGTTGGCGCCGGAGATCTCGATGATCGGCGCCTGGGCCAGCGCGCCGAACGGACAGGCCAGGAGGCAGATGACCAGGGTGCGGATCACGGGGGAGGGGCTCCTCGAGAAGGTCAGGGACGGAACTGCAGCACCACCCCGTACTTCTGCAGCGGGTCACGGAGGTGGGGCGGAGGCGGCGAGAAGGGTGCAGCGCGCTTCACCGCGGTCATCACCGCGGAGTCGAAGAGGTCGTTGCCCGAGGCGCGGGCCAGGCGGGCCCGGTCCAGCTGCCCCGAGGGGTTGACGAAGATCGCCACCTGGGCCACCAGACGGATGCGTTCGGCGTCGGGGATGGTGTCGGAGACGTCGTAGTAGCGTTTGATCTGGCTCTGGAGCCGGGCGTAGTACGCCTCGCCCTCGGCCTTGGCCGCATCGCCCTGCGGATCCCCGTTCGCCGCGCCGGTCAGCTCGGTGGGCTTCTTGCTCGCCTTGTCGAAGGCGCCGAAGAGCTTCTGCTTGTCGCCCTGCTTCTCCCCGGCCTGCTTGGCCTTCGGTGGGGCGGGGGTCGGGGCCGGCGCCGGGGCGGCGACCTTGGGAGGCTCGGGCGGAGCGACCGGCTCGGGTGCCTTCTGCTCTTGCGGCGGCGGCGGAGCCTCCTCGATGCGGGGGAGCAGCTTCTCGTCCCGCTCCCGCCCCTGCCGGACCAGGGTGGCCTTGATCGGCGTCTGGCTGAGGTCGATCGCCGGAGTCTCGTGCATCAGCGCCCAGACCACCGCCAGCCCGAAGATCACCGCATGGAGCAGAGCGGACCAGAAGACGAACCTCACCAAGGCCGCATCCGGACGGCGCACCAGCAGCGAGACCGGAGCGGTGGAGGAGGCCATCAGCGCGGGGGAGTCTTCCTTCGACCGGGCGAGACCGGGTCGGTGATCATGCCCAGGTTGGCGATGCCGGCTCGCTGGGCGGCGGCCATCACCTCCACCACCACCCCGTAGGGGATCTCCTTGTCGGCATGGAGGTAGACCTCCTTGTCCGCCTGGGCCTTGGCGTTGGTCTTGAGCTTCTCCTCCAGGTCGTCGAGGGGGACCTCCACGTCGCCGAGGAACACCCGCCGGCTGGCATCCACCGAGAGCACCAGCTTCTTCTCGTTGGACTCCACCGGAGCGGCCCGGGTCTCGGGGAGGTTCACCTTCACCCCCTGCTGAATGAGGGGGGCGGTGACCATGAAGATGATCAGCAGAACCAGCATCACGTCCACCATCGGCGTGACGTTGATCTCGCTCATCGTGGTGCGGCCCGGTGCACCCTTGCCTCCGGACATGGCCATGGCTTGCTGCTCCTGCTCCCTACTTGAAGAAGTGCCGCTTGATGATGTTCAGGAAGTCGGACGAGAAATTGGCCATCTCGTTGTCGAACACCTTGATGCGGCTGACGAACGAATTGTACGCCACCACCGCGGGGATGGCGGCGAAGAGGCCGGCGGCGGTGGCCACCAGGGCGTTGCCGATCGGCGCGGCCACCGTGGTGAGCGAGGCGTTGCCCTTCTCGGCGATCTCGTTGAAGGCGGAGAGGATTCCCATCACCGTCCCGAAGAGGCCGACGAAGGGAGCGGTGGCCCCCACCGTGCCGAGGAAGCTCACCCGCGACTCCAGCTCGGTGATCTGCGAGGTGCTGGCCCGGTTCAGGGCCCGCTCCACGTTCTCGATCCCGCCCAGGCGTTCGCTCATCGCGTTCTCTGCCCCCTCCTTGCCCTGGGCGAGCTTGGAGAGCTCCTCGTAGCCGGCGATGAAGACCCGGGAGATGGGTGAGCTGGGGAGGTTCCGGGCCGACTGGTAGATGGCGTCGAGCCGGGAGCCCTTCCAGAACGTGTCGAGGAAGGTGATCGATTGATCGCGGGCCCGGTTGAGCTGGATGGCCTTGACCCCGATCAGGGCCCAGGACACCACCGAGACCGCGACCAGGAGGGCGAGGACGGCCAGCTCCACCGGGGAGGACTGCTTGACGATGGAGACGTAGTCGATCGCCGCCAGGGCGACGGGGAGCTTGGACATAGGGGTTGTCCCGAGGACCGCTACCAGGCAGGTCCGACTGCCGTCAACGCTGGGACGGGCCCGAATCCTCCCGCTGGCACTCGGGTTATTGCTGGGGGTGAATACATCCGCCCGCGCCACCGTCCACCCGGGCCATCGCGGCCGCTCGCTGGTCATCCAGAGGACCTCCGACATGCGCTTCCTTCGCCTCACCGTTCCCCTCCTCGCCCTCGCTCTCGGCGCCTGCAGTTCGAGCGGGGGCGGATCGATCGCCGTCACTTGGAGGTTCGACGGATCCAGCTGCACCAACGCCGGGGTGGAACAGGTCCGGATCGCCATCGCCGGGGAGACCCTCAATCCCGACACCTTCGACTGCGCCAGCGGGGTGGTGAGCTTCAACAACTTCTTCAACGGGACGTACGCGGTGGTGGTCCAGGCCCTGAATGCCATCACCGGTGAGGCGCTGTGGAGCGGCACCGCCACCGCCACCGTCCACGACGGGGACACCGCGGTGACGGTGACCCTGGAGCCGCTGAGCCCGGACAACACCGTCGCCTACCTCAGCTGGACCTTCGACCCGGCCACCGGGCAGTTCCCGCAGTGCGGCGTGGGGCAGCGCCTCGACTCGGTGGGCATCTTCATCGACAACCAGGATTCCAACCTGGTCTACAACTGCGGAGACGGGGCGAACTCCCGCCTGGCGGCGTCGCCCTACCTCCCCGCTGGCGACCACACCATCCAGCTGGTGGCCTTCAACTCCGCCGACAACCAGATCGCCTTCGCCGAGACGGACCCGGTGACCGTCACCTTCGCCCCGGGGCAGGCGCCGAACGAGATCCTCACCTTCCACTGGAACGTGGGCGGGCTGAGGGTCACCTATGCGCCGTACTCCTCGCTGAACAACTACCCGAACAGCCCGCTGCCCTGCCCGAGCGGCATCACCGACGTCGACGTCTTCCTCGACGTGCCCGGCGATCCCAGCAACCCCAGCAACCAGAGCTTCCCGGGGTGGACGTGCAGCTCGGGGGCGACCATCGACAACGCCTTCCCCGGAACCTGGGCGCCCTTCGTGTCCGCCTACGGGGGCCAGACGCTGCTCTTCTTCCAGGACGAGAACAGCTTCCCGCAGCAAGTGACGGTCACCCGGGCGCGCTTCTTCGACCCCAACGACTCGAGCACCCAGGTCTTCGTCCCCATCTTCCCGTAGACGCCGGTCTTCGGCTGGGGGCGTGGCACGCTTCGTGGTAGGTCCTGCCGCCGCATGACCTCCACGGATCCCCGCCCCATCGGCGTCTTCGACTCCGGCGTGGGCGGCCTGACCGTCCTCCGCGCGCTGCGCCGCCGCTTCCCCCACGAGTCGATGCTCTACCTCGGCGACACCGCCCGTGTGCCGTACGGGACCAAGTCGGCGGAGGTGGTGACCCGCTACTCGCTCCGGAACGCGGCCTTCCTCGCCGGCCGGGACATCAAGCTCCTGGTGGTCGCCTGCAACACCTCCTCGGCAGTGGCCCTTCCGGCGCTCCGGGCCACGCTCGGCGTCCCGGTGCTGGGGGTCATCGAGCCGGGCGCGCGGGCGGCCCTGCGCCGCACCCGCTCCGGCGTCCTGGGCGTCATCGGCACCCCGGGGACGATCGCCTCCGGTGCGTACCAGCGGGCGCTGGCCGCGGAGCGGCCGGGAATCCAGATCCACGCCCGGGCCTGTCCCCTCTTCGTGCCCCTGGCCGAGGAGGGGTGGGTGGAGGGCGACGTTCCGCGGCTGGTCGCCCGCGAGTACCTCGCCCCGCTGCGGCAGGCGGGCATCGACACCCTGGTGCTGGGCTGCACCCACTACCCGTTGCTGAAGGGCGTGGTGGCCGAAGCCCTGGGCCCAGCGGTGGAGCTAGTGGATTCCGCGGAGGCCACTGCCGACGAGGTGGGGACTCTCCTCGAGGCGGGGACGGTGGGGCGGGGAGACGGCTCGGGACTGCACCTCTACGTCACCGACCTGCCACAGCGGATGCCGGAGCTGAGCACCCGCTTCCTCGGCGAGCGCATCGACGCCGCGGAACAGGTCGACATCTAGTCGAGGGCACTAGGGTCGGCGGACGGTCATCGCCGAGGAGTGCGCGGCCGGGGCGGGCTGGGTGCTGGTCATCACCTCCACCGCCTCCGAGTCCCCCAGGTCGTCGCGCCGGGGCAGGGCGCGGGTGCAGGCGGTGATGCACCACTCCAGAACTGGGAAGAACCGGGTCCAGCCCAGCGGCCAGTTCACCCAGCCCACGGTGATGCAGTAGTGGCTGTTGTACGGCCGGGTGTGGTGCAGCGCGTGGTGTGCGGGGGGGAGGATGAGGTGGAGCTTCTGCAGCAGCGCCACCGCGCCGGTAGGGCGGGGGAGATGCGCCCACTTGTGGAACTGGTTGGTCATCAGCACCCAGACCACCAGGGCGAGGAGGAAGGCGGAGAGGAAGAGACTCCCTCCGCCCTCCCGGTCCGGGGCCAGCCAGAAGGCGATCCCCAGGGTGGGCAGGCTGATGAGACAGTTGTTTCCGTTTGTCTCAACGAAGTCGTGGCGGGTGATGGCCAGCGGGTCGACGTGGTGTTCCCGGAAGGGACGGAGCAGCGCCGCCCCCAAGACCGGCAGCTCCGGTGAGCCCCAGGTGTCGGCCCCCCAGTGCACCAGCCCGGAGGTGAAGTCCGCGCCCAGGTAAGCCAGCAGCACGGCGGTGAGCGCCCACCAGGGACTGGCCCAGGCAAAGGGCCAGAGCTCCACCCAGAGCCAGACCACCAGGATCGAGTAGGCGGCGATGCTGGCCAGCTCCAGCCGGCGAACGGCCGGGGTGTAGCCCCGGGCCAGCGCCGCGGCGTCGCGAGGTCCATCCGCGCGATGGGCTCCCGACATTCGGTTTCTCCTCCCCTCGGCGAAAGAGAGACGTCCGATGCCCGACACCTTAACCGGGGGGACTGCCGAGGTCTCCTGTCATACGGACGGCAGGAGGCCCCGGATTCTGCGGGGATGGGTGTAGAGGTTGAAGCTTCCATTGCGGACGAAGGTGGCCAGGGTCACCCCGGCCCGCTCGGCGAGGTCCACCGCCAGGCTGCTCGCGGCCCCCACCGAGGCCAGCACCGGGATGCGTGCCACCGCCGCCTTCTGGACCATCTCGAAGCTGCTGCGGCCGCTCACCGCGAGGAGCACCGGAGCGGGCCCGCCGGCCGGTGCGCGACACGGCCCGATGCGTCCAGCGAGGACCAGCGCTCCCACCGCCTTGTCCACCGCGTTGTGCCGCCCCACATCCTCGAAGACCGAGAGCACGCTTCCGTCGGCGGCGAGGACCATCGCCGCGTGCGTTCCTCCGGTGCGCTCGAAGGCCTGCTGAGCGGCCCGGAGACGATCGGGCGCGGTGGCCACCAGCTCGGCGTCGATCGGCGGGACCTCTCCCAGCGGCTCGACCAGGGCGAGGAGGTCGTCGATCTGCTCGCGCCCGCACACGCCGCAGGCCGCGGTGGTGAGCGTGCCCCGGCGCGCGGCGGCCATCCGCTCCCAGACCAGGTGCACGCCCGGCGCGGGGATGACGTCGAGGGCGTTGCCGTAGCCCGGCTCGTCGGTCCGGCCGCAGTGGGTGAGCGTCCCCAGGTCGTCCACCGAGCGGATGATGCCCTCGGAGAGAAGGAAGCCGGTGGCGAGCTGCGTGTCGTGGCCCGGGGTCCGCATGGTGACCGCCAGGCGATCCCCGGCAAGACGGATCTCCAGGGGCTCCTCCACCGCCACCACGTCGGCGCGCTCGGGGGAGGGGCTCCCCGGAGTGATGCGGCGGGACGGGCGGTGGGCGGTTCCTCGGAGCGGCACGGGGTGTCAACCGACGCTAACGCCTCGGGGCTGTCCGCCGCCAGGAAGCCGGCAGTGAGCTGGATACGACGGCTGGAATCGATGCATGCTCCGCTGCACCCATGCGCCGCCTCCTCCTTGCCCTGCTTGCCCTCTCCGCCCCGATCGCCCTTGCTCACGACGAGAAGGGTGAATGTGCTCACCCGTCCAGGGCCGAGGCCTCCGCCGCATCCTCGCGGCTGAAGCCCGGCGAGGTGCTGCTCCGGGGTGCGCCGCTGCCCAAGGACGGCAAGGCGGTTCCGCTGGCCAAGGTCCTGGCCGCACCGAAGGACGGCCAGATGGTGTTGGTCGAGGGCGTGATTCGCCGCGCCTGTCAGCAGATGGGCTGCTGGATGGAGCTCGCCCCCGCCGGTGGCGGCGACGGGGTGCGGGTCACCTTCAAGGACTACGGCTTCTTCGTCCCCACCGACTCGGCGGGAGCCCAGGCCCGCGTCGCCGGCACCCTCCAGATTTCCACCCTGACCCCGGAGCAGGTCGCCCATCTCCGCGCCGAGGGCGCCCAGGTGAAGAAGGACGGCCGGGAGATCCAGCTGGTGGCCACCGGGGTCGAGCTCCGGAGGCTGTAGTGCGTCGGCCGGAGGACTGACCTGGACTGGGTGGTTCGCCGCGCGGGGCTGGCCGAGGCGACGGCGCTCGCCGCACTGGGAGCACGGCTCTTCGAGGAGGCGTTCGCGGCGGAGAACACCCCCGCCGACATGGCCCGCTACCTCGCGGAGCACTTCACCCCCCAGGCGATGCGGGCGATCCTCGCCGACCGCGCATCCACCGTGCTTCTCCTGGAAGCGGCCGGCACCTCCGCGGGCTGGGCGCATCTCGTCGACGAGGGCGGGGCGCTGGAGATCCGCCGCTTCTACGTCGACCCCCGCTGGCAGGGGGGCGGCGCCGCGGCCACCTTGATGTCCGCGGTGCTGGCCGAGGCCCGTACCGGCGGGAAGGAGCGGCTGTGGCTCGCGGTGTGGGAGCACAACCGCCGCGCCCGGGCCTTCTACGCCAAGCACGGGTTTCGGAAGGTCGGCACGCAGCCCTTCCGGCTGGGGACCGACGTCCAGACCGACGAGGTGCTTTCCCGTCCTCCGTCCTTCGGGCTGACGCTGGCGATCGTCGCCGGGGGGCGGGCCCGCAGACTGGGCGGGGTGGCCAAGCCGCTGCTCCACGTCGGCGGCAGGCCCATCCTCGAGCGCCTCCTCGAGCTGCGGACGCTCTGTGACCAGGTGCTCCTCGTCTCCGCCGATCCCCGGCTGGTCGCTCCGGGCAGCGCGCGCATCGACGACGTGCTCGCTGACCGCGGGGCGCCCGGTGGCGTGCACGCCGCACTCCTCGCCGCCTCGCAGCCCTGGGTGCTCGCCGTCGCCGGGGACATGCCGTTCCTCGATGGCCGGGCGGTGGCGCCGCTGCTCGATGCCCGCGCCGACGGGGTGGATGCGGTGGCCTACGAGGTGGAAGGCCGCCTCGAGCCGCTGGCCGCGGTGTACCGCGCCTCGCTGGGCCCTCCGTGGGGCGAGCTGCTGGCCCCCGAGGGCCGCTCCTTCCGCGCGCTGTGGGACCGGTGTGCGGGGCGGCGACTCGATGCGTCGGTGCTCGCCGGTGCGGGGCTCGCGCCGCGGACGCTGCGCAGCCTCAACACCGAGGAGGACGTGGCGACGTGGGTTGACGCACCACCTCGACCTTCACGCTAGTTCCGGCCAGGTGGTGATGTTGCGCCGTGCGCGGAGCCGCTGCTACCGTTTCCGGGCCTCACCAGTTCGTCCAGGGCGATGACGAAACCCTTCGACCGGGCAGTCTCCGGCTTCAATCACAACATCACCCACGGTGGCCGGGTCTTCCACGTCCAGACCGAGGACTCGGGCGTCAACAACCCGAACATCATCACCCACGTCTTCGTCGGCGGGAACATCCTCGCCAGCAAGAAGACCTCCTACGCCGAGGTGCTGAAGGCCGAGAACCTCCAGGAGCTGGTACGGCAGCTGATGGAGACCCAGCACAAGCAGATGCTCCGCAACGTGGTGAGCGGCACCTACGACAACGTGGACTCGGTGGCCCGCTCCTACCAGCCGGGGCAGCTGGCCAGCCCGGAGGAGGGGAAGCGGGCGGTGGTGGCGGCGAAGGGCGCCGGTGCTCCTCCGGCCACCGTCCCGGCCGAGGTCGCTGCAGCCCGCGCGCTCAAAACCCCGCCGGAGCTGAACGAGGTCGGGGCGCAGACCCTCTTCGGTGAGGATCTGATATCCGAGAAGAGTCTCGACGAGGTCATCCTCACCTACCTCGCCGGAGACAACGAGACCCAGTAGTCCGAGGGCAGGCTCACCGGCCGGCGTCGGGGGGATTTCGGCAGAAGGCGAGCCGCTTCGCCACCACCTCCAGCGGCAGCGCCAGCTCCAGCGAGAGCTTCCCGTCGCGGCCGGGCACGACCCTGGCGTAGTCGAGCAGCTCGGCGGTCTCGGCATCTCCCTCGGCCCGGGCCTGCAGCCGGCCCACCGCCAGCGCGCCGCCCAGAGACTTCCCCAGATCGGTCACCTTCGCCGCGTCGTCGCCGGAGACGTCGGCCACCATCCCCACGTCGTGCCGCGCATCGAGGTGCAGCTCCACCGAGGAGGCCGCGTCGGAGAGCGCCTTTCCCCACCCGTCGCTCTGCCCCAGCGCTTGCACCAGGTCGCTCCCGGAGATGACCCCGTACATCTCGCCGTAGGTCTGCTCCGGGGTGAGGATGGGCTTGTTCTTCGGCCCGCGGCTCTCCAGCCCATCGATCACCGCCCGGGCGTCGTCGGGCGAGGTCCCGAGGTGGAGGAGCGAGTTGCCCCACCGGGTGACGTAGAGGGTCGTGCCGCCCTCGCCGCGGGGTGCGACCTGGGTGATGGTCCCCCGATCGCCGTAGGCCTGGGGTGTGGCGTCGCCGAGCAGGGCCTCCCACTGCGTCTTTCGAAAATCGCCGGAGACGACCACCCCGTTCTGGGTGACGCCCACCCGGTCGACGTCCTGCAGCGGGTCGATGCCCGCCTTGCGGAGGGACTCCAGCGCGTTCTCCCGTCCCTCCCGGGCCACCAGGCACTGGAGGAGGAGCTCCCCCAGGGGCGAGTAGCGGAGCGCATTCACCTCCAGCACCACCGCCGAGCTGCCGCCCCCCACCGACAGCGCAGCGAGCAACGGGTCCTGGCGCTCCACTCCCACCGCTGCAGGGCCGGCATCGAGGCCCGGGACCGGGGTGAGACGGGCCTGCATCCGCTGGACCTCCGCGGGACGGAGGTGCCGCGGGAGCTCCACCTGGGGCCGCCGCGGCGGGGCGAGCGTGTCGGGCGTCCAGAGGAGCCAGGCGGCCAGGCCGAGGAGCAGCGCGGCGGCGACCAGCCAGGGCCAGCGGCGGCGCATCAGAAGTCCTTCCTCTCGAAGCGGTAGCCGGCCACCGCCAGCACCGCGGCGGTGAAGGCCAGCGTGCCGAGCAGCAGTCGGAGGAGGCTCCCCGGAGCGAGCGGTGCGCTGGAAGCCAGGGCCCCGGCCACCTGTGCCATCCGCCCCAGCGGGGGAACGAGCGCGGTGACCGCGGCGAAGAGCGCCCGGCCAGGCCCATTCTCCATCGCCGCCATCAAGGTCCGCCGGTGCGTGGCCAGCAGCCCCAGCCCGACCACCACCATCCCGGTGGCCGCGGAGAGGGCGGCGCTGCGGACCCAGAGCGCCATCGCCAGCATCGCCGCGTAGACCGCGCCGAAGGACAGCGCGGCGAGGAGCGCGGAGAGCAACGGCCAGCCGGTCCACACCCCGGTCTTCCCTCCCAGGACGAGCACCAGCCCGCCTGCGGCGTAGAGCGCGCCACCCACCGCCAGCACCAGCACCCCGAGGAAGGTTCCGAGGAGCAGCTCCCAGCGGCGCACCGGGAGCGCCATCAGGAACTCGATCCTTCCCGGCGAAAGCAGCGCCGGTCCGAAGTCGGCACAGGCCAGAACCCCGAAGAGCAGGCCGCCCCAGAAGACCACCTGGCTGGCCACCTGGAACACTGGCCGGAGCGCCACGTCGGCGGGGCGGATGTCGTGGAACATCGGCTCGCCGAAGAGACGGGTGGCGGCGAGCGCCCCGTCCACCACCTCGAGCCGGAGGCTGGTGAGGAGGAGCAACAGCAGCGCGGTGAGGGCGATGGCCAGCGCGAGGAACCACCGGCGGGCAGCCGCCTCGCGCAGGAGATCGGCGATGACGGCCAGGACCTTCACCGGGCAGGCTCCACGGCCTCGGCTAGCACTTCCTCCAGGTCCTTCGAGGCCCGCTCCAGCGCCACCACCAGCGCGCCCGCAGCACGGGCCCGGTCCAGCGCGGCGTTGAGTGCCGGTGCATCGGGGGCGACGAGGAGCCAGCCTCCGGGTCCGTCGGGCTCGAACCCCAGCGCCACCAGCTCCGCGGAGGGAGCGCCCTCGGCGAAGGCCACCCGCCACCGACGCTCCACCCGGGTCAGCAGCTCCAGTGGCCCGGAGCGCACCAGCTTTCCCCGGTCGAGGATGCCGATGCGGGTGCAGAGCCGCTCCGTCTCGGAGAGAAGGTGCGAGTTGATGAACAGCGTCGCCCCGCGGGCGAGCTCGGCGGCGAGGAGGTTGCGGATCTCCACCCGACCCAGCGGATCCACCCCGTCGGTCGGCTCGTCGAGCACCAGCAGCTCCGGGCTTCCCACCAGCGCGGCGGCGAGCCCCAGTCGCTGGCGCATGCCCTTGCTGAAGCCTCGGATGCGGCGGCCGGTGGCCTCGGCCAGCCCGACCCGGTCCAGCAGCGACTCGAGCGCTGACGGATCCGGCGGAATCCCCTTGAGGCGAGCGACGCTGGCCAGGAACGCCCGCGGGGTCCAGGCCCCGGGCAGCGCCAGCCGCTCGGGCAGGTAGCCGACCCTGGCGCGGGAGGCGGCCCGCTCCGGGGGGCCGCCGAGGAGGGAGACGGTGCCCGCGTCGGGGGCGCAGATCGCCAGCAAGCACTTGATGAAGGTGGTCTTCCCCGCGCCGTTGGGGCCGATCAGCCCGAACGCCTCGCCCGCCGGCACCTCGAGATCCACGCCGTCCAGAGCCACCGCCTCCACCCGCCCCAGCGGGGAGCGGAAGCGCTTGTGGAGGTCGGTGACTTCCAGTGCAGCGGGCAAGGGTCCTCCAAGGACTCCTACCTTCGCACGGCGAAGGTCACCGGAGGGGACGCTCGAGGCGGCGAACGATGTCCTCGGCCAGCGCGCCCACCTCCAGCTCGGTCATCGCCCGTCGATCGAAGGTGTAGGTGAGGTCCATCACCCGCGCCGCCACGACCGCTCCCTGCTCCACCCGGGCGGCCGGTCGGACGGCTCCCATCGCCACCACCAGCGGCACGTGGGTGTGGGGGACCAGCGGAGCGAATCCCCGGTCGAGCCCCAGTGAGCCGACGTTGCTCAGGGCCACGCCGCCGAACGGATCGCGGGGCAGGCCGAGGGGTGTGAGCGACAGATTGAGGCCGTACTGGATCGCGCCCACCAGCCAGGCGGCGACTCCCAGCAGTGGCCCGGGGACGCGGGCCGCCCGCCGCTTGCCGCGCTCCATCCGGGCGTCGCGGCCGTCGCGCGCCTCCTGCACCCCGCGCTCGACCTCGGCCGCCAGCGTCTCCAGCGTCTTGGCGTCACCGTTCCGGAGCGTCACCAGGGTCAGGTCGGTGCGCCCACCGCTCCCCGGCTGGACGACGATCAGGCTCACCGCCACCTCCGCCCGGCGCTGCACCCGCCCCAGACGGCGCACCACGTTGGTGTCGGGGGCCGCCTTCAATGCCTGGCTGAGCACGTGCGCCACCAGATGGGTCGGGGTGAGACGCGTCCCGCGGCTGGCAGCAGCCCGCTGCTCCAGCGCCTCCAGCGCGGCCTCCATCCGCACCGTGGTGCAGAGGTAGCAGGTGGGGTCCCGCGCATCCTTGAAGCGGCCGGCGCCGAAGCGGTGCGCCCTCACCGTCGCGCCCGGCCGAAGGTGGCGAGGAGCACCGTGCCCACCACCCCCAGCTGCACCACCACCACGCCCCAGCGCAGCTCCCCCATCGCCGCCACCACCCCGTCGTCCAGCAGCAGCGCCGCGGGGAGGGCGAGCAGGGCCCAGCGCTTGCTCCTCCACAGGCCGAGCAGGGCGACCGCCAGGGCTCCGGTGGTGACCACCAGATAGATCCAGTACCCGGGTCCAAAGGCCCGGGCCTGGCTCCCCCGCGCGGCGTGCAGCCAGGTGCCGAGCAGGAGCAATCCGCCTGCGAGACACACCGCCGTCA
>Ga0307472_100000540_pt1 | contig 13456 bp, 27 predicted proteins | sample atmos_gasesAM5C__2_FD_204582 | JGI IMG/M metagenome (GOLD analysis project Ga0307472, IMG submission 204582) | Hardwood forest soil microbial communities from Morgan-Monroe State Forest, Indiana, United States - atmos_gasesAM5C_05 | ecosystem: Environmental > Terrestrial > Soil > Temperate...
GAAACCGTATTCGTCGAGGCCGATCGCCAGGTCGAGGAAGACGAGAACGCGATCCCGGATCGCCCGGCCGAGATCATCGAAGCGCAGGGCGGCAGCATGACCGGCCTCGGCGACTCTGCCGGCGGCGGGCTCCTCAGTTCGCGGCTCGTGTGGTTCATCCTGGGCGCGGCGGCCGTGCAGGGCGCGCGCAAGATGGGTTGGCTACGATGATCCTACGGCCCGTCGCCGCAACTCCGGCCGGAACCATGCTTACCGGCCTGGGCGACGAAGACGGTACCCACGTTCTCCTGATCGGCGGGCATGCGATACCGATCTGGCTGATCGTCGCTGGCGTCGTTGGCTACTTGGTGTTGCGATGATCCTCCGCGGCATCGGAGCGGATCCGGCGCCGGGCGCCGAAGGTCCGATCCAGCAGCAGCAAGCGATCACGTTCACCACCGGCGATACGATCGTGGGCAAGGTCAAGAAGGCGACCAGCAAGGCTTGGAACGAGAACCCGCTCGTCATGGGCGGGATCGCGGTGCTGGCGCTAGGTCTCGGCTACTGGACGGGGCGCAAGTGATCCGCGGCGTGTCCAGCATCGAGGAGATGCTTTCGAGCAGGCGGCGAGACTTCGCCGACATCGGGATCGTCTCCGGCCGCACCATCGCCGCTTCGCGATCGTCTGCGGTCGGCGCCGCGGCAAAGAAGGCGGCGGCGGCCAAGTCCAGCGCCGTCCCGTTCTACAAGAAACCGATCTTTCTCATCGCGGCGGCCGGCGGCGCGATCTTCCTCGCCATGAAGTTTCTGAAGGGGGGCGGCAGGTCCGCCCGCCCTTTCGGTCGAAGGCGCCGCGGCAGATAAACGGCCGGCGCGCGCGCGCCACGCAAGTCTCGCCCGTCGCGATCCGAGCGTACGAGGATTTCCAGGGCCGGAACCCAAAGCGCGTCTCGCGCGTCAAGGTATCGAGCCCTCCCCGCGAGCTCGCGAAGCTGGGGCAGCTCGAGGCCGTGGTCTACTCGACGGCGAAGCACGGCGCGAAACACGCGCACTACGAGCACAGTTTCGGCGAGACGGGCAAGAGCAAGCCGATCCTCGCGATGGATCCGAAAAGCAAGCGCCTGCACGTCGTAGGCGGCGCGTATACCGTCACGCGGCGCGGGATCGAAGACTAGCGGACGAACGGACCGCGGCGCGCGCGCGGCCTCGGCTTGTAGTTCGCCACGGCTTCAATCGCCGCTCGCGCTGCCTCGAGGTATTCAGGAGTCGGATCCTTTTCTTGCTCCTGTCCCGGCTGGTACGTGGCCCACACGCGGGCGCGCATGTTGATCGGGACCATGAACCAATGTCGGCGGCACATCAGCAGCCGAGGCGCCACCTCGACATCACAGCCGCGAGCGTGGCAACGGTGCGTCACGTCGACTCGATCGCCTTGAGCACGCGATCGAAGCGTTCGCGGTCGCCGACCAGCGCGACCAGCGTCGCGGCAAGGTTCAGCGCTTCGTCGGCCGTGATGATCGTGGTGGGCGGGTTCATGATCACAAACCCGGTGCCGCGGCTTGCTACCAGGAACACGTTAGCGGTGTCGATTGCGTCCATAGTTCGATCATTCTAACGCTGGCATCTCAGCGACGGCAAGCACGTAAGCATACGCCGATGCAAACGTTTGCAAGTCTGCGGAACCGTTGGTCTTCTAGTTGACAGCCTCGCGCAGTCCGTGCACCTTGAGAGGGAACATGGCCAAGCTCCACGGACGGGAAAAGGCGGCATTCCTGGCACGCATGGCCCGCGGTCGGAAGAAGCACCGGCGCGGGAAGGGGGCGAAGGCGAGGGCGCGCAGCAAGCGCCGTCGCCACGCCGGAGGCCACAAGCGCCGACGCTCGCACGCTCGGCGCCGTCACTCAAAGAAACGCCGGCGCAGTAACCCCGGCGTCGAAGCTTTGCTCGTCAACCCCAGCGGAGGATCTCACATGGCGCGTGGTCGGAAGCACAGCAAGAAGCATCGCCGTTCGCACAGCCGTAGGCGCCATCGGAACCCGATGGGCGGCGGGATGATCAAGGGCGCGATGGGCGCGATCACCGGGATCGCTCTGCCGGCGGCCGTCGCTGGCGCGGCGGCTGGCTTCCTGAAAGCCAAGTTCCTGGCCTCGAAGTCCGCGCTCGTGCAGACGCTTGCGACGGTCGGCCTCGGTGTCGGCGCCGCAGTGGCGCTCAAGAAGAACCCGACCCGCGCGGCTGCAGCGGCTGGCGCGATCTTCGGATCGATCGGCTACGCGCAGGGCGTCAAGATGGGCGGCGGGTTGGTGCTCGGCGACAAGGTCCACGCGCTCGCCGACGCCGACGGGATCGGAATCGTCCTCAACGAAGAGATGCACGGTCTCGGCACCGTCGTCGAAATGCATTCGCTCAGCGAAGGCGAGGGCGAGGGCATGGCGGATGCCGATGTCGACGGCATGGGCGATCACGACGAGGCCGCATCGGGCCTGTAGGCCCGGCTCACTGATTCATCGGGGCATCGGGCGGCCCCTCGAAGGCGCCCACCACCACCAAACGGAGAACACTGAAAATGTCGATGCTCGCAAAAGTTCGGAAGTCCTCGATCGTCCGCTTCCTCGCCGGATTCGTCAGCTCGCCGGGCGTCAACGCCGCGCCGATGCTGCTCGAGAACCCCACCGAGGAAATCGATCACGCGATCGCTCGCGGTGACAACCTGACGTTGCACTACGCCTCGGCCGCGCAGGCTCGCGGGCGCGCAGCGCTGGCGGATCTGATGGCGAAACGCGGCGAAGTGATCGGCGAGGAGAACTACCTGCACAGCTCGCGGCGTTATCCGGTCTCGCCGGACAACACGCTGCCGGTCGGCAACATGATCCCGCCGGGCACCTACTCCTACTTCCAGTACGCGGTGAACGATGCGTCGGTCGGCGCGGGCTTCCCCGCCGGTTTCGTGGCCTCGTACAACGAAACCAACCTCACGACCAAACAGGTGATCCCGACCGGGCAAGGGTTCCGGATCTGGCAGGAACAGGTCGCGTTCAACATGCAGGCGTCGCCCGATGACATCGAGCAAGTTCTCGACTCGGGCGATTTCCAGTTCCAGACGCAGAGCAATCAGTACACGCTCTACAAGGGCCCTTTTGCTGGCTGGCCCGGCGGTTGGGGCGTCGCTGGCTTCAGTGACGTTCAGGGGCAGGCGAGCGCTCACAACGGCATCGCGGATCCCCGCGCCGTGAAGCGCCTGCAATTCCCCCGCACCTTGAAGGCTCAGCAGCAGTTCAGCTACAACCACGTGGTCGGCGTCGCTGGTCTCGCGAACCGTCCGATCATCGCCGGCCTCGCTGGCGCCACGAACCCCGCCACGCTCTCCGACTTCGTGATTTGCCGAGTCGTCCTGTGGGGCGACCAGATCACCAAGATGGCCTCGTAACACCACCAACCAAACCTCGCACACCTCAACCTCCGCGACTGGCCCTCTGAGGGCAAAGGAGTCTCCCGATGTTCACGTTGCTGTCACTCGCTCTACTGGCCAAGGGCGCTCTGGCGCTCGTGGCGATCAAGGCCGCTCTCGCAACACCGCTCGCCGTCAAGATCGTGGGGCTCGTGCTGGGCTCGGCCGGAAGCCTCGCCGTCGGGACTCCCGCGCCCAACTTCCAGCGCAAGAACTCGGGCACGCTCCGCTACTACTTCGGCAGCCTCGTCAGCGGCGGCACCCTGGCATACAACGCCAGGGCGGCTCTCGTCGGCGGCGCGACCGAGGTTGTGCTTTGCTGCCTGGGCGCGGACTCGGATCTCAACTACGACGGCGATGCGCAAGCCTTCGGGGAAACCCCCGGCTACGCGGCGATCACCGGCCTCACCGGCTCTCTCTTCGCCTCGCACAACCTGACGGCAAAGGTCGCGGTCTCGACGGGCTACAAGATCCCGCCGAACCCGAACACGGGGCTTCCGACCTTCGGCGTGCAGGGCGCAGAGACGCTCTACTCTCCGGCCGGAGCTCGCATCCCGGCGGGGACGAAGGTCCGCGCGTGGTTCCAGGCTGGCGGCCTCACGCAAGCCGGTAGCACCGTCTCCGATGAGCAACCGGCCGTGATCGTCCAGGTCGAGGTTACGCAGAATACGATCGTAAAGAGCACGGTCGACGGCCCGGATACCGTCGGCCCCACGTGGCTCAGCTGCATCCGCGTAGCGATCAAGAACATCGCGAACAGCGCGACCAGCGCGGCCGGCACCCTGTTCGTGGATCTCGAGCAGTCGCACATCGACATTCCGTGCCCGAACAGCCAAGTGACGCCTTGGAGCAACACGATCCCCGGGTAGTCCCGACTCAACCCTGACGGGGCCCCTCGGGGCCCCTTGCTCGAAAGGAACCAAGCCCCCATGGTCAACCCACACGTCGCCTACACCCGCCAGTGCGACTGGCTCAAAAAGCACGGTGTCCAGCGCGAAGACCAGATGCGCATGTTGGTCTACACGGTGCCGTGGGACAGACCAGCCGAGCCGGTGGGCGGCGACCCGGGCGGCCCCGTGCCTCAGTCGTTCCCGAACGGGGCAACGCTCGTGCTCGGGATCATCGCGTCGTGCATCCCGACCGGGCAGCCTGATAACCCCTTCGTCGCGCCGATGGATCGCTTTCGGATCCGTTTCCAGTACAACGCGAATCAGTCGGGCCTCGTCGTCGGCAACCCGGCCGACATCGGCGGGATCGCCTCGACGATCTTCGGGCCCTTCGGCGACCAGTTCCCGGCCCGAGAGATCCCGCTCGAGGCAAACGACGTCGTCAACGCGACCGTCCAGAACCTCACGCCGGAAGCACTCCGCGGCACCATCTCCTATCACTGCCTGATCTGGAAGCAAGGGCAGTAGGCGCGCGATGCGCCGCGGCAGCAAGCGGCGGCGTCGAAACCCGGACGCCGCAGATCGGGCGCTGACTCGTATCGGCGTACCGCAACGGCATCGCACGATCGCGAAGGTCGCGGCCGGCCTCCTCGTGCTGGGCGTCGCGGCCTACTTCTCGCCGAACGTCTACGATCGCCTGACCTACGGGGCCAAGGTCGACAAGTCCAACGCCCCGAAGGGGAGCATCGTAGAAACGCCTCCCGTGACGCTGGCTGCGTCCGCGGGTGTGCCTGTCGAAACGTACAGCCTGGCCCGGACCATCGCCTCGGAAGCGGGCCTGAAGCTCGCCAATGCAGCCGAGCGGCAAGCCGTGGGCTGGGTCGTCATCAACCACGCGCGCGAGCTCGGCAAGAGCATCACCGACACCGTCACGGCCGGCAAGGGCGCCGGGTTCTACGGTCACCAGAACATCGGCGGCCGGTTCGTCTCGACCGCGATTGCCCCGCGCACCGCGGATCTCGAGCTCGCGGACGATCTTCTCTCCGGACGCCTGCCCGACAACACGGCCGGCGCGACTCACTTCTTTAACCCGGGCCTGCAAGACTACCTGTGGAAGCGCGCGACCGGGAACTACCGCAAGAGCGCACAAGACGTCTTCGACTCCTGGATCGCTGACGGCTACACGCCGATGGACGTCGAGGGTGTCAACCCCGCGAAGTTCGTTGTGTTCACGAAGGCGGGGATCTCGGGAATCGACATGATCGCATCCTTCGGCGACGTCGCCGGATTGCTGGGGCTGGGCTGATGCCGAACGCGACCGACACCACCGCGCTACAGCTTGCCTTGCTGCGCGAGATCCGCGATCAGCTCCGGCGGCAGCATGAGACGCAGCTTCGGATCGAAGAGCTCAAGAGGCACCGGGGCCCGCAGTCCGGCGCAGGCGACATGTACCAACCGACGCTTGACGGCGGCCTCGAGACGCCTTACGCGATGGCGGACGTGTCGATCGTGCAGTCCGCGGACATCGTCGGCAAGGGCGTCGACTTCGCCAGCGTCGGGCAGTCCTCCGACATTCACCACTTCACCGGCGGCGAGGTCATCGTGACGGTTGCCGAGGTCAAGCCCGCCGCCCTGTTCAGCTACGCGGCCGACGTCCAGGTCGTGGCGATGGTCTCGAATCAGGTGAACATCTTGGCTACCGGCGTCGTGAACAACGGCACCGGCCCGTTGATCGTGCCGATCCCGATCGCCGAGGCGTACACCTTCATCACGATCAAGGCGCGGCAGCTGGTCAACGGCCTTCCCTCCTCCAACTTCCCCGGCAACACGCCGGCCATGCTGGGCGCGAAGCTCACGCTCGCCGCGTCGGGCAGGTTCTACCGATGAGTCAAGCTCAGCTCCAACGCGCTCACGTCTTCCTGCCGTCGGCCTCGGCACCGACGCAGGCGGCACCATTCGGCGCGGGATCCTCCGAGCCTCAGTACACGCTTGCGCCGATCGCGCCATCCACCGGCCACAAGACCACGGGCTTTGTGTTCCTGGTCGCGTGCGACGCGGTTACCACGCTCACCGTGTGGAAGCGCGACCCGCACACTACTTACTGGGGATCGCTGGCGATCTTGAACAACGCCGCGCCGGGCGCGATCGCCCCCTTCGTTTGGGTGACGATCTGCGATTGCCTCGCTACGCAGCTCTGGATCCAGACCAACGCGACCAACAGTGACCGCACTATCGCTCCCGCGATCGTGATCGAAGAAACAAGCGGGTAATCCCGCAAGAAAGGACCCCGTCCCATGCAGCTCAAGCCCTTCCGACTCGGCCCGATCGCACTGACCACGACGTTGACCACGAACATCCTCAACCCGGCCACGGCCTCGGGTGGGACGAACGCGGGCAGCTCGGCGCAGTACATCCTACTCAAGCACATCCGGATCGTGAACAAGACCGGATCGGCGGCCACGGTCTCGCTCTGGATCGGCGCCACCGGCGCGAACGCAGCCGGGACCGAGTTCGCATGGCAGGCGACGTCATGCCCAGCAAACAGCTTCCTCGATTGGTTCGCCGGAGCTCCGGGCCTGCGCCTCGATTCGGCTGACTTCCTGGTCGGCGGCTCGGGCACGGCGACGGCGCTCTCGATCCAGGCCGAAGGCGAGATCGGCGTATCGGGCTAACCCGTGGCGCAGGACCGCGCACAAGCCGGATGCTGCGGTCCGGGCGCTGGCGCCCCAGGTCCACCGGGACCGGAAGGGCCGCCAGGTCCGCCCGGTGCCGACGGCGCCGAAGGGCCGCCAGGTCCAGCCGGCATCCCTGGATCTCAGGGACCGCAGGGTAACCCCGGCGCGGCCGGCGCTCCGGGTGCGCCCGGTGCCGACGGCGAACCGGGAGAACCCGGGCCCGCAGGTCCACCGGGACCGGCCGGCGCTGACGGCGCGGCGGGTGCCACCGGCGCGGCCGGCGCTCCGGGTGCGCCCGGCGCCGATGGCGAACCCGGGGAACCCGGGCCCGCAGGGCCGCCAGGTCCGGCCGGCGCTGACGGCGCGGCGGGTGCTGCCGGCGCGGCCGGCGCCGTCGGGCCACCGGGCGACGAAGGGCCGCCCGGCCCCGAAGGCGCGCAAGGTCCGCCAGGTCTCGGCGTCGGTGCCACGGTCTTTCAGTACGTCGCGCCGGAGGAAGCCGAGTTCTTGGCGTCGGCCTTTCCGCAGACCGACAAGCGGAACGGGACAAACTTCCCGGTCTCGATTCTCCGGTTCGACTCATCGGCCGGAGAAAAGAGCTATTTCAAGCGGCGGCTCATCAACTACGGCGGCGGCAACTTCACCGTAGACATCGACTGGTATGCCGACACCTCGACCACGACCAGCCAGATTTGCACGTGGAGCTCGGCAGTCGCCTGCATCACACCGGGCGACGCTCAGAACGTCGAAACCAAGGCGTTCGGCACGGCCGCGACTGCGAACGGCAACCCGTCGGGCACCTCTCACGGCCTCGTGCGCACCTCGATCACGATCACGAGCCTCGATTCCGCGGCCGACGGTGACGAGATGTGGATCATCATCTCGCGCCCCGGCGGCGGCTCGGACAACATGACGGGCGACGCCTGTTTCGTCGCTGCTACGATCACGTACGCGAGGCCCTAGGTGGGGGTGAAGGTCACAGGTTCCGGCGGCGTGCTGACGCTGGGGACGTCGTTCCCGACCAACTACAACGCGCTCTCGGTCTGCGGTTGGTGCAAGGTCCACACGTTCCCGGGCGGCGGCGCCTTCGGCGAAGTGTGTCTGATCGAAGACGGCGGCGATTTCATGGGGATCGACTTCAACGCCGGACAGCTCGAGATGTTCAACAGCGGGTCAAGCCCGGTCAACTTCACGAACCCGGCGGCTGATCAGTGGTTCTTCTGGGCGATCGCCAACTCGGCCGTCAACGCGCCTAAAGGCATGTTCGGAATGATCGTGCTCAACGGCTCGACGACGCGGGACACGCAAACCTTGTTCACGAACACGCCAGGCACGGCGCCGGATCACATGGAATTCTTGGGCGACGAGTTCGACGAGTTCCTGATCGGGACCATGGCCTACCTCAAGATTTGGGATGCCGTGCTGACGCAAGCCGAGTTCGAGAATGAAATGTGGTCGGCGACGCCGCACCGGATGGCGAACATCCGGCTTTGGTCTCCGCTCTGGCGCACCACCGACGTCAAGAACTACTCCGGCGCCACGACGTCCGCGCTCACGCCTACGAGCATGTCCGACGACGACAACCCGCCAGCTCCCTACCGGATGATCTCTCCCCCGATCGCGCCAATCTCATGAGTGTGCGAGAATAGATAGCCGGATGGCCGAGGAAGCAGACAACGGCGGCTCGTTCCCGATCGCCGAGATCGAGGCGCTTAATTCCGAGGTACACCACCTCGACAAGGCACAAGCGGCGCTCAGCACGGAGAGTCGGGCCAGGTTCGACCACATCGATCGTGTGCTTGACAGTCTCGTGAAGGACGTGCATGGCGGGAAGATCCTGACCAGGGTGATCGCCTTCGCGATCCCGCTCGTGCTTCTCATCTCGGCTCAGATGCTGCCCTACCTCGTGCGTAGCTCGATCGACGACGTTCTGATCCAGCGCGGGATCTTGCAGGTCAACAGCGGAGGAAAGCAGCCATGAGTAAGGGACCGGAACAACCGTTGCTCGACGTCTTCCTCCGGCCGATCGGGGCTCAGAACCTTGGCCAGTTCTGGCAGTTCTCGCACATGAACGAGGCCGGCGGGCTTCTGCCGGCAGTCCCAGGCGGCTACGCCAACGTCTACTCGTCGATGATCTCGACAGGTAACCCGATCTTGATCTTCAAGACCGGGCCCGCGACGGCGACGCAGCCCAAGCTCTCCGGCGGCGCGATCGAGATTTCCGCGCCGTCGGGCGCACTCAACACGGCGATCTTGCTCTCCGGCGGAAACAACATCAGCCCCTTCGCCGGCGCGATCATGGTTCCGTCCCGCCCGTTCTACGTGGCCACGAAATTCAAAGTGACGGCCTTGCCTGGAACGGACGGCCTCGTGTGGTGCTCGGGCCTCGCCGATCAGGTGGCCTCGGCTCCCGGCACGCTGCCGGTCTCTTACATCACGCTGGCGGTCGATCCGCTCTCGCTCGTGAGTAACTTCGTCCTCATGTCGGCGGCCGGCGGCGCACCAACCTACTTCGATACCGGGATCGCGGCCGACACCGCATGGCACGACGTTGCGATCTACAGCCTCGACGGCCTCACGGCCTTTGCGCGCATCGATTCGACCACCGTCGGCCCGTATACGTACCTGCAATCGGGCAGCGACGGGTACACCGGAACCGGGATGGTCACCACCACCGGCGGGAACCTGACCACGGTTACGATGCGCCTCGACGAAGAACTATGGATCGGGCCGGTCTCGCTGTAAGGCACCGATGAAAAAGCCCAGCGGCACGCTTTTTTACTCCACCGTCACGGTGCCGACGCTCGGCCTCGCGATCGATTGCATGGCCACGGCCGACGCACGGGGCAACACGTTCGCGACCTGGTTGATCCCGGATTCGGCGATCGTGATGCCGCTCTGGCAGATGTTCGTAGATGCGACCTTCGGCGTGTCCGTGTTCGCCTCGATCGCCACGGCAAACGGTTTCGTCACCAACATCACGATCAGCCTCGGAAACGCGAACGTTGGCCCGGTGCAAGGAAACCTGTTCGTACAGATCCCGATGCACAGCAACATGGGGGTTTGACCGATGGACTGGAAGCACATCGCCTCGATCACGCTCGGCGCGGCCTGCCTCACCGTGTCCGTGCTCGTTCCTGCCACCGCTCCCGCGCTCGCACCGCTCGGCGGCGCGATCTTGCTCATGAGCGATCCGCGCAAGGCGCTCGCGCCGGTGCCCGTCGAGCCTCCACCACCTCCCGTGCTCCCACCTCCGCGAAAGGGCTGATTCATGGGTCGTGGACCGGAACAACCGTTGCTCGACGTCTTCCTCCGGCCGATCGGCGCGTTCGGCTGGCAGGCCGCGCGCCTCGCCGAAGCCTCGACGGTGCTCCCCGGAGACGTCGCGGATTACTCGGTCTTCTACGAGTCATTTCAGGGGAAGCGCGCGGAGTGGACCGATCACACCCTCGGCGGCGGCGCAATCACGCCACAGGCGCTCTCGGGCGGCGTGTGGACGTATTCGGCGCCAACGGGTGCGGGCGCTCGGTACGCCTACTCGGATCTCGCAACCGACAACCCGCCGACGGTCCCGTGTTCCTTCGATTCCGCGCAACCCTGGTACATGGCTGGTCGCTGGCGCCTGCGCGCCTTCGGCGATGGCACGACGGGTTCCGCCGTCATGATGGGCGGAAACAGCCAACAGTTTTCGTTCGTGTTCCTGGTCAACGGTGAGGGCGGGATCCCGAATCGGTTGGGCCTTCAGATCGAAGGCGCAGCGCCGGATTTCAACTTCCTCGACTTCGACACCGGGATCACGATCGACACCAAGTTCCACGACACGGCGCTATGGGCCGCCGACGGGAAAAACATCTTTCTCCGCTACGACGGGACAACGCTCGGGCCCTTCGACAGCACGACGCCGGGACCGTTCAACACCGGCAACGCGCTGGGCGGCCTGTTGACGTCCGAGGTCCACGTGCTGAACGTCGGCGGTACGGTCGCGCTCACGCTCGATGAAGACGAGTTCCTGATCGTCGGGAGTCTGACACCATGATCGCATTCTTTCGGCCTCCGGCCGCGCTCCGGCCTGTGATCCTCAAGCTCACCGAGGATGGTTTCACCGTCGAGATCATCGCCGGCAAGCTCACCACGAACGCGACGCGCGCGGATCTCGATGCCTACGTCCAGGCTGGCACGTTCCCGGCCGAGATCCTCAAATGCGCGACGCTGCCGTGACGGACGCCGACGACACCGATCCGATCGGCGTGGTCGTGTGGCCTGGCGTCTACTTCCAGGTTGACGACTTCGATTGCCACGACGGGACGCCGTACCCGCAGCAGTGGATCAACCTCCGGCTGATTCCGCTCGTGCGCGTCTGCGATACGATCCGCCTGCACTGGGGCGGCCCCGTCCGCGTCGTGTCCGGCTACCGAACGCCAGAATGGAACGCCAAGATCCACGGCGCGCCGCACAGCCAGCATCCCGCCGGGCGAGCGGCTGACATCAGGCCCTATTCTTCGGCCTCCGAGCCGGACGAACCCCGGATCAAGCGCTTTCACGCCACCGTGCTCGAGCTCTGGAACACGGGCGAGATCCCGGATCTCGGCGGCCTCGGGTACTACCCCTCCAAGTGGGTACACGTCGACGTGCGCCAGCGCGAGCCCATAGGGCACTTGGCCGAGTGGACAGGTGGCGGCATCGGATCGGAGATCGCTTAACAGCGGGCAAACCGTGACGGCTGGCGAAGCTCTAGAGCACATCGCGGATGCGATGGCCCGCCTACCGGCTCACGTGTTCCATGCCATCGAGGCGATCGAGGTCATTGTGAGCGATCATCCCACACCGGGCGCTGTCCGCTCCGGTGTCCGGGAGGATGCGGCGGGCCTGTTCGTGGAACCCGACCAGCGGACCTTGGATCCGACCGACGACGACGAGCCGGCCCCCCCGCGTGGCTGGATCGTTGTCTTCCTCGACAACATCCGGCCCCTCGACGGTCCCGGGGTGCAAGCGATCTTCATGCACGAGGCGGCCCACGCGCTCGGACTCGACGAAAAGCACCTAGAAGCGGTAGGCTTCTAGGGTGATCCTCACGAGGCAACGCGCCAGCATCTCCGGCCTCGGCGAAGGCGGCGGTCTCATGCCGTCCGCGATCATCTTCAAGAGCCAGGGGCAGGCCGAGCTCAACAACATCAACGAGGCGATCGAGAACCTCAATCGGGACGCCGCGCGCGACCTGGCCGACTCGACCGATATGGTTGTCCGGACCTGGTACACCTCCTTTCGGGCGTTCCGCGCACGCTGGCAAAAGTTCTACGCCGATAACATCGACAACACTTTCGGCTGGGGCGGCGTCTTCGACACGGCGCAGGGATACCGATCGGAGTTCAACGACTGGCTGAAGCAGTTCCAGGACGGGATCGGCGGCAAGGCCACGACGACGGCCACCGGCGCCGATCTGCCCCCACCGACAGCCACGCCGCATAGCCCGCTCGATTTGCTCGGGATCCACCTCCCTTGGTGGGCGTTGCCGGCGGCAGGCATCGGCTTGGCGATCGTCTTCGTCGGCCCTACGCTCATGCCCCTTTTGCTGGCCCGCCAGGCCCGTAAGAAGAACCCGGGTCGGCGACGCAGGCGGCGTAGGCGATGAATCTCGGCGTGGCACCTCCGCAGTTCGTGATCGATGCGGTCGCGGCCGGTATCGACGATCAAGCGCGCGAAGGTTTCCGGCAGACCGGCCGGAACATCGGAAGCAAGCTCCTGCACGTGCCTTCGTTCCTCGCCACGCCGGGCGCTTCCGCCCCGGGCCCGTGGGAGCGGCTGATCGCGCCGATCGTGGATCCATTGACCGAGGGCGTCACTGAGGAGATCACGCCGAAAGTGATCGGCATCGCGGCGATCCTGGTCGGCGCTGGCGCGGCGCTGGGCTACTTCATGAGGGGGCGACGGTGAGAATCGAAGGCGGCGACAAGCCGAGCGGCCTGGGCTGGTCGCCGGTAGGGGCACTCAAGAAGGCGGGAAAGTTTGCGCTCAAGGTGCAGCTCGCCCCGATCACCTATCAGGTGAAGTACGGAAAGAAGCTCCTCAAGCACAAAGAGACGTGGGCGGCTGGCGTCATCGCGGCCGGTACCGCGCTCGGGATCCCGCCATCGATCACGGTGCCTCTCGCCGCTACGATCATGAAATCGGGCGGCAAGATCCCGCCGGGCACCGATCCGAGGCTCGCGGCCTACGTCCAGCAGCATCCCCCGCCGGGCTTGTGGGAGCGGTTTCTTACGTGGCTCGGGGTGATATAGGCAACAAAGGAGTTAGCAACAATGTCCAGCAACGATCCCGCAGGTGTCTACTACGCATCTCCGACTTGGTCGCTCGGCACCGACGGTCGCCACTTCAATACCATCATGGCGGCGGTCAAGCAGGCGATCGTGGACATCGGCCTTACGAGCGGGAAGAAGGTCATCAAAGTTTTCCCAGGGGAGTACGCCGAG
>Ga0307472_100000541_pt1 | contig 13451 bp, 9 predicted proteins | sample atmos_gasesAM5C__2_FD_204582 | JGI IMG/M metagenome (GOLD analysis project Ga0307472, IMG submission 204582) | Hardwood forest soil microbial communities from Morgan-Monroe State Forest, Indiana, United States - atmos_gasesAM5C_05 | ecosystem: Environmental > Terrestrial > Soil > Temperate...
GCAAGGGGGGTGTCAGGTGTATACCGGCAAAGCTATTATCCCACGCAGGGTTTCATATCCCACGCGGAGGCGACTAAATTAAGTAGATGTAGCGGAGGCCGGACCGGTTACAACTGTTTGCGCGGTGCCTTCGGCTCGATGGAAACTCGCCTAACAGGTGGATTCCATTCCGATTCAAGCGCGTCCTTTCGCACCAAATCGTGAAATCTCCTTCACTGCACGAGAAGCTTGGTCGATGGCTGCGTTGGTGTACGAAAAAGCGTCTGCGTCTGCGTTGGCGATGGAGATGCGGCCAAACGGCTGGCGTCCGATCACGCAGGGCCGTTGGTCATCTGGGAAGTCGGGATCGTACAGTGAGTTGTATTCATAGGCGTAGCCGTGAGGCCAGCGATTCACGGTGACGGCCAGGATATCGCGGGCAGGGTCGAACCCGCCGGGTGAAAACATGCGCCCGAGCTGTGCGCGGACCTTGCGCTCGAAAATACTGAAAGGCGTGCTGTAAAGTTCCGTGCGGCCAGCAATCTGCTGTTCCCTGGGCGGCAGGCCCGGTTTCACCGGTATGCGCTCAAGGTGCAGAACGCAGGGCTCCTCCGGCTTGGCAGCGAAATGGTAGTCACCGATGCTGACGGGAAAATCCAATTCAAGGGCAGAGAAATAGCTTCCGGGGCAATAAGCTCCAAAGACGCCCATTTTCTTGAGCGCCTGCCAGTTTTTGATCACGACATTTGCATATACGATTGGTATTTTCACGCCATAGGCGAGGCCATCTTTTTGTTTCTGCGGCATCTCGGGGCAGAGGTAAGGAATAATCATGTTCCAGCAAGCTAGAATGCAAGTAGTGCCACAGACGGACCGTGCTTCCCCGCCCCGAACATAGGTAACCTCGACTTCCTTTGCCGCTGCAGGATCGCCAACGTTTCGCGCCCGGACAACAGTGCTGTTGAGGCGGATACGCACAGGAAGTGCCGGATCGTCGAGCCGCGCGTAGTTCATTTTTGCGGTGACGATGTCTTCCATGGTGCTCCCGGGAGCGGAGCCGGGGATGAGCGCGCGGACTAGCAGACGCGCGATGGAAGCTCCGCCATCAGGGAAATGATAAATGTAAGGCGCCTTTTCATCTTGCCTGGTGGCTTCCACGCCCAGGCCAGGTCCGGGAGACCCGCTGAGATCTATGCCCCCAAATCCGGGATAGTCAACGCTATCAAGATCCCTGGCGGCGATGGAAAGGAAAGCCAAATCGCCCGCGGGGACAGCCTCTATGCCAACACCGTAGATGCTGTGGGTCTGCTTTTGAAAAAACGGCATGGCATCGGGATGCACTTTGGCGTATTCGAGGAGGAAATCCTTATAGCTGGTTCTGGCAAGGAGTGTTTTCTTCTCCGAGGTGGAAAGGCCGGGCAGATAGTCCACTTTTTCCGTGTAGAGCCGCACGATGTCTTTTTGAACGCGGTCTGGAAGCGGAGTTTTCGCGATGAATTCGGGCCAAGGGAGCAGTCCATATCCTCCAACGAGTTTGTCTTCGCCAAACGTTTCTTTGTCGAAGAATACTCCCGCGGAGAGATCGTGAGACTTGTCGAAGCTCTGATCGAAATACTTGTTGAACCGCTCGAGCTCGATTCCCAACTCTTTCAGCAACCCCATTGATTCGGCGCTGTACATAGATGGAGTGGCAATTGATTCCACGCCGCCATACCCGAGTAGGGTTCTATCGCCCACCCGAAATTCGTTGCGCTTCGCATGTCCGCCAAAGTCGTCATGATTTTCAAGGATGAGCACTTTGGATTTCGGCCCAGCGAGTCTTCTGAAAAAGTAGGCCGCCGATAGACCGCTGATTCCGGCACCAACCACAACCAAGTCGTAGGTTTCCGTGTCGGGTGTCGCGTGGGTCCAATGCTTTCCATCGCGAAGTTGATGGGCGATTTCGAAAGAGCCATCGTGGCTTCCGCGCATTCCGGTCAATGACGGCGGGTAATAGCTGGAGGCCTTTTCCGGGGCAAACGGGGACTGCGGCAATCCCAAAGCTTCCAGCCATTTCAAATGAGGGGAAACTAACGAACTTCCGATGGCGACGCTGAATCCGTTCAGGAAATCTCGCCGGTCAATCTCCCGATCCATTCCGAGATCTTCATCTTCCCTGTCATGCCTCAAGGCCTCCCCCGACAGTTTGACCGCCAGAAACAAAGCGCGATGCTGCTGCTTTCCTGGCTTTAGATTTTAGAGAGAAAGCATACTCCAGCCAATCCATTTGTGTGGAGACAAATTCGAGCGCTTCGAGAACGTGCAGGGATGAAATTCTTGCGAACGCGCTAGATGCCGAGCAGGTTCATATGCAGCTTGGTATAACCGTGGTCAGCCGCCCAGAGATTCAGAGGAATAGTTGCCAGTTCATCGACCACCGGCACGGCGCGTCCTTCTTTCGTAAGGTCAATGGTCTTGATGTAGCTGTGGCAGGTGTCGCAGGCTTCCACACGAACATGGGCAAGCTCCTTCGCGGAATAGACGGCGAGTTTGTGCACATCTTCTTCGCCGCATGCGGGACACACGATCCGGCGGAACTCCCACTCGTGGGAGCAGAGGGCGCAAATCAGTGAACGCTTGCCGCCATCTCCCTCCGTACGCAAGACTCCGACTTGAGGCTTGCTCGAACAGAGTGGGCAGAGCGGCGGCGTGGCGTGCAGCGGAGGGTGCAGCGAGTAATCCGCAAGATACTCCGCGTATGGCTGCAGGAAAATCCAGGAGAGCAGGGACTGGGCCGGGTCTAGGATTGCAGGCTTCCCGGGCGAAGCGTCCCAGAACCCGATCAAGACCTTCTCCCAAAGATTCACGCCGCTGGTGCGGAGCTTGCTGGCAGATTGGGCCAGAGGAGCCGGCGCATTTTTCTCGACCACGGACAGAAACGGACCCAAGCGCGGCAGCAGAAGAAACAGATCCAATTCATCCCTCAGGCTGCCCGGAAGGCGCTGCTCTTTCACAGTGCCGCACTCGGCTTCGAGTTCGGCGTAAAGAGATTTCTGGGAATGCGCGATGTGCTCGTAGAAGCGAAGTCCTTCGGCGGCAGGCGGATGAGTGGAAGCTAATTCATGAGCGCGGGCGATTCGAACGTCCCACTTGCCATTCTTCATTTCCTCGCCGAGGCGCCCTTTACAATCTGATCGTACCAAACGCGATGGTGCTCCTTAGCCCAAGCTCGTGACACATAGCCACGAGCTATAGCGCCCAGCGCGCCCTCTTCGAGGACCGCGCCCATGTACACGTGGATGATGAACAGGCCAATCGTCAGCAATGCGGCGGCGGGATGGACAATCACAGCAATCAGGCGCAGGAAATGAAGGTGCCAGGGAATCCAGTTTGGAAACCAGAGAATCAAACCGGAGAGCAGGAGCAAGATGCCGCACCAGAAAAAGCCCCAGAAAAGCAACTTCTGGCCGGGGTTAAAGCGGTCTGCGGCCGGAACCAACCCATCCTCATTACGAATATAATGCGATGTTGCCTGCCACCAGGCTTTATCCTCGGGCATCTCTTTCATCTGCACTGCCCACATCCGGTACATCAGCACAGTTGAAAGGACGAAAACAAGGCCGACCCACGGATGCAATTCGCGCGAGATCGTGCCTCCGCCCAAAACCACAGCAATCCAGAACAGCCATGGGGACCAGAAGGCGAGCCCGGTCAGCATTAGATACACATAGGAGATCGCGGCGAGCCAGTGGATCAACCGCTCGTGGAATGAATAGCGGAGGAGGCGCCCGTTCGGGAGGACAACCGGTTCATCGCTCATCGCTTTCCTCCCTGCTCGGGATTTTCTTCATCTTCTTTCACCACTTTCGGACCGAAACGCAAATAGTGAATGGCCACTCCGAGCACGCCGCCTATCATCGCAATGTTCCCAAGCCACTTCAGCGGATGTTTCCAGAGCTTTACGGTCCAAGGGATGCTTGGGTTCGCAGGCAGACCACCGTACCGTTCAGGGTTTTTCGCATCGTGCAGAACATAGATAACGTGCGTGCCAGCTACGCCCGAGGGGTCGTACACTCCTGCGTCAGCGAATCCGGACTGTGTGCGAAGCTGCTTCGCGCGATTCTCGGCGATAAACTTCATGTCCTCCTTCGTGCCGAAGTGCAAGCAGCCCGTCGGACATGACTTGATGCACGCCGGCTCGAGTCCTGCGCTCACGCGGTCCACGCACAGCGTGCACTTGAAGACTTTGCGAGCTTCCGGGCTGAATTTGGGAATGTTGAACGGACAGCCGGACATGCAATAGCCACAACCGATGCAATGCTCCTGCTGAAAGTCCACGATCCCGTTGACGTACTGCACGATCGCGCCATCCGCAGGACAGGCCTCGAGACATCCGGGATCCTCGCAATGCATGCACTGATCCTTGCGCATCAGCAGCATCAGGCCGTGGTCTTTATCTTCGTACTCGTTGAACTTGATCAGGTTCCAGTAGTTCCACGCAGTTTCGGGCATAGTCTGGTAGGAGTTGTTGAACACGGTTTCGCTGAAGGAGTAGCCATTCCACTCCAGGCAAGCCACCTCGCAGGCTTTGCAGCCGATGCAGGTGGTGGTGTCGATCAGCTTGCAGACTTCAAACTCGCGTTTGAGGCCAGCCCCGGGCACGGGGCCCGCATGGCCTGAGATCGCTCGAATTTCCAGGCTTGTGCCGCTCATGTTCGCGCCCCCTTAGGCCTTTTCAACCTTAACGAGGAAGCCCTTGGATTCAGGGGTGAAGGCGTTCGGGTCAATTACGGTCGGCGTCAGCAGATTCGCCGGCGTGCGGGCGTCCTTCCCTTCGTCCTCCGTGATTCCGCGGAAGCCCTGGTGGATCGGGATCCCGATTTGGTAGACCTTCTTGCCGTCAATCATCATGGGCCTGATACGCCGCGTGACGAAGGCTTTGGCGATGTATGTGCCGCGGATGCTGGTGACCTTGATTTTTTCCGATCCGCGAATGCCTATTTCATCGGCCAGCTCAACGGGAATCTCGACAAAGGGTTCGGGGATCAACTGGACGTTCATCTGATTGTTCTTCGTCCAGTAGTGATATTGCTCGGTCAACCGGTAGGTGGTGCAGACGATGTTGTATTCACTTCCGGTGGCAGCGTATTTGTCTGCGGCAGTTGTGAGCTTCTTGACTACCGGATTATTCGAGTGGTCGGGGTGAAAGAGATTCTTCACCGGGCTCTCGATTGGTTCGTAATGCTCTGGGAAGGGCCCGTCCGTCACCGCGCCGATGGGAACGAACAAACGTCCCACGCCCTCCGGATTCATGATGAACGGACCCATGTGATCTTTGGGGTGAGAATCGGGTTTGAAGTCGGGAACGTCGTTGCCCACCCATTTCTGGGCGCCTTCGTTCCACCAAATCTGCTTGCGTGAAGGATCCCATGGCTTCCCGTCGACATCGCAGGATGCGCGATTGTAGAGCACCCGGCGATTTGCCGGCCATGAGAAGGCCCAGTTCTGATAAATCCCCAGCCCGGAAGGATCGTCCGTTCCGCGGCGGGCGGTCAGGTTACCAGCCTCGGTGAAGGAACCTGAATATATCCAGTTACCGCAGGAAGTGGTCCCGTCGTCTTTCAACCAAGCGAAGCCGGGAAGTTGCTGTCCCGTCTTGATGGTCTGCTGCAGCTTGTCGTCAGTAAGATCGACCAGCGCCTTGCCGTTGATTTCTTTAGCCACTTCGGCGAGCGACGGGTGCTGCGGATCGGTGTAGGACCAGGTGGCATGCAGGACCGGATCGGGGAATTTGCCACCGTCCTTCTGATAAAGCGCTCGCACCCGCAGATAAATCTGCGCCAAGATATCCTGATCCAGCCGCGCATCGCCTGGGGGTGGGACGGCAACGTTCTTCCACTGCAGCCAGCGCGCCGAGTTCGTCATGCTTCCATCTTTTTCGGCGAATCCCGCGCAGGGCAGGCGGTACACGGTGGTATTGATCTTCTTCATCTCGTCGGTTGTCGTGCCCGGCGCTTTCCAGAACTCGCTCGTTTCATCCGGGTAGATCTCGCCCACGACGAGCCAATCGGCCTTCTTCAGCGCATCAATGTTCTTCTGCGAGTCGGGCCCGATCATCACGCCATTCATTCCAAACGCGAACATTCCCTTCACGTTGCCGCGGTACATCTGATCCCAAATCTGCGTCCAGGAAAAGTTGCGGTCGATTTTCGGCAGATAACCGTAAGCGAAATCGTTTTGCTTGGTCGCGGCGTCGCCGTAAAACGCCTTGAGCAGAGACACAGCGAACTTCGGCGTATTCGAATAGTAGTTGAAAGAATCCCACACGGCGGGTTTTGATACCGTGGGTGTGATGCGCTTCAAGTACGCCGCCAGATCCACGTCGTTCGGATTCGGCATTTTCAAATAGCCGGGCAAAGAATCGAAAACGCCGGCCATATCCGTCGCGCCCTGAATGTTCGAGTGGCCGCGCAGCGCGTTCACGCCGCCGCCGGCGCGTCCCATGTTTCCGAGGAGCAATTGAATCATCGCAGCGGTGCGAATGATCTGCGTGCCGAAGGTGTGCTGGGTCCAACCGACCGCGTAAATGATGGTCGCGACCTTTTTCATATCGCCGTCTTTGCGGACCGAGGTAAATATGTCGTAGGCTTTCAGCAACTGGTCCTTCGGAATCCCGGTAATCCGCTCGACCATCTCCGGCGTGTATCGCGAGTATTGCTGCTTCAACAACTGAAAGACGCAGCGGGGGTTTTCGAGCTTCAGGTCGTAGGCCACGTTCCCCGGCAGCAGGACGGGAGGCGCTGGTTGTCCAGGCGCGGGCTTGGGCAGCGCTACTATGTGCGCGGGCAGCGCCTTGGGCGACTCTGGCGCTGCAGGCTTGCCAGTGAGATCGCCCCCCTCTTGATAATTCCACGTAGTCTTGTCGTAAACCTTGGTCTCGGGATTGAATCCCGAATAGAGCCCGTCTTCGGGCAGTTTGAAGCCATCCTTGACGAGGTAGGACGCGTTTGTGTAGTTGACGAGGTAATCCTTCGCGATGCGCTTGTTTTCAATGGCGTAGCGAATCAGGCCGCCCAGGAACGCAATATCCGTTCCCGCGCGAATTTGGCAGAAATGGTCTGCCTGGGATGCGGTGCGCGTGAAGCGTGGATCTACAACGACGATCTTGGCATTGCGGTTACGTTTTGCCTCGACAACCCACTTGAAGCCGCAAGGGTGGCACTCCGCAGGATTGCCGCCCATGATCAACATCATGTCAGTGTTCTTGATGTCGACCCAGCCATTCGTCATCGCCCCGCGTCCGAACGTTGGTCCCAAACTTGAGACCGTGGGGCCGTGTCAAACCCGGGCCTGGTTTTCCAGGTAGCAGACCCCCAGGCTGCGCATGCTTTTTACGACGAGATAGTTGAATTCGTTGGTGTCCGTGCAGCCGCCGGTGAAGGCGATGCCTTCGCAGCGGTTCACCGTCTTGCCGTTCGCGTCCTTCTCGATGAATGTCGCATCGCGCGTCTTCTTGGTCCACGCCGCAACTTCGTCCAGCGCCTGATTCCAGGAGATGTCTTCCCAATCCGTCCCGCCAGGGCGGCGCACCTGCGGCTTCAGCAGGCGCCTCTCGTTCAGGATGTCCTGCTCGAGCGAAGCGCCTTTCGGACAGAGTGTCCCGCGATTGATGGGATGGTCGGGATCGCCTTCGACGTGGATCACCTGGGGTGTGACGTTTTTGGCCTTGTCGCCGATGGTGTAGATGAGGACACCACAGCTAACCGAGCAATATGGGCACGTAGAGCGCGTCTCTGTCGCGCGGGCAATCTTGAGTTCTCCCAACTGCGCATAGGCTGGAGCGAGGTCAAAACCGAATACTGTCGCTGCGGCCCCGCCGAGTGTTGCGACCTTCAGGAAGTCTCGACGACTGGTCTCCATAATATGAACCTCCAGTGATCAGCGTCTGAAAGCGTGCCCAATACAGTCCACCAGACCATTGATTCCTGACAAAGACTTTTCGCCGCACGGCATCTCATCGGAAGAACTCAGAGCTTCGCAACAGTCACGAGCCGAAGAATGGGGCAATGCAGAGGTTTTCAGTGCAATCTGGCCGGAAGGAATTCGTACGCGCTCGGCTGCAATGAGCACCGGGAGCTTATTAGGTGGATGGCAGCGGCCCGCAGCGAACACCCGAAACATAGCTGGCTCCGGGAGGTACGGTAGCACTACAAGCCGGGATTATCTGCAGGGTTTCTGTGGATGTCAACCAGTTTCGCGCCGCGGGTATGGGAGGAAATCCACGAAGCGGAAGTGAACTCCCCTGGATGATCCGTCTGAGGTGTGTATCGGCGAAATTCGGTAAGTCGGGCGGAAGACGGCCAACACGGGAAGGGGGACTTCCGTGCCGCCGTCTTCGCGCCGACGTGGGACAACTCGAGCTGTCCGCAAATACGAAACCCCTCGTGTCTGCCAGGCGACATCACAACGACCGCAGGAACGTTAGGAGCTGATGCTTCTGCTGCGGCGGAAGGAAAAAGAACCGCGCAGTAGTCTCTAGTGCCTCTCCCCTGTGGCGCCGGATGGCATCCTCAAAAGTGTACGAGGCGCCGTCATGCATCTTTTCAGGACGCACGCGCGTTCCCCAGAGCGGTACGGTGCGGATCTTCTGGGCAGTTTCCTGGCCTCCAGTCTGCACAATGCCATCACCCGTTCCGATGTCATGGAGCAGAAAATCACTATAGGGATGGAACACTTTGTTTCCGAGAGCGTCTGGCAATGTAAACGAACTGCCGTTGATTGTCGTTCCCGGAGGCGCAGTGGTAAGCGAAGCGACGTGACACATGGCGCATCCAATTTTGTCGAACACAGCAGCCCCTGATATTGCATCGAGCGATGAGGCCAGCGCTTGGTCACGTGGCGGCGCTTTTGTTGCGCGCATGAAGGTGGCAAAATTATCGATGTCGTTGTTCTGATCGTTTGGCTCCGCCACGCCTGGCGGGTTGCAAAGGGTGGTAGACTCCGATGAAAACAACCGGTTCGTAATCCCCATTTCATTCACGTAGGCGTCGCCGGCGAACGAGAGCAGGCTGGCGTGTTGGTCTTTCCATCCGAATCGGCCCACGGCCAGTGTGCCACCTTCCAGCACCGGCACCTCGACCCACTCGCCATGGATCCTTCCATTTGTTGCTTGCGCTTGTCTCGCGGCGATGCTCTTGAGCTCATCGTCCGGGACGGCCTCGACAAATCCATCGCCGAGTATGCTCACCGACATACGCGAGGCGCGGATATTCTCTCTTTCAGGAACATAGCCCTGTGCGTCCGCGCAGATAGCCCTTTGGTTGATCAGCGATCTCGGACCGATGGTAGAACCGTCGCGCAGCATCAGCGTAGCGGCCACGAAGTTTCCTTTGGCATCCTGGTGGCCGGCGCGCAACTCCGATACCTGACTCGGCCCGCCCGTGACCACGTTCTGGTGGCATTCCCTGCAGGATTGGGCGTTGTAAACTGGGCCGAGCCCGTCGGGCGTTGGCTCTTCCACTTCCATGAACGCACTTTCAGCGGTCGAGAAACTAGTCTGGTCGACTGCGCCGTTGGTTTGATCGTCGAATCCCGTTGGAGCTTCTGTGAGCTGTTCTTGTTGCGTGGCAGCAGCGGCCAGGACAAAAGGAAGTACGAAAAACAACACCACTGTGAGTCGCCTCATGGATTCCCAAACTCCTTAGGGGCCAGGGCTAGCGGCCGGGTGGTGACTCCATCGTCCCTCGCGCGAGACCTATGGGCTGGCCCGGTTCAAAGGCGAAGACGCGGCCAAGATGTGGATTGAATTTATGACGGCGGGAGAAAATAAACTACTGGCCGGATGGCCCAAATTGGAACAGGCGAAGAGACTGTCCATCGAGTGTTCTGCGATTTCGCCGTGATTTCGCTTTCGTGTTCGCGGCTGCGTCACCGCGGTGAACGAGAACCGTTCCTCAGGGGCAGCCGCTGAGGCGCCCAACAGGCCTTAGTTCCATTGGTAATGGGATGTGAGTACCAACCTGGCAAAACTCGGCGAAATTACCGGGTGAGAAATGCGTGCATAGAGAATCTTTTAGATAACTGGACAAATCCAGTTCTCCCCTCCAGTGCTTCAATCATTAGATTCTTCCACATGCCAAACGGAATCAGCGTCCCGGAGGTTGGCAAATTGGTTGCAACGTACTTGCGGGGACTCTGGCCGTTTGCGGAGATGGGTCGAAGAGGAGTATGCGGCGGGGCTGGAAACTTGGGAAATCGTTGGCCGGGGAACGACGCCTCCGTTGCATGGCGGCCTTGCTCGTCCTCGGCCTGGAATGTCTGCTGGTTTGGTCCTTTGTGACCTCTGGGCAAGAACATCTAGTTCATCCACAGCATGAGTTCTCCTCCAATCATTCTCCCCAGCACTCCCTCACGTTCGATTCCTTAGCCTCCCGGAATGGACCAGGCCTGCTTAGCCGCCCGCTGTTTCCCTACTCGGTCATTCCTGGCGGAGTTGAAAATGAGGGGGAATTGAGGCGGGCCATCGCCAATGACCCGGTGGTGGCCGCGCATTACCATGGATTCGAGCTTGCCAAGGCTCGAGTCATCCAACTACAGCTCGAGCGCGCCGTGTACGTCTCTTACCGTCTCGATAGTCAGGTTTATTGGACTCGGCGAAAATTGCGGCTTGCAAGAGGCGAGTCGCTGATCACCGATGGCGTGATTACGGCGAGGACTCGCTGCGGAAATCAAATCTCCGAAGTGCCTGCTGGGCCCACTTCCCCTGCTGAGCCGACGACCGAAACCCTGGAAAAGCCCGAAGACCTTCCCCTTCTCGCGGAAACAGGTCCGCCCTTTGAGCTGCCAGCCGACCCGCCGCCTGCGACCGATATTCAGCCCACCACTCATCAGGGGGGAATTTTTATTCCTCCATTCGTGCCCATAGTCTTCGGAGGTCCAGGGTCAAATCCGGGAATCCTGATAAGTCCTCCGCCACCGCCTCCACCGGCCACGCAAGTCCCCGAGGCGGACACATTCCTCCTGGTGTCGATGGGGCTCGCCAGCGTATGGATGTTTCGAAAGAAACGGAAGAGCTGAAAATTCCACCGCGTCCAATTTCAATTTCTTCATCTTGACATTCTCAGTTCGACGGGCTATATGACCGCCGCAGAGTGGCTTTCCGGGCGGGAGTTTTCCTCAATATTTCGTCAAGCGCGCGCGATGCGCTGGTATGGCCGTGCCTGGCGGCCCCGTTAGGGCCCCGTAAATAAGTCGGCGCCGCATCGTGCGGCTAAACACCCAAAAGGAGTGCCAGATGACCTGGACCCAGGTGTATGACCCGCTCGGCATATGGTGGCTGTCTACGTTGGTGGCTGCTCTACCGATTATTGTGCTGTTTACGTTGCTCGCAGGCTTGCAGGTGAGGCCCCACTGGTGTGCGATTGCCGGAGCGTTTACTGCTGCCGTGGTGGCGACGCTGGTGTTCAAGATGCCCCTGGCGCTTGCGGCGATGAGTTTCGGATATGGCGTGGCTTTCGGGGTCTTGAAAATCGCCTGGATCGTTCTTGCCGCTGTCTATCTATATGACATTTCGGTCGAGACCGGCCAATTCGAGATCATGAAGGAATCCATCGCCGGGATTACGCCCGATCGTCGCCTGCAGGTTCTCCTGGTGGCCTATTGCTTTGGCGCATTCATTGAAGGCGCGGCGGGATTTGGCGCCCCCGTGGCGATTGCAGGCGCCTTCATGATTGGGCTGGGCTTCCGGCCGTTTCATGCAGCGGCCCTCAACCTGATCGCTAACACCGCTCCGGTGGCATGGGGCGCCATTGGCACGCCGGTGCACACACTTGCGGCAGTCACAGCCATGAGTGAATCGGATATCAACGCTATGATTGGGCGCATCCTGCCCATCACCGGCATCATTGTTCCCTTCTGGCTGGTGAAAGCAATGGTGAGCTGGTCGGAAACATGGGAAGTCGCGCCGGCAATCCTTGTCGTGGGAATTTCCTTCTCGGTGACGCAATGGTTTTGGTCGAATCACGTGGACAGCAACCTGGTGGACATTATGGGCGCGGTCGCTTCCATCTCTTGCACTGTCTTGTTCCTCCATTTTTGGAAACCTAAGAGGATCTGGCGGTTTGACTACGATAAGGAAGACACTAAGGTGGCGCTGCCCACCAAGGAAGTGACAGATCAGTTCGGCGGGGAGTGGACGGCGAAGGAATACGACGGGTACGTTGCGCCGCACAAGTACACTGCCGGGCAGGTGATGAAAGCTTGGATGCCGTTCGCGATCCTGTCGCTCTTCGTCCTTGCTTGGGGCCTCAAGCAAGTCAAGGGCCCCCTAAACCTGGCCACCACACCTTCGTTCAAAGTAGTGATGGCAGACGGCAAAGTCCGGCCCGGGCCGCCGGGATGGGATGTTCCCTACTTGCACAATGCCATCACCCGTGCTGCTCCAGTTGTCGCGAAGCCCACGCCGGAAGCCGCGCGCTACGATTTCAACTGGCTTACGGCGACGGGCACAGGATGTTTCCTGGCTGCGCTTTTGGCCGGGACGCTACTGGGCGTAAGTCCCATGGGCCTAATGAAAATATTCTGGAAAACGCTGAAACGCATGAAGCTGGCGATGGTTGCGATTTCGTTCATGCTGGGGCTCGCATTCGTCACGCGCTATTCGGGACTCGACGCCGTCTTGGGCCTGGCATTCACCAGAACAGGATGGTTCTATCCATTCTTCGGGACCTTCCTCGGCTGGCTGGGAGTAGCCCTGACCGGCAGCGACACTTCGTCGAACGCGCTGTTCGGCAGTTTGCAGAAAATCACCTCGCAGCAGCTCGGCATTGATCCAGTGCTGATGACGGCGGCAAACAGTGCCGGCGGCGTGATGGGCAAAATGGTGGACGCGCAGTCCATCACCATTGCGACCTCGGCAACAAATCAGGTGGGCAACGAGGGGATTATATTCCGGTTTGTTTTCTGGCACTCCATCGCCCTCGGCGCCATCGTAGGGCTGATCGTGATGATGTACGCCTACGTTTTTCCGCAAGCTGTCCCGCATGGTTTGACTTTTATCAAGTAAGGGGTTTGCGGGGCGATGAGATGAAAAAGGCTGTCCCGCGGGGGAACGGGACAGCCTCTCGACTGAGGGAAACTACTGCGCGGCGAGTGCGGAGATCAAAGCGCTCGCGTTCGGCGTGCCGAGTCCAGTGACATAGTCATAGCCAGGAGCGGCCGTGCACCAGACGCCGCACGAGCCGTTGGTGCCCTGGGTCACTGGATTGAAACTGGTTGCCAGGCTCTTCTTCGCGAGCAGGTAAAGCGAGTTGTTCGTACTCGAAAGTTGGCCCTTGCGCGCCGCGACGCGCATCGAATTTGCAATCGCCACAAGCGCGGCCCACTGAGGCGCTCCGGCGCTGGTCCCACCCACCTGAAACCATCCAGACGCTCCGCTGAAACCGAAGGAGTCATAAACGGCGTAGCCCGTCCCGGGATTGGCGTTGTAGGAAACG
>Ga0307472_100000542_pt1 | contig 13449 bp, 10 predicted proteins | sample atmos_gasesAM5C__2_FD_204582 | JGI IMG/M metagenome (GOLD analysis project Ga0307472, IMG submission 204582) | Hardwood forest soil microbial communities from Morgan-Monroe State Forest, Indiana, United States - atmos_gasesAM5C_05 | ecosystem: Environmental > Terrestrial > Soil > Temperate...
GATCGGCAATCCCTTCGGCCTGGCCTCCAGCGTCAGCGCCGGCATCCTCAGCGCCAAGGCTCGGGAGATCGGCGCCACCACCTACGACGACTTCTTGCAGACCGACGCGGCGATCAACCCCGGCAAGTCCGGTGGCCCCCTCTTCAACCTCAAGGGCGAGGTGATCGGGATGAACACCGCCATCGTCAGTGGCGGAGCGGGCATCGGGTTCGCCGTGCCCAGCAACCTGGCCAAAGCGATCATCCCCCAGCTGGAGAAGAACGGCAGCGTGACCCGCGGCTACATCGGGGTGAAGCTGCAGAACCTGACCCCGGAGATCGCCAAGGCGCTCAACGTTCCCACCGACAGCGGGGCGCTGATCAACGACGTGACCAAGAACAGCCCCGGTGACAAGGCGGGCCTCAAGGCCGACGACGTGGTGGTGAGCCTCGACGGGAAGAAGGTGGAGAGCAGCTCGGCCCTCTCGCGCACCGTGGCCCTCCGCAACCCGGGGAGCACGGTGGCGCTGGGGGTGTACCGGGGCGGCAAGCAGCAGGAGGTCAAGGTCACCCTGACCTCCCGTCCCAGCGATCTGGACAAGGTGGCCGGGGTGACCCCCAACCGCGGCCAGAAGGACGAGACCAACAAGAAGATCGGTCTCACCATCCAGAGCATCGACCCCCGCACCGCCGAGGCCAATGGCCTGCCCACCAAGGGCGCGGTGATCACCGACGTCCAGCCGGGCAGCCCGGCCTCGGACGCCCAGCTCGTCCCGGGCATGGTGGTGCTCGAGGCAGCTGGGAAGAAGATCACCAGCGCCGACGACTTCTCCCGCGTTCTGAAGGACGCCAAGCCCGGTTCCACCGTGCTGCTTCGGGTGCGGCTTCCCACCCGCGAGGAGAACACCCGGCTGGCCGCCCTCACCATCCCGGGCTGAGCCCGCGGGTGGGCGCTGATCGGCTGCGGTAAGCTCCCGGAGTCGTGTCCGGCCCCGAGCTGTTCCTCACCGCCCGCTCCCTTCCCGTCCGCCACGGCTTCACCCTGCGGCGGGGAGGGGTGAGCCAGGGGGCCTGTAGCACCCTGGATCTCGGCCCGGCCAGTGGCGGCGGGGCGGACATCCGCGAGAACCGGGCCCGGGTGGCGCGCGCCGCCGGGCTCGACGCTGCGACGCTGGTCCTCGCCGACCAGGTCCACGGGGCGGCGGTGGTGCCGGGCGTGCCCGGCGAGGTTCCCCGTGCCGACGGGCTGTGGACGGCGGATGCCACCCACTGGGTGGGCATCCGCACCGCCGACTGCGTGCCCCTGCTGATCTCCGACGTGGAGGGAGCCCGGGTGGCGGCGGTGCACTCGGGCTGGCGGGGCACCGAGGCCCGCATCGCCGTTCGGGCGCTGGAGGTGCTGGAGCAGGCCGGCTCGGCCCCCGACCGCTTGCGGGCGGCGATCGGCCCCTGTATCGGGCACTGTTGCTACGAGGTCTCGGAGGAGCTGGCCAGCCGTTTCGAGGCGCTCTTCGGCCACTCGGTGGTGAGCCGGCCTGGCCCCCGGCCCCATCTCGACCTGCGCCTGGCGGTGCGCCTGAGCCTCGTCGCCGCCGGGATGGCCGACGGGTCCATCGAGGACGTGCCTGGCTGCACCGCCTGTGACGCCGGAGCGTTCTTCTCGCACCGCCGGGACAAAGGTAGGACTGGCCGCCACCTGGCCTTCGTGGCCCCGGGCCCCCTTTCTTGACCCTCCTGGAAGGCGCTCTCTATCCTCGGAGGGTTGGAGAGTCCCTCCTCCTCCCCGTGCGCCCCCTCCTCGCCTCCGTCCTGCTCGTCCTGTGTGGGTCCGGCTGCGCCTCGGATGCGGCGAGCAAGGCAGAGGTGCGCACCCTGCAGTCGTCGGTGAAGCAGCTGCAGGACGAGAATCTGAAGCTCTCTGCCCGGGTGGAGTCCCTGGAGACCGAGCGCGCCGCGCTGCGCGGTGGCGCTTCCTCCGCCCCCCCGGCTGCGGCGGCTGCCCCGACCACGCCGGTCGGCTCGGAGATTCCCACCCTGGCGGTGGTGAAGCTCAAGCCGCGCGTCGACCGGGCCCCGCCCCTCGACGTGCACACTCCGGTGACCGAGCCCGACGAGGAGCTGATCACCGCGCTCTCCCGCTCGTCGTCGTCGAGCACCGCCGACGCCCCGGATGCCATCCAGCTCGACGCCGAGTTCAGCCTGGCCTCGGACGCCCTGCGCACCGGCAACCTCTCCGGGGGGGTGGAGAAGATGAAGCGCTTCGCCGAGGCGCATCCCCGCGACGCACGCGCCGACGATGCGCTCTACCTCGCTGCGCTGGGCGAGCTGGGGCAGGACGAGCCTGCCCGGGCGGCGAAACTGCTGGAGACCGTGCTGCAGCGCTACCCCGCCGGCGACGTGGTGCAGCAGGCGATGCTCAAGCTCGCCGATTGCCGGCTGCGAATGAAGCAAGCCCCCGAGGCGCGGGCACTCCTCGCCCGGGTGGTGACCTCCTTTCCCGGTACGCCGGCGGCCACAGAGGCCGAGGCGCGACTGGCCCGCATTTCGAGGGCTCCTTGATGCGACCGTTGCTGTGGCTGTCGATGCTTCTGGCCTCTGCCGCCCTGGCGCAGACGACGCAGGGAAACCAGGGAGGTCAGACCGAGGTCGAGGGCACCGAGGTGAAGCAGCCTCCCCCCCCGCAGCAGCAGCAGACGGGGCAGGTGCAGGTCTCCCCGGAGGGCGAGCAGACCCCGGCGCAGGTGCACACCGTGGAGAAGGGCGACACGCTGTGGGACCTCTCCAGCAAGTACCTCGGCAGCCCGTGGTACTGGCCGAAGGTGTGGTCCTACAACCCGCAGATTGCCAACCCGCACTGGATCTATCCCGGCAACCAGGTGCGCTTCTTCCCCGGCAACGGTGAGGAGACGCCCACCCGGGCCGAGCCGGTCAGCGGCGACGAGGACGAGCTGCAGGCAGGCCAGCCGGTGGAGGGCGACGACGAGGTCCAGGTGGTCCGGCTCCCCATCGAGACCAAGACCAAGGAGATCGTGGTCAAGAACGGCTTCGTCACCCCGCGGGAGATCGAGGCCTCGGGCACGCTGGTGGCGAGCTTCGCCGAGTCGGAGATGCTCTCGCCGCCCGACCAGGTGTACCTCGACTTCAAGGACCGGAGCGCAGTGCAGGTCGGAGCGAACTACCTGGTGTTCCGGACGGTGAAGGAGGTCTACCACCCGCGCTCCGGCAAGAGCCTCGGCTTCCAGACCCAGGTGGTGGGGGTGGTGAAGGTCAACCGGACCTCGGAGCAGAAGGTCCGGGCCACGCTGATCAAGGCGTTCGACGACGTGCGCCGCGGCGACCGGATCGGTCCGGCCCGGGAGCGCCTCTTCGAGAGCGTCAACATCGTTCCCAACGCGACGGCGCTGAGCAACCTCTACGTGGTCGCTCCGCTCGACAACTACACCACCCTGAGCGGGCAGTACGACCGGGTGCTGATCGACGCCGGCTCGAGCCAGAACGTCCAGATGGGCAACGTCTTCACCATCATCCGCCAGGGCGATCCCATCCTGCAGGACGTGGGCGTCGATCCGAGCATCAACCAGGACCTCACCCTCCCGGTGGAGGACGTGGGGCAGTGCATGGCGGTGGACGTCCGGGAGACGGTGACCACCTGCCTGCTCGTTCGCTCGGTCCGGGAGATCGTCGCCGGCGACCGTGTGGAGCTGCGCACCGGCGGCCCGCAGACCGCGCACCGCTGATCCGGGGCCCCCCGCGGCGCCATCGCGCCGAGGCACCCAAGCCACCGAGACCACTCGGGAAACTGAGCTCAGGCCCGAGGGGGCCGCGAGGCCGACTCCTTGACCACGTCGGGTCGGGCGCTTATGTCTCGCGCCGCCGCCCCGCGGTTCGCCACTTCTATATAGGTGGCCCGGGACTCGCAGGCGGTACCCGGCCCCGAATGGACGCCACGCCCCTTCCAGCCCCAGTCGCCGAGCGCGACGCCCTGCTTGCCCTGTGGGCCGTCCCCGGGGTGGGGAGCGTCGGACTGGGCGAGGTGCGCCGGTGGGCCGGCGGACGGTGGGCGGACCTGCTCGCCACGCCGGTCCGCGACTGGGTGGACGCCATTCCGCTGGCCGACGCGGTGCGGGACCGGATCCGCGGTCTGCAGTCGCTGCAGGCGGTGGCCGAGGTGGTGCGCGAACGGGCGGCGCAGGGCCAGATGCAGGTCGTCCACCCCGGTGATGCCGGCTACCCCGAGCGACTGGCCGAGGTCGCCGACGCGCCCCCGGTGCTCTTCAGGCGGGGGACGGTGGGGCCGCCGCGGCGACGCCTGGCGCTGGTGGGCACCCGTCGTCCGGAGCAGGGGTTTCTCCGGCGAGCGCGGGAGTTCGCCGCGGTGGTGGCGCTGCGCGGCGCGGGGGTGATCTCGGGGGCGGCGGCGGGGGTGGATCGGGCGTGCCACCTCGGCGCCCTCGACGTGGGCGGAGAGACCTGGGCCTTCCTTGGCTCGGCGCTCGATGCGCTCGACACCGCCCAGGAGCGCCTGGTGCCGGCCATCCTCGACGCCGGGGGAGCCATCTACAGCGAGCTGCCGCCGGGAATCCGGGCCAGCCGCCAGACTTTTCCCCGCCGCAACCGGCTCATCTCCGGATCGGCCGACGCGGTGGTGGTGCTCCGCGCCGGGGAGCAGAGCGGGGCGATGCACACCGTGCACGCCGCAAGGAAGCAGGGCCGCCCGCTGCTGGCCTGGCCGGGAGAGGTGTGGGCCGAGGCAGCCCGGGGTTGTAACTTGTTGTTGCTCCACGGCATCGCCCGGCCCTGCCTCTCGCCGGAGGATGCGCTCCGCGCGGCGGGCCTGGACGGCTCCGCCCCGGCGCCGATCCCGGGCGAGGTCCCGCTGCTGTCGCCCGGGGCGCGGTCGGTGTACGCGCTGCTCTCGCGCACCCCGCGCTCCTTGGAGGAGCTGGAGGCCGATTCAGGTCTCGAGGCGGGGGCACTGATCAGCGCGCTCTGCGAGCTGGAGCTACTCGGGCTGGCTTTCCAGTCGCCCGGGAAGCGTTACGAACGGGTGTGAGGGAGACGATGCCGACGACGAAGACCCAGAAGACCGACGTGGCGCCCCCGGCCGGCAAGGCCGCGGCTGGCGCCGCACCGGTCCGCAAGGCCACCAGGGCCGCCGCGCGCAAGGCCCCCCCGGCGATGAAGAAGTCGGAGCCCGCGGGCAGTGAACCGGCGGCGAAGAAGTCCGCTCCGCCAGCGAAGAGGGCCGCGCCGGACCGGGGCAAGCGCCGCACGCTGGCGGTGGTGGAGACCTCCTCGGAGACCACCCCCCGCCGCGGCTCGCGCTACCTGGTGGTGGTGGAGTCCCCGGCCAAGGCCAAGACGATCAAGAAGTACCTCGGTACCGGCTACTCGGTGAAGGCGTCGGTCGGCCACGTGAAGGATCTGCCCAAGAGCAAGCTGGGCATCGACGTGAAGCACGACTTCCGGCCCGAGTACCACGTCATTCCCAGCAAGGAGAAGGCGCTCGGGGAGCTGAAGAAGGCCGCGGTGGGCGCCGAGCGGGTCTTTCTCGCCACCGACCCCGACCGGGAGGGCGAGGCCATCGCCTGGCACATCCGCGACGAGCTCCGTCGCCCCGACGCGGTGCGGGTGCTGTTCAACGAGATCACCAAGAAGGCGATCCAGGAGGCCATCGCCCACCCGCTGCCGCTGGACCAGGCCAAGTACGATTCGCAGCAGACCCGCCGGATCCTCGACCGGCTGGTGGGCTACCAGATCAGCCCGCTGCTCTGGAAGAAGGTGCGCCGCGGCCTCTCCGCCGGCCGGGTGCAGTCGGTGGCGGTGCGGCTGGTGGTGGAGCGAGAGCGGGAGATCAAGGCCTTCGTCCCGGTGGAGTACTGGACCCTGGAGGCGGAGCTGGAGGGGAAGCTGCCCCCGTCGTTCAAGGCCCGCCTGGCCAAGCTGGACGGAAAGAAGGCCGAGGTCCCGGACCAGGCGACCGCCGACGCGCTGCTGACCGAGCTCCGCAAGGCGGCCTACCGCGTCGACTCGGTGGAACGCCGCGAGCGCCGACGCAACGCCCCGCCGCCGTTCATCACCAGCAAGCTGCAGCAGGAGGCGGCCAACCGGCTGCACTTCACCGCCAAGAAGACCATGACCCTCGCCCAGCGGCTCTACGAAGGCGTGGAACTGGGCGACGAGGGCCAGACCGCACTGATCACCTACATGCGCACCGACTCGGTCCGCCTCTCGGACGACGCGGTGGCCGCGGTGCGGACCTTCATCGCCGACACCTACGGCAAGGACGCGCTCCCCGACGAGCCGGTGCTCTTCAAGAGCCGCAAGACGGCGCAGGATGCCCACGAGGCCATTCGCCCGGTCTCGATGGAGTGGACCCCGGAGCGGGTGAAGCCCTTCCTCGAGCCGGACGTGGCCCGGCTCTACGAGCTGATCTGGAACCGTTTCGTGGCCTGCCAGATGAAGCCGGCGGTCTACGACCAGACCACGGTGGAGATCGGCGCCGGCCGGGCCACCTTCCGCGCCGCGGGCTCGATCCTCAAGTTCGCCGGGTACCTGGCGGTGTACGGGATGGCCCCCACCTCCGAGGAGGAGGCGGAGCGGGAGAAGGCGGCCAACGACGACAAGCAGGACACCGACTCCGGCGACGTGCAGCTCCCCGAGCTGGCCGAGGGCGACCCCCTGAAGCTGGTGGGCATGGGGCTGCAGTCCGAGCAGCACTTCACCCAGCCGCCCCCGCGCTTCACCGAGGCCTCGCTGGTCAAGGAGCTGGAGGAGCAGGGCATCGGACGGCCCTCGACCTATGCCTCCATCCTCTCGGTGATCCAGGACAAGAAGTACGTGGAGAAGCTGGAGGGGCGCTTCCATCCCACCGAGCTGGGGAAGATCACCACCGAGGAGCTGGTGAAGCACTTCCCCCACGAGATGGACGTGGCCTTCACCGCGGGGATGGAGGAGCAGCTGGACCAGATCTCCGACGGCGAGCGGGACTGGAAGAAGGTGCTCCGGGAGTTCTACGACCCGTTCCAGGTGACGTTGAAGAAGGCCGAGCAGGACATGCGCGACGTCAAGCGGGAGGAGATCCCCACCGACGTCGTCTGCGAGAAGTGCGGGAAGATGATGGCCATCAAGTGGGGGAAGATGGGCCGCTTCCTGGCCTGCACCGGTTATCCGGAGTGCAAGAACACCAAGGACTTCAAGGAGGTCGACGGCAAGGTCATCCCGGTGGAGGAGCAGACCACCGACGAGACCTGCGAGAAGTGCGGCCGGCCGATGGTCATCAAGCGCGGCCGGTTCGGGCGCTTCATGGCCTGCTCTGGTTACCCGGAGTGCAAGAGCAGCAAGCCCCTGTCCATCGGGGTGGCCTGCCCGACCTGCAAGGTCGGGTACCTGACCGAGCGGCGCAGCCGACGGGGCAAGGTGTTCTTCGGCTGCAATCGCTACCCGGACTGCACCTTCGCCGCCTGGGACCGCCCGCTGCCCGAGACCTGTCCCCAGTGCGCCTCGCCGTACCTGCTGCAGAAGTACAGCAAACGCGATGGTGCGCGGGTGGTCTGTCCGAACAAGGAGTGCGGCTACCAGCGCTCGGTGGACGAGGGCGGCCCGGCCGTTCCCTCCACCGCGGCGTAGTCGCGCGCGGGCGCGGACGTCACCAGATCTGGTGGGCGGTGGGACAGCCGCCGCGGCTGGCTGCGTTCTTGACACCCGGGGCGAGCCAAAGGGACGATGCCCTCTACGTTTTCCCCTGGATCGAGAGCAACTTGCACAACCTCCGTCCGCCCGTTCCGGGGACGACGGTGACTCCCCCGCCGACCCCCGCCGCCATCGCCAGCCTCCGCGGCGCAGCCTGAAAGGAACCGTCCCTCCATGAGCACGTCGATCCACCTGATCGATGCGGTCCTCGCCGCGGCCCCCATCGCCGGCGGTGGGGTCAAGGACTCCATCGTCCGGTTCTTCAAGGAGGGCGGGCCGTTCATGTACGTGAACATCTTCTGGATGGCCTGCGCGATCGCGGTGGTGATCGAGCGCATCGTCACCCTGATGTTCCGCTACAACCTGAACGCCGAGCCGTTCATGGAGCAGATCACCAAGCTGGTCCTCACCGGCAACGTCGACCGGGCGGTGAAGCTCTGCGGGGCCGCTCCCAACGCTCCGCTGGCCCGGGTGATCCGCGCCGGGCTCACCCGTGCCAACCGCGGAGAGATGGAGGTGGCCAAGAGCGTGGAGGAGGCCATCCTCGAGTACACCCCGCCCATCCAGTCCCGCATCCCCTGGCTGTGGTCGCTGGCCAACATCGCCGTCCTGGTGGGACTCCTCGGCACCATCACCGGTCTGATCACCACCTTCCAGTCGCTGGGCAACGTCCCCGCCGACCAGAAGCAAGCCATTCTCTCCAGCGGCATCTCCGAGGCGATGAACAACACCGCCTTCGGTCTTGGCATCGCCGTCTCCTGCATCGTGGCCCATCTCTTCCTCAACGCCTACTCCAAGAAGATGGTGGACACGGTGGAGCTCAGCGCCCTGAAGCTGGAGAACCTCCTCTCCCGCCGCCAGGCCGGTGAGACGTCGGCGATGGACTTCGAGCGCTCGGCCTAGGCCTCGCCGGACTGCCGATGGCGTTCTTCTACAGCAAGCGGAAGCTCCGGATCCGGGAGCCCACCGATTTGGGTGAGCTCAACATCGTCCCCTATCTCGACATCCTCATGAACCTGATCATGTTCATGCTCCTGTCGATCACCGGGCTCTCGGCTTTCGGCATCCTCAACGTCAATGCCCCCAACTACGGCCCCGCGGCGCAGATGACCGACGACGCGGACAAGCCGAAGCTGCTGCTCACCGTGCTGATCTCCAAGCGGGGCTTCTACGTCGCCGCCTCCGGTGGGGTGCTGGGGCAGCAGCAGGGCCCGGCCAATCCCGCCGAGGCGCCGCCCAGCATCCCCAAGACTGCCCTGGGCGAGTACGACTACACCGCGCTCACCCAGTCGATGGTGAACATCAAGAAGGAGTTCCCCAGCGAGTCCAAGGTCATCGTCGGCGCCGAGGGGGACATCCCCTACGAGGTCCTGGTCCAGACGATGGACGCGATCCGCGAGACCCCGGGCAAGGACCGCAAGCTGCTCTTCACCGACGTCACCCTGGGAGCGATGTGATGCCGGCGTCCGCGCCCCGCACCCCGGAGATGGACGACGAGACGCTCCAGCGGCTGATGTTCCGCAAGGCGCTGGCTCGCAAGAAGCGCAAGGAGCGGGATGCCGCCGCGGAGATCCGCGAGCTGAACATCATCGCGATGATGGACATGATGACCATCATCCTGGTGTTCCTCCTCAAGTCCTACGCCGCCTCGGCCATCTCCCTCACCCAGAGCGAGGACATCAAACCCCCCATCTCCAGCACCCGCTCGCTGCCCAAGGACACGGTGGCGGTCACCATCACCCCCAAGGACATTCTGGTCGGGGACCGGCTGGTGGTGCAGCTGGTCAACGGACAGATCCCCGCCAACGAGCTGAGCGGGCGGCTGGTGATTCCCCTGGACCAGGCGCTGCGGCGTGAGGTGGACAAGCTGAAGGCCATCGCTGCCCGGAACCCCACGGCGCCCTTCAGCCGGGAGCTCTCGGTGATCGGCGACCGGCGCATCCCCTACGATCTGCTGCTCACCGTGCTCTACACCGCAGGGCAGAACGAGCTGGAGAACTACCGCTTCGTGGTGCTCCAGAAGGGCGAGCCGGGCCCGAGCGGGTAGGGCGCGTCACCCCGGGGGTTGCCAGGATGCGTCCCGCTGAGGGAGAGAGGATCCCTGGCATGACTCCGGTCACGGTCATCGGCGCAGGACTGGCGGGGAGCGAGTGCGCGCTGCAGCTCGCCCGGCGGGGCATCCCGGTGCGGCTGTGCGAGATGAAGCCGCACCAGCGCTCGCCGGCGCACCGCAGCGACGGTCCGGCGGAGCTGGTGTGCAGCAATTCCTTCCGCTCCGACAGCCCGGAGACTCCCATCGGGATGCTCCACGCCGAGCTGCGGCGGCTGGGCTCGCTCATCCTCGGGGAGGCGGACCGGGCCCGGGTCCCGGCGGGAGAGGCGCTGGCGGTCGACCGGGAGCGGTTCTCCGCCGGCGTGGAGCGGGCCCTCGATGCCACCCCGGGGCTGCAGCGGGTGAGCGGGGAGGTGGAGTCGGTGCCGCCGGGCGAGGTGGTGGTGGCCACTGGCCCGCTCACCTCCGAGGCGCTGACCCGGGCGCTCTCCCGGTGGACCGGGGACAAGCTCTACTTCTACGACTCCATCGCCCCCATCGTTGCCGCCGACTCGGTCGACGAGGCCAGCGCCTTTCGCGCCAGCCGGTGGGGCAGGGGTGACGGCGACGACTACCTCAACCTGCCGCTCGACGAGGCGCAGTACCGGGCCTTCGTCGCCGAGCTCCGTGCGGCGGAGAAGGTGACCCCCCACGCCTTCGAGGAGCCGCGGTACTTCGAGGGATGCCTCCCCATCGAGGTGATGGCCGAGCGTGGCGAGGACGCGCTCGCCTACGGGCCGATGAAGCCGGTGGGGCTGACCGACCCGCACACTGGCAAGCGCCCCCACGCGGTGGTCCAGCTCCGGCACGAGGACGTGGCCGGCACCGCCTACAACCTGGTCGGCTTCCAGACCCGGCTCACCTGGCCGGAGCAGAAGCGCATCTTCCGGAGCCTGCCCGGGCTGGGCAGTGCCGAGTTCCTCCGGATGGGACAGATCCACCGCAACACCTTCATCGACGGCCCGCGGTTGCTCGGGGCGGACCTGAGCCTGCGGGAGGAACCGCGGGTGTGGTTCGCCGGGCAGATCTCCGGCGTCGAGGGATACGTGGAGTCGGCGGCCAGCGGGTATCTGGTATCGCTCTCGATCGTCGCCCGCCGCTCGGGCCGTCCGTTCGTTCCTCCTCCGGCGGCGACCGCGATCGGAGCGCTCTACCGTCATGTGACCGGTGAGGCCCATCCGCCCGGAGCGGCCTACCAGCCCTCGAACGTCACCTTCGGCCTCTTCCCACCCTTGCCCGATCGGGTCCCCAAGTCCCGCCGCCGCGAGGCGCACGCCGCACGGGCCCGGATGGAGATGGACCGCTGGCTGGGGGAGACCGCGCCGCTCGCCGGCACCGCGGCGCCCCAGGAGGCGGTGGCCGGATGAGGACGCTCCTCGGAGCCGCGCTCCTCGTCGTCATCGCCGGCTGCAGCAAGGGAGGGTCGGGGTCGAAGCCTCCCGAGGCTCCGCTGGTCGGCGGGCTGGGGAAGCGAATCGTCTCCGGCCCGGTCACCGATCTCCGCCTCTCCAAGGACGGGGCCTGGGCCACCGTCGTCCACAACCCGAAGCGGCCCGCGGTGGAGGGCGTGTCCCCGAGGATGGCCCTCGGTGAGCTGGGCCTCGTTCCGCTGAACGGGGGAGGAGTGCGCTTCGTGGGGCAGGGGGTGTCGAACCGGCCGGGAAGCGTCCTCTACAGCCCGGACAGCAAGTGGCTCTTCTTCGTCGAGGCGTACAACACGGCGAACGACTCGGGGACGCTTCGGACGCTCTCCCTCGCTCCGGGTGCGGAGCCCGAGATGCGAGGGAAGGCTGTTTCGTTCGTCACCGTCAGCCCGGTGGCGGATGCCTTCGCCTTCGTCGACGCCGGTGTCCTCCGGGTGGCGCGCCTCGAGGCGGGGAGCGCGGCGCGCAACGTGGCGACCGACGTCTCCACCGCGCAGTTCACCCCCGACGGCAGGTGGCTGCTGGTACAGCGCCGGGCCGCCGCCGGCGGAGGGCTGCTGATCGCAGCGGTCGAGGGCAGCCGTCCACCGGTGCGCCTCGGGGAGAACGTCCGTGACTGGAGCATCGCCCCTGATGGGAAGCGGGTGGCCTTCACCCTCACCAGCGCGAAGAGTCCCGACCTCAGCGAGCTCTCGGTGGCCACCCTCCCCGAGGGAAAGGTGACGGCCATCGGTCCGGTGGTCACGCTGCCTGCGGCGCGGCAGCGGCCCTTCGTCTTCTCCGCGGACGGTGGGTGGCTGGGACACATCGAGCGCGGCAAGGGCGGTGGGGCAATCGGCAATCTGGTGGTCGGACCGGCGGGGAGTCGGGGATCGGTGGTCGCCGAGCGCGTCGGACAGTTCTGGTTCGCGCCCGACAGCAAGGCGGTGGCCGCTCTGGCCAACTACGACGAGAAGCACAGCTGGGGGCGCCTGGTGTACGCCGGGCTGCCCGACGGCAAGCCGATCGTCCTCGGAACGCGGGTGAGCACCGCGCTGTGGAGCGAGGACAACCGCTACCTGGCCTTCAACCTCAATGTCTTCCAGCCGCTCCCCTCGGTGGACCTCTGGCTCTACGGCCGCGGCAAGCCGGTGGGGAAGCAGATCATGACCAACGTCTACGGATACGACTTCGCACCGGGGGCCCAGCTGCTCTTCCGCGCGGAGTGCACGCGCTACTCGCTGACCCCACCCGAGGCGCGGGCCTGCGTCCTGAACAAGCTCGACCCGACCCAGGCGGACCCCCAACCGCTCCCCCTCCTCGAGGGCATCTACGGCTACCACTCGAGCTCCGATGGCAACCGGATCCTCTTCACCTACGCGCGCACGGACAGCGATGCCTTCGACGTTGGGCTCCTCGATCTGAAGACCCAGGTCCGGAAGACGATCGAGGAGCGGATCGTCCTCCCGGCGCTGTTTTCCAATCCCGCGGGGACCCGGGTGGTGTTTCTCGTGTCGCAGGGCGAGCGGTCGGGCCTGTACGTCTACGATCAGGCCCTCTGAGGCGCGCTCCACCCACGGTCGAGGACCCGTCGCAGGGCGGTGCACTCTCGTCGGCGGGGAACTCGCGGAAGCGGCGGGGGCGCCGTAGCTTGGACCGGTCCCGATGCCATCGGATCCCATCATCGACTTCGAGCAGACCCTCGCCCGGGCGCGCGGCCTCTCGCCCCACACCGTCCGCGGCTACCTCCGCGACGTCCGCGCCTTCGCCCGGTACCTCGAGGGCACCGACCGGACGCTGCTCAGCGCCGAGCACGCCACGCTCCGCGGCTGGCTGGGGACCCTGGCGGTGGACCACGCGGCGCGGACCCGGGCCCGGGCGCTGGCCTCGGTGCGCGCCTTCTACCGGCATCTGGTGAGGACCGGCCGTCTGGCCAGCAGTCCCGCCGCCGCGGTGCGGAGCCCGAAGCTGCCCCAGACGCTGCCGCGCGTGTTGCCGGTGGACGAGGTGTTCGCCCTGCTCGCCGTCCCCGGCAGGGACGGCCCGCTCGCCCTCCGGGACCGCGCTCTCTTCGAGCTGCTCTACGGCTCGGGCCTACGGGTCAGCGAGGCTTGCGGGCTGGACCTCGACCGGCTGGATCTGCGTTCGGGCACGGTCCGCGTGCTGGGAAAGGGGAGGAAGGAGCGCATCTGTCCGATGAACGCCCCGACGGTCACCGCGCTGCGGACCTGGCTGGAGCGGCGGGGTCAGCTCCTGGCCCGGCCGGCCCGGGGGCAGGACCGTC
>Ga0307472_100000543_pt1 | contig 13439 bp, 11 predicted proteins | sample atmos_gasesAM5C__2_FD_204582 | JGI IMG/M metagenome (GOLD analysis project Ga0307472, IMG submission 204582) | Hardwood forest soil microbial communities from Morgan-Monroe State Forest, Indiana, United States - atmos_gasesAM5C_05 | ecosystem: Environmental > Terrestrial > Soil > Temperate...
CGATCAGGCCGGCATCATCGCCCGCCTGGTCGACCATTCGGCGCTGATCCGCTCGCCCGAAAGTGCCTCCGGCATGGTGGCCGACGCGATCCGGGCGATGCGGTCGAGCCGCCCCGGCCCGGCGGCGCTCGAATGCGCGATCGACGTCTGGGGGAGGACCGGAGCCGTGACCGTACACGCTCCCCTGCCCGTTGCCGACGCGGCCCTCGATGACGACGCGATCCGCAACGCCGCCAAGCGCCTCGGCGCGGGCAAGAATGCGATGATCATCTGCGGCGGCGGCGCGCAGGATGCGGCCGCCGAGGTCACGGAACTCTCGAAGATGCTGCAGGCCCCCGTGCTGGGCTATCGCCGCGGCCGCGGCGTGCTGACGAGCCGCGACCCGTTGAGCGTGACCCTGCCGCTCGGGCGCGACCTGTGGGGCGAAGCCGACGTCGTGCTGGCGGTCGGCACACGCCTGCTGACGCAGTATCGCCAATGGGGCATCGACGACAACCTCGCCGTCATCCACGTCGATGCCGACGGCGAGACGCCGGCGCGCCTGCACCGGCCGGCGGTCGCGCTGATCGGCGACGCCAGAGCGATCCTGCGGCGGCTGCTCGACGCGCTCCCCCGCCACAACGCCAAACACGCCTCGCGCAAGGCCGAAATGGAGGAGCGCCAGGCGACATGGCGCCGACGCCTCGACCACTTGAGGCCGCAGATCGATCTAATCGAGGCGATCCGCGCCGAACTGCCGGACGACGGCATCTTCGTCGATGAGGTGACGCAGGTCGGCTTCGTCGGCCGCCTGATGTTGCCGGTCTATCGCCCGCGCACGTTCCTCTCGCCCGGCTATCAGGACAATCTCGGCTGGGGCTTCGCTACCGCGCTCGGGGCGCAACATGCGCGCCCCGACGTGCCGGTCGTCTCGATCAGCGGCGACGGCGGCTTTATGTTTACAGCGAACGAAATGGCGACAGCGGTGCGCCACCGCATCCCCCTCGTCGCCGTGGCGTTCGTCGACGGCGCCTTCGGCAACGTGCGCCGCATCCAGCAGGAGCGCTATGGCAACCGGGTGATCGCGAGCGACCTTGCCAACCCCGACTTCGTCAAGTTTGCGGACAGCTTCGGCGCCACGGCCGAACGCGCGCGCGACCCGCAGGAACTGCGTGCGGCGCTTAAGCGCGCCTTCAAGCGTCGCGACGGCCCGACCCTGATCGAGGTGCCGGTTGGTCCGATGCCCTCGCCCTGGGAGTTCATCCACATGCCGAAGGTGCGGGGCTAAGGCACGACGCGACTTCGATAGTTGCAAAAAGGGTCGGCCTGCCTGCGCCTGCGCTCACCTTCCAGAAAAGCCCTAGATTGTTCAGTTGATCTGCGGAAAGCGGGGCCGACCTTTCCCGATCTTGCTCTAGTTCTCCCACGCCGGCACGCACACGCGACGACCGGACGGCGTCTGTTCGACGCGCACCTCGGTACGATAGATCGCCGACAGCGTCTCGGCCGTGACCACCTCTTCCGGCGTGCCGACGGCGCGCAGGCCGCCGTCGGCGATGATGGCGACGCGGGTTGCGACGAGGAGCGCGTGGTCGGGATCGTGGGTCGAGAGCACGATGCCGTAGCCTTCCCTGGCGAGCTCGCGGATGCGCGCCAGGACCAGCGTTTGATTACCGAAGTCGAGGCTCGCGGTCGGCTCGTCCATCACCAGGATCGGCGCCTCCTGGGCGAGCGAACGCGCGATCAGGGCGAGCTGGCGCTGGCCGCCCGAGATGCGGGTGTAGTCGTGCTCGGCCAGTTCGCCGATGCCGAGCCCCGCGAGCTTCTCGTGCGCGATCCTCTCGTCGGCGGGACCGGGGCTCGCGAACGGCTTCAAGCGCGACGTCCGACCCATCAGCACGACGTCAAGCACGGTGAAGGAAAATTCAATCGCGTGGGCCTGCGGGACATAGGCCATGCAGCGCGCGATGTCGATCGGGCGCATGCGCGCGACTGGACGATCGTCGAGCAGGACGGCGCCGCCGAGCGGACGCTGCAAGCCAAGCAACGTGCGGAACAGCGTGGTCTTACCGGCTCCGTTGGGACCGAGCAGGCAGAGCACCTCGCCCGGGATGAGCGCGAGCGAGATGTTCTCGCCGACCAGGTGTCCGCGATAGCCGATGGCGAGGTTCCGGGCGGAAAGCTGCATGGTCAACGCCAAATTCCCTCAGCCCCATCAACCCCACGTCTTGCGGCCGCGGGCCAGCAGCCACAGGAAGAACGGCGCACCGAGCACGGCGGTGAGGATGCCGAGCGGCGTCTCGATGCGGGCGAGGGTGCGGGCCAGCGTGTCGACCAGCAGCATGAACGAGGCGCCGAGCAGCATCGCCGCCGGCAGCAGCCGGTTGAAGTTAGGGCCGACCATCATGCGGGCGATGTGCGGGATCATCAGGCCGATCCAGCCGATCACGCCGGAAATGGCCACCACGCTCGCGGTCATCAGGGTCGCCGCTGCGATCACGACAATGCGCAGGCGTGGCACGTCGACGCCGAGCGCGCGCGCCTCGTCGTCGCCGAGCGAGAGAACGCCGATGCGCCAGCGCAGCGCGACGAGCGGAACGAGTCCGGCGAGGACCAGCGGCGCGACGACACCGAGATCGCCGAGCTTGACGCCGGCGAGGCTGCCGAGCAGCCAGAAGGTAATGGCGGGAAGTTGGTCGTAGGGATCGGCGAGGATCTTGACCAGCGAGATGCAGGCGCCGGCGAGCGCGCCGACCACCACGCCGGAGAGAACCAGCACCAGCGTGCGGTCGTGACCGCGCAGCGCCACCGAGATCAGGTAAACGAGCGCGACGGTGCCAAGGCCAAGCAGGAAGGCGAGACCCTGGATGCCGACGACCGGCAGCGACAGGAGAATCCCGACAACGGCGCCGAGCCCGGCGCCGGTCGCGACACCGAGAATGTCGGGCGAGACCAGCGGATTGCGGAACAGCGTTTGATAGGCGGTGCCGGCGCCGGCGAGCGCGGCGCCGACCAGGGCCGCCGCCGCAACACGCGGCATGCGCACGCGCAGCAGCACGATCTCGCCCGAAGTCGCACTGCCGCCGTCGATCCCGACGAGGCGGCCGGCCGCGCGCAGCACGTCGGTGGCGCTCAACGGGAACGGCCCGACCGCGAGCGCGAGGACGAGCACGGCCGCCAGCGCAACGAGCAGGAGCGCGATCACGGAACGCGTCACAATTCAGCGCCGCCGCTCGCCGGGCTGGGCACCCGCCATGATGCGGTCGAGTTGCGCTTCGTCAACATCGGCCTGATAGAACAGCTTGATGAAGGTGCGCGCTGTGGTGCGGATATCTTCAGGAAAACGGTCCGGATAGAGCAGCCCCGCGATCCAACGCAGCCCGATGATGCGGTTGATCGAAGGCGGCGCGTCGATCCAACCGAACGGCAGGCGCGGCGCGAGATAGACCCGCTTGTTGGCGACCGCCGGAACCGTCGCCCATACCGGATCGGAGGCGTAGCTCGCGAAGAAATTGGCGTCCCAGGTGATGATCGTGTCGGGCGCCCAGGCGACCACCTGCTCGATCGAGACATTGGCGATGCCGCCGCGACCGGCGGCGCGCTGAGCGACGTTGATGCCCCCTGCCCGCTCGATGATCTCGGTGTTGATCGAGCCCGTCAGGCCGGTCTCGAGCCCGTTGGGCTGGCGCGCTAGATAGACGCGGCGGCGCGCCGATTCAGGCAGATCCTGCAGGCCCGTGTCGAGCGTGGCCTCGGTCTCCACGACGTAACGTGCGATCGCCCGCGCGCGTTCGGGAATGCCGAGCGCGGTGCCGAGCATCCCCAGCGAGGCGGCCGTGCGCTCGAGCCGGCCGTCGATGAGGAGGTAAGGCAGGCCGGTCTGTTCCTGCACCCGCTCGGCGAGCGAGGCATAGGTTGGCGACACCGAGCCGAAATCGAAGACGAGGTCAGGCTTGGCCTTGAGGATCACCTCGACATTGGCGGTATCGCCCCGCCCGGTTAGCCGGCCGAGCTCGGGCAGGTCGCGGGCCGCGGGGAGGATGAATTCGCGTTCGTTCGGGCGTGGCGCGCTCGGCCAGCCGACCATCTTCTGGGGCGCGAGCACGTAGAGGACGACAGCGGCATTGGGCCCCGCCGCCATCACTCGCTCAACCCGGCCAGGAACAACGATCGTGCGGCCGGTCGCGTCCTTAATCTCGCCCGCTTCGAGCGGCACGGCTTGCAATAAAAGTAGCGCCAGACCAAGAAGGTAGTGCATTATCAATGTCCCTAGATCGAAGCTCGCGGCGAAGCGCGGAGACCGAATGCTTGCACCCGTCCGCCCGAGCCTATGCCGCCCGGCTGCGCGCCACACCACGGACTGACACTGCTTATAAATCCGTCATGCAGCCAATTACCACATCGAGCGAGCTTGCTACAGCCTGCGGACGGCTGGGGCACCACCCCTTCGTGACGGTCGACACCGAATTCCTGCGCGAGACCACCTATTATCCCCTGCTCTGCGTCGTCCAGATTGCCAGTTCCGAAGAGACCGTCGTGCTCGACACGCTGGCGCCCGGGCTCGACCTGACTCCGTTCTTTGCGCTGATGGCCAATGAAAAGGTGCTCAAGGTGTTCCATGCGGCGCGCCAGGACATCGAAATCGTCTGGCACCAGGCCAAGCTAATCCCGCATCCCATCTTCGACACCCAGGTCGCTGCCATGGTGCTCGGCTACGGCGACTCGATCTCCTACGACCAGTTGGTCCAGCGCATCACCGGTGACATGCTCGACAAAAGTCATCGCTTCACCGACTGGTCGCGGCGGCCGCTCACGCCGGCGCAGCTCACCTATGCGGCGTCCGACGTCACGCATCTGCGCGAGGTCTATCTCGCGTTGGCCGCCGACCTTGGGCGGCGCGCACGCATCGACTGGGTGAGCGAGGAAATGGAAATCCTCACCTCGCCCGACACCTATCGCGCCGACCCCGAGAAAGCGTGGGAACGGCTCAAGACGCGCGCGCGCAAGCCCAAGGAACTCGCGGTGCTGATCGAGGTCGCGGCGTGGCGCGAGCGCGAAGCCCAGACGCGCGACGTACCGCGCGGCCGCGTGCTCAAGGACGACGTCATCGGCGACATCGCCACCCACGCGCCGACCACGCCGGAAAAGCTCGGCAGCCTGCGCTCGCTGCCGAAAGGCTTCGAGCGCTCCAAATGGGGCCAGGAGATCATCGACGCGGTCAAGCGAGGCCTGGCGCGCGATCCCAAGACACTGCCGCGCCTCGACCGGCCCAAGGCGGTCATCAACGGCGCCGCGACCGTCGAACTCCTCAAGGTGCTGCTGCGCCTGACCTCCGAACGTCACGGCGTGGCAGCCAAGGTCATCGCCACCGTCGACGACCTCGAGCAGATCGCCAACGACGACCACGCCGACGTGCGCGCGCTCAAGGGCTGGCGCCGCGACATGTTCGGGCAGCTGGCGATCGCGCTCAAGCACGGCGAACTGGCGCTGGCGATCGAACGCAGCCGCGTCGTGACGGTCAAGCGCGTAGAGACTATACCTGCTCCATTGCCGGCTCGCGACCTATGAGGCGCGCGAGCTGGCGCAGCCGGTTATAAAGCCGCTCGCCCGCGAGCTCGGCATATTTGCCCTTGAATTTGAGCGTCAGCTTGCCGCGCTCGACCACCATCGGCGTGTGCGGCAGCACGCCGGGCATCGAGGCAGAGGCGAGGTAGGCGACGCGCAACATCGCGCCGAGCACACGGGCGCGGTCGAGCAGGCGCGCCGAGACGAGCTCACGCACGTGTGGCGACAATTCGTCGTCGGCGAGGCCGACGTGGCGGAAGAACACCGACAGGGCGATGAACGCGCGCCCGGGATGATCGACCGAGACGAAGGCGGCGTGGGCGATAATGTTGAGCGACTGCTCGCCGCGATAATCCGGATGCGCGCGCCAGCCGATGTCGGCGAGCAAGCACGCCGCATGGCGCAGCCGCTTTTCCTCGGCGGTTTCGCCGATGCCGGACGACGCCATGAAGCGGTCAGTCCAGTCGATCAGCTCCTCGCCGTGCTGCGGCGAGCGCGAGCGCAGGACGTTGAGATCCTGCGCCGCGGCGATCAATGGATCCCTCTTGCGCTCCTTGTCGCTGAGCAGCGAGTAGAGCAGGCCTTCGCGCACGCCGAGCGCGGAGACCACCACTTCCTTGGGGCGGATGATGCGGACGAGGTGCTCGAGCACCAGCGCGGCATAGGCAAGCAAGGGACGCCGCGCGTCGGCCACGACTTCGATGCGCGACAACGTTTCGGGATCGACGCGGCCGACGAGACGCGAGAATTCCAGCGCCTCGCGCGCCGGGATGACGTAGTTGTGCATCACGTGCAGCGGATAGCCGGTCTGCCAGATGTGCAGCCGGGCGAGTGCGCGCCAGGTGCCGCCGACCGCGTAGAACGTGCGGCCGGCGCCGGCGTCGAGCGCACGCACGCCGGACAACACACGCCCGACGATCTTCTCGGCCTTCTTGACCGATTTTTCCGACAGGTCCTGCAGCGCGAGGCCGCCGAGCGGGAGCGTGATGCCGCTGCGTACGCGGTGGCCGTGCACGTCGACCAGCTCCAGCGAGCCGCCGCCGAGATCGCCGACGATGCCATCGGGGCGATGGATGCCTGAGACGACCCCGAAGGCGGAGAGCTTGGCTTCGCTCGCTCCCGACAGCACGTCGATCTTGATCCGGCAGATGCGCTCGGCCTCGGCGATGAAGGCGGCGCCGTTCCGGGCATCACGGCAGGCGGCGGTCGCCACCGCCCACACCTTGCGGGTACCGAGCGCGTCGCACAGCGCGCGAAAGCGCACCAGCGCGTCGAGCGCCTTGGCGACCGCGTCGGCCGCCAGGAGCTTCTTGGACTGCACTTCGCGGCCGAGGCCGGCGAGGACCTTCTCGTTGAAGATCGGGGTCGGGCTGCGGGTCAGGCCCTCGTAGACCACGAGGCGCACCGAGTTCGAGCCGATGTCGATGACGGCGATCGGCGGCCCATGATCGAGCCGGCCCTGGGCGTCGCCGTTACCGCTGGCCGCCCGGCGGCGTTTTTTCGGGCGCACGGACGAGGCTGCGGGGCGACGATTCTTTGAGCGATTTGCCACGGCCCGACAAGCTCGGATTTGTCATGAAGTACTTGTGGGCATTGAACGGCTCCTCGCCCGAGGCCGCCTTTATCCGATTTGAGCTGCCGTCAGGCAAGAGTTTCCAGCTTTGCTCGTTGTCCTTGAGGTTGGCCACCATGATCTGGTCGAGGACCTGCTCGTGCACCGTCGGATTGAGGATCGGGCACAGGGCTTCCACCCGGCGATCGAGGTTGCGGGGCATCAGGTCGGCCGAGGAGATGTAGACCGCCGCTTTGGGATGCGGCAGCCCGTAACCGGCGCCGAAGCAATAGATGCGCCCATGCTCGAGGAACCGGCCGACGATCGACTTGACGCGGATATTGTCGGACAGGCGGGGGACGCCCGGGCGCAGGCAGCAGATACCGCGCACGACGAGGTCGACCGACACGCCGGCCTGCGAAGCGTCATAGAGCGCGTCGATGATGACCGGATCGACCAGCGCGTTCATCTTCATCCAGATCGCCGCCGGCTTGCCGGCGGCGGCATGGGCGATTTCCTTGGCGATGTGATCGAGGATGCGCGCCTTGAGATCGAGCGGCGACACCGCCATGCGCTCGAGCTCGGCCGGCTCGGCATAGCCGGTGATGAAGTTGAAGATGCGGGCAACATCACGCGCAATCACCGGGTCGGCGCTGAAGAACGACAGATCGGTGTAGATCCGCGCGGTCACCGGATGATAGTTGCCGGTGCCGACATGCACGTAGGAGGCGGGCGAGCCGCCCTCGCGCCGCACCACGAGCGACAGCTTGGCGTGGGTCTTGAGCTCGATGAAGCCGTAGACCACCTGCGCGCCGGCGCGTTCGAGATCACGCGCCCAGCGGATATTGGCTTCTTCGTCGAAGCGCGCCTTGAGCTCGACCACCGCGGTGACCGATTTGCCGGCCTCGGCGGCTTCGACCAGCGTGCGCACGATCGGCGAGTCGGACGAGGTACGATAGAGCGTCTGCTTGATGGCGACGACATCGGGATCGCGCGCCGCCTGCTGCAGGAACTGCACCACCGCGTCGAAGGATTCGTAGGGGTGGTGGACGATCAGGTCCTTCTGCCGGATGGCGGCGAAACAGTCGCCGGCGTGATCGCGGATGCGCTCGGGGAAGCGCGGATTGTACGGCACGAACTCGAGATCGGGACGGTCGAAACCGGTGAGCTGGGACAGTTCGGCGAGCGCCAGCATGCCGTCGACCAGGAAGACCTCGTCGTCGGCCGCGCCGAGCGCGCGCTGCACGAAGCGGCGCAGCTCCACCGGCATCGTGCCCGCGAGCTCGAGCCGGATCACCGAACCGCGCCTACGGCGCTTGAGGGCACGTTCGTAGAGACGCACGAGATCTTCGGCCTCTTCCGACACCTCGACTTCGGAATCGCGGATCAGGCGGAACGCGCCCTGCCCCTTGACCGTGTAGCCGGGAAACAGGCGCGGAATGAACAGGCCGGTTGCCTGTTCGAGCGCGACCAGCCGTATCGCGCTGCTGTCGGAGGCGGCCGGCAAGCGGATGAACCGTTCGATCTTCGGCGGCACGCGGATGAGCGCGTTCATCGCCTTGCCGTCTTTGGTGCGGGCAAGCTGCAGGGCGATCGAGAAGCCGAGATTGGGAATGAACGGGAACGGGTGCGCCGGATCGATCGCGAGCGGCGTCAGCACCGGGAAGATGTGATGGAGGAAGTAGTCCTCGAGCCAGGCACGCTCGGGCTTCTTCAACCCGTCGCCGTCGACCAACACGACGCTCTGCTCCGCGAGGTCGTTACGCAGGGCGCGCCAGCGCGCCTGCTGGTCGCTGGCGAGCGAGGACACCGCCTCGGTGATGCGCGCAAGCTGCTCACTCGGCGTCAGCCCGTCGGGGCTCTTGGTGCCGATGCCGGCGCGCATCTGGCCCTTGAGACCGGCGACGCGCACCATGAAGAATTCGTCAAGGTTATTGGCTGATATCGACAGGAAGCGCACCCGCTCGAGCACCGGATGGCTGGCGTTTTCCGCCTCCTCCAGGACGCGGCGATTGAAGTGGAGCCACGACAATTCACGGTTGATGAAACGATCGGGCTCACGCGCTGAATCGACCGCCGCCGACGTTGGAGCGGGGTCAGGCTCTAGCACCGATTCAAACGGTAAAACAATAACTTGGCCGCGATCAGCCATGTTTCTCCTTCGCTTTTTCGGACCTATACTTTGGCCGGCCAAGGTGTCGACCTGATGACATGTGCCACGTGCCACATCAGGCCCGCGACCATGGCCGCCGTCAAGACGGGCCCGACTGAGCCTACACCCTGCGAGCTTTCGTTGGCCTTACCGAGGTGCGCTTCTCGCCCCCAAAGGCAGCGGTAGGCGCCTTCAAGGTTCACGGCGCGGTGGAATCCGCTTTGCTGCGCCACAGTTCGGCGGCCAGCGCCCGCGTGACCGGCCGGTGCTGGCGCAAGGCCTCGCGGTCGAGCGCCTCCACCGCAGCACGCGCGCCGGCAAACGAGCGCTCGATCCGCGTCATGAGGAAGCCGATCAGGCTGTCGTCGACCGCCAGCTGGCGGTCGGCGAACAGCTTGACCAAGACCGGCCGCAGCAGCGCGTCGTCGGGCACGGCCAGCGTAACGACCGGCAGCGCCCGCAACCGCGATGCGAGGTCATTGATCGCCAGCGTCCAGCCGGCCGGCCCGCTGCGCGCGGTCAGCAGCATGAAGGCGCCATCCTCACGGGCGAGGTTGAGAAGATGGAACAGCGCGCGTTCCCCGAACCGTCCTTCCGCGAGATCCTCGACTACCAGCGCGCCGGTGGCGAGCGTCGCGGGAAGGTCGCCGTGTTCGAGCGCGCGCCCAGACACGAAACGCGCGCCGGACTCGGCTGCCCAGACCGCAGCGAGATGGCTCTTGCCGGATCCCGGTGGCCCGATGAGCGCGACGCTGCGCGCCGGCCAGTCGGGCCAGGCATCGATCAGTGCGAGCGCAGTGGCGTTGGACGGGCCGGCGACAAAGTCCTCGCGGGCGAAGCTTTGCACATGGTCGAGGGCGAGCGCGAGCTGACGCGGACCGCCGGCTCTCGCCATCGCACTCAGCGCCGCTCGTCGCCCGTGTAGAACGGGCTCGCAAGATATTGCCGCAGCGCGAAGCGAACCAGCACGCCGATCGCCGCCGCCATCGGAATGGCGAGCAGGAGCCCGACGAAGCCGAACAGATAGCCGAAGGCCAGCAAGGCGAACATCAGCCAGACCGGATGAAGGCCGACACTCGGCCCGACCAGATACGGCGAGAGCACGTTGCCCTCGAGCACCTGGCCGATGAGGTTGACGGCGACGACGGCGGCGATCGGCGTCCAGTCCGGCCAGAACTGCGCCACGGCGACGACGACCGACAGGACGAAGGCAGTGAGCGAGCCGGCATAGGGGACGAAGCTCAGCAGCCCGGCGAGCAGCCCGATCAGCAGGCCGAAGCTCAGCCCGGTGATGGTGAAGCCGATGCCGTAGAACGAGCCGAGAACGAGGGCGACGCCGGTCTGTCCGCGCATGAAGCCGGCGATGGCCGCGTCGATCTCGCGCATCAGCCCGCGAATCGTGTCGGCCTGCCTGCGCGGCAGCCAATTGTCGATGGCGGCGGTGATGCGCGGCCAGTCATTGATAAAATAGAACGCCACCACCGGCGTGATCACGATCAGCGAAAAGATCGAGATCAGGGCGCGCCCGCCCGACCATACCGAGCCGAGAAACACCACTGCGGTGCCGGCGCTCTGCTTCACCAGGGGCCCGATCTCGACGTTGGCGAAACCCTCACCGACGATCTTGGCGAGCCAGGGCCGGTTGGAATCGGCGACCAGCGTCTGCAGGCGCGCGAGATAGCCGGGCATATTGTCGATCAACGCGAGGAGCTGACTCACCAGCACCGGCGCGACCAGCATGATCAGCAGGATGAAGACCAGGAGGAACAGCGCGATGATGAACAGCGTGGCGAGGACACGGTTGACGCCCAGCCGTTCGATGCGATTGGCCAGCGGGTCGAGCAGATAGGCGAGCACCATGCCGGCGACGAACGGCAGCAGGATCCGGTGCAGCAGCCACAGCAGTGCCACGAACACCCCAAGCGTCGCGACCCAGAACACGACCTGCCGCTTGAGATTCATGCCCCCGCCCCTGTCCTATGGGCACGATCACAGCCGCGTGGTGGCGTCAATGACCATTCGCCTTGTTGAAGTGGCGTACCCACTCGCCGACGTAGAACCCGACCGAGAGCAAGGTCAAGACGGCAACCAGTCCCATGAGCACGGCGCCGGCGAGACCGGCGTCGAATCGGAAGCCGAGGGCGGCCAGCACGAGACCGGCATAGAGGATTTGCGCGACGGTGTTGAGCTTGGATACCGGATGCGGCTTCATCGCCAGCGGATTGCCGACGAGCCACGACAGCATGACCCCGCCGATGATCATGATGTCGCGCGAGACAACCAGGATGACCAGCCAACGCGGGATCGCCTCGGCGGTGGCGAGCGCGATGTAGATCGACATGATCAGCGCCTTGTCCGCCAGCGGATCGAGGTAGGCGCCGATCTCGCTGGTCATGCCGAAGCGCTTGGCCAGGAATCCGTCGACCGCGTCGCTCACGCCGGCAGCGAGGAAAATGAAGAATGCGATGCGCATCTCGCCCGACCCGATCGCCCAGACCACGACCGGAACCAGCAGGATGCGCGCAATCGTGATGAGGTTCGGAAGGTTCAAAACCCACGCCCTGAATCAACTGCGCTCAATGTCCCATTAAGCCGGCCCGGGGCCTTTGCCAAGCCGCCCGCGCCATTGCGCCTCGCCCAATTCCTGCGTAGGACCCAGGCGGGACAGGACGGAACAAGCCATGACGGACAACGGGCAGCGGCTGACCGACGCCAAAACCGGCGTCGACGCGACCGCCCGGCGGGGGGCCGATGCCGAGATCGGCGGCTTCGGCGGCCTGTTCGACCTCAAGCGCGCGGGGTTCGCCGACCCCGTGCTGCGGGCAGCAACCGACGGCGTCGGCAGCAAGGTCAAGATTGCGATCGAAACCGCTCGCCACGACAAGATCGGCATCGTCGCCATGGCGGTCAGCGACCTGGCGGTGCAAGGCGCGAAACCATTGTTATTGCTAGATTATTTCGCCTGCCGCCGGCTCGATCTCGCGGGGTGACGGGATGGCCCGCAAGCGCGTCGCGATTCTCATCTCCGGCCGCGGCTCCAACATGGCGGCGTTGATCGAGGCCGCCGCCGCACGCGACTATCCGGCCGAGATCGTGCTGATCGCCGCCAACCGACCCGACGCCGCCGGGCTTTTGCGCGCGCGCGCGGCCGGCATCGCCACCGCCGTGGTCGACCATGCGGCACATGGCAAGGATCGCGCGGCGTTCGAGCGCGCGCTGCAGGGCGAGCTGCAACGCCACCATGTCGATCTCGTCTGCCTCGCCGGTTTCATGCGGCTGCTGACGCCGCAGTTCGTGGCGCAGTGGGACGGCCGCCTGCTCAACATCCACCCGGCCCTCCTTCCCGCCTTCAAGGGCCTCGACACCCACGAGCGCGCGCTGGCGGCCGGGGTCAAGATTCACGGCGCCAGCGTGCATTTCGTCGTGCCGGAGATGGATTCCGGCCCGATCATCGCGCAGGCTGCGGTGCCGGTGCATGACGGCGACAGCACCGACACGCTCGCCGCCCGCGTGCTCGCGGCCGAGCACCGCATCTATCCGCTGGCGCTTCGGCTGGTCGCCGAGGGGCGCGTCCGCGTCGCTGGCGGACGATGCCTCATCGACGGCGCCGCCGCCCTTAACGATGTTTTGATCGTGCCCGGCAGGTGAGCGCCGCATTCGGTGGACAGTGTCGGCGGACCTCAGCAGCGTCTTTGGCAGAAGGGAGCCGACCATGATCACGTTGTATAACTTCGGGCCGGCATTCGGCCTGCCCGACGCGAGCCCGTTCGTGACCAAGGCTGAGGTCCTGCTCAAAATGAGCGGCCAGCCCCACCGCACAGATACCAAGGGCTTCAACAAGGCCCCCAAGGGCAAGCTCCCCTACATCGATGACGACGGCCAGAAGATCGCCGATTCGACCTTGATCCGCTGGCACCTCGAAAAGAAATACGGAACCGATTTCGACCGCGGGCTCGGTGCGTCCGATCGTGCTGTCGCCTGGGCGTTCGAGAAAATGGTCGAGGACCAGCTCTATTGGGCGCTGGTCGACGCGCGGTGGTCGAACGATGCCAACTTCGCCAAGGGTCCCGCCAATTTCTTCAAAGCGGTTCCGGCGCCGATGCGTCCATTCGTCGTCGCCATGGTCCGCCGCAAGGTGCGCCACAATCTTTACGCGCACGGCATAGGCCGTCATTCACCCGAGGAGATCAC
>Ga0307472_100000544_pt1 | contig 13418 bp, 9 predicted proteins | sample atmos_gasesAM5C__2_FD_204582 | JGI IMG/M metagenome (GOLD analysis project Ga0307472, IMG submission 204582) | Hardwood forest soil microbial communities from Morgan-Monroe State Forest, Indiana, United States - atmos_gasesAM5C_05 | ecosystem: Environmental > Terrestrial > Soil > Temperate...
TCGTCGCAGCGCGCGCGCAGCGCTGCGAGAAACGGCGCGCCGAGGGCCACGGCACCGGCGAGGCCCTGCACGGGCTCGACGATCACCGCGGCCGTGTCGGTCGTGACCCGCGCGGCGATCGCACCCGTGTCGCCGCGCGGCAGGAAGCTGACGTCGAAGGGCGTGCGCGGAAATCCGTACCAGCGGGTCTGCGCGCCCCAGGTGACGGCGCCCGCGGCGGCGGTGCGCCCGTGGAAGCCCCCTTCGACGGCGGCGACGTGCGCGCGCCCGGTCATGCGCAGCGCGACCTTCAGCGCATTCTCGTTGGCCTCGGCGCCGCTGTTGACGAAGAACACGCTGCCGAAGGGCATCTTGGAGAAGCGCACCAGGCGGCGCGCCGCCCTGGCACGCACCTGCATGGCGACGGCGTTGCTCTGGAACTGGCAGACTTCCGCCTGCGCGGCGAGCGCCGCGGTCCACTGCGGGTGGGCGTAACCGAGGCCCGCGACCGCATGTCCGCCGTACAGATCGAGCAGCCGCTCGCCGCGGGTGTTCATGAGCCACACCCCCGCGCCCGAGGCGATCTCGACCGGATACTGCGCGAACACCTGCGCCTGGAAGTCGCGCGCCGGCGGCTTCACCAGCTTCATCGCCTTGCGCGCGCCGCTCGTGGCGGCGGTCACCGTGGGGGCTTTCTTCGCCATGGCCTCGAGCCTCAGGTCCACCCCGGCGCCGGCTGGGTGAGACCTGCGGTCTCGGGCAATCCCAGCATCCGGTTCATCCATTGCACGGCGCCGCCGGCGGCGCCCTTCACGAGATTGTCGATCGCGCACATGACGGCGATGGTGCGGCCGTTGGCGGCCGCCGACAGGTGCGCGTAGTTGCTCGCCGCCACCTCTTTTACGTGCGGTGCACGCTCGCTGACCCGGACGAAGGGAGCGCGCGCGTAGTACTCCTTGAGCGCGCCGCGCGCTTCGGTTCCATCGAGCGCGCGCGTCAGGCGCGCCTGCACCGTGACGTGGATGCCGCGCGCGAACGGACCGGAGTGCGGCACGAAGGCGAGCTCGGCCTCGACGCCGGTCGCCGCGCGCGCACAGGCGATGACTTCCGGCGCGTGCCGGTGGGCGAGCGCGTTGTAGCCGTAAGTGTCGCCGTGGCGCAAGGGATGATGGGTGCCTTCGACCGGCTTGCGGCCGGAGCCGGTGCTGCCGGTGATGCCGCTCACGAACAGTGTCGGCTCGACGAGCCCGAGTGCGAGCAGGGGGACGGATGCGAGCAGCACGGCGGTGGCAAAGCACCCGGGGTGGCCGACGTGGGGAGTGGCGAGGTCCTTCAGGTGCTCGGGCAGCGCGCAGGTGAAATCCCGCAGGAGCGCCGGAGCTCCGTGCGGGTGGCCGTAGACATTCGCATAGGCGTCCGCCGAGGAGTAGCGGAAGTCGGCCGAGATATCCACGACCCGCGCGCTGGTGCGGGCGCGCGCGGTCCCGGCGAGCACCGCCGCGATGAGGCCGGCGGAGACGCCGTGGGGCGCCGCCGAGAACACCGCCGACTTCGGCGTCTCGGCGAGGAGCTTCGTCACTTCGCCGAGCGTCGCGAAACGCGTCTCGGGATAGGCGGACGCAAGGTGCGGGAATGCACCCGCCACCGACTCGCCGGGCGAGCCCTCCGACATCACGGCGTGGAGTTCGAGGCCCGGGTGCCCCGCGATGAGGCGCAGCAGCTCCCCGGCGACGTAACCGGTGCCGCCGAGCACCACCGCGGGTGTGCGGGCAGCGGACTCGAGGTGGCCCGCCGGGCTCATGCGGCCGCCGCCGCGACGAGCCCGAGCGCCTCGATCAGGCGATCGCCGAGCGCCGCGGCGCTCGAGATCGCGTTGAGGGCCGGCACGCCCATCTGGTTGGCGATGATCTCGACTCCCACCTGGTTGTCGGTGCAGGGCCCGGTGACCACGCACGGCTCGATACGGAAGCGCTCGCGCAGCAGCTTCACTCCGCCCCAGGCCGCCACCGGATCATTGGCCGACAGCACGACGCCGGTGAGCGCGGTGCGGATGTCGGGGCACTCGAGGATGGCGTCCACGCCGTAGGTGCCGAGGATGCCGTCGCCGAGCTCGAAGACCAGCACGTCGGGCTTGCCGGCGGCGAGCTCGGTCAGCATCGTGCGCGTCAGCGCCGGGCCGTTGACACGCGTCGTCGTGACGACGCCGAAGTCGGTGAAGATCGCGCAGCGCCGCGCGCCCGCATCTTCCATCGCGAGGATATCGCGCCGCAGCGACACGCCGGTCGCCTTGAAGGCATCGACCGTGAGGCCGCGGTGGCGCATACGCGAGATGATGGCGCAGGCGGCGGCGGTCTTGCCGGCCTCCATGCAGCTGCCGGCCAGGGCCACGACCGGAACGGCGCGGGTCTCGAGTGGTGCATTCACATCGAGCCGCTTGTAACCGGCGCGCGCCGGCACGCCGATGCGCTCGCCGAGGTAGGGGAAGTTGAGAGCCACGCCGAGCACGCGGCAGTCGAAGGGCTTGCCCTTCTCGGGGTTGATCGAGTCGCACACGCCGAGCACGCCGCCGATGTTGAGCATCTGGATGACGTCGCCGGGCTTGAGCGCCTCGGGCACGTGCCCGGAGTAGCCGAACAGCGCCTGGCGGTGGCCGAGGGCGCCGGCGACGATGTCGCCCTTGCCCACCTTGGCCATGCGCCCGCTGACGAGCTCGAGCGTGTTGTAGGTCGACTTGTTGTTGAGGACCTCGACCACGATGACGACGCCTTCCTCCGCGGGGATGTCGGCGCAGATGCGCACCTCGTGCGAGAGGCCGCAGGCCTGGGTGACCGAGGCGAGCTTGTCGACGATGACGGAACGCATACTCACCATGTCAGTGTTCCCCCGCCGCCTGCTCGCCGGCACGCGTGTAGAAGACGCCCGGGAGGGAGACGATGCGCGAGAAGCCGAGCGCATCAGCCGCCGACCACTCGCCGGCCGCCTCGCCGTACACGCCGCGCGAGGCGGCCATGAGCGAGTAGGGCGACTCGACTCCCTCGATGAAGAGATTTCCGGTCTGGAGCTTCACGTGCACCTCGCCGGTCACGCGTTGCTGCGAGGAGAGGAGCAGCGCCTCGATGTCGCGGCACACCGGATCGAGCAGCTGGCCCTCGTGCACCAGGTCGCCGTAGGGGGCAGCCAGCAGCTCCTTGATGCGCTGCTGCCGCCCGGTGAGAGTGAGCTTCTCCAGCTCGCGGTGCGCGGTGAGCAGCACCTCGGCGGCGGGCGCCTCGAACGCGACCCGTCCCTTGGTGCCGATGATGGTGTCGCCGAGATGGATGCCGCGGCCGATGCCGAAGGGCGCGGCGAGCGCCTCCAGCTTCTCGATGATCTCGACCGCTGAGGCGGCGCGCCCGTCGAGCGACACCGGCCGCCCCTCCCTGAAGCCGAGCACGTGCCGCTCAGGCGCCCGCGGGCGCGCGAAGGCGTCGCGCGTGAGGAGCCAGGCGTCATCGGGGATGCTGCCGCCCGAGGTGAGCGTCTCCTTGCCGCCGATGGTGGCGCCCCAGAGTCCGCGGTTCACCGAGTAGGCGGCCCCGGTCGGCGGCACGGGCAGTCCCCGCGACCGAAGGTACTCGAGCTCCTCGACCCGCTTGAAAGCCCGGTCGCGCACCGGCGCGAGCACGGCGAGGTCGGGCGCCAGCGTGCGCAATGCGACCTCGAAGCGCACCTGATCGTTCCCGGCCGCGGTGCAGCCGTGCGCGACGGTGTCGGACTTCAGCTCGCGCGCCATGCGGGCGATGGTCTGGGCCTGCATGACGCGCTCGGCGCCGACGCACAGCGGGTAGAGCTGCCCGCGCCGCACGTTGCCCATGATGAGAAAGCGCAGCACCTGCTCGAAATAATCGGCGCGCGCGTCGATCTGGTGGTGGGCGACGGCGCCGAGGGCGCGGGCGCGCTCGGCGAGCGTGCGGGCGGCGGCCGCGTCGATGCCGCCGGTATCGACCGTGACGGTGATCACCGGGCGGCGGTGGACTTCAGCGATCCACGGCACCAGGAACGAGGTGTCGAGTCCGCCGGAGTAGGCGAGAACGATGGGAGTGGTGCCCGCCTGCGGGGCGTTGCTTGCGCTCAGCGACATGGATCAGATCCTGAAGAGGGCGCGCAGGCGGGTGAGGAGTTCCTCCTGCGCGCGCGCGTTGGCGGTGGCGATGAAAATGGTGTCGTCGCCCGAGAGGGTGCCGGCGACCTCGGGCCACTCGGCCTTGTCGATCGCCACGGCGACCGACTGCGCCGCGCCGATCGTGGTGCGCAGCACCGTGATCGAGGGGCCCGCCCGGCGCAGCCCGCGCACGAACTGCGCGAGCGTGGCGAAGTCGCCGTTGGCCCGCTGGAGCTCGTCGGGCGGCAGCACATAGCGGCCGTTCGCCTTGAGCACGCCCAGGTTCCGCAGGTCGCGGCTGATGGAGGACTGGGTCGCCTCGTGCCCCTCCTTCTTCAGCAGGCGCACCAGGTCCTGCTGCTTGCGCACCAGTCCCGCGCGCAGGATGCGCATGATGGCGCCGCGGCGCTCGAGTTGCTCGGTGTCGTTCAGCATCGCCGGTACGTGTGCATAAAGATGCGCATATTGTGCATATTGATGCACGCGCGTCAAGCCCGCCGGGGGCGTTTACTTGGTGATGCTGTAGACCAGGTCCGCGCCGCGCGCGGTGCCGAGCTCGGTGCGCACCACCCAGTGATCGCCGAGGGTGTAGCGGAGCTTGAGCGTGTTGAGCGTCTCGGTGAGGCTCACGCCGTAACTCACGTACAGGCGCGGCGTGAGATAGCGGCCGAGCACCAGCGAGGTCTCGTTGGCGAGCGGGTCGGTCTCGAGGCTCACGTCGGGGATGCCGACGTGCTGGCCGACCTGCGCCGCGAGCAGGGCCGCTCCCTGCCCGAGGGCCGCATTGCTCGCGGTCTGCGTCGCCTGGGTAGAGCCGCCCGAGAGGATGAGCGACACGATCTGCGACTGCGGCAGCGGCGGATCGGAGAAAAACGACATGCGCGGCGAGAGCAGCGTGCCGCGCACGTTGACCCCGGCGGTCACGTCGGGGAATTCCTTCTGCGCGCGCAAATCGACGCCCGGATCCTCGATCGCTCCGCCCGTGAAGATGAGCCGGCCGCGCTGGATATCGAGCTTGCGGGCGTAGGCGAGGTACTGGCCGCCCGCGACCGAGAGCTCGCCGCTGGCGCGGGTGATGGCATCGTAGCCGCTCTTGATGGTGACGCTGCCGGTGAGGCGGCCGGTGAGCCCCGAGGCGTCGAGCGATACCTTGTCGCCGAGGGTGAGCGTGATGGTGCTCATCACCTCGAAGCGCTCCGCCGGGCTCGGGGCCGCCTCCCCGACGATCACCTCATCCTGCGAGGTGCGCACCGCGTTGGCGATGTCCTTCGGCTGGATCTTCGCGAACGGCACCGTGACCGTGCCGGTGACCTCGATGCGCCGCCCGTCGACCGCGAAGCCGAGGTTCGGTGAGGCGTCGATCTGCGCCTCCGGCGTATCCACCACGCGCAGGTTCGTCCCCTCGAGATGGAACTTGCCGTAGGGCAGCAGGTCGTGCCACTCGAGGTGCCCGTTCGCCGCGGCGCTGCCGGCGCCGGCGCGGGCGTTGCCGCTGAAGTCGAGGCCGCCGTCGTTGAGTCGCGCCTCGAGGTTCACCTGGCGCAGGCCGAGATTCACCTGATAGAGGTCGAGCTCGCCGCCGGTGACCTTGACCGCGCCATTCAACTGCGGCGCGCCGAGCGTACCCCCGACGTTGACGTCGGCGCGCAGCTCGCCGGCGGCGCGATCGATGTCCGGGAAGTAGAGCGACAGGAGCCCGAGCTCGGAAGTCTCGGCGTGCACCGCCCCGGAGAGTGGCATGGCCTGCCACCCGCCGATGGCGTGCTGCGCGTCGACGCGGGCTCGGATGGTGCCGACCTCGCCGTCCTCGAGCACCGCCGCGGCGGTGAGACCCTCGGACGTGGCGGACGCGGTCACGGTGCCGGAGCCGATGCGCGTGTGCTCGATCTTCTTGCTGAGCAGCCGGTGCGAGATCTCCGCGTCGGTGAGCTGCGCGCGCAGTGTGCCGGTCGCGGGAACCGCCGCGCCGCCGGCAGCGCGCAGCAGCAGGTCGACCGTGCCTTGGTACTGCACCGTCGGCGTCCTGATGCCGGCGGTGAGGGCGCTCAGGGGCAGCTGGTTGCTCATGAGCGTCGTCGACCAGTGCTGCGGGCTCCAGTCCGCATCGGCGCACATGGCGCCGGGTGTTCCCGCCAGGCACAGCCACTCGACCCGGGCCCGCTCCAGCGAGGCGGTCAGATCCACCGGATGCTCGAGCGCGAGATCGAGCGCGTCCTTGCCCTTGAGGCTCAGAGCCGTGAGCTGACCCTGGAACGTCCCATGCGCGTAAGCGCCCCCGGCCTCGGCCACGAGCCCGAGACCCGCGGCGCGGGCATCCAGACGCACGCGGTAAGCCGACGGCGGACCGGTCACGGCAAAGGACGCGCCCTCGAAGCTGTGGTTCGCGTAGCTCAGGTTCTGCACCCGCGCGTCGATCTTCGTGGGGCGCTCACGGTCGGCAGTGTCGAAGTCGATGTCGGCATCGAGGCGTCCCGCCCCGAATCCCGCGTAGCTGAGCGCGCTGCCGTGGGCGCTTGCCACGATCGCCGGGTCCGCGGTCGTGCCGCGCACCGTCCCGGCGGCGTTGAGCTGCCCCTTGCTCCCGGGCGCGAGCACGCCCAGGTCCGGGCTCGCCAGCGAGAAGCGCAGGTCGAGCTGCTCGCCGGCGCGGCCATCGAGGGCGAGGCTCGAGCCGCCGAGACCCAGGCGCACCCGGTCGAAGCGATAGCTGCCGGCGGTGCGGCCGAGCGTGCCGCCGCCGCTCACGCGCGCGCCGCGCAGCTTCCCGCCCAGGTTCCCGACCGCGACGCTGAAGTCGCCCTGCGGGTCGAAGCCGCGGCCGGAGGCCGCGAGCGAGAAACTGACGCCGCCGGCAAGGTCGGCGCGCAGAGCCGCCGGGTTGATCCCGGTGAGCTGACCCGCGACCGACCAGCTCTGATGCGGCGCCCAGGCCACCGCTCCCGTCACGCTGGCGTGGCCCTGGAGCAGGTCGAGCTCGGCGCGCTCGAAGGCCAGGCTGTCCTTGCCAAGCGTGCCGGTCGCGTCCACCGCGCTCGCCGCGATGCCCGCCGCGTCGGCTGAGCCTTGCGCGTGCACTTTATAAGGAAGGATTCCTTCCATCGTGAAGGTGCCCGCGGCGCTCGTCACCACGGGCGCGGGCCCGGCGAGCGGCCAGCGGAAGTCTTCCCAGCTGCCCTTCAGATCGAGCCGCGGGCCGTTGGGGACGATGGCGAACGTCCCCGAGCCCACGGCGTGCGCACCGCTTGGGTGGCGCGCCTCCATGTGCTTCGCCGTGAGCACCCGGTCCGCGAATGAGCCGACGAACTCGGCGTCGAACGGGCCGGCATGGAGCCCGGTCGGGTCGACCTTGCCGCGGCCGGTGAAGCCCTGGTCGTTCCACGTGACGGCGAGACGCGCCTTCGTGACGCCGAGCGGCCCCGAGATCCCCCAGGCGCGCAGGTCGAAATTCTCGACGTTGGCGTCCCCGACGATGTGCCAGTGGTGGGTGAGGTCGAGCGCCTGGCCGGTGAAGTCGGCGCGAAACGGGCTGAGCGCGTGCCCCCTGAGGTTGAGCGCGTTGAGATCCCCGCGCGCCGAGCCCTCGACGCTCCAGGCGGGCTGGCCGGCGGGCGCCCAGGCGATGTGCCCCTCGGCCTCGATGCCGAGGGGATCGCGCGCCAGGAGCTCCCCGATCGCATCGACGCGCGCATCGCCGAGGTTGCCCTGCGCCTGGAAGAAGCGGATCGAGCGGTGCCGGAGCACCGCGGCTCCCGTGACATGGGTGGCCTCGAGACGCACGCCGTTGTAGATGCTGACCACCGCGTCCTCGACCGTGGTGTGCTCGCCGCTGATCAGCAGCCAGCGCGGCAGGAACAAGGGCGGCGAGGGTGGCACCTGCCGGGTGCGCTTCTTCACCTCGATGAGCGCGTAGTGCACCGTGGCGTCCGGGGAGCGGATGGTCTGCAGCAGCAGCGGCGCCAGCGCCACGCGGCCGCTGATGCCCTCGAACGTGAGGTGCACCAGCTCGTGGTCGATCTCCACGCGGTCGGCGTGTACACCGTGCGCGATCGTGCCCCTGACGCCGGTGATGGTGAGCGTGACCGCACCCGGGCCCGAGCCGAAGCGCTGCGGGATGTGGCGCACGAGGAACTGCAGCCCCGGCTCGGTGAACACCGCGGCGCCGACGAGCGTGGCCGGCACCACCACGATCAGCAGCACCAGCAGGCAGGCGGTGAGGAGTATGAGCAGGCGCCGCACGGTGGGTTCCGTTCGCTTACAGCTTCGGCGAGAAGTTGATGTGCAGGCGCGGGCCGGCGCCGGGGTTGTTGATGGGCTGGGCCACGTCGATGCCGAGCGTCAGCACCGGCGTGCGGAAGCGTATGCCGACGCCCGCCGAGTAGAAGAGCTTGGTGCCGAAGTGATCGAAGGCATTGCCGTAGTCGACGAAGGCCGCCACACCCAGGTTCCGCGGCAGCTCCCGCACGAGCTCCACCGTGCCGGTGATCAGGTCCTTGCCGCCGACCTTGATGTAGCCGGCGATGCCGATCGGGCAGTCGTGTTTGCCGTACCGCGGGAAGGCGCCGGCCGGTCCGGTGGCACACACCGGGTCGGGCCGCGCAAACACCGGGTCGGTGGGCGACAGCTCATTGTAGTAAAAGCCGCGCACGCTGTTGTCGCCGCCGGCGAAGAAGCGGTAGATGGCCGGCAGGCTGGAGAAGCGCGACACCAGGCTCGCGCCGACCTCCTCGCGCAGCAGCAGGTGCCACGGGCCGGCCAGGCGGAAGGTGTTCTCGAGCTGCACGTGCGCCTGGATGAAGTTCGAGTCCGAGCCCAGCACCGAATCGGAGCCGCGGATCTGGGCGACGAACGGATACTCGAACAGCGGCTCGCCGAGATAGTCCTTGGGGACCGAGGCGAGGTCGAGCTCCGGCACCAGCAGGCGGTCGGTGGTGGTGCCGTTCAGATCCTCGCTGGTGGTGCGGACCGCATTCACTTTCCACAGCGTCTGCCAGCCGCCCTTGACCAGCGTGAAGCTCGGTCCCACCGACTGGGTGTAGGCGGTCACGTCGGCGAGCGTCTGCTGCTCGATGTTGGCATTGAGGGCGAAATGCTCCACCGCCGGGTCACCCACCGGGAAGATGTAGCTGGTGACCAGCTTGTAGCGCGTGATCTTGGCGAACTGCGCGGTGACACTGAAGCTCTGCCCGCTCGAGTTGATGCGGTGGTCCTCGAAGCCGAGCGTGGCGCGTGCGCCGGTGTCGGTGGCGTAGCCCGCGCCGAAGGAGTAGCGGTGGCGCCGGGCGGGGGCGGCATGGACGTCGACTGCGACCGTGCGGGTGGCGGGATCGGGTGTGCCCGGCCGCACCTCGAGGTTGGTGAAGTACTGCGAGTCATCGAGCGCGAACTGGGTGCGCAGCACCTGCGTCAGGTCGAAGGGATCGCCCTCGTGGTAACGCAGGTAGCGCCGCACCAGGCTCTCCTTCACGACCTCCTGGGTGATGGCGGTCGCGCCGAAGCGGTAGCGCTCGCCGGTCTCGAGCTCGAGCCCGATGCGGGCGGTGTAATTCGGCGGATCGACCAGCAGCTCGTTGCGCGTCAGTTTGGCGTCGAAGTAGCCGTAGGTGGCCGCGGTGCGCTGCAGGTCGGACTTGATGGCGTCGTAGTCGGCCTGGTTGAGGCGGTCGCCGGGCTTAAGGAGCGGGTGCTCGAGGATGCGCCGGAAGAGCGGATCGGTCTCGCCGGGACCGGTCACCTTCACCTCGATGCTCGTCACCAGCACCGGCCGCCCCGGCTTGATGTCGATCACGACGCGCCACTCGCCCTTGCCGAGATCGGTGACGGTCGAGCTCACCTGCGGCTCGAAGTATCCGTACGGGCGCAACGCCTCCTGTACCTCGCGCTCGACCCGGTTGTGGAGCCGCTCGACCATGTCGGCGTTGAGCTCGGCGCCGCCCTTCTTGTAGCGCTCGAAGCTGAGGTAGGCGAGCACGTTGGAGCGCAGGCTCTCGTCGACGCCGCGCACCTCGACGTTGACGCCCGCGGCGCGCGCCGGTGGGGCGACGAGCCCGCACGCGAGTCCGGCGAACAGGCAGACGGCGAGCGCCGGGCCTCGCCGGCGCCGTGGGCGAGCCCGGGGCATAGTGAATCGCTGCGCCATCTCGACGTGCGGTTGGAAAAATTCACCGGATTCTAGAGCCTCGCGGGCCCCCCCGCTCGATGCTCTTAATCAGTCAGAGCGCGCGTCCGTCGCGCCGGTTCCGCGCCGAACTCACATAACTCACGGCCACTGGCCCGCGTTCAGCCGGAATTCACTTTGGCCGCTCGGCTCGCCTGCCGGATCGAAGCGCCGCTCGGCGAGATACAGCGCGCCGCCCGGCTCGAGCAGCACCACCGTCGAGCAGCGCGTGCCGTAGACCGGGTGCACGACGAACGGCGCGGACAGGATCCGTTCCCACTCGCGCGGCAGGCCGCCCGTCGGCAGCGGAGCGTCGCCGTCCGCCGACGGCGTGCGGTCGGCGAGCAGGGCAAAGAGGCCCTCGGGTGAGGCCTGCGGCCGCGCGAGCCACTCCCGAAAGCGCGCCTTGACGCGCGTGAGCTTCGGCCACGGCGTGTCGAGCAGCTCGTTCGAGAGGCCGTAGACGCCGCACCCGAGCTCCCGCGCAAACGGCTGGGCGCGGTTCGAGCCGTACCAGAGCGAGCCGGCTTCGGCCAGCAGCAGGTTGAACCCGGAATACTCCCCGGCCGACGCCTCGAGCCCCGCAAAGAACTGCCGCGCGCCCTCGCCACCGGCGAGGTATTGCGGAATCAGGCCGCCGCGCGAGGGAGCTGCGGGCTCCCGCTGCTGCAGCTCGCGGAAGTTGGTGACCACGCCGAAGCGCCGCGCAGGATCGATCCCGAGCCAGGTGCCCGCGGCGCGCAGATCGCGGCCGGCGAGAATCCCGGGCGGCTCGGGCCACTTCGCGAGCGGGGCGGCGCAGCGGTCGTGGTACTCGTCCCGGTTGGCGGCGACCACCAGGCGGTAGTGCGGGTGCGCGCCCCAGGCCAGCACCAGGAGGCACATGCGCTCACCCGCCCTCGAGCCAGCCCGAGATGAGGCGCCAGGAGATCGAGTGCGAGGGCGGCGCGAGCGCCTCGCCCGAGGCGAGCTGCGCACGCGTGAACCAGCGCGCGTCCTCGAGCTCCCCGGAGACCTGCACCGCGCTCCCCGCCGCGGCGAGTGCCCGGAACCCGAGCATCAGCGAGGAGGGGAACGGCCAGGGCTGCGAGGACTCGTAGCGCGCGCTCACGATGCGCACCCCGGTCTCCTCCTCGACCTCGCGCGCCACCGCGTCCTCGAGACTCTCGCCCTGCTCGACGAAGCCCGCGATGGTCGAGTAGCGCCGCGGCGGCCAGCTCGCCTGGCGGCCGAGCAGCGCCCGCTCGCCGTCCGAGACCAGCACGATGATGGCCGGATCGAGACGCGGGAAGAACTCCTCGGCGCACGTGTGGTTGCTGCAGACGAGGCAGTGTCCGGCGCGGATCGGCGCCGTGGGCGCACCGCACACCCCGCAGTGGCGCGTGCGCGCACGCCACACCGCCAGAGCGCGCGTGTAGGCGAGCAGGCCCGCCTCGTCCACGGGCAGCAGCCCCGACAGAGGCCGCAGCTCCTCGAAGCGCGTGCCGCCCGGGGCTTCGGCGCGCTCCGGCGGCAGGCTGATGAGCACGCAGCGCGCACCGCGGAACCAGCCGAGGAGCGTGAGGCTCGCGGCCGGCGCCGAGCGCACCAACGGATCTGAGCGCGTCAGCAGCGCCGCGCGCGGCGGATCGCCGTGCAGCAGGTGGGCGGTGCCGCGCGCCACGAGGTACGAGGTGGCGCTGTCGGCCCAGGCGGCCGCGACCCACTCCGGGTCCTCGCGCGCTTCCGCGCGGCGCTCGAGGTAGGGACCGGCAAAGAAGTTGGGTCGGTCGGGCTCCATGCGGTCCGTTCCAGGAAGACGAGCCCGGGCATTCTAGCAGCGTCGCCGCGCATCCCTGATGCGCAGCCGGCAAGACCCGTGCGCCCAATTGACTAATGCGAGCGCCCGGCGCTCGCACACAGGTGACAACGCTGCTCGCGCGCCGGGAAGCGCTCGCTCACCACGAGGCAGCCGCAGCCGGCACAGCCGCCGACCCGCAGCAGGTCGCCGCGGCTGAGCGCGCTCACGAGGAACACCGCGTGCTCGAAGGAGATCTGCGCCGCCGGGACGAACGCGCAGTAGGCTTCGAAGGCCGCGCACAGCTGCGCCCCGCGCGCGAGTCCCGGCAGCGCCGCGGCGGCCCCGCCCGGCGCCGGCGGCGGAATCACGCCGAGCAACGACAGCATGCTGGCGAGCACGGCGCTCTCGAGCTGCAGCTGCTGCGAGCGGGTGAAGTACGCGACCTGGTGCGGCGACTTGCCGCGGTGTCGCGGCAGCTCGCGGCGCGCCTCACTCAGGTACGAGCGGTAGAGCTTCCGGATACGGTCGTCCGACAGCCCGGTCCAGACGCGGATCGTCTGCGTGCGCGCTTCATGGCGCAGGAAGCGCAGGGCCAGCTCCATTCGCAGCCGCTCGCGGCTGTAGCGGTCGTCAGAGATGCGCATGCGGAAGTGTTCCGGCCGGGAGGATCGCCCCATTTTGGGAAAAATTTACCAAAACTCAACAAATGAAATTTGGTAAAAAATTCCCAAATTGCATCTGGCGCTGGCGCGCCGCTTCGCTACCATGGCGGCTCGCGGGGGAGGAAGGCGCGTCATGCTGTTGCAGTGCGGAATGAGCGGCGATGCGGGCGGGGATGCGGAGCGGGCGGGCTCGTGGCTCGGCGCCGCGACGCTCGACTCGCTCGCGGAGCTCAACGAGATGGCGCTCGGGCTGCTGGCCGAGCAGGCGGTCGCCGCGCGGGAGCCCGGCCCGCTGCTGCGCGAGCTGGGCGCTCTGTGGCGCACGCTCGACCGGGAAGCGCGGCGACGTGCTGCCGCGGCGCCGTACCTGCTGCTCGATGCCGGCTTTGCCGACCGCGAGCGCTGGCGCAGCCCGGCGGCGCAGGTCGCGGACCCGGTCCGGGCGGCAGGCCCGGCCTTCTTCACCGTGCCCGCCACGGTCGAGGTCGCGCGACTGTCCCTCACCTTCGCCTGGCACCTGGCGCGCGCCGAGACCGCGGCGGCGCGGCTGCTCCTCGGCATGCCGTCCGGCTGCGCCGCCCTCATCGCCGCGCTGTCACTGAGCCGGATTCACGGCCTCGCGGAGCGCCACCCGGAATGGCTGCGTCCCCGGTGGCCGGGGCACCCGGAGCTGTGGCGCGAGCTGCTGCTCGCCGCCGCCTC
>Ga0307472_100000545_pt1 | contig 13403 bp, 10 predicted proteins | sample atmos_gasesAM5C__2_FD_204582 | JGI IMG/M metagenome (GOLD analysis project Ga0307472, IMG submission 204582) | Hardwood forest soil microbial communities from Morgan-Monroe State Forest, Indiana, United States - atmos_gasesAM5C_05 | ecosystem: Environmental > Terrestrial > Soil > Temperate...
TACGCCCGAAGAGTACATGCAGCAGGTCTTCGGCGACCTGAATGCGCGGCGTTCGGCGATCCAGGGGACGGAAAACCGCGCGGGCAGCAACGTGATTCGAGTGGAAGTGCCGCTCTCACAGATGTTTGGCTACGCCACGGATTTGCGCAGCCGCACGCAGGGACGCGCCACATTCACGATGCATTTTTCGCACTACGCGGAATTGCCGAATAATCTGGCCGACGAGATCATCAAGAAAGCTCGCGGGGGAAAGTAGTTTCAGGGTACGCAGGTATTTTGTAGGACTTCGACTGAGGAGCAGAGGACGAACATGGCGAAGGAGAAATTCGAGCGCAGCAAGCCGCACGTGAACATTGGGACGATCGGGCACATCGATCATGGCAAAACGACGCTGACGGCGGCGATCACCAAGGTGCTGTCGAAGCACAATCCGAAGGTGCAGTTCCGGGCGTTTGACACCATTGACAACGCTCCGGAAGAGCGCGAGCGCGGGATCACCATCGCGGTGTCGCACGTGGAGTACGAGACGGCCAACCGGCACTACGCGCACATGGATTGCCCGGGGCATGCGGACTACATCAAGAACATGATCACCGGGGCGGCGCAGATGGACGGCGCGATTCTGGTGGTGGCGGCGACCGACGGGCCGATGCCGCAAACGCGCGAGCACATTCTGCTGGCGCGGCAGGTGGGCGTGCCGGCGATCGTGGTGTTTCTGAACAAGTGCGACATGGTGGAAGACGCGGAACTGCTCGAGCTGGTCGAACTGGAAGTGCGCGAGCTGTTGAAGAGCTATCAATTTCCCGGCGACAAAATCGCGGTGATCAAGGGTTCGGCTTTGCAGGCGCTGAACGGCGACGCGAAGTGGGAAAAGACGATAGATGAATTGATGGACGCGGTGGACAAGAACGTGCCGTTGCCGGTGCGCGACGTGGACAAGCCGTTCGCCATGCCGATTGAAGATATTTTTTCGATCAGCGGGCGCGGCACGGTGGTGACCGGCCGAGTGGAGCGCGGCAAAGTGAAAGTCGGCGAAGAAATCGAGATTGTGGGCTTTCGCGCGACGCAGAAGAAAGTGGTAACGGGCGTGGAGATGTTCCGCAAGCTGCTCGACGAAGGCTTGGCGGGCGACAACGTCGGCTTGCTGCTGCGCGGCACGGAAAAAGATGACGTGGAGCGCGGGCAAGTGGTGTGCAAGCCGGGAAGTATTACCCCGCACACGAAGTTCAAGGCGGAAGCGTACGTGTTGACGAAGGAAGAGGGCGGGCGGCACACGCCGTTTTTCACGGGCTACCGGCCGCAGTTTTATTTCCGGACGACGGACGTGACCGGCGACGTAAAGCTGCCGCAGGGCGTGGAAATGGTGATGCCGGGCGATAACGTGAGCTGCGAAGTGAGCTTGATCACCCCGGTGGCTTTGGAGAAAGGCCTGCGCTTCGCCATCCGCGAAGGCGGCCACACGGTCGGCGCAGGAGCAGTTACGGAGATTCTCGAGTAAGAACGATCAGCGGCTAGTCCCTGCCCCAGCCCGGGGAGCGTCGCGGAGAGCGGGGAGCAGTCGCAATGAACAAGAAAGAGCAGCATAACTATTCGCTGTTGCGGGACGACTTGAAGGCGTTAGGCGGACAGTTGAAAAGCTGGGGACAGGCGTTGGGCTTGAAAGTGAAGACTATGCCTGAGGGGTTACACGGAGAAGGCCTGCAGGTTTGGAAAGGGCATCAGTTTCTCCGGTTTACGATTTGCAGCCCAAAGGAAATGGGCCCGGATACGGAGCGCGATCTTGTTTGGGGCGTCAAAATTCAGGAAGCGCTGACGAGTGCCGAAGAGCGGCTTGGCCGATGGCCCGGCGGATGGTGCCGTTATGACAATGGGAGCCGCCGCTGGGAAGAAACGCAAGTCTGGCCCTTTACGGAATCGGTAGTGCGCCGATTGTTGAACCTGAGTGATCAGGTTAAATCGGCGAGTGCTTAGGAGCGAAGGTAAGAAATGCGCGAGACCATTACATTGCAGTGCGGCGAATGCAAGAACCGCAACTACACCACGACGAAGAACAAGAAGAAACACACGGAACGGCTGGAAACGAAGAAGTTTTGCAATACGTGCCGCAAGCAGACGGCGCACAAGGAAGTGAAATAGTTTTTGCTTGGGAGGGTTTGCAGGACAGACCGGAATTGAATTTAGGGGAGTCGTCCAACGGTTAGGACTCCGGTCTCCAAAACCGGGTATGGGGGTTCGAATCCCTCCTCCCCTGCCAGAGTTGAGCGCCTCGTAAGGGCGCAGGTCGAGCGCCGGGCCCGGCTGGCGCGTCGAATCGAAAGGACGGAGCGGTGGGCAAGCACGCTCCCGAAAAGGGAAGAGATTTATGGTGACGCAGGCGGTAAAAGTGAAAAACGATGAATCGCAAGGCGGGATGGGCTCGGAACTGACGGGCAAGGTCACTGGCTCACTTGCGAATATGCAAGAGTTCCTCCACGACACACGCGTGGAAATGAAGCAGGTCACCTGGCCGAGCCGCGAAGACGTGGTATCCACGACCTGGATCGTTGTGGTGACCGTGGCCTTTTTTGGAGTTTTTCTCTGGCTGGTGGACCTGGGTGTGAACCGCGCCGTGCAGGCCATTTTCAAGAAGTTCGGCGTCTGAAGGGGAAGAGCAACCGATGGGAATGCAGTGGTACATCATCCATACCTACTCGGGCTTTGAGAAGAAAGTCAAAGAGAGCCTGGAGAGCCGCGTGGCGGCGTTCAATCTTCAGGACAAAATCGGTCGCGTGATGATCCCCATGGAAGAAGTGGTGGAAGTGCGCGGAGGCAAAAAGGTCGTTTCGCCGCGCATGTCGTATCCCGGCTACGTGCTGGTGGAGATGGATCTGGACGAGAACACCTGGCACACCGTGCGCTCGACGCCGCGGGTCACTGGTTTCGTCGGCTCGGCCACGTCGCCTTCGCCTCTGAGCGATGCGGAAGTGGATGCCATCATCAATCGCGTGCACGTTCCCACGGACCGGCCCAAGCCGAAAGTCGTTTTCGAGCGCAACGAACAGGTGCGCATCGTCGATGGGCCGTTTGCGAACTTCAACGGTAGCGTTGAGGAAATCGACAACGACCATAGCCGCCTGAAAGTTTCGGTCACGATTTTTGGCCGCTCAACTCCTGTGGAGCTGGACTTCGCCAGCGTCGAGAAGCTGGGTTAAGCGCAGGCGCCAGGATAAGAGCGAAGAAAAAGAAGGATTGAGGCAGGGACATGGCAAAGAAAATACAGACAACGATTAAATTGCAGTTGCCCGCGGGCAAGGCCACACCTGCGCCGCCAGTGGGCACGGCGCTCGGCCCGCACGGCCTGAACATCATGGATTTCTGCAAGCAGTTCAACGCCAAAACGGCAAAGGAACCGGACGGAATGATCTTCCCGGTGCTGGTCACGGTGTACAGCGACCGTACCTTCACTTTTATTCTGAAGACTCCCCCAGCATCCGTGCTGCTGAAGCGCGCTGCCAGTATTGCCAAGGGTTCCGCCGAGCCGAACCGCAACAAAGTCGGCAAAGTCACCAAGAAGCAAGTGGAAGAGATTGCGAAGATCAAGCTTGTCGACCTCAACACCACCAATCTGGAGTCCGCGATGCGCACCGTCATGGGCACGGCGCGCAATATGGGCCTGGAAGTCGTGGAAGCCTAGAAGTTCAGGCGCCGGAGGCCGAACGAGGTAGCGAATGAAGAAGTCCGGAAAACACGTGGAGAATGCGCGCAAGAAAGTGGAAGCGCACCCGTACAAGCTCGGTGAAGCCGCCGAGCTTTTGAAGAAAGTGCATCACACGAAGTTCAACGAAACCGTCGAACTGGCCATCAATCTGGGTGTGGATCCGAAGCACTCCGACCAGGTGGTGCGCGGAACCGTGGGCTTGCCGAACGGTCTTGGCAAAACCGTACGCGTGCTGGTGATTGCGAGCGGCGAAAAGGTTCGCGAAGCGCAGGAAGCCGGCGCCGAATTCGTCGGCGGCGAAGACATCGTGCAGAAAATCATGGAAGGCTGGACCGATTACGACGCCGTCATCGCCACGCCGGATATGATGCGCTCCGCAGGAAAACTCGGTAAGGTGCTCGGCCCACGCGGCCTAATGCCCAATCCGAAGACCGGCACAGTTACCTTTGAAGTGGCCAAGGCCATCAAGGAAGTCAAAGCCGGCAAAGTGGAATTTCGCGTTGACAAAGCTGGGATTGTTCACTGCGCGATTGGCAAGATTCAGTTTGACGCGCCAAAGCTGGTGGCGAACGCCCACGCGGTTATCGAAGCTGTGGTGAAAGCCAAGCCGGCGGCCGCGAAAGGCAAATACGTCAAAAAAATCACACTGACCTCGACGATGGGTCCGGGCATCACCATCGACTTGGCCGAAGCGGAGGCGCTGGCGACAGCCGCCTAACTGGCGCTGAGCGTAGCGGAACGAATTCATGAAGAAGCGCAGCGAAAAACAAGCAGACCTTGACAAGCTGAAGTCCGAGCTGGCCAAAGTCTCGACCGTGATTCTCACCACGTTTCAGGGCATCAAAGTCGCTGAAGACACCAAACTCCGCCGCGCCGTACAGGCCGCGGGTGGTAAGTACAAGGTCGTAAAGAACACTCTCGCGGAGCGCGCCGGAGCCGGGACGCCCGCCGAGAACCTGCTCAAGAATTTGACCGGCACGAATTCCATCGCTTATACCGAAACCGATCCGGTGGCCCTGGCAAAAGCGATTACGAAAATTGCCAAAGACGTTCCGGCGTTTCAGTTCAAATCCGGCGTAGTCGAAGGCCGCGTGGTGTCCATCGCGGACATCAAGCAATTGGCCAACCTGCCGTCGAAGGAAGAGCTCATCAGCAAGATCATGTTCCTGCTGAATGCTCCTGCGCAGCGCATCGCGATGTGCCTGAACGCGCTGCCGCGCAACCTGGCAGTCACCGTGAACGAAGCCATCAAGGCCAACAAGTTTGGGTCTGACGGGGGCGGCGCAGCACCTGCTCCCGAAGCGGCCCAGTAAGTTCAATTTTTAGTTTTGAGAGGAGAGGAAAGAGTCATGGCGAAAGTCGATACGATCCTGGAGGAAATCAAGGGGCTGACGTTGCTCGAAGCTTCCGATCTGGTCAAGAAAATGGAAGAAGCCTTCGGCGTGTCAGCAGCGGCGGCAACGGTTGTGGCTGCGGGCGGCGGAGCGGCGGCGGGTGGCGGTGCTGCACCAGCGGAAGAGAAGACGGAATTCACCGTCGTGCTCACCGATGTCGGCGGCAACAAGATCAACGTCATCAAGGCGGTCCGCGAAGTCACCAGCCTCGGCCTGAAAGAAGCCAAAGATCTGGTGGATGGCGCGCCGAAGACCGTCAAGGAAGGCGTCAACAAGGACGAAGCCGCGGCGATCAAGAAGAAGTTCGAGGAAGCGGGCGCCAAGGTGGAAATCAAGTAGTTTTTCGCCTTCGATCAGAATTCCGGACCGGCGCGGCCTTTCGGGCGAGGGGCCGGGCCAGAGGGCATCAGCTACGCACGTTGAAGCTGGGCATTTGAACAACTCCAAGCGTTCCTCTGGGAACGCCGGTAGCCGTCTGCGCGTTGACTTCGGGCAAGTCTTCGAGCGCGGCGGCTATGTGTCTCCTTCGAGTATTTCCGCATTTGCCCGAAAGGGATGAGGTAGATCACGCATGCCGAATAGCAATCAGCACGCCAGGGAACATCAGCGGCTGGATTTCGCGAAAATCCAGGGCTCGATCCAGATTCCCAACCTGATTGAAGTCCAGATGAAGTCCTATCAGCGCTTCCTGCAGATGGACCTGCTGCCGAGCGAGCGCGATGACGGCGGGCTTCAGTCGGTGTTCACGTCCGTGTTTCCGATCAAGGATTTCCGCGAAATGTCGCAGCTCGAGTTCGTGGACTACTCGATCGGCAACTGGGAGTGCAAGTGCGGCAACCTGAAGGGCCTGCATCACTTGCGCGCCACCTGTCGCAATTGCGGAGCTTCCGTCGTCACCAATCCGTATCAAACCGGCGACGTCATCTGCCACAAGTGCGGCACGTTCAACAAGAACACGCCGACCTTCTGCAACAAGTGCGGCGACCCGGTGGCCATGCAGTTGAAGTACGACGTCAACGAATGCCAGGAGCGCGGCATGACCTACTCCGCGCCTCTGCGCGTCACCATTCGCCTGACCATTTACGACAAGGATCCCGATTCCGGCGCCAAAACCATCCGCGATATCAAGGAACAGGAAGTTTTCTACGGCGACATCCCGCTGATGACCGAGAACGGCACGTTCATCATTAACGGCACCGAGCGTGTCATCGTTTCGCAGTTGCACCGCTCCCCGGGCGTTTTCTTCGAGAGCGCCAACAATCGCACCTACTTCCTCGGAAAAATCATTCCTTACCGCGGCTCGTGGGTCGAGTTCGAGTACGACACCAAGAACATTCTCTACGTCCGCATCGACCGCAAGCGCAAATTCCTCGGCTCCATCTTCCTGCGCGCGCTGGGCATGAAGTCCAATGAAGAAATTCTGCGTACCTTCTATCAGGTCGAACGCATTTCGCTGCGCGAAAAGGAGCTTTTCTGGAACGTTTCGCCGGGCATCGTGGACCGCAAGCTGGCCCACGAAATCCGCAATCCCAAGTCCGATGAAGTGATTGTCGGCGCGCACAAGCGCATCACCGAAACGCTCTTCAAAGAACTGATCAAGGCGAAAATTTCCCAGGTTCGCGCCTCGTTGCAGGACCTTGAAGGTGCTTACTCCGTCGCCGACGTCATTAACCGCCAGACCGGCGAAATCATGCTCGAAGCCAACAAGCCGCTAACCGCAGAACTCTGGCAGGCCTTCGCCGAATCCGGCATCACCGAATGCGACGTGTTCTTTCCCGAACGCGACGACATCGGCCTCGTGCTCTCGCGCACCCTCGACAAAGACGCGATTCGTTCTTCTAAAGAAGCGCTCATCGAAATCTACCGCAAGCTGCGTCCCGGCGATCCTCCGACGCTCGAAACCGCCACGAATCTTTTCCGCGGTATGTTCTTCGACCCGCGCAAGTACGATTTCAGCCGCGTCGGCCGCCTGAAATTCAACATCAAGATGGGGCTGGACACGCCTCTCGACAATCGGACGCTGGACGCACCCGATTTCGTCGCAGCCATCAAGTATCTTTTCAAGCTGCGCAAGAACATCGGGCTGGTTGACGACATCGACCATCTCGGCAATCGCCGCGTCCGCGCGGTCGGCGAGCTGCTCGAAAACCAGTTCCGTATCGGCCTCGTCCGCATGGAGCGCGCCATCAAGGAAAAGATGAGCGTGTATCAGGAAATGTCCACGGCTATGCCGCACGACCTGGTGAACGCCAAGCCCGTCATGGCCGCGATTCGCGAGTTCTTCGGCTCGTCGCAGCTCAGCCAGTTCATGGACCAGACCAACCCGCTCAGCGAAATTACGCACAAGCGCCGCCTCTCGGCTCTTGGGCCGGGCGGTCTCTCGCGCGAGCGCGCCGGGTTCGAAGTCCGCGACGTCCACCCGACGCACTACGGGCGCATTTGCCCGATTGAAACGCCGGAAGGTCCGAACATCGGACTCATCAGCTCGTTGAGCTGCTTCGCACGCATCAATGATTACGGCTTCATCGAGTCGCCCTACCGCAAGGTCAAGGGTGGCCGCATCATCGACTACGTACAGATCGTTAATGCCGGCGACAGCGAGTTCAAAGCCGGGGAAATCGTCGAACGCGACAAAGTCGAGGAACTCAACGAAGAGCTGAAGCGCCGCAAGGTCGTCTACGAGCCCTACTGCTTCTATCTCTCGGCATGGGAAGAGGACAAGTACGTCATCGCCCAGGCCAACGTGTCGCTCGATGAAAGGCAGCGCATCACTACCGAACTCGTCAACTGCCGCCAGGCTGGCAACTTCGTGCTGAAGCAGCGCGAAGAAGTGGACTACGTGGACGTTTCACCGAAGCAACTTGTCTCCGTAGCCGCCAGCTTGATTCCATTCCTCGAGAACGACGACGCCAACCGCGCGCTGATGGGCTCGAACATGCAGCGCCAGGCCGTTCCTCTGATCAAGGGCGAAGCGCCGCTCATTGGCACGGGCATGGAGCGCGTCACCGCGCGCGATTCCGGCGCGGTGGTGCTCTGCCGCCGCGAAGGCATTGTCGACCAGGTCGACTCCGAGCGTATCATCGTGCGCGTCGAGTCCGACCACTCTGGTGTGCTCAGCCGCGAAGTGGGCGCGGACATCTATCAGCTCATCAAATTCAAGCGCTCCAACCAGAACACTTGCATCAACCAGAAGCCTTTGGTTCGTGTAGGCGATCGTGTCAAGAAGGGACAAGTCCTCGCCGACGGCCCGTGCACCGAGCGCGGCGAACTGGCTCTCGGCCGCAACGTCCTTGTGGCCTTCCTACCTTGGCGCGGATACAACTTCGAAGACGCCATCCTCGTCAGCGAAAAACTGGTGAAGGACGATTACTACACTTCGATCCACATCGAAGAGTACGAAATCGAGGCGCGCGACACGAAGCTCGGGCCTGAGGAAGTCACGCGCGATATTCCCAACATTGGCGAATCGTTCCTGCGCAACCTCGACGAAAGCGGCGTCATCCGCATCGGCGCGGTCATCAAGCCGGGCGACATTCTCGTCGGCAAAGTCACGCCCAAGGGCGAAACCACGCTTACTCCGGAAGAAAAACTTCTGCGGGCCATCTTCGGCGAAAAAGCCGGTGACGTGCGCGACGCCTCGCTGTACTGCCCGCCGGGCATTGAGGGCACCATCGTTGACGTCAAAATCTTCACCCGCAAGGGCGGAGAAAAGGACGAGCGCCACAAAGCCATCGAAGCCACGCAGGTTTTCAAACTGGAGAAGAACCTCGCGGACGAAATCCGCATCCTCACGGACGAGCGCCTCAAGCGTCTTTCTGACCTGCTGGGCGGCAAGGTTTTGCAAGCTGACCTGCACGACGAAAAGACCAACAAGCGCCTTCTAACCAAGGGCACTGAGCTGACGCGCGAGCTGATTGAGAAAATCTCCACGCGCAACCTCAAGCGCCTGAAGCTCAACGAAAAGGATCCTCTCCTCATCGAGAAAATCGAAGAAATCGAGGAGATGACCTCGCGCCAGATTGACGTGCTTCGCAAGATCACCGAAGAGCGCAAGGAAAAGCTCAAGAAGGGCGACGAACTGCCTCCTGGCGTGATCAAGCTGGTCAAAGTCTACATCGCCATGAAGCGCAAGCTCTCCATCGGCGACAAGATGGCCGGCCGCCACGGCAACAAGGGGGTCATCGCTCGAATCGTGCCGCAGGAAGATATGCCCTATTTGCCCGATGGCACTCCGGTGGAAATCGTGCTCAACCCCCTCGGCGTTCCTTCGCGTATGAACGTCGGTCAGATTCTCGAGACGCATCTCGGCTGGGCTTCCAAAGAACTCGGCAACAGCTTGAAGCGCCTGTTCAGCAGGGAAGTCAAAGCCGAAGCTTTGCGCCGCTGGTTCAAAGAAGTGTTTGGCGAGACCGCGATCTGGAAATCACTCGCGAAGCTCGAGGACGACGAGTTGATCGAATACGCCGAAGGCTTCAAGGACGGCATCCCCTTCGCCACGCCGGTGTTTGACGGCGCGCGCGAGCCGGAAATCCGCCACCTGCTGGAAGTTGCGGGCCTGCCGAGCCTTGGCAAAATCAACCTTTTCGACGGCATGACTGGCGACCAGTTCGATCAGCCGGTTACCGTCGGCTTCATTTACATGCTCAAACTCTCGCATCTTGTCGACGACAAGATTCACGCGCGTTCCATCGGCCCGTACTCGCTGATTACGCAACAGCCGCTCGGTGGCAAAGCGCAATTCGGCGGCCAGCGCTTCGGCGAAATGGAAGTGTGGGCGCTCGAAGCCTACGGCGCCGCGCACATCCTGCAGGAGTTGCTCACAGCAAAGTCCGACGACGTTTATGGCCGCGCCAAGATTTACGAGGCCATCGTCAAGGGCGAGCCGGGCATCGAGCCGGGCGTGCCGGAGTCGTTCAACGTGCTTGTGCGCGAGTTGCAGTCGCTCTGTTTGGACGTCGAGTTGATGAAGCGGCAGAAGCCGCCGGCCGAGAAGGCCGCGGACTAAATTGCGTTGTAGGGGCGCAGCACTGCTGCGCCCTCCACGACGCAGGCTTGAATTTGCAGTTTTCGTAGTCGGGTTCGCAGCCGGTCGGATGTTCGGGAAACCAGGACATCCGATCGCGGCCCTGGCGAAAGTCAGGGAGGGAGGAAACAACCTTGTATCGTAGCAGCCCGTATGATCGCGCCAGCCTGATTGCTGATTTCGATTCCATCCGCATCAGCCTGGCAAGTCCGGAAAAGATTCGCTCGTGGTCCCACGGCGAAGTTACCAAGCCGGAGACCATCAACTACCGTACGTTCAAGCCCGAGCGGGACGGCCTGTTTTGCGCGAAGATTTTTGGCCCCGTCACCGATTGGGAGTGTCTGTGCGGCAAGTACAAGCGCATGAAGCACCGCGGAGTCATCTGCGACAAGTGCGGCGTCGAAGTCACGCTCAGCAAAGTCCGCCGCGAGCGCCTCGGCCACATCGAGCTGGCTTCGCCCTGCTCGCATGTATGGTTCTTCAAGGGCTTGCCCAGCCGCATCGGCTATTTGCTGGACATTTCCATGCGCGACCTCGAGCGCATCCTTTATTTTGAAGCGTTCGTCGTCGTGGATACTGGCGAAGTCGCCGTTCTTCGCGAGCGCGAAGTGTTGCCCGAAGAAAAGTATCGCGAACTGCAAAAGGAATATCCCGGTCAGTTCACCGCCAAGATGGGCGCGGAAGCCATCAAGGAACTGCTCCGCCGCGTCGAAGTGGACAAGCTCGCCAACGAACTCCGCGACAAAATGAAGGCTGATCCTTCGCTTCAGAAGCGCATCAAGTACGCCAAGCGCCTGAAAGTGCTCGAAGCCTTCCGCAAGAGCGGCAACAAGCCCGAGTGGATGATTCTCGACGTGATCCCGGTGCTCCCGCCGGAGTTGCGCCCGCTCGTGCCTCTGGATGGCGGACGTTTCGCCACGTCCGATCTCAACGATCTTTATCGCCGAGTCATCAACCGTAACAATCGCTTGAAGAAGCTCATGGAGTTGCATGCTCCCGACGTCATCGTGCGCAACGAAAAGCGCATGCTCCAGGAAGCCGTTGACGCGCTCTTTGACAATGGCCGCCGCGGCCGCGTGCTGCGCGGCACCAACAACCGTCCGCTGAAATCCTTGTCCGACACGCTCAAAGGCAAGCAGGGCCGTTTCCGCCAGAACCTGCTCGGTAAGCGCGTGGACTACTCCGGCCGCTCCGTTATCGTGGTTGGTCCGGAACTGAAACTCAACCAGTGCGGTCTGCCAAAGAAAATGGCGCTCGAGCTCTTCAAGCCCTTCATCTATCACAAGCTCGAAGCCCAAGGACACTGCACCACCATCAAGCAGGCCAAGGAAATGGTGGAGCAGCAGGAATCCGTAGTCTGGGACATTCTGGAAGATGTCATTCGCGAGCATCCGGTTCTGCTCAACCGCGCTCCGACCCTGCATCGCCTCGGCATTCAGGCCTTCGAGCCAACGCTCGTCGAAGGCAAAGCCATCCGCATTCACCCGCTGGTCTGCACCGCGTTCAACGCGGACTTTGACGGCGACCAGATGGCCGTGCACATTCCGCTTTCGCCGGAATCGCAGGTCGAAGCGTCGGTGCTAATGCTCAGCTCGCGCAACATTCTTTCTCCCGCGCACGGTTTGCCTCTTGCCGTGCCGTCGCAGGACATGGTGCTAGGTATCTATTACCTCACCAAGAACAAGCCGGGCGCCAAGGGCGAAGGCCGCGTTTTCGGTTCCACCGAGGATGTCATCCTCGCGCTGGAAGCTGGCGAGGTCGAGCTGCTCACGCCGATTCGCCTGCGCTATACCGGTGAAGTCATCGACCTCACTACTGCGTACGACAACCAGGACGTGACCCACACCGAGCCGGTCAAGATGGAGCGTCAGTTTATCCAGACCACCGTCGGCCGCGTCATCTTCAATTCGCACTTGCCCGAAAAATTCCCGTTTGTGAACGGGCTGCTCAAGAAGAAGGGCGTTCAACAGCTCGTCTATTACGCCTATTTGCGTTTCGGTCTCACGGATACTGTCGTCCTGTTGGACCACCTTAAGGCGCTGGGCTTTACCTACGCCACCAAGTCCGGCATCTCCATCGGCATCGAGGACATGTTCATCCCCGGCGACAAGTACAAGCTCGTCGACAACGCCGAAAAAGAAGGCGTCAAGGTTCAGCAGCAATACTTGGACGGTGCCATCACCAACGGCGAACGCTACAACAAGGTCATCGCCATCTGGGGCGACGTCACCGAAAAAGTTGCCGACGAAATGTTCAAGGCCCTCGAAGGCCAGGACAAGGAAGGCAACATCAACCCGGTCTACGTCATGGCCGACTCCGGCGCGCGCGGTTCAAAGCAGCAGATCCGCCAGCTTTCCGGGATGCGCGGCTTGATGGCCAAGCCCTCCGGCGAAGTCATCGAGACGCCCATCACTTCCAACTTCCGCGAAGGCCTCACCGTGTTGGAATATTTCATCTCCACCCACGGCGCGCGCAAAGGTCTCGCCGATACGGCGCTCAAGACGGCCGACTCCGGCTACCTCACGCGCCGCCTCGTGGACGTTGCGCAGGACGTCATTATCAACGAACTCGATTGCGGCACCAGCGACGGCATTTACGTCGAGCCCATTATCGAGGCGGGCGTCGAAGTCGAGCCGCTCCGCGATCGCGTCGTGGGCCGCGTTTCCCTCGATAAAATCAAGGACTTCGAGGGCAACGTCATCGTCGACGTGAACCAGGAAATCAACGAAGAACTGGCCAACGCCATCCAGGGTGCGGGCATTGACCGCGTCCGCATCCGCTCCGTGCTCACTTGCGAATCGCGGCGCGGTGTGTGCGCGCTGTGCTACGGCCGCAACCTGGCCACCGGCCGCATGGTCGAACTCGGCGAAGCCGTCGGCGTCATCGCCGCACAGTCCATCGGCGAGCCCGGCACGCAGCTCACCATGCGCACGTTCCACATCGGCGGAACCGCTACGCGCGTCTCCGAGCGCTCTACTCTCGAAGCGCGCAACAACGGCATCGTCAAGTTCGTGGACCTCAAGCACGTCGAGGGACGCGGCGGCACGCTCATCGCCATGAACCGCTCCGGCCTCATCGCCATCGTTGACGAAAAGAACCGCGAAAAGGAGCGCTACCACGTCGTTTACGGCGCGCGTCTGCGCGTTCAGGACGGCGAACACGTCACGCACGGCCAGGTTCTTGCCGAGTGGGATCCGTTTACCTTCTCGATTCTCACGGAAACCGCCGGCACAGTGAAGTTTGACGACCTCAAGACCGGCATCACCATCGAAGAGCAGGTCGACGAAGT
>Ga0307472_100000546_pt1 | contig 13397 bp, 33 predicted proteins | sample atmos_gasesAM5C__2_FD_204582 | JGI IMG/M metagenome (GOLD analysis project Ga0307472, IMG submission 204582) | Hardwood forest soil microbial communities from Morgan-Monroe State Forest, Indiana, United States - atmos_gasesAM5C_05 | ecosystem: Environmental > Terrestrial > Soil > Temperate...
AGTACGGATACGTCACGGTGCGCGGTCACAAGAACAGCCTGGTGGCGATCAAGACCGTGGTGGCCGCCTACGACCGCGACCAGGCCTCCACCGAGGCCACGCTGAAGTTCATTCGGGACGCCTGGGGCACGGCCAAGGACGCGGTCAACGGCACGATACTCGGCGGCCTGTCACTGATGATCTTCCGGTACGGGGTCGAGGCGATCGACTTCGCGCAGTTCAGGGACCGGACGCTGAAGGCCGGCCAGGCCGATCCGACCAGCCTCATCGGACGCACCAAGACGAACGCCGTGATCCGCTCGTGCACGCTGCACGACGCCCTCGCGGACGTCCTGGTCGGGATCTACAACAAGGGTCCAGGCCAGAAGAAGCTGCCCAACTGGATCACCGGGAGTTGATCGGAACGGTGGCCGGGGGTAGTGATCTTGCCCCCGGCGCCGCTACGGTCCGAATCGGGAGGTAGTTCAGACTATGGCCATACACACGTTTGAGACGATCCTCAGCTCCTTCGCGTTCGCCGGGGCCACCGCGCTCTGGGCCTACGCCTACGCCCTGGCCGGCCCGGTCGGCCGCAACCGGCTCGCGTTCGGCCTGCTCGCCTACCTGCACCGGGGGCGGCACACGGCCAGCGCGGTGCAGGCTGACGTCCTGGACGCGCACGAGGCCCGCCAGCTGGCGCTGTACGAAGGCGAGACCGTACACCTGCGTAACCTGCCGTCCGAGCTGGAACGCATGGCCGCCTACGACCGGCTGCGCAGCGACGGCCTCACCGAGGTCATCCCCGTCTCCAGCCAGCCGCTCGTCGCCTTCGCCGAGCAGCTGCACCCGAGCGACCTGGACCGGCTGCACGAGGAGTTGGACGCCATCGAACGCGACATGCACAGGAACCTTGCCCTGCGCGTCGAGGCCGCGCTGGCCGAGTTCCTGCGGGAGCACACGCGGGAGCTGGCGCTGGTCCGCTGAAGCTTTCTTCCCACCCCCCGGGGCGCAGCCCGGGTCGCGTCTATCGAGTCTCCCGCTCGGCGACCCGGGTTGCTCCCTAACTGAGGAGTTGCGCTAGGGGCGGTCGGTCATGTATGCTGTTCCCATACAGCAAGCTACTCAGGAGGTAGTCATGACCCAGCCGATCGACCCGACCATCAGCCAGTGGGGACGCACCGTTGACCCGACCGAGGCGCCCTGCCACGGCATCGATGAGACGGTCACCGGGGGCGCCTTCGCCTCTGTCCGTGACGGCGCCTGGCACGGACTCGGCTACACCACGACTGAGCAGGTCAGCTCTCGCAAGCTGCTCGGCCTGGCGCACTGCGACTTTCCGATCTACACCTCGCCGATCCTGTCTCAGATCGAGCGCAAGGATGAGCAGGGCTACCTGCTTGACATCGAGATCGCCGAGGACAACCGGCGCGTCAACCTGCTGCGCGACCACCCCGAGACCGGCCGGCCGCAGATCCTCGGCCAGGTCGGCAAGGGCTACCCGCTGTGGACCCCCGAGGAGATCCTCTGCGGGTTCGGTGACGGCATCCTCCAGTACGGCGAGCCCACCGTGTGCACCTGCGGCGCGCTGGATGAAGGACGCCAGGTGTTCATGTCGTTCAAGCTGCCCAAGGAGATCAAGGTCGGCGGCGTGTCTGACGAGCTGATCAACCTGTACCTGGTGGCGCACACCAGCTTCGACGGCTCGACGGCCACCACGGCACGCCTGACCACCATCCGCGCGGTCTGCCGTAACACCCTGGAGGCGGGCAAGCGGGCCGCCATCTCCGAATACCGCATCCGCAAGACCCGCAACGCCCAGCTGGCCGTAGTCCAGGCGCAGACCGCGCTGGGCCTGATCGTGCCGTTCATGGCCGACTTCCAGGCCGAGGCCGACGCGATGATCAACACGCACGTCACGGCCGCGAAGTTCAATGCGATCATCACCAAGGAGTTCGGCCCCGGCGACGAGCCCTCCAAGAAGGCCGTCAGCGCGTGGGAGCCCCGTGAGACCAAGCTCATGGAGCTGTTCACCGTGGCCGAGACTCAGGCCAACGTGCGCAATACCGCGTGGGGCGCGTTCAACGCCGTCGTGGAGTACGCCGACTGGGAGATGAACCTCCAGCACTCCAAGGGCATGACCGACCAGCAGATCGCCACCGGCAAGTTCAAGCGCTCGCTGTTCGGCGACCCGACCGTGATCAATCCGAAGATCGCCGCCCGGCGGGCCTTCCGCGAGCTGTCCGGCCTGCCGACGCTGGCCGAGACCAAGCAGCTCGTCACCGTCTAGTGACACTCGGGCCAGGTGAGGGGCGGCGACCGTAACGCTCCTCACCTGGCCCGAGTTCCCGTGTGACACTGCGAGCGTACCCAGGAGGAGTGACAGGAATGACCAACCCGACGTACGACCCCGAGGCCCTACCCGGCCCGGGTGAAGGCCAGGAGGCCGACACGCTCGTCTACAACCCGCCCACCGAGCGGACCGCCACCGCGCTCCTCCAGCTGCTCTCGGCGACCGCTGAGGCGGTCGCGACGCAGGAGGAGCGCCTGGTCCAGCAGGCGGGCGCCATCGCCGAGCACGGGACGGTCGGCATGTACGCCTGGCTGCCGTTCCCCGGCGCCATGGAGTACCAGGACATCGTCGTGGCCTGGCTGCGGGCCGGCGAGACCAAGCCGACGACCGTCATCTTCGCCACCATGGACGAGGCGGGCACGCAGTTCGAGGGGGCCTGGCCAATGCTGGTGGCAAAGTTTTTACTTATCATTTCGACGCGTGTATGTTTGACGGGTTGGGCCTTTACCAATCCTATTTGGCCCTGCGCGCCGCGCCACCACCGGCCGTGGGTATCTGGGGCGCGCTGAACACCAAGTGGACGCGGTACAAGGGCCTCCACAAGCCCTGTGACGCCTGCACCGAGCTGATCCACCGCCTCGGCACCGGCAAGGCCCCGTACCCGCAGGCGGTGAGCTGGCGGCGTGCGGGACCCAACGGTGACCGCTTCCTGTGCAGCCCCCACGGCGAGGAGCACAAACGCTTAGACGCCAAGGTCCAGACCGAGCACGACGAGAAGGTGGCGCACGCCGAACACCGGGCCAAGGCGAATCGGGCCAGGGGTCAGTGAATCGGACGCCAGTCGTGTATGATGGAGGCATACAGCGGGACGCCGCTGTCAGGAGCAGGTGGCGCTGCACAAGCGCGCCGGGTCGGGATACCGGCCCGAGCCCATCGCCCTCAAGATGGCGCTCCGAAGGAGGGGGTAGACCGGAACCCGGACCGCAACCCAGACGCCTCGTGCGGTTGGTGCCACGGGAGGGATAGACGGGCGGCTACGCCGCCCTCGGTAGCGGGCGAAAGCCCGGGGTTGCCTGGCGAGCGCGGCCAGCCGACCAGTGCGATTCCTACCACGGTCACATGAGCAGCATCGCGGTCTGTCCGGGGTGACGAAGCCCGAGCAAGCGGGGTGGATACGAGAGGCTGACGCGGATGGCTCATGGGTTGCCGGTCCTGTCAAAACCGGCTGGTAGGGGTGATAGGGAAGGTTGGTTATCCCACGGTCAGGCGAGTAGTACCGCTCGGTAGTGCCGACACGGGCGCCGGGGTCAGAAGCCGCCGAGAGCGCTGGTTCGAATCCAGCTCACCCCCGCAAGGTCAACTCTCTCAGGAGGAGTGCACATGCGCGCAGCGAAGAACATCGCGGCGGCCGTGATCGGCGTCGCCCTGGCCGCCGTCGCGGTCTACCTGATCAAGAACGGCATGCTTGCGGCGAGCGGCCGGTAAGTGGATCACAGCACCGTGCATCGCCGGGTCACCGAGGGGGTGGCCCGGCGTTCGCGCGTCCAGCGGCTCAACGACAACACGCTGGAGTATGTGATCTTCGGCCTGCGGGTGCTGGCCGGCGTGAGCGCCTGCGGCCTGCTCGTCGCGGCCGTCGCGCTCGTCTGGACCGGCGACCTGCGCTGGCTGGCCACCCTCGTGTTGACGATCATCTGGTCGGGCGTGTTCGGCTGGCTCGGCTTCTGGACCTTCGGCAACGAGGGGTGGCGGCGTGGCGAGCCTCAGTGACGAGCAGGTCCGGCACCTGATCAGCGACATCGTGGCCCGCGCGCTCACCCGGATGGGCGACCCGACACCCGAGCGGTACGACGCGCTGCGCGTCGTGGTCAGGATGCATGTTCCCAGCCTGGACGAGTTCGACCTGCGCGACGTCGTGGAGAAGGTGGCGGCCGGCCTGAACGGCATGGCCAACCTGGTCGAGCAGCGGCGGGACCGGCTGGTCGCGCAGGGCCGGGCTGAACCCTATGTCGGAAGATAGACCCCTGGAGCCGCTGCTCCTGCCCGCCGAGGTGGCCTACCTGTTCGGCGTGGCCGAGGAGACGGCGAAGGAATGGGCGCGCCGGGGACGGATGGGTTCGGTCCGCACCCCGGGCGGCGCCTGGAGGTTTCAGCCGGCGGCCGTACGAGAGGAGTTGGCGCAATGGCGGACAACCGCAACCGGGCAGGCGACCCCACCAAGGTCGGCAAGCAGCTCGGCACCGCGCGCAGTGCCCGCATAGCCGCGCGCACCGAGGCGGCGATCATCCGGGAGGACGTCGCCCTGGAGATGTACGCCTCGGGCGCGAAGATCACCGAGATCGGAGCCGAGCTGGCCAGCCGCTTCGAGGTGACCGCGCACCAGGCCAGCGTCGACCGGCTGATCCGGCGCGGCCTGGCCCGCCGCGCGGCCCAGGAGCCCGAGAAGGTCAAGGTGGCCCGCCAGATGCTGGCGGACCGCTACAACCGGATGTTCGAGGCCCACATGCCGTACGCCCTCGGCGACGCGACCGGCGTGCCCGACGTGCGCTCCGCTGAGCTGGTGCTCAAGGTGCTCGACAAGATCGCCGAGATCTACGGCGTCAAGGTGGCGCCTCCTGTCCAGGAGTCGAACACCACGATCAACATCAACGTGCCGTCCGGCGCCGACCAGGCCCGCACCGACATCCTCAACGCCCTGGCCCGCGAGCGTGACAAGCACCTCGTGGTCGAGGGCCACCTGGCGGCGGCCGGCACGGGCCTGCTGGAGCTGACCGGCGGCACGGCCGAGGACGACACCCCCGGGCCACCGCCCGGGGTGATTCCCACCCAGGAGAGTGAAGCGGCATGAGGATCTGGTACGACACCGAGTTCGTGGAGGACGGGCGCACGATCGACCTGCTCTCGATCGGCATGGTCGCCGAGGACGGGCGCGAGCTGTACCGCGTCAACGACGACCCGAACGTGATGCAGCGGGCCATCGAGCGTGACTGGATTCGGGACAACGTGGTCAAGCATCTGCCGGTCCGGCTCGGTCCGCCCGGCTCTTTCACCTGGAGCTGGAATCAGAACCACCCGGACGCCGGTGCCATCCGGTATTACGAGCGCATCCGGGGTGACGTGCTGGAGTTCATCCGGGCAGGCAATCCGGCCGAGCTGTGGGCCTGGTATGCCGCCTACGATCATGTGGCCTACGCCCAGCTCTTCGGCAAGATGATCGACCTGCCGGACGGCTGCCCGATGTGGACGAACGACCTCAGGCAGGAAGTCCACCGGCTCGGCAACCCGGAGCTGCCGATCAGCAACCAGGCCGATCATCACGCTCTCGCCGATGCCCGGGAGCTGCGTGACCGGCATCTCTGGCTGGATCAGTACCAGGACAAATGGTCGTGACCCAGCCCGCGTGCGAGCACTGGCAGTGCCTCTTCCACATCAAGCGGCGCTACACCTACCGCATCGCGACCGAGCCGATCGAGTTCGTCGCTGCCGGCTCAGCCCGGCTGCCGGTCGTGACCGAGTGGGAGACGCGCGAAGCCTGGGCCTGCACGATGTGCGACTGGGCCACGAGTGATCACGTGGTGCATGATCTGCGCCGGGGCATGGGCGATGACTCGGGCACCCCGTGGGCCGCCGAGTACGTCTGCTGCACCGGCTGCGCCCTTCTCGTAGTGATGCCCGACTATATGCCGGACTACTCCGGAGTTGCTCGCATGTGGGACAGACGGTAACATGTAGGCACGTGGCAAACACCCAGGAGAGGGGATCAACATGAAGGGCGGGAGCATCCTGCTCGTGCTCGGGGTGGCCGGCGTCATCGGCTACCTGTACCTCAACAGCGGCGGCTCGGTCGGCAAGGGCGGGCCGAGCGGCGGCAACCTCGGCGGCGCGGCCAACCAGGGCAAGAACGCGGTCAGAGGCTTCTGGGACCAGCTGGTCCACCAGCCGTACTTCTACACGCTGCTCGTCTGCGTGATCGTGGCCACCCTGGCGCTGTTCATCTGGAATCGGATCGGCGGCGTCGGCAAGATCACCGTCGTGGCCATCGCCGCGATCGCGGCCACCGTCACCGTGATGGGGATGAAGTGAAGCTCCGGACGCTGAGCGGCTCCGTGGCCGTCGCGGCGCTGCTCTACGCGATCCTCACGTGGGGCCTGCCGGCCTACCAGGAGACCGGCGGCACCAAGCGCAGCCCCCACCTCATCTCGCTGCGGGTCATCTGGCCCGGCCGCAACGTGGTACCGATCTCCTGGCACGTCGGCTCACTGAGCGGCGCCACGGTCCGCGAGGGCGACCCCACCGGCACGGGCGGCCTCTGGCACGAGGATGTCACCGTGCCTGGCCGGGGCGTATATCAGGTGATCCTCGTCGCCACGCCGGCCGCGATCCAAGTCCACACCCCGGAGGGCAACTTCCTGCGGTCCACCATGACGACATGTACGGTAGTGTCCGTCAACGGCACCGTGAAGAACGTCGCCCCCGCCAAGGTCGGCGTCGGCTGCCAGATAACGACGAACGTCACCGTTCCTGCCTAGGAAGGCTTCAGCATGAAGATCCGCCCGCGCACCATCGGGTGGGGCCTGCTCGCCGGGATCCTGGCGGCGCTGTTCATCGGCGCCACCCCGGCGATCGGCGTTGCGGGCGAGGTCCCGTCTGCCCTTCCCACCTGCCTCCCGCCGAGCGAGAGCGCCAGCCCGAGCGCATCGGCCAGCCCCTACGAAAGCCCTTCCAGTACTGAGAGCCCGAGCGAGAGCCCGAGCCCGAGCAGCACCGCTACGGACAGCCCCGAGCCCACGCCGTCTGTCGTGCCGACGACAACTGAGCCCGTACCACCGTCGCCGACGCAGGCCGTATCGCCTACGGTGTTCGTTCCGTCTCCGACCGCGCTGGCTGGTGGCGTCGGCGGCATCGGCAGCGGTCCTGGCCAGTTGGCTGTGACTGGGCGAAACACCGTCGTGTGGGCTGTCACCGGCGTATCCCTCATCGTCCTGGGCCTGGTCCTCGCCGGCCTCAGCTTCGTACGGCGGCGCAGGGGCCAGGTGGCGTGACGGTGTTCCCGTTCGGTGGCCGTGAGGAGACCCCTAAGCCGGCCCGGTCCATGACCTGGCGGGCGACGCCCGAGCGGGCGCGGGAGATGGACGCCCACACCCGTAACACCGCGCTCAACGCCCGCTTCCAGTACAACCCGCACGTCAGCCCGGAGGCGCGGCTGCTGGAAGAGCCCGAGCCCGGCGATCTGACCCGTAGCCAGGAGTGGGTCGTCGTCTACGACGGTGACCAGGTGGTCCGCCTCGGCGATGACCAGGACGCTCCCCTCCGCGTCAAGCGTAAGGCCGACCCGGCGGCTGCGGCTGCCGCGTTCGAGTAGTGATCCACCACATAGAGCGGACCCTGGCCGGGGAAGGACCGGCCAGGGTCCTCCCATCCCAGAAGGAGAGCGCCCCATGGCACCACGTGACGTTGACCTGGCCGAGTGGCTCGACGGCGTAGGGTTCAAGCCCGCCGACACCGAGCCTAAGCAGCTCGGCCACGAGGCCGCGCGGAACCTCGTCGCCCAGCTCGGCGCCGTTCTGCACTGGCTACTCCCAGCCGGGCGCGACAAGAGCCTGACATTCACCCACCTGGAGGAAGTGCTCCTGCGCGCCAACCGGGCGCTGGCGCTCGGGGGCGGTCCGCTCAGCGGCGATGTCGAGCAGCTGTCCCACCTCGCCAAGCTCGTCCTGGTGGCCGGCGTCCGTGCACCCGAGGATCCGCGCGTCGAGACGTACAAGAAGCTCCAGCGCGGTGAGCCTGTGCCGGCGGCCCCGGACGAGCACTTCACCCAGGAGGCGGTCGATCAGGCGGTACAGCTGGCCGGCCAATCGCCGCAGGCGCCCGAGCGGGCGCCGACCTATCGGGCCTCGATCCGGACGAGTTCCACCGGCGTGCGTGTCGACGTGAGCGGCGAGCAGATCGCCGGTGGCGGCGGATACGTCCAGGTCGCCACCGTCCCGGACGGGGACGGTGGTAGCGGTGATCTTGGCGCCCTCTTCGCCACCTTCGGCGAGCTGTCCGAGCTGGAGACCCTGGCTCGTGCGCTGGACGAAGCGGGCGCGCACGCCTGGCCCACCCCGGCGTAGGGTAAGCCCTGCGCTTCATTGAGCCGGAGCGAGGCATGCGAGAGGCCCCCGACCAACCCGGTCGGGGGCCTCTTCGTCTCGGTCTACAGCCAGTTGAGCGTGTACCGTCCGGCCGCCTCAGCGCACTCCTCCAGGTGCAGCGCAACCTGGTGGGTCCACCAGACACCCTGTGTCGTCCAGAGCGTCCAGCGGCCGTCTGCGGCCCTGTCGACGCCCAACGCGGCGTCCTGCCCGCCGAAGGTGCTGCCGCAGACGCAGGTGAACATCGTGCCCTGGACCCGGCCGCTGGAGTCGCGGCTCTCGGTCAGCGTCATAGCACCCACGGCCACTCCCCCTGTGTGAAGTCGATCGGCGCCATCCCGACCGGCGGATCCACGTACTGGATGGCGGTCTGCGGGTACGGCTTCGGCGGCCGGCCCATCGGCCACGCGGCGTGGTAGCGGTCGTACTCCGCGAGCGCGAGCCGGTAGATCTGGCCGGCCCGCGTGAAGGCCTCCAGCTTCATCGCCTTCATCTCCGCGAGCGCCCAGACAACCCGCTGCGGTCGGTCCAGCAGACTCTCCGGGTCCATGTGCGCCCACTCGTGCAACACGGCCTCGGCCGTCGTGTAGCGCTCGCTGGCCTGGACCTTCACCAGCTCCCGGACGATATAGCCCCGGTGCAGCACTGTCGATGGCGTGCTCATTCAGGTGTTCTCCCTGTACCAGGCCACGGCCTCGGCGACCGCTTTCCGGTGCTCCAGGCGGTTGCGGCCGAACGCCGCGTTGATCCTCTTCTGAAGCTCGACCGGCAGCTTGCGCCAGTCAGCCTTACAGGCCAGCTGATAGCTCGGCACCCGGGCCTTGCAGTCGCCACCCGGGCACTCGTGCGTCGTGTCAGCCATCGGCTCTCTCCTTCCCACACGGGCAGTCGGCCACCTGGCAGACCCACCCCTCATCGTCAACCCGCTCGTGCTCCAGCAGCCCGTGGGCACAGCGCGGGATCCGGGGACACAGCCCCGGCCGCTTCAGCACCCCCGGCACCGCACGCCGGTACGGGTCCGGCTTCCACCGTCTTCCACCCCTAAGCGGCATATGCCACATCCGGGACAGTTAGCGGCTTCCCCATCACTTCCACCCTCCCGAACTACGCCGGCCCTGCGCCCGGCCCACGTGATAGTGACCGCACACCTCACACCAGAACGCGGCACGCGCGATCCCGTCCCGGGCCGCCCGGTACTGCCGGCGCACCTCAGCCTGCGCAGCGCGCAGCGACAGAAACGGCCTCTTGGGCGTCCCATCCGCTCGCAGATGCGTCGACGCCCGGTTGTTCGGCCTACGCATCGGGCACCATCGGTTCGGCCGCCTCCTCGGCCTGGAGCCTCGTCGCCAGCAGCTGCGACAGGTTCCCCTCAGGCCCGAACATGCGCGCGATGTGTTGGGGGATCTCCACCCGGACCGGCCTGGTTATGACCTCCATCCTGGCCAGCTCCTCGGCCCTCCTGTCCAGCTCAGCGGCGGCCAGCACCGTGCGGGCCAGCACCAGCCCGAGCATGCCCACCGAGGCGGCAGCCATCACCTCAGACTCCTGCGAGTCCGGCTGGCCGAACCCGCGCACGATCTGCCTGGCCTGGTACTCGGCCAGCTCCCACGCCTCGTTACGCATCGCGGCACCCCGCGTAGCCGCACCAGTGCCGGGTGTGGCTGAACGTGTACGGGCACTTTTCCCCGGTCGGCTCGATACCGCTGAGCGGGTGGGGCTCGATCGGAGCCGTGCGCCGCTCCCGCGCGTCGAACGCCTCGGCCACCAGCTTCGACGTCGCCAGGGCGATGGCCGTCGAGGACATCGGGCGCGAGCCCGGCCCCTCCAGCCACCACCAGCGGGTGAACGCCTCAGCGTCCATGCACGGCCCGAGATGCGGGCGGCCGTGGTGGAAGAAGCAATCATCGGGGCTGTGCGGCTGCTCGCCCAGTGAGACCGGCACGATCGGCTGGACCGTCATCGTGGCGGCGGCGTCCCCGCTGGCCTTCGCTTCCTCGCGCCACTTCCGCCACGGCTTGGGCAGGAAGCCACCCTTCGACAGCCATCCGTTGAGGGCCTCGAAGCCGTCCGCCAGACCGCAGGCGATGTCGTAGTACTCGCCCGGCTCGTCCGGGTCTTCGTTGCGCTCCTGCCAGCCGCGTAGCTGGGCCACGCGCTCTAGCAGTTCGCGGTAAGTCACTTCCGGGTCCATCACGACACCGCCAAGACGATCAATACGAGCGCTACGACGATGACCACTATCACCCAGGCCAGGAAGCCCAGGCCGAACCATCCCTTGCCCATCAGAGCGGGTTCCCTTCCAGGATGCGGAGCACGCCCGGGTAGGCCAGCTCCGCGCGGTTGACGCGGTCGACGATCTCCGACTGAAGCTCGGAGACGCGCCGGGAGGTCACAGGTGCTTCGCCCTGGTCGGCTCCGTAGTCGATGGCGGCGTTCTCCAGCTCGGTGTGTAGCTCGGTCCAGGTCAGCGTCATGGCCGGTCGGCCCTCGTGCTGCTGCATCTCTGCCACTGCTTCCTCCTTCAGCATGTATGCCTGTGCCATACATGCTACACTAAGTCTCATGACAGGCAAGGCGCGAGTGGGCATCATGTGGAACCCCGTGAGCTGGGCAATCGCCGCAGTCGTGTTGGTTCTACTGTGCCTCTGCGGCGCCTGCCTCTAGCCCAAGGAGAGAGATGACAGTCGATCAATGGAGCACGCTCCTGACCTGGAGCGCGGGCGGCCTCATGGTTGGCGCGGTCGCCGCACTGCTGGCCCGCACGAACGCCAAGGGGATCGTGATCATGGGCCTCAGTGCCTTCGCGCTCGTCTTCCTGCTCGGCCTCTGGCTGATGACCCAGTGAACGCCGGCTGGTTCCTGTTGGTCGTCGTCGCGGCCCTGGCCGGCTTCGCGGTCGCGATCGTCGGCATCGACCGTGAGGACAGTGACAGGAGTGTTGCGTTCGCGGCGGTCGGCACCGGCCTCGTGGTGCTCTCGGCCGGCTACCTCCTGTTCGTGAAGGGAAGCTGATGAACACCTGGGAGGTCTTCCAGCTCGTGTACTTCCTGGTCGCGATGCTGGTCGTGCTGCTCGTCTACGCCAAGACCAAGCACTGGCTGCCGCCCGTCCTCGTGGCGATCACGGCCCTGGGCGCCGGCTACGGAGCGGGGGTGATCAAGTGATCCTCGCCGGCTTCGTCATGCTCATGCTGCTCATCGCGGGCGGCCTGGTCAGCCTGCACAACAGCTGGAAGAAGGAAGCCCTCATCTGCTGGACGCTCGCGGTGCTGCTGTGCCTGTGGCTTTACCCGGCCCTGGCCGGTGCCTGATGCAGACCTGGCTTGCGCTGCTCGCATTCGCGCTCGCCGTAGCGGGCGCGGCGGCGATGGGCGTCCACAAGTGGCTGGCCTGGCTGTTCCTGGCCCTGGCCGTCGCGGTGGTCGTCCTCAACTTCTGGATACTGAACCCGCGATGACCCCGACCATGAGTGCGGCCGTGCTGGCCGTCATCGCGGCCATCGGCGCGGCTGCGCTCGGCCTCCTGCGGCGGTACAGCATGCTGGAAGTGCTCGCCCTGGCCCTGATCGTCGGCCTGGCCGTCTGGCTCATCGCCACCGTCTGGGGAGTGCCCGGCACGTGAGCATCGACCTCGGCTCCTTCACGGTCGGCCCGATCTACCTGGCCGCCCTGCTCATCGGCAGCAGCGCGGCCGTCCTGGCCGCGCTGCTGCCGGCCAAGTCCGTTGACCGCGCGGTGGTCCGGGGGCTCCTCGCCTTCGGACTCACCGTGCCGGCCGTCTGCATCCTCTGGAGGCTCCTGTGAAAACCAGAACCGTCGTGATCCTGGCCGTGATCCTGACCTTGCTCGGCCTCGCGCTCCTGGCCAACGCGGCGGCCCAGCGGTGAGCGGCGGCAAGCGCTACGACTGGCTCACCTGGATCGTCATCACCATCATCACGCTGTTCGCCTTCGGCGTGCTCCTGCGGGTCGCGGGGGTGCTGAAGTGAGCCGGGCGCGTGGCCGGCGCCGCTCCCTGGCTGCCCGCCGCTACGTGGCTCGCTGCGAACGGCTCGGCGGCGTGGCGTGCAGTAACCCGTACGGGAGGTTCTGGCGTTCCTGGGCGCGGCGCGGCTGGCCCTTGCTGAAGGTCGAGCCGCTCGACTTCGGTAAGGCCGTTCTGGTGGACGAGGTGATGTTCAACGTCGAGGGATACCGGGGGCAGGTCGAGGCTGGCGAGTGGGTCAAGGACCGGCTGACCAAGCCGCTCGACCTGTCGAGTCCACTCACCCCCGGCACTTTCGCCGAGCCTTGCCCGTTCGACACCAACGGCGACGGGGACTGCGGGGGGCCGCTCTGCCCGTATTGCGGGGGCGGCCCTGGTTGGTGAAGATCAAACCGTGAGAGAACGGCTCCCAGTGAACCAGCTGGGAGCCGTTCTGCGTTACTTGTCCTTTTTGTAGCCTGGCGGCTCCCAGCCCATCGGCATGAAGGTGGCCGAGTACGTGAGCATGATCCGGGCTTCCTCGGAGGGCCTGACGCCCCGGCTTCCGGCCCGGCCCGTGATGAACCGATGGGCGGTCTCCGACACGCGGACGCAGAAGACCCGGCGAGGGAGTTTGTGCTGCTCAGGTGGGTTGTCCATGCGTATACGTTAGCATAAACGTATACGCCCGTGCTACGGTGTCCGGCCATGGACAAGAGGAAGGGTCTGGCCCTCGTCATCGCGGTGCTCGTAGCGATCATCTACGTCGGTACGTTCGGCCTGCTGCCCAACTTCGGCGAGGTGTCCGTGATCGCCTTCGCCACCGCGCTGCTCGGCCTCTGGATGGTCGGCTCTCTGTGCTTCGGGAGGCGTCGGTGAGCGAGACCATGCGCCAGGTGGCGCCCTCCCCGGTGCTGCTAGAGCAGCTCGTCACCTCCGTGCGGTACAAGCCGGGCTGGCTGTTCATGCTCTCCAGCATCGACCGTGGGCAGGGCAGCGTGGGGCTCACTCTCATCATCCGCATTACTGGCCC
>Ga0307472_100000547_pt1 | contig 13373 bp, 14 predicted proteins | sample atmos_gasesAM5C__2_FD_204582 | JGI IMG/M metagenome (GOLD analysis project Ga0307472, IMG submission 204582) | Hardwood forest soil microbial communities from Morgan-Monroe State Forest, Indiana, United States - atmos_gasesAM5C_05 | ecosystem: Environmental > Terrestrial > Soil > Temperate...
GAGGGAGCAGCCATGATCACGACCAGAGGCTTCACTGGGCGCGGGCGGGCCAAAGCGGACGAGAAACGGGTCCCGCCCGGCCAGTACGTGACCGAGGACTTCCCGGTCCTGAGCGCCGGGCCGACACCACATACGCCGCTCGAGGGGTGGACCCTGGCCGTGCAGGACGGTGGGTCGCTCGTTGGCAAGTGGACCTGGGAGGAGTTCCAGGCGCTGCCGCGGACCGAGCTCACGGTCGACATCCATTGCGTGACCAAGTGGAGCAAGCTCGGGACCGTCTGGGAGGGGGTCGCGATCGACGACCTGCTCGTGGCGGCGGGCCTCGAGGAGCCGCCGGCGCCCTACCTCATGGCGCACTGCGACGGCGGCTACACGACCAACCTGCCGCTCGAGGACCTGCTCGGTGGGAAGGGCCTGGTGGCGACCCGGTTCGACGGCGAGCCGCTGGCGCCAGAGCACGGCGGCCCGGCGCGTCTCCTGGTCCCGCACCTCTACTTCTGGAAGTCGGCGAAGTGGGTCCGCAGGCTGCGGTTCATGGAGCAGGACGAGCCGGGCTTCTGGGAATCCCTCGGCTACCACATCTACGGAGACCCCTGGCGTGAGCAGCGCTATGACGGCGATTGAGGCGGCGCCGCCGCCCGCGCGCGCCGGCGCGCGGCGTCTCGCCTGGCGGCAGGCAGAGGTGATTGAGAAGGTGGCCGAGACGCGCCGGGCGACCACGCTCGTTCTCGACGTCCCGGGCTGGCCCGGCCATCGCGCGGGGCAGCACGTCGATATCCGGCTCACCGCAGATGACGGCTACCAGGCCCAGCGGAGCTACTCGATCGCCTCCCCGCCCGAGGCGCTGCGGCTCGCGCTCACGGTCGAGCGGCTCGAGCGCGGGGAGGTGTCGCCCTGGCTCGTCGACGAGGCCCGGCCGGGCGACCGGTTCGAGCTGCGCGGGCCGATCGGCGGCTACTTCGCCTGGTCCGTAGCCGCGGGCGGGCCGCTGCTGCTCGTCGCGGGCGGCTCGGGCGTCGCGCCGTTGATGGCCATGCTGCGCCACCGCGCGGCGAGCGGCGAGGCAGGCCGCGTCGTGCCGGCGCGCCTCCTGCTCTCCTCGCGCTCCTTCGCGGACATCATCTACCGCGAGGAGCTGGAGCGGCTCGGGTCGGCGCGCGGCGGGCCGGGGATCGTTCACACGCTTACGCGCGAGCGGCCGCCACCAGGCTGGCGCGGTCACGCCCGGCGAATCGACGCGTCGATGCTGGCCGAGGTCGGATTCCCGCCCGCGGCGGCGCCCAACGTATTCGTCTGCGGCCCGACGACGATGGTGGAGGCGGTGGCCGAGGCGCTGGTTGGGCTTGGGCACGAGCCCGGGCGCGTCAAGACCGAGCGCTTCGGCGCGACAGGAGGAGGGTGAGATGAGTCGCGAGGAGATGTGCTCCACGCTCGACGGCAACGCCGCGGGCGGTCTGTTGCGCGAGGTCTTCGCGTTCGACGCGACGGCCGCACGGATCACCTGCGCGGGCTGCGCCAGGATGGTGCCGATGGGAGAGCTGCGCCTCTACGCCATCGAGCTGGGCGCCATCCTGCGCTGCCCCTCATGCGACGAGGCGGTGGTACGCGTCGGCCGCACGCCGCGGGGGCTCTGGCTCGACCTGCGGCGCGCGGCAACCGTCGTCACGGTGTCCGCGAGAGCACCTTAGGCCTGAATCGGAAGTTTGCATTGTAGTTCATGGCTAGGCGGAGGTCAGTCGCTTGAGCATGAGGGAAATCATCGCGAGCTTGGCGAAGCGGACAGCGACCATGGCCAGCGCGTCGTAGTGGGCCATCCGGCGGCGGTTGCGGCGCAGCCATGAGAACGTACGCTCGATGGCCCAAGCAGCCGGCGAATGACCTTGAAGCCCCCGTCCTTGTCGATGCGCTTGACGATCTCGATCTTGACAAGATCAAGTCCGCGACAACGTGTCGTCGGTCATGACACCGACCAGGAGATCGGTCGCCAGCGATACGATCGACGAAGCGCCCAGGGGGTGTTAGCGTGCGCTAACAAAAATGGCGGGACAGTAGGGTACGAGGAGAGACGGCAAGATAAGGGCGAGATACGTCAGTTAGCCCAGAGCCGAGGCGTTTCCTAGTCGCACGCCGTCTCAGGCCGTCACACCGCGTATCTCAAAAATATTTAGCTGCGCTCAACCCATCCTGCAGCCGCGGACCACACGAGCGATGGCCGCGAAACGCCCCGCGCCTCACTGCTCCATTGTGCTCGGCGCGAATATCTCCTCGAGCGTCACGCGCCGCGGCGTCAGGCCCTGCTCGAGCGAATAGCCGGCTGCGGTTTCCAGAACTTTGCGATTTGCCCTGATGCCGTGCTGCAGCACCGGGCGTGCGATCGCCGCCTCGGCCTCGGCCGGGATGATGCCGGTGGCGATGTGCTCGGCGATATGGTCCATACGCTGGCGATCGGCGATCGCATTGGCGCGATCGAACGCCTTCATCATGTTGAGGATGATCCACGGGTGCTGCTCGGCGAGCGCGCGCCTGATGACCATGCCGTGGTTGATCGGATAGAGCCCGGTCTTCTTGTAGTAGCGGATGCCTTCCGCCACCGGATCGGGAAACAGCGTCCGCGCCGTCGGATGATTCCACAGATCGATCGCGCTGCGATCCACCAGATTGTCGTTGACGATGTAGTGCAGGGTGGCGTCGACCTCGCCGGCGACCATCATGGTGCCGATGTTCTTGTCGGGTGGAATCTGATGGATGGTCACGCCGGGCGGCGGCTTGAAGCCGGTGGCGCCGCCGTGGCTGTGCGAAGGCGCGCGCTCCATGAAGAATTCCATGTCGCCGGCTGCGACGCCCCATTCATGCTGCAACGCGCCGCGCGCCCACAACGCCGCGGGTTGTTGATATTCCGGCACGGCGACGCGCTTGCCCCTGAGATCGGCGGGCGTCTCGATGCCGGCGTCGCGCCGTACCAAAATCCCGGTGTGGAAGAAGCGGTGCGTGGTGAAGACGGGCAGGCCAAGCCAGCGGTCGTCGCCGCTGGCGATCGTCATCATCAGGGACGACATCGACATTTCGCAGATGTCGAAGTCGGCGAAGCGCAATTGCCGCCAGAACAATTCCGATGGATGTAGCGGATTGCAGATGAGATCGATGCCGTCGGGCTTGACCGTGCCGTCGATCAACGGCCAGGTCCGTGGGTTCGGCGCAAAGCCGATGCTGAGCGTCAGTCTGCTCATGGGACAAATCCATAGAGTTGCTCGGGATTGCGCACCAGGATGCGCTCGATGTCGTCCGCATCGGCCCAATCGGCGATCACCGATACGAGGCGGCCATAGTCGATCGGCCGGTAGGCGACCGGCGGTGGCTCGGCATGGACCGCGCGCGGGTGCTCGCCGATGTGTGGCCAGTCGGACGCCCACACGACGCGCTCCGGATTGGCGGCGATGAGGGCGCGGGCGAGCGCGGTCACCTGCGGGTTGCCGTAGACATCGGACGACACTCGGTAGGTGCCGGACAGCTTGACCCAGGCGCGGCCGGCGGCGAGCAGCTCGAGCAACGCCGGCACGCCAGCTTGCGCCGTGCCGCGGGCCGCCTCGACGAATCCCATGTGGTCGAACACGACCTCGACCGGCAGGCGGGGTATCGCCGGCGCGACGGCATCGACGATCGCCCCGGTGACGAAGAGCTGCAGGTGCCAGCCGAACGGCGCGATCGTACGGGCGAAGACATCGGCCAGCCGCGCCGTTTCGGCGCCCGACGTGATCCCCGTGGTGACGAGATTGAGCCGCACGCCGCGCACACCGCGCGCGTGCATGCGCTCGAGGTCCTCGCTGGAGGTCGCCGCATCGATGACGGCAACGCCGCGCAGGCGGCGCGGTTCGGCCGCGAGCGCGGCGAGCATGCAGGCATTATCGGTGCCGTAGGCGCTGGGCTGCACCAGCACGGCGCGATCGATCCCGCCGCGGTCGAGCATGGCGGTGAGATCGGACAGGAGTGCGGGCTGCGGCGTATAGGCGCGGCCGGGCGCGAGCGGAAAGCGGGCGAACGGCCCGAACAGATGGACGTGGCAGTCGCATGCGCCGGGCGGCACGCGGACCCGCGGCGGACTGGGAGGCGTGAAAATCGAGTGCGATTGCGAGCCGGGTTTCAAAATAGGTGTCCATGAATGATCCGCGCTGCGTTGCCGTGAGGCGACGGACGGAGGCGTCAAGGAGCGCTCGAACAAGGTCGTCCGGCGCGTGTCAATGGGGCCACCGGTGAGCCCCGCGGATCATCGGAACATTTGCCGCGGGCTGCAAGCCGGTGCCGAAGAAATTGTCATATCCCATCAGGTGCTTGGCAGTTGATCGGCGGGGCTCGAGCGCTTATCGGTGAAGCGAAGCGATTCGACAGCGCCGGAAGGCTGATCAGATGATCGAGCGGGGGGAGACGGGGCCGTGGCAGCGCCGGCCGTGAGCGTCGTCATTCCGTGCTACAACGGCGGGCCGTTCCTGCCGGCGGTGCTGAAAAGCCTCGCTGCCCAGACGTTTCGCGATTTCGAGACCATCATTGTCGATGACGGATCGACCGATCCGGCAACACAGGATGTGCTGGCCGCGCTCGGTCCTGACATTCGCGTGATACGCCAGGACAATCGCGGCCTCGCGGCGGCCCGCAATACCGGCTTCCGCCAGGCCCAGGCCGAATTCGTCCTGCCGCTCGACTGCGATGACACGCTCGATCCGCCGTTCCTCGCTGAGGCTTACGCCGCACTGCGCGCCGCCTCCGACGACATCGGTTTCGTCGGCACCGACATGCGGCTCGCCGGCGCGCTCACGTCGGTCGTGCAGCGGCGCTTCGACCGATTCACTCAACTATTCCACAACCAACTGTCATATTGCATGCTGTTTCGCAAAAGCGCTTGGCAGGCCGTCGGCGGCTACAACGAAACCATGCGCGACGGCTACGAAGACTGGGAATTCAACGTCCATCTCATCGCCACCGGCTTCCGCGGCATCGATATCGAACGGCCGTTGTTCAACTACCATGTCAGCGCGCAGGGCATGCTGATGAGCCGTTCGGGCCGCATGCACGCAACGCTATGGCGGCGCATCCGCGAGCTGCATCCCGAGATCTACCGTTGGCAGTGGCTGAGCCAGCATCACGACAAGGACAACACTCTGCGGCGGTACGTGCGGCTGACATCTGCCAGTGGGTTGCTCACTGCCGCCCGGGTCGTTCCCGAAGCAGCGATGAATCGCCTGCATTATTATTGGCTGTTGGCAAAACGGCGGGGCTTGATTCCGTGGCAGGTGCCGATCAATTAGGGGTGTGGGCGTCGTCACTGGCCGGCTATTGACGACTCTGCGGTCCGTCCCTATGGTCCGCCGCCTTCCGGGCCGCCCAGCCGTGCGCCGGATCTCCGGACAATATTCATGGCGCTTTCGGACCTCGTCGCATCACAGGCGGTCACTCCGGCACTCAAAGTGAGCAACAAGAAACAGTTGCTGCAGGAGCTCGCCCAACGCGCCGCCACGCTCACCGGCCAGAGCGAGCGCGAGCTGTTCGAGTGCCTGATGCAGCGCGAGAAGCTCGGCTCCACCGCCGTCGGCAACGGCATCGCCATTCCCCACTGCAAGCTGCCGAAGCTGACCAGGCTTTTCGGCCTGTTCGCGCGCCTCGACCGCCCAATCGATTTCGATGCGCTCGACGGCCAGCCGGTCGACCTGGTGTTTCTGCTGCTTGCGCCCGAGGGGGCGGGCGCTGACCATCTCAAGGCACTCGCGCGGGTCGCCCGGCTGTTGCGTGACGCCGATATTGCCACGCGCCTGCGCGAGTCGCGTGACGCCGAAGCGATCTATGCTGTGCTGACGATGCCGATGACCGGCATTCCGTGAAACGCCGGAGCGCGCAGGAACGCGCGCTCATCGATTGTTCTGACCCGCCGCGCGAAGGCGTGCACGTTCAGTGCACGCTAACGGTTTCCAGCTCTTGGCTCCAGGCGTTGGCGACGGCCGCTTCGCGGCTGTCGGTGATCATGATCGGCGTGCCGTCGGCCGCATGCAGCGCGAACAGCTTCAAGCCGGGCGCGAGCTCCGGTGCTTGCGGGAAATGTTTCTGAACATCCTCGGACCGGATGGTCTTGACGTAAGCGATCTTGCCGCCGCCCAGACCGGCCAGCGCTTCGGTAGAGATGGACGGAACACGGGTGTGTTCGTTCATGGCCCTCGACTCCTTTCCATTAAACGCACAAGGTCGAGTCCTTGTTTCATGCACAATCGCTATCCGAGATGGATATCGTCTTCACGATTCGTTCCGGCTCGGGCCGGGCGAGATCGATCGACAACAGCCCGTTCTTCAGGTCCGCGCCGAGCACCTCCATTCCGTCGGCCAGCACGAAGGTCCGCTGGAACTGACGTGCGGCGATGCCGCGGTGGAGATAGTCCCGGGCCTTGTCGTCCTGCTGGCGCCCGCGGATGACCAGCTGGCTCTCCTCCACCGTCACCTCGAGCTGATCGCGCGTGAAGCCGGCAACCGCCAGCGTGATGCGCAGGCGCTCCGGACAGCCGTTGAGGCCGGCGATGCGCTCGATGTTGTAGGGAGGATAGCCGTCGGCGCCCTTGGCGACGCGGTCGAGCGCACGCTCGATCTCGTCGAAGCCGAGCAAGAACGGACTTGAAAGCGACGGTACTCGCGACATGGTCTCAAAGCCCTTTCAAAGCGACTTTGACGGGGCCCTTGCGGCGCCCCGACGGCCCACGGCATCACGCCGTGGTTCGTCTCGGCCATTATATGGGCAGGATCGGTTAAGCGTTCAAGAACGCGAACGGCCCGGCTGCAAGGCCGGCGCCATCGCGAAAACATGCATTATTTCAACTTGTTATCTGTTCGGCGCCGGACGGAAGGCGGGCGTCATTGGCAGACCTGGGTGTCTTCCCACTGCAGGCTCTTGCGCGTCCGTTCCACGCGACAATTCGATGGCACGGGCTGACAGCCTCTGGACGTGCAGATGATGCCGCCCGAGCTCGACGGCTTGGCGGCCTCGGCCGGCTTTGGCTCCTGTGCCGGGATCGCGCGATTGGACTCGGGCCGCGCGGCGGTCGTTGGCGCTTCGATGCACTTGTCGTCCTCGGCGCGGAATCCCTTGCCGCAGACGAGAGGACAGACGCGCGAGCTCTTGCTGCGTACGGCGTCGAGCGCATCGAGGCTCACAAGCTTGACGTCGAGCCTGGTGCCAGCGTGCTTGTTGAACAGCTCCAGGGCGCGGCTCGAATTGTCGGTCCAGCTTCCGTCGATTGCGCCGGGATCGCACCCGACACGTTTAAGATGAGCTTGCAACTGCCGTGCGATGCCGAGATCGATTGGCGGCGCGGCCGGCTTGGCAGCTGAATCAGATGAGCGACCGGACGGTTGGAGTATCGCGACGGCCGCACCCGGAACGCCGGCAGACGTCGGTCCGCCGAGCTTGGCGCGCTGGGCCCGCGCCAGGTCGGCATAGAAACCCGTGCCGTGCAGGGACAGGAACGAATCCCACGCCTCCGTCGTGCCGACGCGCTCGGCATATTCGTAATCGCGACGGATCTCCTCCAGCGGGGTGGCCTGCGCCGCCGAAATATCCTGGGCCTTTGATTGCGGCGCCGGCACCAGCGCGAGGGTCGCGCCGCCGAGCGAGCCGTAAACGAACGGTTCCTGCCGATAGTTCGTCGTCTTGAGCACTTCGTCCCGCACCTGGCCGAAAGCGATGCGCAGGTCGACGCCGGGCGCCGCGATGTACTTGATCAATGCGGCCGTGAACGGACTGTTGCTGCTCCGGCCGTCGCCGTCGGCGGCGAGCGAGCCGGCGCGCGCGGCGAATGCGATCAGCGTGTCCGAGGACGCGGGTTCGACCTGGGCGAGGCCGCGGCCGACTGCGCGCGAGCCGCTGGTGCGTTTCATCAGCTTGGCGAACGGGTTTTCCCGGCAGGCATCGAGAATGATCAGCCGTAGGCGCTTGGCGGGCTCGAGAATCTTCAGCACGCGTTCGAGCGAGACCGTTTCGTCCTCGACGTCAATATCGGCCTCGAGCCTGGCATCGACCGGGATGAGGTAGTTCGAGCCGTCGACCTCGATGCCGTGGCCGGCGTAGTAGACCGCGGCGATGTCGGCATCGCGCACCGCATTGGAGAATTCGCGCAAGGTCCGGCGCAGGTCGTTGATGCCGACGTTGCGCCGCAGCTCCACGACGTTAAAGCCGGCCTGCTTGAACAGGTCGGCCATCGCCGCCGCATCGTTGCCGGAATTGGGCAGGTCGGGGACCGTGCGGTAGGCCGAATTGCCGATGACCAACGCCACGCGCTTGTCGGCGCGCGCGTCGGCAACGGCCGCCGCCGACAGCGACGCGATCAGCGCAGCGATAGCCCCCAGTCGAAGCAACAAGGAGATTCCCCGCCCTTGGTATTCCCGATCGACGCCATAGTAGTCCACCCGACGGGTGAAATCGATGCCCGTGGGGAAGGCCTAGGCACCATCGTCAACATTGGTCGGTGCGTGCGCCGCCAGGGTTCACGAGGTGTCCACCCCGGATTAAGTCCGGGGCAGGAACATGCTCCAATCACCGGTTCGCCGCCTCGAATTGGCGCAGCAGCGCGTCGCCACGTTCGACCGCGGCCTTGATTGCCTCCTCGGCCGGCTTGCGGCCAGCAAAGGCCTGCTCCATCTCGTCCTCCACGATGTCGCGAATCAGGACGAACGAACCGAGCCGCAACCCCTTGGAGTTGATCGTCGGCGGATTGAGGGTGATCTGCCGGATCGAGATGTCGGCGCCCGGGTTGCGGTCATAGAAGCCCTGGACGCGGGTGAGGTCGAAAGCCGCGTGGGTGACCGGCAGGTAGCCGGTCGCCTGATGCCAGCGCGCCTGCACCTCGGGGCGCGACAGATAGGCGAAGAATTTCGCCACGCCCCGGTATTCGGTCGCCGGGCGTTGCTTGAGCACCCATAGGGTCGCACCGCCGATGATCGAGTTCTGTGGCGCGCCGTCGACATCCGGCCAGTAGGGCAGGAGGCCGTAGCCGACCTCGAACTTGGCATTGGCGAGGATTTCCGCGCGGCTTCCCGACGAGCCGAGAAACATGCCGCACTGGCTGCCGTAGAATTTCGGTTCGGCGCGAGTGGCGCGGCCGCCATAGTCGAAGATCTTGGTCTTCTGCCATTCGGCGAGCGCGCGAACATGCTTCACCACCGCCGGATTGTCGATGGCGAGCGCGGCGTGGAGACCGCCGAGCCCGTTCGCCGCGGTCGCGATCGGCAGATTGTGATAGGCCGAGAAATTCTCGATGTTCACCCACGACGGCCAGTGCGTGGTGAAGCCGCAGGCGATTCCCGCCGCGCGCAGCGCCTTGCCGGCGGCTTCGATCTCCGGCCAGGTCTTCGGTGGGGTAGCCGCATCGAGGCCGGCAAGACGGAACTGGTCCTTGTTGTAGTAGAGGATCGGCGTCGAGGCATTGAATGGAAACGACAGCAGGTTGCCATCCATGTCGGCGTAATAGCCGGCGATCGCCGGGACGTAAGCCGCGCGGTCGAACGCCTCGCGCTCGTCGCGCATCAGCTCGAAAACGGGATAGACCGCGCCGTGCGCCGCCATCATGGTGGCGGTGGCGACTTCAGCAACCTGGACGATGGCGGGATGCTGGCTGCTGCGGAACGCGAACAGCGCCGCGGTGAGCGTTTCGGTATAGAGGCCTTTGAACACCGGGGCGATGCGGTAGTCGCTCTGCGTCGCATTGAAATCAGCGGCGAGCTTTTCGAGCTCGCGGCCAAGCTCGCCGGGCATGGCATGCCACCATTGGATGTCCACGGCGGCGGACGCGGGCTGGGCCGGGGCGAGCAGCGCCGTCACGACGGCCGAGATGCGGCCCGCTCTGGCAATATCGATGGGCAACGGAACCCCCTGTCGCGGCCGCATCCAGAGTGCGTTCCGGCTACGTTGAATCGGAAACGCGCTCTAGCTTCTCCAGTTGGTCGCATTTTCTGCGGAAATCCGGTACCCACCTTTCCGGAAAATGCTCTAATTGCTCAAGCATGCAATCTCTTTCAGGAGCGATGCAAGCCGGGAGATCACGTTGCGGATTGCGATCATGGGGTCCGGCGGGGTCGGCGGCTACTTCGGCGCCCGGCTCGCCAGGGGCGGGGCAAACGTCATCTTCATCGCGCGCGGTGCTCACCTCGCCGCCATGCGCGAGCACGGGCTTGCGATCGAGAGCACGCACGAGTCGTTCCATCTGCCCAAGGTGACGGTGACCGGCGATCCCGCGACGATCGGGCCGGTCGATCTCATCATGTTTAGCGTCAAGCTGTGGGACACGGAAAGCGCCGCGCGGTCACTCCTTCCGATCATGGGCCCCGGCACCGGGCTCATCTCATTCCAGAACGGCGTTCAGAAGGACGACATGCTCCGCCCCATCGTCGGCGACCAAGCGATCATGGGCGGCGTCGGCTATGTCGCGACCAATATCGCCCGTCCGGGCGTGATCGTGCAGACCGGTCCGATGCAGCGGCTCGTTTTCGGCGAATACGACGGGACGCGCACGCCGCGCGCCGAAGCCTTTCTCGCAGCCTGCCTGAGCGGCGGCATCAATGCCGAGATCAGCGCCGATATCCGCCGCGAGATCTGGCAGAAGTTCGTCTTTCTGGTCGGACTGTCGGGCGCAACCGCGTCGATGCGCGCCACGCTTGGAGCGATCCGCAACAATCCGTCGACCCGCCAATTCCTGCTCGACATGATGAAGGAGGTGATTGCCGTCGGCCGCGCCCACGGCGTCGCGATCCCCGAGGATTTCGCCGCGCAGCGGCTCGCCTTCGCCGACACGCTCCATGCCGACATGATCGCATCGATGTACCACGATCTGCAGAGCGGCAAGCCGCTTGAGCTGCGCTGGCTGTCGGGCGGCGTGGTCGACCTCGGCGCCAAGGTCGGCGTGCCGACACCGCTCAATCGCGCCGTGCGCGATGTGCTCATCCTCTATGCCGACGGCAAGCGCGACTGAATCGGGCGCAATCGCCATGGCACAGACCCCGCGCCTCACCGTCCGTGCGATCCGCGCCGTCGGCGTCGAAGTACCGATGACCTACACGCTCGGAACAAGCCGTGGCGCGATCACCAAGGCGCCGCTCCTCCTCGTCGATGTCGACACCGAGGAAGGGGTGAGCGGCCGCACCTGGCTGTTCTGCTACGTGCGCGAAGCGGCGCCCGCGATCGCGAAAATCCTCGAAGAGGTCGAGCGCGTGGTGAAGGGCGAGCGCCTCGCGCCCGCCGATCTGTGGGGCAGGCTGTCGCGGCGTTTCGCGCTGATCGGCGTGCAGGGCATCGTGCGCATGGCGATGGCCGGCTTCGACGTCGCCGCCTGGGACGCGCTCACCGTCGCCTCAGGCTTTCCGCTGGCAACACTGCTCGGCGGGCAACCTAAGCCAATTGCCGCCTACAATTCCTGCGGCCTCGGCCTGATGGCGCCCGACAAGGTCGCCGACGAGGCGGAGAAGCTCCTGGCGATGGGGTTCCGTGCCGTGAAGCTGCGGCTCGGCTATCCGACGCTCAGGGACGACCTCGCCGCCGTGCATGCGCTCAAGACGCGCGTTCCGGCCGATACCGTGGTGATGGTCGACTACAACCAGGCGCTCACCGTCGCCGAGGCGCTGGCGCGCGGCCGCGCGCTCGACGACGAGGGGCTCTATTGGCTCGAGGAGCCGATCCGGCACGACGATTACGCCGGTGCGGCGCAGCTCGTGCGCGAGCTGAAAATTCCCATCCAGATCGGCGAGAATTTTTCCGAAAGCACCAGCATGGCGGCCGCGCTGGCAGCCGGCGCCGCCGACTATGTGATGGTCGATCTCGAGCGCATCGGCGGCGTCACCGGCTGGCAGCGCGCGTCGGCCCTCGCGGCCAGCCACCGGATCGAGATGTCGTCGCATCTCTTTCCCGAAGTGAGCGCGCATCTTCTGGCGGCGACGCCGACCGCGCATTGGCTCGAATATGTCGACTGGGCGAATGCCGTCGTCGAGGAGCCGTTGCCGATTGCCGACGGCTTTGCCATCGTGCCCGATCGTCCGGGCAACGGCCTCGCATGGAACAAGAACGCGGTCGAGCGCTATCGGATGTGAAAGTGAACACGATTGGATCGCTGCCCAAGCCGCGCGTGGAGGGTGGGAGCCTGCCGGACGCGAGTTCAGACTATCGATCCATTTGGCAGAACACGCGTTACCGCCGCGTCGCGTGCTTCACTTCGTTGAGCACGAAATTGCCGACGCGCTTGCCGCGGTTGCGCAGGAAGCGAAGCAGCCCGGCGTCGACGAAGTAGGTCAGCAGGATGCTGTCGCGCGTCTTCACCTCGGAGCCGACAGGGTCGGCCGAATGCCACGTGTCGGCGCCGACGGCGAAGGCGTAGCCGGTGTTGGGGACGAATTTCATCTGCGCCGCCTTCGGCCGCGAGCCGTCCGGCAGGTTGTCGTGGAAGATCGTGCCGATATTCGCGTTTTTGTCGTCGGCCGGGAGATAGAGCTGGACGGTGACGCCCTTCCAGTGCGTGTCGGTGTGCGGCGTGATGCGATAGCCGGGAACGTCGCGGGTCAGCACGGGGATCGGATACATGCCGACGTCGGCATAGCTTGCGCCGAACCGCTGCTCGAGCCCAGGCGCCAGCCGGCGCACGAATGCCGACTGCACCGGCTCCGAGCATAGCGCGCGGCCGACGAGGTCCCACAGCGCGCGCTTCTCGTCCGGCAGATGGCGCGTGTATTCCGGAAACAAGTCGATCTTGACTCGGGTCGAACTGCCGTCGGCCAGCAGGTTGCCGCCCTTGCGACCGGGCAGCGGCCGGTAATCCGCCGCCTCCGGCATCAGCCGGATCATCGACACATAGATGTCGTCGGGAAAAATACGGTCGAACTCGAGATGGAAGAACGGCTTATCGACGGCCTTGCCGGCCTCGATCGAAGCCACGACGAAATCGGTGAGCTGCTTGACGTCGCGTCTCTCGGTCATCGTCCACCTGTTACACGCCGGCTGTTGCGCCGTGTCGGGCATCCCCCGGAACCGATCCGGGGTTCTTATTTCTCGCAACGGAGCCGGTATCGTCAATCGGCGCGATGCAATTGTCCAAGAGCTTCATGGGCGCAGGCTGACGGCCGTACCGCCGGGAAAGCGATCAAGTAGCCACCTTCCGACCGGCCAACGTGCTTGAGAACGAGATCGGGCCAGGCTGGGGTCGCTTAGCAGCGGACGGCCCGTAGGATACCGACCGTCCGCCGGATGGCTCGGAGATTTGGGGTGATGTAGGAACTGCTTCAGGCGACCGACCGCCAACACCAGACCGCTGTGAACAGGTCATTTGCTGTGAATGCGATTCCGGTGACGGCCGATTGGATGCATTCTA
>Ga0307472_100000550_pt1 | contig 13315 bp, 13 predicted proteins | sample atmos_gasesAM5C__2_FD_204582 | JGI IMG/M metagenome (GOLD analysis project Ga0307472, IMG submission 204582) | Hardwood forest soil microbial communities from Morgan-Monroe State Forest, Indiana, United States - atmos_gasesAM5C_05 | ecosystem: Environmental > Terrestrial > Soil > Temperate...
GTCGGTGGGTCACGAGGAATGGTTCTATTACTACCTCACAGCCATGATCGGCGTGTCGCTCCTGGTCTACGTGTTCATGCGCGACACGAAGGCCGACTCGGCGATGCACCGCCACGAGTAAGCCCGCAGAATTTATCCGTCAGCACCACTGACCGATATTTTCCAGCGCTTCGCCACGGCCTCCGACGGCAGTGCACCGGCGTCCCGATGTTGTTACCATCGCCTCCGTCCATCGTGGTGATCAGAAAAATCGAACCCGTGGAGGCTCACATGCCAGACAAGCATACGGAAGGCGTTTACCGGATCGTCGACGTCGTCGGTGTCAGCGAGAAGTCGTGGGAGGATGCGGCGCGCAACGCCGTGGAAACGGCAAGCGGCTCGCTGCGCGACCTGCGCATCGCCGAAGTGACCAAGATGGACATCCGGCTGGAGAACGGCAAGATCGCCGCCTTCCGCACGCGCGTCGCGCTGTCCTTCAAGTACGAAACCTGATCCGCCTCCGCGTTTCGGCACTGTCTTTAGCTACGTTCTGACCACGTCACAGGCTGTCGTTTTCAACGGCTGGCGGCGCGTGTGCGCAGCTTTTTGTCGCCGGCGCAGGGGAGGTTTTACATGGCTGCACGAGGGCGAAAGCACGCCGCCTATCCGCGCGACATGGTCGGCTACGGCAAGCGCCTGCCCGATCCGAAATGGCCGAAGGGTGCGCGGCTCGCGTTGCAGATCTCGCTCAACTATGAGGGCGGCGCCGAGATGAGCGTGCTGCACGGCGACCGCTTCTCTGAAGGCATGCTGACCGACATCGGCTTTCCGGCGGTGAAGGGCGCGCGCAGCATGCTTGTCGAGTCGGTGTTCGAATACGGCACCCGGCGTGGCGTGTGGCGGTTCCTCCGCATATTCGAGGAACGCAAGATCCAAATCGGCGTGCTCGCAGTCGCGACCGCGCTCGACCGCAACCGCGAGGCCGCGGCGGCCATGGTCGAGGCCGGCCACGAGATCGTCAGCCATCATTATCGCTGGATCGACTATCAGTCGGTGCCGATGGCGGTCGAACGCCGGCACGTCAAGCTCGCGGTCGAGCTTTTGAAGGAGATCACCGGCAGCCGCCCCGTCGGCTGGATGAGCGGACGGCCGAGCCCCAACACGCGTCGGCTCCTGGTCGAGGAAGGCGGCTTTCTTTACGACCGCGACGCGCTCAACGACGAGCTGCCCTACTGGGTCGAGGTCGGCGGCAAGCACCATCTCGTCATTCCATATTCGTACGAGACCAACGACAACCGCTTCGACAGCAACCTCGCGTTTGCGACCGCCGACGACTTCTTCACCTACATGCGCGACTCGTTCGACATGCTCTACCGCGAGAGCGAGACCGAGCCGCGCATGATGTCGCTTGCGCTGCACGACCGGCTGACCGGCCGGCCCGGCCGCGCGATCGGGCTCGAGAAATTCCTCGACCACGTGATGAAGCACGACGACGTCTGGATCTGCCGCGGCGTCGATATCGCCAAGCACTGGATGGCGTATCATCCGCCGCCGGCGCGCAAGGGCAGATAGCGCGGCTTCGTGCGTTCAGACCGGCGCGCCGATCATCGGCTGCGGCATCTGCTTCTGGTAGATGACCGGCAAAGTCACCGGGGTGACGCCGCCGCGGAACAGCGCAGCGGGCGGCGGCGCAAACGGACCCGCGCTCCGGACCATCGACGCCGCGTGCTCGTCCAGGCTTTTGTCGCCGCTGCTTTTGACGGTGACGATGCTCGACACGTGGCCGTCCGGAAGCACGTCGAATTTGAGAACCAGTTGACCCGCTGCCCTGTTCGGCGGCAACCGCCGCGCCTTGGGAGGCGTGCGTAGACCTGCCGCATCCACGCAAGTTTCTTGGCCGCGTCGACGGCGGACAGCTGCCGGACCGGCGTTCCCGGGCGCGGCGGTACCTGTGCATGCGCCGGCATCACCGGCAAGCTCGACAGGCAGCACAGCAAGATCGGCGCGAGCAACCTGGCGGTCATGGCAATTTTTCCTGGAAGTCGTGGGGTGTCGGAAGGTGGGCAGGTAAGGTCGCCAGCACATTTAGAAGGTCTGTACCCCAGGTTGCAACGAACCGTGCGGCGGCTCAGCCCTCTTTGTCGGCCAATCCAGCGAAACGGAGTATCCACGGCCCTGTTCCGCGCCACAGCTTGACCGCAAGCATGCCGCACCGATGCCTTTCTGAGGCCTTGCTCGGCTCGTTCCATGGCAGGCGCGATGCGCGATTCCGGCAGGTGTTCGCAGCGCGGGGTGGTCGCGTCGCAAGATCTGTAACGGTCCGGCGTGCCGTTCGATGCTCGAGCTCATGATGTTTTTCGCGATCGGCTTTCTGGCGGCGGGCATCGTCGCGCTCGTCGTCATTCCGCGCGTGCACGGCCGCGCGGTGCGGCTGACCACGCGCCGGCTCGAAGCCGCCATCCCGCCGTCGATCGCCGAGGTGCAGGCCGAGAAGGACCTGCAGCGCGCGGAGTTTGCGATGTCGACGCGGCGGCTCGAAGCCGCCGTCGAGCAGATGAACGACCGCTACACCAGCCAGGCCGTCGAGCTCGGCCGCAAGGGCGACGCGCTCGGCCGGCTCAGGCTGGAGCGCGACGCGCAGCACGCCGAGATCGTCGCGCTCAAGATCGAGGTGGAGGCGCTGCGGGAGCAGCTTGGCTCCACCGGACATGATTACGCCGCCGCCGAATTTGCCCGCGGCATTTCCGACGGGCGGCCGCGCGACCCGGATGGGGCGCACGCGCCGTCGGACCTCGACATCGGGCTCGCGCGCGAAGCTCACGATGCAGCCGCGCGTCGGGCCATGCCGCAGGTTCACTCGCCGCCGCTCCAGGCGCCGCAAAACCACATCCCGTCGTTCGAGTTGCCACCGCGGCCGCCGGAATTCGCCGACGATCGGTTCGCGGCCCGACGACCGTCGAAGGGCGGCGGCGCGTTCCGTACCGTGGCGCGGTTCTGCATCGCGCTGGCGCTCGGCGTCGGCGCGGCGGTGGCGGGGCAGTACAGCAGCGACGACATCCGCACGATGATCCTGAGCTGGGCGGAGGCGCCCGGCCGGTTGCCGTCGCTGCCGACACCGGCGTCGGCGCCCGCACCCGCGTCGACGCCGGTCGCGGTCGCCACCACGCCGGAGCCGGCGCCGAATGCTGGCGCGGCTGCGCCAAATCCCGCGGACCCGCGGCCGGGCAACGAACCTGCGCGGCAGGAGCCGCCGGCGGCAAGACAGGTTCAGCCCGCGCCGAAGCCCGAGCAGCCCGCTGCAAAGGTGGAGCAGCCGGCGAAGCAAGAGCAGCAGCCGGGACAACAGCAGGTTATTCGCCAGGTGACGGCGCCACAGGCGATCGAGCCTGAGCCGCAGGGGACGGCAGCGCCCGCGTCTGCGCAGCCGCGCGCACGACTGGCGCCGTCTCCGGACGCACGACCGACGACGCCGTATCCGGAGACGAAACCGACGACCATCCCGGGTTGGCGGCTGCGCGACGTCAACAACGGAATCGCGGTGGTGGAAGGGCCCAACGGCACGTGGCGGGTCGGCCGTGGCGACACCGTGCCGGGCGTCGGGCGGGTGGAGTCGATCGTGCGCTGGGGCGGCCGCTGGCTGGTCGCGACCAGCGGCGGACTCATCTCGACGCCTTAGACCGCGTTGGCGCATATCCTTTTCGGACCTGCCTTCGCCCGCCGAAGCGCCAAGCCGTGCGGCGCGCTCTTGCCAAGGCTTCGCGCAGGCGGGAAACCGGCGGCCACTTTTCCGGGATATGCGCTAGGTTCGGCGTGTTCGCCTGGCGTCACTCCGGTATTCCGGCGCGGCGCAGACCCTCCAGATAGAGATCCAGCTGGGCCGGGTCCTTGACGTAGAACAGCCGCTTGCGGACGAAGCCGCGCGAGAAATCCGGTTTGCGCCGAAGCAATTCCTCCACCACCATCCGCAGCTCGTCCGGACGGTTCAGGTAGCCGAGCGCCGAGACACGGTGTGCGAACGACCAATAGTGCGCGTTCGGCACGCGCGTCGCTCGCGCCGCCCACTCGCAAGCCGCCTCGAAGTCTTGCGCGAAGATATGGGCGAGCGCGCGGTATGAGAGGAACGCCCAGCGCAGCGGGTCGTGCGGACTGAGGTCGATCGCCTTCTGGAAATGCGGGATCGCCTCGGCGACGCGGCCCTCATAGGCGAGCGTATCGCCGAGGCCGCAATAGATGACGGCGAGACACGGGTTCAGCTCGACCGCCGTTTCGAGCTCCTCCAGCGCATGGCCGTAGGCGCGGTGCGCGAGCAGCGCGCGCCCATACATGAAACGGATCAATCCGTCGCGTTCGTCGAGCTCGACGGCCTTTCGCGCGATCGCAACTGCCTCGCGAAACCGATCCTCGGACAGCTCAGCCTCGAAATAGACCATGCTGAGGACCATGGCATAGGAGAGAAAGCCATAGGCCGCCGCCAGGTTGGGATCGAGCTCGAGGGCGCGCCGAAGCAGCCGCTGCGCTTCGAGATTGTCGGCCGCCGTCGCCTTGTAGAAGTGCTTGGTGCCGAGCCGGAAAAAATCCCAGGCATGCAGGGCCGGCACAGCTTTGCGATCGACGCGCGCCCGCTCGGCGGCGCCGACTTCGGGTTCGATGCGCGCGGCGATCGTCGTGGTGATCTCGTCCTGCAACGCAAACAGGTCCTGGAGATTGCGATCGTAGCGCTCCGCCCAGAGCTGCCGCCCGCCTTCCGTCTCGACGAGCTGCGCGGTCACGCGCACACGATCGCCCGCCTTTCGCACGCTACCCTCGACCAGATATTCGGCGCCGAGGTTCAGACCGACCTCGCGCACATCGCCCACCGCGCCCTTGAAGGCGAAGCTTGAATTGCGGGCGATCACTACGAGCGAGCGGTGCTTCGAGAGCGCGGCGATGATGTCTTCGGTGATCCCGTCCGAAAAATATTCCTGATCGGCATCGTCGCTCATGTTCTTGAACGGGAGCACCGCGACCACCGGTCTGCCGCCCCATTTGAGCGCGGCGCCCGCGCTGGCCGCCTCCGTGGCGATGGAAGCAGTATCGGTCTCGCGACGCGGCTCTCCGGGCCTGGCGCCGTTGCGCTGAACGTCGCCGATGAAACGGAAACCCTTGCGGGAATAGGTCTTGATGAGCGCCTGCTGCTCGCCGCTGTCGCCGATCGCACGACGCGCCGCGGTGATGCGACTGGTCAAGGTGGATTCCGACACGATGCGCCCACGCCACACGGACGCGATCAGATCGTCCTTGGTGACGACCCGGTCGCGGTTCTCGACGAGATAGACCAGGACGTCGAACACCTGTGGCTCGAGCGCGATCTGTTCGGCACCCCTTCGGAGCTCGCGTTTTTCTCCGTCCAGAACATAGTCGCCGAACGCAAACGGCATGCGGACACGTCTCCTCGCGAACGACGGCTCTCGGGCGATAATCATGCCCCCCTCGCGGCCAAATCAAGCCGTTCTCGCAGTTTTCGACCACGCTCGGTGGCACGCTTAGCTCGGCCGGATCGCCAAACCTGCGATCGGCCGCACACGTGCGTCAACGGGCCGCTATCCAGCCAGGAATACCCCTCCAAATGACGGACCCCACCCGGCAGCTTGTCGTCGTCATCACCCACGGCGCGGATCATGAGCTGTCCTCGGTCGCGCTCACCATCGCCAACCGGGGCCTGACGGAGGGTCTGAAAGTGTCGGCGTTCCTGACCGGCGCCGCCGTTGACCTGGTCCGCAAGTGCGCGATCGACAGCGCGACGATGCCGCAGTTCGAGCCTCTGGCGGCGCTGATCAAGAAGTTTACCTCGCACGGCGGCGTGTTGTGGGCGTGCACGCCCTGCGTCAAGGCACGCGGCTACGAGCAGGCAGACCTCATCGATGGAGTCGAGATTACTGGCTCGAGCAAGATGCACCAGCTCATCAAGACGGGAGCGGCGACGCTGAGCTTCTGAAGGCGATGTATCGCGGCCGCTTCACGCTGGCGACGGAAACAACGCTTCGAGGTGGGAAATCTCGTCGGCGCTGAGATTGCAGGTCACCGCCTTGAGATTCTGATCGACCTGCTCCGGCCGGGTCGCGCCGGCGATGACGCTCGGGATGAACGGCTTCGCGGCAAGCCATCCGAACGCAAGATCCAGCACGGTGCGGCCGCGCGCCGCCGCGAAGGCCTCGAGCCGCTCCAGCTTGTCCCAGTTCTCTGGCGTCGCGAACCGGTCGGCGAACCGCTTTACCGTTGCGAGTCGCGCACCTGCAGGCATCGGCTCATTGCGCTTGTACTTGCCGGTCAGGTAGCCGCTCGCCAGCGGCCGGTACGGCAGCAGGCCGAGACCATTGTCCTGCATGGGCGGGAGCAGCGCACGGTCGATGTCGCGGACGAGCAGGCTGTATTCCTCCTGACCCGACACAAAGCCGGTGACGCCCGCCGCCTCCGCCGTGCGGCAGGCCTCGACGAGCTGCGGCGCCGACAGGTTGGAGCAGCCGATATAGCGCACTTTGCCTTGCGCGATCAGATCCTGGAGCGCGCGCAACGTCTCCTCGATCGGCGTCGCGGGATCGTGCTGATGAAGCTGATAGAGATCGATCCAGTCGGTCTTCAGGCGCGCGAGGCTCGCCTCGACCGCGCTCATGATGTATTGCCGCGACGCGCCCTTCCCTCCCTTCTCCATCGCCATGCCGAACTTCGAGGCGATGACGACGTCCTTGCGACGGTCGCCGAGCGCGAGCCCGAGCTGCTCCTCGGAGGCGCCCTGCCCGTAGACGTCCGCGGTGTCGAACAGCGTGACGCCGAGATCGAGCGCACGATGCACGACGCGGCGCGTCGCATCGAGATCGATCCACTGTCCGAAATTGTTGCATCCCATTCCGAGCAGCGACACGCGCAGCCCGGAGCGCCCGACATTTCGTTGTTCCACGTGATGTACCTTGTAGCTTGCTTGGCGTGACATGTTGCGATCGCCGCATGCCCCCGCCGCGCGACATGGCAGCCATGGCGCTCCAAAACCTTGGCTGCGACACCGTGTTCCTACATTATGAAGTATAATTTGCCAATGTGGGAGGCGCACCGCCGACGCAAGATCGGCACGTGCGAGGGAGGACCGCGATGACGGGAACGCTTGCTCGCCGGTGGCTGCTGGCGATCGGATGGCTGGCGCTGGCGCAAGTCACGTTTCAGGCCGCGTTCGGAGACGCGCACGCGCAAAACTATCCCAATCGTCCGATCCGTCTCATCGTCGGCTATGCCGCCGGCGGCTCCGTCGACATCGTCTGCCGCATCATCGCCGACAAGCTCGCGCAGCGGCTGGGACAGCAGGTCGTGGTCGACAACCGGCCGGGCGGCGGGACGCAGGTCGCCTCCTCCATGCTGGTGAAATCCGAGCCCGACGGCTACACGCTGATGATGGCGGACATCGCGCACGGCGCCAATCCGGCGCTCAACGCCAAGCTGCCGTACGATACGCTCAAGGACTTCGAGCCGATCCTGCTGGTCGCGGTGTTCCCGTCGATCCTCGCTGTCGACAAGTCGCTGCCGGTCGCCAGCGTGAAGGAGTTCATCGCGCTGGTGAAGTCGAAGCCGGGCCAGCTCAACTACTCGTCGTCGGGCGTCGGCAGCATGAACTTCCTCGCCTCAGAGCTGCTCAAGGCGGAGACCGGATCCGAGATCATCCATATCCCCTATCAGAGCGGCGCCCAGGCGACGACCGCCCTGCTCGGCGGCTTCGTGCAGATGCTGATCACCACGGCGCCGCAGCTTCTGCAATACGTGGACAAGGTCCACATTCTCGCCGTCTCCAGCGACCAGCGGCTGCCGGCGATCGCCGACGTGCCCACGTTCGCCGAGCAGGGCTTTCCCAATTTCAAGATGCAGCTCTGGCAGGGATTGCTCGCGCCCGCCGGCGTCGACAAGCAGATCGTTCAGAAGCTGAATGCCGAGTTCAACGCGGTGCTGACGTTGCCGGACGTTCGCGAGCGCCTCGCCACGCTCGGCGGCAATGCCGTCGGCGGCACGCCGCAGGCGTTCGACGCCTTCATCAGGAACGAGATCGACAAGTGGTCGCGGGTGATCCAGCCGCACATGCGGCCGAAGTGAGCTCGTCGTCTCGTATCAGCTACTTCCTGGGGCCGAAGTAGCCGATGCGATGAAACGCGCCGTTGCGTCGCGCGGTGAAGTTCGGGCGCATCTGGGTCGGCCAGGCGCCAAGGTTGGTCTGCTGCTTCCACGCGAGCGAGCGCGGCACATCCGTGTTGTCGATCTCGTAGATGGCCAGATAGTCGGGAACGTCGCCGCTCTCGGACCACGCAAGCTTGAAGCGCGTGCAGGCCTGCGCGCCGGGCGCCTGGAGCATCAGCGGAATATGGTCACCGTCGTAAAGCCGGTTGAACGTCGCGTCGAGCGCGGCCGGGATCGCCTGGAGCAGGAAGTAGATGTTGTCGGCCTGCGTGAGGCCCTTTGCCCCCCGCACCTTGCCGCCGCCGGCGGCCGCGTAGGAGATGTGGCTGAATACGCCGTTCCTTCGCACCGTTACGTGCGGCCGCATTTCGGTCGGCCAGGCGCCCTTGGCGGACTGCTGTTTCCAGGCGGCCGAGCGCGGCACCTCGGGACCGTCGATCTCGTACAGCGCAAGGTATTTCGGCATTTCCGCCGCGTTGTCGGACCAGTCGAGCCGGTAGCGCGCGCAGTTGCGCACGCCCGGCACCTCGATCATGTGCAGCAGATGGTCGGTGTCGTAGATGGTGTTGAACGTGGCTTCGTGCGCCGGCGGGACCTCCAGCAGCACGGCGAAGACGTGATCGCTCATCGTTTGCCTTTCATGCAGACAGGCCGAGGAATTCGTGCGCGTTCTTCCAGAGGATGCGCTCCCTGTTCTCGGGCCGGATCGGAAGTTTCTCGAACCAGTCGAAATAGCCCTTCACCGGGCAGAGCGGAAACGAGCTCGCATAGATGAAGCGCTCCGCCAGAAAGCCATCGGCCGCCTTCAGGTAGTCGGCCATGCCGGGCATCTCGACGAGATACATGTCGGGCGACAGGTAGAGGTTCGGGTGCCGGAAGGCGATGTGCAGCACCTGGTGCACCCATGGCCAGCCGCCATGCGCCGCCACGATTTTCAACTGCGGAAAGTCGGCCAGCACGCGGTCGAGCGCGATCGGAGTGGTGGTGGCGAGATCGGGACCGGCATTGCCGCCGGCGAGGATCATCATCGGGATATTGCGATCCTCGCAGTGCGCGTAAAGCGGATAGAGCTTGCGATCGTCGATCGCGAGCGGCACGACCTGCGCGCCCGGCTCGAAGTTGATCGCCTTGAACCCGGCCGCCATGGCGTCGTCGATCTCTTTCGTAGCGCGCCTGCGGTCGCCGAGCTCGATCGACGCGATCGCGTGAAAGCGGCCGGGATAGGCCTTCACGAACTCCATCACCGTCTCGTTCGGCACCGAGCCGAGAAAGCCGGGGCTCCGCCCGACCACGACGCCGACGTCGATCCCCGCCTCGTCCATCTCCTTCAGGAGCAGTTCGCACGACTTCTCGGTCGCGGCACGCGACGGCACGAGACCGAGCTGGCGCGTGAAACGGTCGCGCCGCTCCGGCTGCGAATACATCACGGCATCGAGGAAGCCCTTGTAGGGCGGGCGAATGCGGAAATCGATGACGGACATGTTCACACGTTGATCCGGAGGAGCGCCGCGGCGTTGCGATACAGAATCTTCTCCATCGACTCCGGCCGGATCGGCAGCTTGCGGAACCAGTCGGCATAGTCCCTGACCGGCGTGAACGGATAGGAGCTGGCATAGAGAAAGCGGTCGGCAAGAAAGCCGTCGGCCGCTTTCACATAGTCGTCCATGCCCGGCATGTTCGCGAGATACTGGTCCGGCGAGAGATAGACGTTCGGCCGCCGGAACGCGATGTGCAGCACCTGATGCACCCACGGCCAGCCGCCGTGCGACACGACGATCCTGAGATCGGGAAAGTCGGCAGCGACGCGATCAAGATGCTTGGGCGCGGTATAGCTCAGGTCCGGTCCGGCGCTGCCGCCGGCCATGATGACGACCGGAATCTGCCGGTCCTCGCAGTGCGCGTAGATCGGATAGAGCCGGCGGTCATCGACCTGCATCGGAACGGCGTAGGAGCCGGGCTCGATGTTGACGGCGCGAAAACCGTTCGCCATCGCCGTCGTGACTTGCGCCACGGCGGCGCGCCGGTCGGCCGGATCGATCGATGCGACGCCGACGAAGCGCTTCGGGTGCGCGCGGACGATGTCGAGGATCTCCTGGTTGTCGATCGAGCCGAGCCGCCCGGAATTGCGGCCGATGATGACGCCCATGGTGACGCCGCCGCGGTCCATCTCGTCGAGCAACATCGGCATCGACTGTGCTTCCGCAGACGCCGCGGGCTCGAAGCCATGGATGCGCGTGATCCGGTTGCGGCGCGGCGCTTCCGCATAGACCGCCATCTTGAGAAAACCGCCGACCGGCGGCCGCACGCGGAAATCGATGATGGTCATGAGTCCTGCGGGCCGAGCATGAAGGTTGACAGCATGACGCCGACGTTCGTCACTGTGCAACCATCTTGGTCTCCTGGATGATCGCGCGCAGCCGCTCGATCTCGCTGCCGATGAAGGCCTTGAACTCGGCAGGCGACTGCGACATCGGCTCGATGCCGAGCAGCGCGAGCTTCTCGACGAATTTCGGGGAGTTGACGACGCGGACGACGGCGGCATGCAGCTTCGTCGTGATGTCGGCCGGCAGCCCGGCCGGCGCAAGAACGCCGAACCACTCGCCGTGATCAAAGCCCGGGTAACCCTGCTCCGCCACGGTCGGAACGCTGGGCAGGATCTTCGAGCGCGCACCCGTGGTGATCGCCAGCGCCCGCAGCTTGCCGATCTCCACCATGGGCCTGGTCGGTCCGATGCCGAGAAACGAGACCGGCACCTGGCCGCCGAGCGCGTCGGTGAGCGCGGGGCCGGCGCCACGATACGGGACGTGCAGCAGATCGACCTTGGCGCGCAGCTTGAACAGTTCGCCGGCGAAATGCTGCGCAGTGCCGACGCCCGACGACGCGTACGCGATCTGTCCCGGCCTGGCGCGTCCCTCTTCGACCAGCTCCTTCAGGCTCCTGAACGACGAGGACGGATGCACGAGCACCAGTGTCGTCGAGTTCGCAATGACGGTGATCGGCGTGATGTCCTTGATCGGATCGAACGACAGGTTCTTCTGGAGCGTCGCGTTGGCGGCCCAGGCGCTCGCGAACAGGCCGAGCGTGTAGCCGTCGGGCGCGGCGCGAACCAGCGTTTCCGACGCCGGCACGCCGGCGCCGCCGGCCCGGTTCTCGACCAGGATCGGCTGGCCAAGCTCGTCGCCGAGGGTCTCCTGAAGCAGCCGCGCCGTCGCATCGACCGCGCCGCCCGGCGCATAAGGCACGATGATCCTGATCGGCTTGCTCGGCCAGGCGGCATCCTGCGCGGACGCGGACGGCAACGCGGCGCCGGCCAAGCCGATCGCAACCACACTCGCCAGAACGCACCACCAGCGCCCGGCCGTGATCGTTGCGCCCATCGAGCAGCCTCCCCCCGCGCGCGTTGTTATTCGTCAGCACGAGAAGCGTAGATATCATAATGGCAAATAGCAATTCATATGGTAGGAGATGAGGACAGACGCGACGCAACGCCGCTATTCATCGCCGACGCTGACGCACGCATCGCGCGCGATACCGGTCGGCTCACGAACGTAGCGAGGCTTTCAGGAACTTGATGAACTCAGCCGTCTTCGCCGGCAGCCGCTTCGCCTTGGCGACGTAGACGGACATGCGTTCGGGCGACAGCGCTGCGCTTTTGAACAACACCTCGAGGCGCTCGGCGGCGATCTCCGCCTTTACGGCGTGAAGCGGCACGCGGACGATGCCGCAGCCACGCAAGGCCATGTCGATCAGTACGGCATTGCTGTTCGACGACAGCGATCCCTTGACCTCGACGAGCAGCGGCCGCGACGAGCTTCCGAACGGCCAGCGTCGCGACGCCGACGACGGATCGGCGAGACAGTTGTGCTCGCGCAGATCCTGCGGCGTCTTCGGCCGCCCGTGAGTCTTGAGATAGTCGGGCGAGGCGCAGATCGCGTGCGGGATCGCGCCGAGATCGTGGCCGACGATGCCTGGCAGCGCCGGCTTGCGGCTGCTGACGACGACATCGGTGCCGTCCTCGACCGCGGTCGCGTTGTCCGGCACCACGAACAGCTGCACGCGCACACCCGGGCGATCCTTGACGAACTCCATCGTCAGCGGCGCAAGGATGCAGCGGGCATAGTCGTCGGTCGCCTGGACGCGCAGCGTGCCGAAAGGTCCGGTCTCGAGGTTGCGCCGCTCGATGACGTAGTCGTCGAGCCTGGCGAGCATCCTCAGACAATGCTGAAACAGCCCCTCGCCGGCTTCGGTCAGCGCGAGGCCGTGGGTCGAGCGGTTGACGATCGCGAAGCCGAGCGCGCTCTCGAGCTCCTTCATCCGCTTGCTGACCACAGAGGGCCGCGTGCGCAGCTCGGCGGCGGCGCCGGTGAAGCTGCCGCGCTGTGCGACGCTGACGAACGTGTTGAGCCTGTTCAGGTCCCTGAGCGCGGCGGTAAACGACATCGTTGCATCCCCTGAGCACCAGGCCGAAGGCCAGTCCGATTCAGCTTCGATCGGCCGGGATTCGTCAAGCGGTGGAACGGGATACAGGGCGACCAGAACGGCCGCGCCGGGCCGCGAAGAACAACAGTTGTTCCGAGACCCTACCTACCAACCCCGGGCGTGCGCCTCTAGACTTCTCGTCGTCTGCAGTCGCGGAAACGGATTCGGATCTCCGCTCGAACAGCAACGGGACGCATCATGCCCAAGGAATATCACTACGACCATCTCATCCGCTGGCCGCGCGGAGAGCGGGCCGCGGTTTTCCTGACCTTCGACTTCCAGGGCGGTGAGGACGTCAAGCCGGACAAGAACGGCATCCTCAACTACGAAATGTGGAGCCAGGGCGAGTACGGTCCGCACCACGCGATCTACCGGCTGCTGCGGATCCTCAAGGAATACGACATCAAGGCGACGTTCCTGACCTGCGGCGCGATCGCCGAGCGTTTCCCGGAAGCGGTGCAGTCGATCCTCGACCACGGCCACGTCGTCGAAGGGCACGGCTACAATCACGAGATCGCGCGCTACCTGAAGCGCGACGAAGAAACCGAAGTGATGAAAAAAGCGATCGCGATGATCGAGCAGCGGACGGGACGGCGCCCCTATGGCTGGCGCTCCTGCACGCAGAGCACGAACACGATCGAGCTGCTGATCGAGCACGGCTTCGTCT
>Ga0307472_100000551_pt1 | contig 13314 bp, 10 predicted proteins | sample atmos_gasesAM5C__2_FD_204582 | JGI IMG/M metagenome (GOLD analysis project Ga0307472, IMG submission 204582) | Hardwood forest soil microbial communities from Morgan-Monroe State Forest, Indiana, United States - atmos_gasesAM5C_05 | ecosystem: Environmental > Terrestrial > Soil > Temperate...
GCGCGTGGCGGCGATGCGGAACTCCTTGAGGATCGGGGCGTCGCTCGGGAACGGGCGGCCCGCGGCCTGGAGCGTCCGCCGATAGAGCGCCATCTGGCGCTCCAGCGTGGGCAGGCTCGCGTGCGGGTTGATGAGCCAGGCGTCGCCGTGCTGGGCCGCGCGCTCCACCGCCGGGTCACCGCTGGCCGCGATCCACACCGGCGGATGCGGCTGCTGCACCGGCTTCAGGGTCAGCTTCGCGCGGTGTAGCCGGAAGTGGCGGCCCTCGTGCGTCACCTCAGCCTCGGTCCACAGCCGCCGGGCCACCTGGAGCACCTCGAGAAAGCGCGAGACGCGCACCTTCATCTCCACGTCAAAGGCGTTGAACTCCTCGGGACGGTAGCCGAGGCCGACACCGAAGATGAAGCGGCCGCCACAGATGACGTCGAGTGTCGCCACCTCTTCGGCCACATACACGGGATTGTGGATCGGCAGCAAGAAGATGTTCGTGCCGATGTGCATGGAGCCGGCCTCCGCCGCCATCCGGCCGAGCACGGGCATCTGCTGCAGCATCTGGAACGGCGACGCCAGGTAGTGTTGGCTCACCCATACCGAGTGCAGGCCGCTGTCGCGCGCGGCACGCACCTGGTCGAGCAGACCCTCCAGCCGCTTGCTCGCGCTCTCCCCGGGTGGGAATTGCGTGTTGAGCAGCAGTCCGAATTTCATCGTGCGGTCCTCCCGCGGTTGGCGGCGCGCACGCCCTTCATCGCCTCTCCGTGAGGAGGCCGGCGGCGTCGCGCACCGCATTGAGGATCATGTTGTAGCCGGCGCAACGGCAGAAGTTGCCACTCAGGAACTCGCGGATCTCGTGGTCGGTCGGCCGCGGATTCTCGTCGAGGAGGGCCTTGGTGGTGATGATCAGGCCCGGCGTGCAGAAGCCGCACTGGATGGCCCCGTGGCGCACGAACGCGTCCTGGATCGGGTGCAGCTCGGCGTCGGTGCCCACGCCCTCGATCGTCGTCACGCGGGCGCCGTCCGCGCGCACGGCCAGGGCCAGGCACGCGCGCGTGAGCCGGCCATCGACGAGCACGGTGCACGCGCCGCACGAGCCCTCGCCACAGCCTTCCTTCGTCCCCAGCAACCCCAGGCCGTCGCGCAGGAGCTGGATCAGCGTCCAGTGGCCGGCGACATCCACGCGCACCGCGCGCTCATTGACGGTCAGCGCCACCACCGGCATCAGGACGTTCTCCCTTCCGCCAGGTCGCCCACCACGCGCCGTACCCACACGCGCAGCATGTCCCGGCGGTACTCGGCGCTGCCCTGCAGGTCGGCCATCGGCTCCACCTCGCCGGCGGCCGCGTCCGCCGCCCGCGCGATCGTCGCCTCGTCGAGCTCCTGGCCCTCGAGTGCCTGCTCGGCGCGGGTGAGCACTATCGGCGAGGCGCCCACCCCGCCCACGGCCAGGCGCGCCACGCGACAGCGGCGGCCGTCCAGCACGAGCATGGCGGCCAGCCCCACCAGCGCCTTGTCCTCCTGAGCACGCGGCGTCCACTTCAGATACCGCCAGCGCGCGCCGGCGGGCATGGCGGGAACGTCGATGCCCGTCAGCACCTCGGCGTCCCCCAGGGCCGTCTCATAGAAGCCGGTGAAGAACTCGGTGATCGGCACGATGCGGGCGCCGCCGGGGCCGTGCAGGCGGACGCTGGCGCGCAGCGCGAGCAGCGCCGGCGAGGGATCGGAAGCGGACTCGCCGTAGCAGAGGTTGCCGCCAAGGGTTCCCATGCTCCGCACGGTCGGGCTCGCCACCCGGCTGCACGCATAGGCGAGCAGCGGGCTCCGCTCCTGCACGAGCGGCGCGTGCGACACCGCCCAGTGGGTGGTGACGGTGCCGATGCGGAGACCGCCGGACACGCCCGGAGCGATCTCGGCGAGCCCGGGAACCCGCGCGATGCTGACGAGCAGCGACGGGCGCAGCACCGAGTGCTTCATGAGCGGCACCAGCGCGGTACCGCCCGCGATGACCCGGGCGTCCTCGCCTCCACCCTGGAGCGCGGCCACCGCATCGTCCACCGTCTTGCTTTCGACGTACTCGAACGGGCGCAGGATCATCCGCACCCCTCATGCGCCGGGCGTACGAGCGTGTCGTGCACGCGCGCCCCGATGTCGGGCATCGCTAGGCCGGCCGGGAACATCCCAGCCGCGCCGGTACCACGAAGGAAGCGACGCCCCATCAGGCGCGTCCCGCGTCGCACTGGGCCCGCAGCGCGCGGTAGATCTTCTCGGCCCGGATGGGCAGGTCCTTCACCTGCACGCCCACGGCGTCGTACACGGCGTTGCCGAGGGCGGCCGGCACGGGGGCGATCGCCGACTCGCCGATCCCCTTGGCGCCGTACGGTCCCTCGTCGTGCCCGCTCTCCACGATGATGACGTCGGTGTCGGGGACGTCCACCATGGTCGGAATCTTGTAGTCGAGGAAGGTCGGATTCAGCGTGCGGCCGCCATCGAAGGCAACCTCCTCCATCATGGCCATGCCCAGCCCCATGATCGCGGAGCCGTCGATCTGCTGGACGCAGTTGAGCGGGTTGATCGCCTTGCCCGCATCCGCGGCGGAGGCCATCTTCGTCACGGTGAGCTGTCCGGTGTCGGGATCGACCTCCGTCTCGATGCCGATGGCCGCGTACATCCAGAAGATGGACGGCCGACTCGACTGCCCGGTCTCGGCGTTCATCGTGTCGTAGAGAGGCTTGGTGTTGACGACGCCCTTGCCGAGCACGGTCCCCGGCCCGCCGTAGAACTTGGCGATGATCTGTCCATAGGTGAGCCCGCGGTCCGACGCGCCGCGCACGGTCACGGCCCCATCGCGCATCTCGAGGTCTTTGGGGTGGACCTCGATGACGGCCCCCGCCATCTCGAGGAGCTGGTGCCGCACGTCGGCCGACGCTTCCTTCACCACCAGTCCCATGTGGAAGGTGGTGCGGCTGGAGGTCGACGACCGGTCGAAGGGCGTCACGCTCGTGTCCGGCATCACACAGCGGATCTTGTCGAGCGGCACCGACAGCTCCTCGGCCGCGATCTGCGCCAGCACGGTGTGGGCGCCCTGGCCGTGCTCGACCGCGCTGGTGATCACGTCGACGCTCCCGTCGTTGTTGAGCTTGACGAAGCCGAACGACGCCGTCGGCGTCAGCGTCGACTTGAGGATGCAGGCGAGCCCGCGACCCCGGCGCGCCCCCGACGGCGCTGTCCGCTCGAGGGGTCCCTCGTACCCGATAGCGGCGGCCACCCGCTCCAGGCACTCGCCCACCCCGACCCGGTGCATGCGCTCGCCGGTCACGCTGACGTCACCCTCGCCCAGGATGTTCCTGCGCCGGAGGGCGAGCGGGCTCATCCCGAGCTCGCGGGCCACGCGGTCCATCTGCTGCTCGCCCGCCCACGACACCTGCGGGATGCCGAGGCCGCGGAACCCGCCGCCGGGCTGCCGGTTGGTGTAGACGAGGTAGCCGTCAATGCGCGCGTTGGGGATCCGGTAGGGCCCGAGCGAGCAGTAGCTCGCGTTGCGCACGATGACGGCGCCCACGTCGGCGTAGGCACCCTTCTCCCAGTAGATGGTCGACTGCCGGGCCACCAGCGTACCGTCCTTCCTGACCCCGGTCTTGATGGTGGTGCGCGTGGGCAGCCGTCCCGCGCAGCTCAGGAACTCGTCCTCGCGGTCGAAGATGATGCGTACGTGGCGGTTCGGCACCTTCATGGCGAGGAGCGCCGCGGCCGGGTTGATGGCCCGCAGGTACATCTTGGAGCCGTAGCCGCCCCCGACCATGTTGGTGATGACGCGCACGCGCTGCTGCGGGAGCTGGAGGAGATCCGCCAGCATGTCGCGCAGCGTGTGCGGGCCCATCGTGCTCGTCCACAGCGTCATCACGCCGCTGGCGTCGTAGAGCGCGATGGTGACGTGCGGCTCCAGGTGCGCGTACTGTACGAACTGCGTCGAGAAGGTGTCCTCGACCACCAGATCGCACTGCGACCACGCCGCGTCCACGTCGCCGCGGCGGAGCTTGAAGTGGTACGAGATGTTGCTGTCGGGCACGGGGTTGAGGACGAGGCCGGTGACCTGGGCGCGCTCGTACGACATCTGGTCCGGGTGGATCAACGGCGCCCCGGGCGCCACCGCTTCCATCACGTCGAACACGCCGGGCAGCTCTTCGTAGTCGACGACAATCCGCTCGATCGCCTCCTGGGCGGCGTCCTCGTCCTCCGCGGCCACCGCCGCCACCACCTCGCCCGCGTAGCGCACGCAGTCGATGGCCAGCGCCGGCTGGTCCTTCTGGAAGAGGCCATGGCGCCGGGAGCAGTCCTGCCCGGTGACGATGGCGCGCACGCCGGGCACCTTGGCCGCCGCGGAGGTGTCGAGGTTCACGATGCGTGCGTGCGGGATGCCCGCGCGCAGCGTCTTGCCCACCAGCATGCCCCCGAAGCGGACGTCGACGCCGTACATCGCACCGCCGCGCACCTTGGCCGCCGCGTCCGTTCGCACCACCGACTTGCCGACCACCACCGTTTCGCCGGTCATCGCCCCGCCTCTCCAGCCCGGATCTCTGCTTGGAGCGCCTGGGCGAACTTCTCGGTGATCTCCTTCGACTTGGAGGCGATGGCCTTGTGTCCGAGCGCACCCAGCATGCCGCCGATGGCCATCTCCGAGGTGAGCGTCACACGCGTGCCTCCCTCCGGCGTCGCCTCGAAGTCCACGCGATCCTTCGACCGCAGGTTGCCGATCGCCCCCTTGATGCTCTTGCCCACGGACGACAGCGCCAGTGACTTGAGCGGCTCCTTGCTCTCGATCTGCGTCGCCATCTCGAAGGTGGCCGAGATGAAGCCGACCTTCTGGGTGGCGAGGACCTTGTAGCGGTCAGGCCCCAGCACGTCGACCGACTGCACGCCGGGGACGCAGCGCGCCACCCGCTCGATGTCCTCGAAGAACTTCCACACCGTCTCCGGCGACGCATCGACGGTGAACGTCTCCTGGATCTGCATCGGCTATCCTTTCGCGCGCGCGGCGGCCAGCGCGCGCCAGATCGATTCGGGCGTGATGGGCAGGCGGTCCAGCTCCACGCCGAACGGCGCCAGCGCGTCGCACACGGCATTCGTGATGGCGGCGGCGGCCGCGATGGTGCCCCCCTCGCCCACCCCCTTGATGCCGAACGGCGTCTCCGGCGACGGCGTCTCCAGGTGGTCCAGCTCGAAAGCGGGCAGGTCCGCGGCCGTCGGCATGAAGTAGTCGACCATCGTCCCATTGACGAGCTGCCCCGTCTCGCGGTCGTAGACGAGCTCCTCGAACAACGCGGCCGCGATGCCCTGCGCCACCGCGCCCTGCACCTGTCCCTCGACGATCATGGGGTTGACCTGGGTGCCGCAATCGTGAACGAGGATGTAGCGCTGCAGCGTGAACTCGCCGCTGCGCGCGTCCACCTCCACCTGGACGACCACCGTCCCGTAGCCGAACGCCGACGACGGCGGATCGAAGTACGCCGTGGCCTCCAGCCCCGGGTCCTCGCCCGGCGGCAGCGGATGGCCGAGGAAGGCCGACTCGGATACGCGCTGGATCGAGACCTGCACGGAGGGATCGTCGCGGCGGCGGATCATCCCGGCCGTCGCCTCGAGCGCCGCGGCATCGACGTCGAGGATGTGGCCCGCGATGCGCAGCATCTTGTCCCGGATCTGGCCGGCCGCCTTCTCGATGGCGCCGGCCCCCGCGATCATGGTGCGGCTCGCGAAGCCACCCACGCTGTAGGGGGTCCCCTGCGAGTCGCCGCGGTGCACCGCGATGTCGGCGGGATCGAGCCCGAGGAGCGAGGCGGCCATCTGGGCGAAGGTCGTCTCCGTGCCCTGCCCGAACGTGGAGACGCCGGTGGAGATGGCGGCGCGTCCGGCCCGGTCCATGCGCAGGGTCACGCTCTCGTAGGCGCCGAAGCGCGCCCCGGTGCGGCCGAGGAACGCGGAAGACGGATAGCCGGTGAACTCCACGTAGCAGGACATGCCGACGCCGACGTGGCGCCCCTGCTCCCGCCACGCCTTCTGCCGGGCGCGGAACGAGTCGTACCCCGCCCGCGAGAGCGCCAGCTCGAGGCCGCGGGCGTAGTCGCCGCTGTCGTACGTCACGCCGCTCACGTTCTTGAACGGCAGCTCGTCGGGCCGCAGGAGGTTGCGGCGCCGGAAGTCCGCGGGATCCTGACCCAGGCGGCGGGCCAGCCGATCGACGAGCACCTCGCGCACGTAGTTCGACTCGGCCTGCCCGTAGCCGCGGTAGGCACCCATCGGCACCTTGTTGGTCAGCACGACACGCCGGTGGATCTCGGCATCGTGGAGGCGATATGGCCCCGCGAGCATGATACTGGTCAGGAGCGGCGGTCCCAGGGGCCCGTGGTAGGCGCCGAGGTCGATCAGGTACCGGTCGCGCAGGGCGAGCAGCGCGCCGTCGCGGTCGGCCCCCAGCGTGAGCGCGTGGACAGCCTCGCGCGCGTGGGCGGCGCCCCGGAAGAACTCCGTGCGGTCCTCGATCCACTTCACGGGGCGGCGCGTGTCGATGGCGAGGAGGGCGGCGATGATGTCCTCCGGGTACACGCCGATCTTGAGGCCGAAGGCACCCCCCACGTCCGGCGCGATCACCCGCACGTCGGTCTCGTCCATGCGCAGGCAATGCGCGAGCTGGGCGCGCAGCAGGTGCGGCGTCTGCGTGGAGGCCCACAGCTCCAGCGTGCTCGTGTCCTCCGCCCAGCGCGCGATCACCCCGCGCGTCTCGATGGGCGCCCCGCTCACCCGGTTGATGCGGAACGTGCCGGCGACGGTGGCCGCCGCGCCGGCCAGCCGCTTGTCCGGCTCGCCCGCCCTCACCGTCGATTCGACGACGACGTTCCCCGCCACGGTGTCGTGGAGCTGAGGGGCCCCGGGCCGGAGCGCGTCCTCGACGGTGACGACGTGGGGCAGCGGCTCGTAGTCAACGTCGATCAGCTCGAGCGCGTCCTCGGCGACGTACCGGTCGACGGCCGCTACCGCCACCACCGGCTCCCCCTCGTAGCGTGCGACGCCGTGGGCCATCCCGTGGAAGATGGTGGGCGCCGAGCCGGGAAACGGGCGCAGCACCGTGATCGGCTCCGTCCGCGCGATGACCTCCTCGCCGATGAGCACGGCCTCCACGCCGCTCAGTTCGAGGGCGCGCGTGGCGTCGATGCGCCGGATGCGCGCGTGCGGGTACGGGCAACGGCCGATGGCCAGATGCAGCGTGCGCGTCTCCTCGACGTCATCGAGGAAGCGGCCGCTGCCGCGCAGGAGCCGGTCGTCCTCCTTGCGCTTCACGCTCGCGCCGAGCCAGGGGAGCTTATCCATCGCCCCGCCCCGCGGCGGCCTGGCGCAAGTAGCGCTCAACGGCCTCGACGATATTCTGGTAGCCCGTGCACCGGCAAAGGTTGCCCGCCAGCTCCTCGCGCAGGGCCGCGCCCTCCAGGGTCACGCCGCGATCGGCCAGCACCACGGCGCCGAGCAGGAAGCCCGGCGTGCAGTACCCACACTGCAGCGCGTGCGCATCGCGAAAGGCCTGCTGCACCGGGTGCAGCTCCCCTCGGCCCGCGAGGCCTTCGACGGTCGTGATCGATCGGCCCTGGGCCTGGGGCGCCAGCATGAGGCACGACTTCACCGGCTCGCCGTCGAGGAGGACAGTACAGGCGCCGCAGACCCCCTGCTCACATCCGACATGGGTGCCGTGGAGCCCGAGCTCGTGGCGCAGGAAGTCGACGAGCAGCCGGCGGCTCTCGACCACGCGCTCGTAGGCGCGACCGTTCACCCGCAGGGCGACCGTCACCCGCGCGCTCATCGCCGTCGCCGCGCCAGCTCGTTGAGCGCGCGCTCCACGAGGATCGGGATGAGATGCCGCCGGTACTCAGCGGACGCGCGCACGTCCGAGGCAGGGTCGGCCTCCTCCAGACAGTGCGCCGCCGCCGCTTCGACCTCGGCGGGTCCGAGCCGCGTCCCGGCCAGCCCCTCGGAGGCGCGGCGCGCGTAGCGAGCGCGGTCGGCCACGGCCGAGAGCCCGATGCGGATCCAGCGCCAGCTCCCGTCGGGCGCGGGCAGACCGGTAGCGGCCACGCCCACCGCGGCGAAATCGCCGTGGCGCCGCGCGTGCTCCACCACCACCGCCTCGGTGCCCGCGCCGTCCGGAAACTCAACCGCCTCCAGCATCTCCGTCGGCTCGAGCGCTGTCGTGTACGGCCCCTGGAAGAACGCCTCGGCGTCGAGCTCGCGGCGACCCGCGCCGTCGACGACGCGCAGACGCGCGCCGAGCGTCACCGCGCACAGGGCCATCTCACCGGCCGGATCGGCGTGGCAGAGCGCGCCGCCGAGGGTGCCGCGGTTTCGGATCTGCCGGTCGCCGACAAAGGGGACGGCGTGGGCGAGCAGGGGGACCCGCTCACGGATCACCGCCGACGTCTCCAGCGCGGAGTAGCGGGCCAACGCGCCCACTCGCACCACGCCGTCGCCCACCGCGATGCCATCGAGCCCGGGAATCCCGTTGATGTCGATCACCGCGGTCGGGCGCAGCAGCCGCATGCTCAAGAGCGGCACCAGGCTCTGGCCGCCCGCAAGCAGTCGCGCGTTGCCGTCGAAGCGCGCGAGGGCGGCGAGGGCCTCCTCGGCGGTTGCCGCCGCGAGGTACTCGAGGGGGGCGGGCTTCATACACCCAGCTGACAATCTCGCGCGCCCCGCACGAGTCGCATACGCGATGTCGTTCGGTGAGGCCATCCCGGACGTCGCTCGCCTTTTCCCAGCCGTGCTCCGACGCTATGCACGCATCCTCCGAAAGGACATCCTCGTCATTGCGCACTCGGTACTCTCAACGGCTCCAAGCAACCCAGCCCGACATGTCGACTCAGGACGTTTCGCGTCAATGATCATGGGAGAGCCGCCGATACCAGCCGGCGATCTCCGTGCCCGTGGTCATCCATACCTCGTCGTGCTTCCTCATGTGCGCCAGCACCTGATCCAGGTATCGCACGCGGAACGGCTGCCCGATACACCAGGGATGCAGAGGCAGCACGAAGAGGCGCCCGCTATCGCGCCCCTCGCGATACAGCGTGTCGAACGCTTCCATCACCAGTGCTGCCCACCGGGCCATGGTCACGCGTCGGTTCCAGTGCAGGTTGACATCGCTGAGTTCCTGCATCAGAGGCAACGAGACAAGCGGTCGATCAGTTCGGCCGATCATATATGGCTGGTCATCGTTTGCCCAGTCGCAGAGGTAATCCACGCCGATCTCCGCCAACAAGCCCGGCGTCCGGGTTGACTCGCTCTGCTCGGGGCTGAGCCACCCGCTTGGCATGACGCCGGCCACGCGGGCGACGGCGTCGCGCGCGGAACGGATGTAGGCCAGCTCGTCAGCTTCGGACATCTCGGCCGTGATGGCTCGGCGTTGGCTCACTCCGTGGGCGATGACTTCCCAGCCCCGCTGCCGACATTCAGCGACCAGCTGCGGGTAGCCCTGCGCGGTGAGAGCGTCGACGGCCGCCGTGGCACGAATGGCGTGCGCGTCGAAGAGCTCGAACAGCCGGAAAATGCCTATCCGATGGCCGTATTCCCGATGCGTCACCGTCGGGTAGTCCGGCGGTGGCATGATCCGGAGCGGGCTCCTGTGGGTTGGCGGGTCAAATGCCCCGGAGGGGGGATCCGCCTCGAAATGACCGAGGCAGACCACGAACGCCACCGCGATGCGGGCGCCGTCGGGCCACGTCAACCGCTCTCGCCTGACACTCGGCGACCATGCATAGAGACCGTGATCCATCCGGTACGCGCTCACGGCGCTGCCCCCTCGCCGCGCGCGAGGTGCCTCACCATCACCTCGTAGTGGTTGTCGAGGTAGAACTGGGCGATCTCCGCCGCCGTCGCGTACCAGACACCCTCGTGGCCACGGACGTACTCGAGAATGCGATCGAGGGCGCCGATCCGGTGCGGATACCCGATGACCCACGGGTGCAGCACCAGGCACATGACCATGCCCTGGCCGGCGCCCTCAGCGTACAGGCGATCGAACTGATCCTTCGCGACCTGGAAGAACTCCTCGCCCTCCCAGGGACGCTGGAACATGACGAAGAGCGCGTCGTTGAGCTCCATGGAGTAGGGCACGGACACGAGCCGCCCGCGGCGCACCTTGATCGGTGTCGGCTGGTCGTCGTGCATCCAGTCGGCGTGATAGAGGAAGCCCAGCTCGGCGAGAAGGTCGGGCGTGTGATGGCCGCCGCGGCTCAGGACGTTGGCGCCACTCATCCGACGCCCGGTGAGGTCGTGGAACATCCGGATGGCCCGCTCGTACCACGCTCGCTCCTCCGCCTCGGACAGGCCGCGCGGCTCGGGCAGGTCGTTGTAGAAGCCGTGAAAGCAGAAATCCCAGTCCCGCGCGAGCATCGCGTCACGGATCTCCGGGAAGTGCTCGAGGACGGCGAGGTTGATGTTCACGGTGCAGCGGATTCGGTGCCGGTCGAGCACATCGAGCATCCGCCAGAACCCCACGCGGTTGCCGTAGTCGCGGGACGCATAGGCGGGAACATCCGGCGCGGGGAAGCCGGATCGTCCCACGCGCGCGGCGGCAGGCGTGTACTGGTAATACTCAACGTTCGGGATGACCCAGAAGGCGAGCCGCGCGTCGTTCGGCCAGCGGAGACGCGGGCGCCCGGCCAGCGGCGCGTAATCAATCCGCGCGAGGAGTGATGGGGGCGCGTCCTCATTCACCGGAGCGGCTCCATTCCAGATGCGAGTGCCATCCCGCAGTTCGCGCCCCGCGGAAGTCAGGCGATCTCCCTCGGCTTCTCAGCGTCGGGTGCTGTCTCGCGATCCGCAGCGCGATGTGCAACACTACCATCCGCTCGCCTGTGCGAGCGCAGAGAATACATGACGGACGAAGAGCCCTCGATCCAGCGTCGACTCGCCGCCATTCTTGCCGCGGACATCGCTGGCTACAGCCGACTCATGCATGCGGATGAGGCCGCCACCGTGCGGGACCTCAAGGCTCATCAGAGCGTGATCCTGCCGCTGATCGGCCGGCACGGTGGGCGGATCATCGACACCGCCGGCGATGGCATCATGGCTGAGTTTCCCAGCGTCATAGGCGCCACCGAGTGTGCGGTCGAGATCCAGACCGTGATGACCGAGCGCAACGAGGGAGTGGCCGAGAGTCGCCGCATGCGGTTTCGTATCGGGATCAATCTGGGAGATGTGATCCACGACGAGACCCGGATCTACGGTGACGGGATCAACATCGCGGCACGGCTGGAGGCGCTGGCCGAGCCGGGTGGCGTGCTCGTTTCCAATACCGTCTACGATCAGGTCCGCGGCAAGCTGCCTATCACCTTCGAGGAGGTGGGCGAGCGGCAGGTCAAGAACATCGAGCAGCCCGTGCGGATCTATCAACTCCACATTCCGGGAGCATCCTCCAAGGTCGACGTCGCTACGCCCGGCAGGCGTCTCGCCATAACGAACCGCAGGCGTTGGATCGGGTGGGGCTTGGCGGCGTTCCTGATTCTCCTCGGGGTGGCCGGAGCATGGTGGATGGGCTCGCGCTTCTTTCCAAGTCAGCGAGCAGACAGCACAGAGGCGCCGCGTCTCTCAATCGTTGTGCTGCCCTTTAGCAACCTGAGTGGCGATCCGAGCCAAGACTACTTTGCCGATGGCATAACCGAGGATCTGACTAGTGATCTGTCGCAAATTGTTGGAAGCTTTGTCATTTCCAGGAACACTGCGTTCACATTCAAGGGCAAGGCCATGGATGCCCGGCAAATTGGCCGCGAGTTGGGTGTCCGGTATGTGCTCGAGGGGAGCGTACGCCGGATGGGAGGCACCGTCCGCGTCAATGCGCAGCTCATCGACGCGGGCACCGGCGCGCATCTGTGGGCCGAGCAGATGGACGTCGATCAAGGCACGCTGGCGACCGTCCAGGACAACTTCGGCATCGCGAACCGACTGGCAAGGACGCTCAGTGTTGAACTCGTCAATGTCGAGGGTCGCCGGGCGCCGCGCACTGACCCGGATGCGGTGGATCTCACCATGCGTGGCTGGTCGATCTTGAATGGTGGGCCGAACAAGGGCGATGCGCTGAGGTCCGTCGAGTTGTTCGAGGATGCTCTTCGAATCGATTCCGACAATAGTCAAGCGCGAGTCGGGCTCGCCCAGGCCCTCATTCTCATCTACCGCAACCGCTGGGATCCCGAACCTGCCAAGGTGCTGGCCCGTGCCGACGAAGCAGCCTCGCGGGCCATCGCCTCCACGCCCAACTATGCCCATGCGCATTACGTGAAGGCCGAGGTTCTCGGATTATCCAACCGGTTTGATGCGGCACTTGCGACGTACGACAGAGCCATCGCCCTTGATCGTAACCTTGCCGCGGCATACGTTGGACGGGCGCGAAACTTGAATGTGATTGGTCGGGCAGCAGATGCATTGGCGCCTGTCGAGAGGGCGATACGGCTCAGTCCGCGCGATCCTGAGCTATATGTCTGGTATTTCGTCCTCTGCCACGCGAACACGCACTTGGCGCGCGACGCTCAGGCCATCGAATGGTGCCTCAAGTCGCTTGCGACCGGTAAGACGTTCTACTTCGCCTACGTCGATCTCGCCTCTGCGTACGCCTGGCGGGGACAGAACGCGGAGGCGGCGGCCGCGGTGGCGGAGCTCCTGAAGCTGAGGCCAGGGTTCACGGTGCAGACACTGGTGCAAGAAGGATCAGGAACTTCCGACAATCCAGCCTTTCGCAAGGAATTCCAGCGAATTGTCGAGGGAGCACGCAGGGCTGGGTTGCCAGAAAACTAGGCATCACACGTTCTTCGCCGGTCGCGTGCGTGCGCGCAGCGCCCGCCACACCCGCTCGGGGGTCATGGGCAGCTCGCGCATGCGCACGCCCGTGAGCCGCGCCAGCGCGTTGCCGACGGCGGGGCTGACAGGGATGAGGCCGCCCTCGCCGACGCCCTTGGCGCCGAAGGGGCCGGCGCCGTCGCCGTTCTCCACGAAGAGCGTCTCCAGGCGCGGCGGCACGTCGCCGGCGCGCGGCACCCGGTAGCCCGCGAGGTCCGCGTTCAGGAGCTGGCCGCCCTCGTACACCATTTCCTCGAGCAGGGTGTGGCCGAGGCCCTGCATGACCGCTCCCTCGTCCTGCGCCTCGCACTGCTGGGGGTTGATGCAGCGGCCGACGTCGCTGACGGACGCGTAGGACTCGATCGCGATGGCGCCCGTCTCCTCGTCCAGGGTGATCTCCGCGCCGCCCATGGCCACCTCCCAGAACGGTGTGCTGCCGCCCAGCGCGGCCTTCGT
>Ga0307472_100000552_pt1 | contig 13303 bp, 9 predicted proteins | sample atmos_gasesAM5C__2_FD_204582 | JGI IMG/M metagenome (GOLD analysis project Ga0307472, IMG submission 204582) | Hardwood forest soil microbial communities from Morgan-Monroe State Forest, Indiana, United States - atmos_gasesAM5C_05 | ecosystem: Environmental > Terrestrial > Soil > Temperate...
CCCCAAGGGCGTGCTGCTGACGCAACACAAGGTGTTGAATAACGCCCTCGCCGTCGGCACCTGGATGAATTTCACGGAGAGCGACCGGCTTTGCGATTGCTTCCCGCTCTATCATTGTGCCGGGTGTGTGACGGGAATCCTTATGAGCCTTGTGAGCGGGGCCACGCTCATTCTTGCGGCGCCGCAGTTTGATGCAGGGAAGGCGCTTGAGGCCGTTGAAGCAGAGCGCGCCACGGCGTTAATGGGTTCGCCGACCATGTTTATTGCACAACTCGGGCATCCAGAGTTTCACCGCTTTGACCTGACCTCGCTTCGCACCGGCGCCGTGGGCGGCGCGCCGTGTCCCATTGAAATCATGAAACGCGTGGTGGAAGACATGCACTGCCGCGAGATGCTGGTGATCTACGGCCAAACAGAAAGCTCTCCAGTGATCACCCTGTCGCGCGCAAATGACAGCATGGAGCATCGAGTGTCGACGATTGGACGCGCATCGCTGAATGCCGAGGTCAAAATTGTTTCGACTCAAACCGGCGAGACACTGCCTATCGGCGAGCAAGGGGAACTTTGTACTCGCGGGTATCTGGTCATGAAAGGATACGACGAAGAACCGGAAGCAACGCTGAAGGCAATCGACGCCGAAGGCTGGCTGCACACCGGCGACCTTGCGAGCATGAGGCCCGACGGCTATTTCCGGATCACCGGGCGCGCCAAGGACATGATCATCCGCGGCGGCGAAAATATTTATCCGCGCGAAGTCGAAGAGTTCCTCTATTCGCACCCCAAAATCATGGAGGCACAGGTTGTCGGCTTGCCGGACGCGAAGCAGGGAGAAGTGGTGCTGGCCTGGATCCGCTTGAAGGCCGGCGAATCCTGCTGCGAAAAAGAGATTCGCGATTTCTGCGAAGGAAAGATTGCGTACTTCAAAATCCCGGAATATATTCGTTTCGTGGACAGTTTTCCGATGACCGTGAGCGGCAAGGTCCAGAAATTCAAAATTCGCGAACAAGAGATTCGCGAGCGCCACCTGGAAGGAGTAGCCCGCATCCAAACCGCCTAGGTGTGAAATCATGCAGGGCTAGCAGGCATCTCCGAAGCGCCAGCCTCCGAGGATCAGGCAAGAACTTCATCGAAATAGGCAATCGGCAGCAGGGCAGGTGGACTACACTTTTCCTCGTCGAGCCAGCGGATTCGCATTTTTGGAGCCGCCGCGAGAAATTGCGTCAGCGATTACTTATAGCTCGAAGGGAGAAACAATGCAGAAGCGCAAACTTGGAAAAGGCAATCTGGAAGTTTCGGCCATCGGTCTTGGCTGCATGGGAATGAGTTTTGGCTATGGCCCAGCCGTAGATAAGCAGGAGGGAATCTCTCTCATCCGGGCGGCCGTGGAGCGTGGTGTCACGTTCTTCGATACCGCCGAAGTGTACGGCCCGTACACAAATGAAGAACTCGTGGGCGAGGCTCTCGCCCCGCTCCGGGGGAACGTGGTAATCGCCACGAAATTCGGGTTCAAGATTGAAAACGGCAAGCAAGCTGGCCTGGACAGCCGACCGGCGCATATTAAGGAGGTCGCCGAGGCATCGCTCAAGCGCCTTAAGACCGAGGTCATCGACTTGTTCTATCAGCACCGTGTCGACCCGGACGTTCCGATTGAGGATGTAGCAGGAGCAGTGAAAGACCTCATTCAGCAAGGCAAGGTGAAACACTTCGGACTCTCTGAAGCGGGCGTGAAGACCATTCGTCGCGCTCACGCTGTCCAGCCGGTCACGGCACTCCAGAGCGAGTATTCTTTGTGGTTCAGGGAACCTGAAGCGGAAATCATACCGACGCTCGAGGAACTCGGAATCGGCTTTGTTCCGTTCAGCCCTCTGGGCAAGGGTTTTCTCACTGGCGCGATCAACGCGGATACAAAGTTCGACAAGACCGACTTCCGCAATGTGGTTCCTCGTTTCACCGAGGAAAACCGGAAAGCGAACCAGGCGTTAGTTGACCTGATTGGCCGGTTCGCGCAACAGAAAAAAGTGACGCCTGCGCAGATTGCGCTTGCTTGGCTGCTGGCCCAGAAGCCGTGGATCGTGCCGATTCCGGGTACGACGAAGCTGCATCGGCTCGACGAGAACCTGGGAGCCGCTGCCGTTGAACTTACGCCCAAGGATCTCCGCGAGTTGGAAACTGCAGCCTCAAAGATTGCCGTGCAAGGCGCTCGGTACCCGGAGGCTCTGCAGAAACTCGTGGGCCGCTAAGCGACCAGCAGGACTGGCGAGATTTAAAAATTGTCGGCAATATCATCGGAGGAGATTCGAGATTTCACTGACCGGAGCCATAAACATGAATACACAACCTTCCGCAGCGCAGCAAGCCTGGGGCGATTTCGCCCCCAAGTTTGCTGAATTAGCCGACAAGGTGCTCTTCGGAGACATCTGGGCGTAAAGAGCTTTCCAAGCACGACCGCAGCCTAGCGACCGTGGCGGCGCTCGTTGCTTTGAACCGCACCGACCAGTTGCGCTTTCATCTGCTGAGGGCGCTGGAAAATGGGGTTAAGAGACAGGAATTGATTGAGGAAATCACACACCTGGCATTTTATTCCGGTTGGCCCACGGCAGTGAATGCCCTGACGGTCGCGAAAGAAGTTTTCTCGAAGCCATGAAGATCATTCTTATGATGACGGCATTGACGCGCCAGAGTCTGAGGTTAAATAGTTGAAGGCAGGAGAGAATATGCCAGCACGGAAGGATGACTTAAGAGACCGCCTTTCGCGAAATCGCGAAATCAACATCACGGTGACCGGAAGAAAATCGGGACAGGCCATCACAAACCCGGTCTGGTTCGTATCAGAAGAGGAGAAGCTTTATCTGTTGCCAGTGTCCGGGTCGGATACGCAGTGGTACAAGAACGCGCTGAAGAACCCGGCGATTCGAATCGATGCCGGAGGCGCAGAGGGAACATTCAAAGCTGTTCCTCTCACTGATGCCAAACAAGTGTCGTCTGTGGTCGAGAAATTCCGCAAAAAGTACGGCGCCGGCGATGTGAAGAAATACTATTCGAAGTTCGACGCTGCCGTGCTCGTTCCCATGCAAGGAGCACCATCATGATTGAGAGGAGGGTAATCTCTCGGCCGTGAGCATCAATGGCAAAGCGGCGCTCCCACGGTACGATCGAGCATTGCTGTTGCACGGCTCGAAACGCAATGAAGTGCTAACTCTTGCCGAAGTCGAGCAATACGGGCTCGATAGCTTCGCCCACGCGGATTACGTCAGCATCTACGGAATGACGCCGCGCGAGTGGCACCGCCGAGGTATCCGCCTGCTCGGCCGTACGGCCGTGGAGTGCACGCGTGACGCGCTTGCCGACCATATTGGTTTCGATGTTGCCTCAGTCGCCGCACGCATGCCCTCAGCGAATCATTTGACGGTAATTGATCCATTCGCTGGTTCTTGCAACACGCTATTTTGGATTTTGCGACACGTGCCAAATGCAGAAGGAATCGCCTTCGAGGCCGACGCACAGGTTTTCGAACTCACGCAGCGCAACCTCGCGGTTCTTGATAAAAGCATCGAACTTGTGTGTGGCGACTATAAAACTACGCTTGAGGAACGCAGCATACCGTCGGACCGAGGCATTGTCGCTTTCATCGCGCCACCGTGGGGCACCGCCCTGGATGAAATACAAGGCCTGGACCTGCGCTGCACCACACCGCCTATCACCGAGGTTATCGAGAGAATTGTGCGGCGATTCGTGAAGCATAAGATTCTGTTCGCAACGCAGGTTTACGAGAAGGTCAGCACCCCTTCACTGTCTCGGATTCAGAAGCTGCTCGATTGGACTGAACTGCGTATTTACGACGTCAACGAGAGAGGCCGGAACCACGGTATTCTTCTCGGAGCGAAAGGTTGGACGCCTCGATAGACAAAACGAACACGTGAAGACCAACGGCAAAATGGCGTTGTCGCGACGGAAGGAAAAGGTTGCGCGGTCCAGCGAATCAGACACCGCGAAGTTGGCACAGCGCATTGCTGCCTACGCTCGACACGATGGCGTTTTCGACTTGAGCATCCCCGGTTTGCACGCCAGCCGCTATTCACGAATCCACGCGGACTGTGTGCATGCCCTCGAGAACACCAGCATGCGCGTCGTATCGTACTCGTAGACCTCTTCTCCAACGATCACGCTCTTCGCTCCTTGCACGATGATGCACAAAGCAGGTAAAGGTCGCTCTTCCTGTTGCCGCCCAGGTGAGGCAAGCGAGCTACTCTGAGCCTTACCTTGGCTTCAGGCTGGACCTTGACCCGCACAAAGTTGCCGAGCTGGTCTTGAAAGTGTTTCCTAACGGTCTGTCCCCCGTTGCGGAGAGAAGCGCCGTTTACATCACTCCGGTTGACGCGAGCATTGTCAACGCCGCGGTGAGATTAATGGAATGCCTGGCGCAACCCGCGGACATAGAACTCCTCGCTCCCTTGTAATAGACGAGATTTTGATCCGGCTATCACTCTCGTCCGTCAAATCAACGACATCACGAAACGAGAAAGTTCTGTGGTTCACGCGATGGCTTCCCCGACGCGGAACGCGCCCAGTTCTGGCATGAGCAATTCCTACCTCTCGCCGCTTAGGAGCATGCGCTCCGCGAGAAACTAATGATCGTAGGCCAGGGAAGGGCACCCACCTCCTCAATCCAATAGCCGCATCGAGGTTGCTCCTTCTGATTTATCTCCGGGCGTCCCGTCCAACGCATGCGGCCGGCTTGACGACACTCTTGTTATAGACATAACATCAAAAGGAAATGACCGTACGTAATGGACGAACGGCTGGATGGTTGCTGCTGACGTTCACCTTGCCTTCAAAGCGGGCCAGCCAGAGAGTAGAGATTTGGCGAAAGCTGCAGCGGTATGGAACCGTGCCCCTTGGAAATTCGGGCTACCTGCTCCCTACCAATCCCAGCAATGAAGAAAGATTTCAGTGGCTCGCGACGGCGATTCGGAAATACGGAGGCGACTCGTCCGTCGTTCACGTCGAATCGATAGACAACCTCTCAAAAGCTCAACTAATCGGCCGCTTCGCTGAAGCGCGCGCACGGGAATATCAAGAATTGATTCGGGAGCTTCAAGCATTTTCATCGAAAGGTGTGGAAGGAAAGACTAATGGCCGTCTCGGCCGGCTGCGGAATCGCTTTCAAGAGATTGTGGAGGTCGACTTCTTCAACAGTCCGCTGCAAGTGCGCGTTAAGGAGTTACTCGAGCACACGGCCTCATTGCGCGGGCCCGCGTCCGCCACCCCTACTCGCAAGGTCAACGCGAAGGACTACAAGGGCAGGCTCTGGATCACCAGACCAAGGCCCGGAGTCGATCGCTGTGCGTCTGCGTGGCTAATCCGAAGCTTTATCGACCCCAAAGCACGTTTTGCTTTTGCACCGGAGGACCGTGTGCCGGCTAGCGGCGTGCCATTTGACATGTTTCATGAAGAAGGGTTCGGACATCGTGGCGATGACTGCACGTTTGAGACCCTCACAAAACAGTTTCACGTCCGCGACCCAAAGGTTGCTGTGATCGGGCAAATGATTCACGACGCAGATCTCGCGGATGACCGGTTTGGCCGTAAGGAGGGTTACGGCGTGGATCAGATATTGAAAGGCTGGGCGCGTCAAGGAACCGCGGACGACGAACTGCTGGAGCGCGGGATGGAACTCATCGAAGGACTCTACCACGCACCACAGAAGTGAATTGAGGAGCAGACGGACGTGTCTAATCATCGTGCGTATTGGAAGACGGGGATAAGCGTGATTTTGATGCTGGCCGCGAGCGTGGCCGCATCGGCGCAGTCGGACCAGCAAAAAACAAGAGTGTTTACCCTCGAAGAAGCAGTGGATTTTGCACTTAAGAACTATCCGGCAGTGCGGGCTTCGCTCGAACGTCTCCGCTCGGCAGAGGCCGGTGTGGGCCTCGCGCGAACGAGCTACTTGCCTCGAACCGAAGTTCTTTGGCAGTCCAATCGCGCGACAGACAACAATATTGCCGGGTTGACGCTGCCAAACTCTGTCATCGCTCCGATTACAGGACCAGTGACCCTGTCGCAGTCGAACCGAAGCGCTTGGGGAAGCGCGGGTGGGCTACTGTTTTCATGGGAGCCTCTCGACTTCGGATATCGCGGAGCGAAGGTCGATGCGGCACGCGCCGTTCAGAACAGGGCGGGGGCGGAAGCGTCACTGACCCGCCTCGATGTCGGCATTGCAACGGCGAACGCGTACCTCACACTCCTGGCGGCGGAAAAGACCGTCCGTGCCGCGGAGGCGGATGTCGAGCGCCGCGAAACCTTCACGAAGTCCGTGCACGTCCTTGTAGACAATCAACTTCGTGCGGGTGCAGATGCATCCAGAGCGGATGCGGAACTCGCCCGAGCGCGAGTCAACCTTGCGAGGGCGCAGCAGCAGGAAGCAACAAGCCGCGCGCAACTCGCGGACGTCCTCGGCATTGCCGATGCTACGGTCGAAGTCCGGGAAAGCACTTTGCTCGCCGCACCACCAGCGGCCGCTCCGCCAACAACGCCTATCTCCGCAAACCCCGCCGCGGAAGTGCAACGCACTCGTGTCCAAGAGTCACAGTCGCTCGCGCACGCGCTCGATCGCTCGTATTACCCGAAGCTGTACCTGCAATCGGTGGTCATGGGACGCGGAAGTGGTGTTGACCCGATGGGCAACTTTCTCGGAGGTACTGAGGGCTTGCGGCCGGATCGCGCGAACTGGGCGGCCGGGCTAATGGTGACATTTCCGGTATTCGACATCTTTTCGATCAAGTTTAAAAAGGCTGCGGAAGCGGCGAACGAGCGCGCGGAGGAGGCGCGCTACGACCAGGCGTTGCAAGACCTGACAGGACAACTACACAAAGCCCAAGCCTCACTCGATGGCGCCAGAAAAGTCGCGGAGAACACACCCCTTGAACTCGAAGCTGCCCGCACAACGGAGAACCAGGAACGCGCACGTTATCAAGCTGGACTTGCGACCCTGGTGGATGTTTCTGACGCGCAAAGTTTTCTCGTGCAAGCCGAAATCGATGATGCTCTGGCGCGCCTAGCGGTCTGGCAGAATCTGGCTTCAGTCGCCGCCGCCCAAGGCGACCTTTCACCTTTTCTGCAATCACTCCATGACAAGACACAAGGAGCGCCATAGCCATGTGGCTCCTTCGCGCCGCACTCCGCAATCCAATCTCTATCGTTGTCGCCGTCATCGGCGTGGCATTGTGCTCGATTCTTGCTCTAGTGCGTATGCCGATTGATATTTTCCCGAATCTGAATTTGCCCGTGGTTTACGTAGCACAGCCCTACGGAGGCATGTCGCCGGCGCAGATGGAAGGCTATCTCGTTTACTACTACGAGTATCACTTCCTCTACATCACGGGCATTGAGTCGGTTGAATCCAAATCTATCCAAAACGTGGGCTTGCTGAAACTGACGTTTCATCCAGGCACCGATATGAGTCAGGCCATGGCTCAAACAGTGGGATACGTGGATAGGGCGCGCGCTTTTATGCCTCCCGGAACTGTCGCGCCATTCATCATGCGCTATGACGCGGGAAGCGTCCCGGTCGGGTATCTAGTGTTTTCGAGCACGACGCGAAGCGTGGGAGAAATTCAGGATCTTGCGCTCAATCGAGTTCGACCTTTATTCGCCACGCTGCCCGGAGTTTCCGCGCCACCGCCGTTCGGGGGGAATCAACGAACGATTGTTGTTAGCGTTGACCCCGATCGCCTTCGCGCCTACCGGATGGCCCCAGAGGAAGTGATCCAGGCGTTAAACGCGGGGAACACAATTGTACCTGCGGGAAATGTGCGGACTGGAGATTTGCTGCGGCTGGCCCCGATCAATTCAGTCGTCAGCAATATCAAAGACTTGCAAGATCTTCCGATTCGCACGGGAGCGGGACCCACCGTCTTTTTGAGAGACCTCGGGACGATAGAGGATTCGAGCGACATCATCACCGGCTATGCCGAAGTGAATGGACGCCGCACGGTCTATATTCCCGTAACGAAGCGCGCCGATGCTTCGACGTTGAGGGTAGTCAATGCGGTCAAAACCAGCCTCGCGCAATTCCAGTCCGTCGTTCCAGAAGACATCAAGATTGATTACGAATTCGATCAATCCTCGTACGTTCGGAATTCGCTGCTATCTGTCGTGAAGGAAGGTCTCCTCGGCGCCCTCCTAACGGGAGTGATGGTGCTGTTGTTTTTGCGTGACTGGCGGAGCGCCCTAATCGTTGTGACCACGATTCCGTTTGCGCTGCTAACGGCGGTGGTAGCACTTTGGGGAGCAGGCCAGACCATCAACATCATGACTCTGGGAGGCTTGGCACTAGCGGTTGGCATTCTTGTCGATGAGTCCACCGTGGTGATGGAAAACATTCACAGTCACTTGGGGCAGGGGCGAGGGATAGCGGTGGCGGTCTTGGAGGCAAGTAAGGAAGTGCAGATCCCTCGCCTTCTTGCGATGCTGTGCATTCTCGCAGTCTTTGTTCCTTCCTTCTTCATGACGGGAGTATCGCATTCGCTTTTCGTGCCTCTCTCGCTCGCAGTTGGTCTTGCCATGGCCGCTTCCTACTTCTTGTCGAGTACTCTTGTGCCCGTATTGTCAACGTGGATTCTGCATGAGCACGCACCGGAAGCAGAGGATACGCCTTCGTTGCTCCACCGAGTGCGGAACATGCTCGGCCGCATTCTGAACCGGCTCACGGCAATTCGGGGACTTACGGTTTCAGCGTACGTTCTCGGTTCAATTTTGCTGGTTGTCCTACTCGGGCCATACCTGGGAAGAGAGATTTTTCCGCGCGTTTCCTCGAGTCAACTTCTTCTGAGGTTCCGAGCACCGACCGGGACCAGAGTGGAAACTACGGAACGACTCACGCTTGGTGTGCTCCACTCGATTCAAGAAGCAGCTGGTCCAGGGAATGTTGCCATCTCTTTGGGGTATGTGGGCGCGATTCCGCCCAGCTATCCCATCAATGCGATTTATCTTTGGAGCAGCGGTCAGCATGAAGCGATGTTGCGCGTGGCTTTGAAACCGGAATCCAACATTAGCGTGGACGAGTTCGAGGAACGCTTGCGAAAGCTCTTGCCTGACAAATTTCCCGGCTGCCAGTTTTCTTTTGAAGCTGGAGACATTGTGACGCAGATCATGAACTTTGGAGCTCCTACGCCCGTGGAAATCAATGTCAGCGGACCTGACCTCGGCGCCGATCGCGCTTTTGCCGCGAAGGTTCGCTCGGAAGTAGCCAAGATTGGCGCGCTCCGCGACCTTCAGTATGACGAACCTCTCGATTATCCGAGCATAGACATCAACGTAAACCGGGAACGCGCCGGCCAGCTGGGGGTCACTACTGGAAGTGTTGGGCGATCATTCCTTGCGGCCACGTCGTCTAGCCGTTTCGTCGCGCCGAACTATTGGGCTGATCCGGGGTCCGGAGTCGCATATCAAGTGCAGGTCCAGGTTCCTCAATCCGAGGTGACTTCGATTCAAGACGTAGAACATATTCCAGTGATGCAAGGAGCGGCTGCGCATCCGCTCATGGGTGACGTAGCTCAGGTGGGCTACGGGACTGTCGTTGGCGAATATCACCGACTGAACGGACAGCGAATGGTGACGCTCACCGCGAATGTCTCGGGGGAGGACCTGGGCCGCGTTTCAGGCGATCTAGAGGCTGCGATCAACCGCGCGGGGGCCACCCCTCGCGGAGTGAAGGTCACTGTGCGAGGCCAAATCGGTCCAATGAAGCAGACATTGACCAACCTTGCTGTTGGGCTGCTGCTCGCGGTTCTCGTGATTTACCTGCTGCTGGCGGCAAACTTCCAATCACTTAGGCTGGCGTTTGTGGTGCTCTCCGCCATCCCTGCGGTCATTTGTGGAGTGCTCTTCGTTCTGCTAGTTACTCGCACGAGTCTAAACATTCAGTCGTTCATGGGAGCAATTATGGCCATCGGGGTTGCCGTGGCGAACGCGATTTTGTTGGTCACATTCGCGGAGGAATACCGTCGGCAAGGAAATACCTCCACTGCCGCTGCGATTCAAGGGGCGAGAACGCGTATGAGACCCATCCTGATGACCAGCATGGCGATGATTGCTGGAATGGTTCCAATGGCTCTGGGTATTGGCGAAGGAGGTCAGCAAACGGCTCCGCTCGGGCGCGCGGTCATCGGAGGCTTGCTCTTTGCCACGGCGGCCACACTTTTGATTCTTCCGCTCGTGTTTTCCTTGGTGCAAGAACGCGCCGGCGTGAAGTCGCCATCTCTTGATCCCGATGATCCAGCTAGTGCCTTCGCGAGAAATTCAAATCCACTGCCCGGAGGAGCGGCATGACGCAAGTCCGGATTCCGTTGGTTTTGATCCTTGGCACGACACTTACCTTTTGCACCTCGTGCGGCACCAATTCGGGCTCGAGCACCAGCGCTCAGGGAACGGCGTCGCCTACACCAACCGTCGAAGTGGCTAAGGTTACGTCAAAGAAGCTGTCCATAGCGACGCGGTTACCAGGAGAACTTCAGGCATACGAGGCCGTGGCTGTTTTTCCAAAAGTCACAGCCTATGTGGATTCGATCAGCGTGGATCGCGGGTCACGTGTGAAGGCCAGGCAGTTGATGGCTCGGTTGGTTGCTCCGGAAGTCGCGGCACAGCGCGCTGAAGCACAGTCCAAACTCCAGGTCGCCGAGGCGCAGCGTGCGGAAGCGGAAGCCAAGCTCGCATCTGATCAAAGTACCTATGACCGCCTGAAGAACGCTTCCGCGACGCCCGGAGTGGTTGCCGGAAATGATTTGGAGATCGCCCAGAAGGGCACCGAAGCAGACCGTGCGCGACTCGAAGCGCTCCGCCAGAGCGCGGAAGCGGCGAAATCGGCACTAAAGTCGGTCACAGAAATCGAAGAGTACCTCCAGGTGCGGGCTCCTTTCGACGGCATTGTGACGGAACGGAACGTACATCCGGGATCTCTTGTGGGGCCTGCAACCAGTAGCTCGGGAGCGCCCATGCCGATGCTACGGGTCGAAAAGACCGCCAGGCTCCGGCTCGTTGTTCCTGTCCCAGAGAAATATGCGACGGGCATCAACGTTGGAAGCAAGGTTGAGTTCAGCGTTCCTGCCTTCCCCAGTCAGACATTCGCGGGGACGATTGCCCGTGTCGCTCATTCCGTGGACGTGAAAACGCGGACCATGCCGGTCGAACTAGACGTCAACAATTCGGACGGGCGTTTGAGTTCCGGGATGTTCCCTGAAGTCCTTTGGCCGGTGCGGCGGACCGAACCTACTCTGTTCGTTCCAACGTCTGCGGTTGCCAGAACCACAGAGGCTACGTTTGTCATCCGTATTCGAGGAGGAAACACCGAGTGGGTAAACGTCCAAACTGGCGAACTGGACGGCAAGTCCATCGAGGCATTTGGCGGTCTACACGAAGGTGACGAAGTGGCGGTGCGGGGCACCGACGAACTGCGCGCCGGGACTCATGTCGTGACAAAGCAAGTTACTGAAGCCGCCACGGGGAAGTAGGGCAGGGACAAATTCACCAGCCAATTAACACAGGGAGGTGTTCGATGTTAGGAATCATGAAACGTACGACGCTTGCCATGCTGGCTTGTCTTGTTTTTTGGTCAGTATCTGGGTATGCGCAGGAAATTCCGAGCGACTACCAGGAAGTTCTGAAATCCCTCGACCGCAAAGGGGATTTCAAGGACGGGGCCCTGAAGGTCAATATTCCTCGCAACGATCTCAAGATGACCGTCCAAGGGATATCGACACCAACTCCGTTCGGGTTTGGCGGATGGGTTGCGTTTACAAAGGCAACGGATGGCAACGAAGTGATGATGGGCGACTTGGTGTTGCTTCAGGATGAGGTAAATCCCGTGATGTCCGCCCTCCTGGACAACGGAATCGACGTGACGGCCCTGCACAATCATTTCTTCTGGGATGAGCCGCACGTGTTCTACATGCACGTGCACGGAATGGGAAAAGCGGCGGACCTGGCGCGTCGAGCGAAGCCGGCTTTCGATTTAATCGGCCACGTGAAGCCAACTGCTGTAACCCCGGCCGCCACGGGTGGTGCGGCGATTGACACCGCGAAGATCGCTCAAATTGTGGGGCACACTGGTGAGCAATCGGGCGCAGTTTACAAAATCACGGTTGCACGGATCGACATTGCGATGAAGGATCACGGCGCCGCGATAAACGCCCGCATGGGACTGAACACGTGGGCTGCCTTCTATGGCACACAAGAAGATACCGTAATTGCAGGCGACATAGCCATGCTCGAAGGCGAGCTGACTCCCGTCCTAAAAACACTGCGGAAAAATGGCATCGATGTAGTAGCGATTCATCATCACATGACGGAAGAGAAGCCCTTGGTGATCTTCCTGCACTACTGGGGTCGTGGTCCCGCGGATAAACTCGCGAATTCCTTTAAGGCCGCTCTCGATGAGCTGGGCAAGGGCGCGTCTTCGCATTGATGTAAGGAGGAGAGTAAACGATGCAACCGCGAAAATTGTTTTGGCGACTTGCAGCTCTGACGCTACTTGTCCTGCCTTCCGTTTTCGCGACAGAGGCATCCGGTCAGACGCTGAAACAGATGACAAAGTTCGACCTCCCGGGACCGGGAGGAAAGCGGTTCGACTATCTGACGATTGATGAGGACGACCACTATTTGATCTCCGCGCATCTCGCCGCCGATCAGACATACGTGATCGACCTAGCGACGAACAAGGTGGTCGCAACCGTTACGGATACGCCCGGAGCCGAAGGCGTCGAGTACGTTCCGGAACTGAAGAGGTTCTATACCTCGAACGCCCGTGACAACACGATTGGCGTGGTGGACCTGAAGCAGATGAAGGTCATCAAGAAACTGAAAACAGAATCGAAGCCGGACGGCAGTGCTTACGCTGCTCCCTTTCACAAACTGTACGTTTCGGATGAGCGGGGGAAAGCGGAAGCAATCGTCGATGTAAACAAAGACGAGATCGTGAAGACTCTCCACTTTGACAGCGAAACGGGGATGCCGCAATACGATCCCGTGGCGCGGAAGGTCTACGTAAACCTTCAGGACCAGAACATTTTTGCTGTCATTGATCCCGCGACCGACGAAGTCGTCGGCCGGTATCCAGTTGGGAAATGCAAGGGAAACCACGGCATGGCGCTTGACCCGGAGCGCCACCGCGCGTTCCTTTCCTGTGAAGGGAATGAACTAATGACCGTTTTTGACTTAGTCAAAAACGCACCCATCGCCTTTCTGCCGCTGGCAGGCGGACCGGATGTCATCAAGTTCGATCCAGGGCTTCAGCGCATCTACGTCGCGT
>Ga0307472_100000553_pt1 | contig 13286 bp, 11 predicted proteins | sample atmos_gasesAM5C__2_FD_204582 | JGI IMG/M metagenome (GOLD analysis project Ga0307472, IMG submission 204582) | Hardwood forest soil microbial communities from Morgan-Monroe State Forest, Indiana, United States - atmos_gasesAM5C_05 | ecosystem: Environmental > Terrestrial > Soil > Temperate...
AGGCCGGCGTCGCCAGCGATGTCGTGCTCGGCGAGGCGCGACTCTATGGGGGCGACGCCCGCGGCTTCGCCGAGGAGCAGGTGAGCGCCTTCATGAGGAAGCCGCTGCGGCTCTTCATGGACAATCCGGGATCGGCGGGTCTGGTGAGCGAGATCTGCATCCGTTTGCTGAACGCGCTCAAGGCGGAGCTCGAGGCGCGCGGCTTGACCGAGATCGAGCGCCACCCCGCGGGGAACCCGACCTTCCTCATCGTGTTCGGTCTCGGGCTCGGCCATCATCTGAGGGAGCTCGCGCGCCGCACCCAGGCGCGCTGGCTCATTCTGGTCGAGCCCACGCTCGAGCTCATCAAGCATTCCTTCGAGGCGCTCGACTGGGCGGCGCTCGCCGAGGAGTTCGAGGCCCGCGGCGGTGGCGTCTCGCTCGTCACCGACGCCGATCCCGCCAAGATGGTGGCGGGCATCATGGCGCGGGTCGGCGAGCATGGCGTCCCCTTGATCGACGGCGCCTGGGTCTTCACCCATTATCCCCTGTGGTCCTTCGCGGAGGCGCGCACCCATCTGCACCAGGCGGTGCAGTACGCCTTCGTCAACCGCGGCTTCTTCGAGGACGAGATCACGATGATGTCGAACGCGGTGGCGAACTTCACCGCGGCGCCGCATTGGCTGATCGAGGGCAAGCCCAGGCTGCAGCGGCCGGAGACCGCGGTGATCGTGGGCGCCGGCCCCTCGCTCGACGAATCGCTGGCGACGCTCCACCGCATCCGCGACCGCGTGGTGCTGTTCTCCGGCGGGACCGCGCTGAGACCGCTGCTGCGCAACGGCCTTGTGCCGGACTTCCACTGCGAGCTCGAGAACATTCCGCTCGTGGTCGACGTCCTCAAGGAGGCCGGCAAGCACGGCGACCTCTCGAAGATACGGCTGATCGCGTCCGCGACGGTCGATCCCAGGGTGCCGCCGCTCTTCCGCGAAGCCTTCTTCTTCTTCCGGGATTCCGTGAGCTCCACCATGCTGCTCGCGGGCGGCTTGCGCACGCTTCAGGCGGCGGCGCCGACGTGCGTCAACACCGCCATGGCGGCGGCGATCTCGCTGGGCTTCACGGAGATCGCGCTCATGGGCACCGATTGCGGGACGCGCGCGGGCGGACGCGATCACGCCAGCGGCACCGTCTACTCCGGCGGCATGGTGAAGGCGCGCAGCAACTTCGGGATCGAGGTCGAAGGCAACTTCGGCGGGGTCGCGCTCACGGACTGGGTCTATGACGCGTGCCGCCGGATGCTCGGCGAGGCGATCCGGGTCTACGGGCTCTCGCCCATCAACTGCAGCGACGGCGCGCTGATCCCGGGCGCCCGGCCGGTGGTGCCGGAGGCCGTCGAGATCGACGCGCCGGCGGTCGACCGCGAGGCGCTCATCGCCGATCTGAAGCACGCCCTCATCGCCTTCGAGCCGGCGGAGATCCTGCGCGGCCGCGACTTCGCGGACATGATGGACGACACCCGCGACCTCTATCGCGAGCTGCGCCAGATCCTGGCGGGGTTCAAGCCCGAGGACGCCGATTTCGCCGGAGTCTACCGCGCGATCCGGGACTTCCTCGGCGCGGCCCACGGCAAGTTCCGCGAGGCGGATTCCATGTCCGGCGGCACGCTCTTCGCGCTGCCGCGCGTCGGCATGTTCTACGGCTACCGCGTCCAAGCCGGCGAGACCCGGCACGCCGTCTTCGACCTCTTCCTGGAGGAGACCCGGGAGATCATCGACCGGATGGAGCAAGAGACCCTCGCCCTCTTCGAGCGCCTCGGCCAGCAAGCCGCCGAAGCCGCCATCGCCCCCGCCGCCTGAGCGGGCGAGGGGCGGGCCGCGCGGAATTTGCGGCAATTCCGGCTCTTCGGAGACGGTTTTTGCCGGTTTTCCCGGGTTTTTGAGGGTTTTCCGCGAAAGCCACGGGCTCCGATCGAATCGCCAAGATGCCACGGACGCCAAGGAGTTCGGCGTCGGCGCGGCGCCCGGAAATTGGGTTCCTCCGTCGGGAACGATGGTTTCAAGCGTCTCTTCTTGGCGGCTTCGCGTCTTGGCGGTTCTTCCGGGGCACCGGCCACGCTCCAGCAAAGTCAGCGCGCGATGAAATGCGCGGTCGACCGCCGCCTCGTAGCGGATCAGGGTCATGAGCTCGCGAAGCGGCGGCAGCACCGAGCGGCGCTTGAAGAGCGCCGCCTCGGCCCGCCACGCGCGCCGCAGCCGCCAGGCCGCGTGCACCACCGTCTCGGCGAGCACTTCCTCGCGACCGTCCCGCGGCGCCAGCGCGCTCCGCAGCTCCGCCCGAAACCGCAGGAAATCTCCGGGGTCCTCGCCGGGCACCACGACCGAGCGCGCCCTCAGCCCATGACGCAAGGCATTCCGGCTCGACACCGCCTTGCCCGCGGCCGTCCTGGGTCCTGTGCTCTTCAAGGCATTGCGGCGGTTGGCGGCGATCTGGGCGGCAGTGGCCATGGCTTTCCTCAGCCGACGCGGGGCTCGCGGTTCAAGCACCGGTTATACCCTCGCGGCGTTGAGGCGGCCTGAACTCCTCGCCGGCTCGCACGCTTTGGTTCGACCGGCGCTCACTGGTTGCCAGAGAAAGCCATCAGCTCGTCTGGCGCGCCCAGACCATGATCCCGCGGAGTTTACGGCCGGGATACAGAGGGTGCCCCTGTACTTCGCTCGTGAGCGTCAGCCGATCGCCCTCCAGTTTGGCTATGCGGACCTGCCGCGTCCCCTCCCACGCTGGATTCCAAGCGGCATCGACCTCAGTGACAACCCGGTCCCGCTCGACGGTAAAGCGGCCCGTGTAGGCCATCATGCCACGAAATGCGGCGGTCGTTTCGGTCTCGGTCGTGGGTGGCGCACGTCTCGACGCCGTGATGACCGTCATCATTCGCCCGTCGGGCGTGAAGATGATGGAGCCGCGCGGGTCCGGGCCGAAAGGCTCGACGATGTCCCCCGTGTCCTCCATCCGGAGCCGCAGGGACTCTAGCCTCCAAGTGCCCAGCAGCCCGGCGGCACTGTCTGAAATCGCCATAGCAAGCCCTCCGTACCCGATATTCCCGCGAGATGTTACCGGCGGCCCGCCGGCGGAACGCGCGGCAGGTTGAGCTGGGCCAGCCACTTCCGCCGCGAGGATCGCGGCCAGTTTTCGGGGCCTTCACTCCGGCAGCCCCGCCTTGCGCAGGCCCTCTTCGTATTTCGCGAGGTCTTCAGGACGCCGGTACGGCCCCAGCGCATCCCTGAGATTGGAAACGCGCAGCGCGGGATCGAGCTGCTGCAGCCGTGCCACCGCCTTCTGTGCTTCCTCGAGCCGCCCGGCGAGCGCATTGCTCATGGCGCTGATGCGTAATCCAACGTTAAAATCCCCAAAGTTCCGTAACGCCACTCCCGCCCAGGACGACGCGTCGTCATAATGGCCGAGGACGAGATATGCGTGCGCGGTTGCGGCTTGCATTCCTGGCATGCGCGGATCGAGCGGGCTCAAGCGCATGGCGCGCGCAACGTGCTCGATCGCCACGTCCGGCTCGCCGAGCTAGATCCTGGCCCAGCCGCTGAGAAGCCATGCTACTGCCAGGTTCGGGTTGAGCACGAGCGCGCGATCAATGAACGCGCGACCTGTGTCGAGGTCATGGACGACATAGGCCAGCCCCGCTCCGGCGTAGCAGCATGCGACCGCGTCGTCCTTGCCCAAGGTCATTGCCCGCCGCGCCAACCGAGCGGTCTCGGCAACCTCATGCGCGCGGTTGGTGATCCAGCCATTCACCTTGCGCTGGACGTAGCACCACGTAGTCAGGGCGTAGGCCGGAGCGAAACAAGGGTCGAGCTCGATCGCCCTGTAGAACAGCCGTAGCGCGTCGTCGGTGCTCTCCCTGGTCACCTGATAGATGCTTTCCAGACCGCGGAGATAATGATCATAGGCATCGAGGCTCTCGGTCGGCTTGCGCTTGGCACGCGCGATCTCGGCTTCCTCCAGCTTGGGCCCGATCGCGCCCACCACGCTCGCGGTGACTCGATCCTGCAGATCGAAGATGTCCTCGAGCGCGCCGTCGAAGCGGCCCGCCCAGAGATGCGCCCCGGTGGCGGCGTCGACGAGCTGGCCGGTGATGCGCACCCGGTTTGGCGCCTTGCGCACGCTCCCTTCGAGTACATAACGGACGCCCAACTCGCGGCCGACCTGCTTCACGTCCACAGCCCGGCCCTTGTATGTGAAGCTCGAATTGCGTGCGATCACGAACAGCCAGCGGATGTGCGAGAGCGCGGTGATGATCTCGTCCACCACGCCGTCGGCGAAATACTCCTGCTCCGAGTCGCCGCTCATGTTTTGGAACGGCAGGACGGCGATCGAGGGCTTGTCGGGCAAGGCGAGCGCGGGCTTGGGCGATGCCGTCGGCTGCCCGGTAGAACGCGCCACGATGCGGAAGACCCGGACCGGCCGGGTGATGTTCTTGACCTGCTGCTCGCCCATGTCCTCGAAGGCCAGATCGAGCTTGTCGCGGACCTCGTCGCGGACCTTGCGGGAGACGCAGAGCCCGTCGGGTTCGGCCAGTCCCTCCAACCGCGCGGCGATATTGACACCGTCGCCGTAGATGTCGTCGCCGTCGATGATGATGTCGCCGAGATTGATGCCGACGCGGAACTCGATCCGCTTCTCGGGCGCCACGTCGGCATTGCGTTCGACCATGCTCTGCTGCACCTCCACGGCGCAGCGCACGGCATCAACCACACTCGGAAACTCGATGAGGAAGCCGTCACCGGTCGTTTTGACGACGCGCCCGCGATGCTCGGCGACTTTGGGATCGATCAGTTCGCGACGATGGGCCTTGAGGCGCTCGTGCGTGCCCTCCTCGTCGCCGCCCATCAACCGGCTGTAGCCCGCCACGTCCGCTGCGAGCATCGCGGCTAGTTTTCGGGTCGCGCTCACTCTGGCAGCCCGGCCTTGCGCAAGCCGTCGAGAAGCGCCTCGAGGCATCCCGGATTCTTCATGAAGACGCCGTAATAGAGCCGCATGCCGGAAACCGTCTCGTCGGGGTTCACCGCGAGCAGGCGTTCCACCCATACATGTCCTTCGTCGAGCCGCCCGAGCAGCCCACAGGTCGCCGCCTTCATGCGCAGCGCAGGCGCATAATCCGGCATCTCATGCAACGTCTTGTCGCACCACGTCGAAGCCTCCTCGTAGCGGCCTGCCATGAAATGTGCGTAGACGAACCCTAACGAGCCCACAAACGCGAAAGCATCCAGCGGGCTGAGCCGTGCAGATCGCTCTAGATCAGTGATCGCCGTTTCGGTTTCGCCGAGGAGCGCGCGCACCACACCGCTGAACCTCCAAGCATTCGCGGAGTTTGGATTGAGCGCGAGCGCCCGGTCGATGAGCGCGATGGCGCCTTCAAGATCGCCGATCAGCACGGCAAGCGTGAACCCAGCCATCCACAGTGTCTCGGAATCGTCCTTCCCAAGCGAGGCGGCCAGCTTGGCCAGGCGGACGCCTTCCGCAAGGGTGGGGTCGGAGGGAGACACCCAACCCCTCGTTTTCTTTTGCGCGTAGCACCACGATGCGAGCCCGTATGGAGCGGCGTAATGCGGATCGATCTCGATGGCTCGGTGGAGCAGCCTTAGCGCCTCGAGGTTACCTTCATAGCCAACGCGCGCAGGTAGAGGTCATAGGCGTCAAGGCTATCCGTCGGCTTGCGCCGCGCGCGTTCGATCTCCACGTGGCGCAGCTTGGGCTCGATGATGCCCGCGACGCTCACGGTGACCCGGTCCTGGAGGTCGAAAATGTCATCGAGCGCACCGTCGAAGCGGTCGGCCCAGACGTGCGCCCCGGTTGTGGCATCGACCAGCTGTCCCGCGATGCGCACGCGGTTGCTCGCCTTGCGCACGCTGCCTTCGAGCACATAGCGCACGCCCAGCTCGCGCCCGACCTGCTTCACGTCGACCGCTTTGCCCTTGTAGGTGAAGCTGGAGTTGCGCGCGATCACGAAGAGCCAGTGTACCCGTGAGAGCGCCGTGATGATGTCCTCGACGATGCCATCGGCGAAGTAGTCCTGCTCGGGGTCGCCGCTCAGATTGGTGAAGGGCAGCACGGCGATCGAGGGCTTGCTTGGCAATGCGAGCGCTGGGACGCTCGCTTGAGGAGTCGCCGGTCGCCGGGTGCCGCCTAAGAGCACGCGATAGATATGGACCGGCTGCGCGATGTTCTTCAGAGCTTGCGCACCGCCGTCCTCGACATCGAAGGCGAATTTTCCGCGCGCATGATCGAGGACGGTCTGCGAGATGCAGATGCCGCCGGGCTCGGCGAGCGCCTCGAGCCGGGCGGCAATGTTGACGCCGTCGCCGTGGATGTCGTCGGTATCGATGATGATATCGCCGAGATTGATGCCGATGCGGACGTCGATGCGGGAGCCTTCCGGCTCCCCCGCATTGCGCTCCGCCATGCCGCGCTGCACGTCGATCGCACAGCGCACGGCATCGACGACGCTACCGAATTCGACGAGCACGCCGTCGCCGGTGGTTTTGACGATGCGGCCGTGGTGCTCGGCGACCTTCGGATCGAGCAGCTCGCGCCGGTGCGCCTTCAGCCGCGCGAGCGTGCCTTCCTCGTCCGCGCCCATGAGACGGCTGTACCCCGCGACATCCGCCGCGAGGATCGCCGCCATCCTGCGATTCACCGGCTCCCGTTCCACGGGCTCCTCCGCGGACCGCCTAGGCTCGGCAGTATGCACCTTAGAGTAGTGTATCAGACTGGAAGGCAGACCGGCGAACGAGTTGGGGTGGAGCAGATAGTCCGACGCTCGCTTCAGGGATCGACGCCTCGTGACGGTGCTTCGTTGCCGCGGCACCGCCCCACCTCACCTTTCCTCTCCGCCCCTGAGGGGGGTATAGTGATAGCGTCCAGAGTTGACGCTTTTGGCAACACCTGATCGGCTTGCGCGCATAAAGCACGAAAATCCTCACCAGCAAACACGTCTTCTGAGGATTTGAGTGCGGCATCCGCGACAGGGCCCCTCGGCAAATCCGAGCAGCGCGAGCGCTCCTTGGCTGGTCCGAGCAGAAACTTGTAGTGTTGGTCCACGCCGGCCTCAACGACAGCGCCACCTCCAAGGATTATTCGGCGTCGCTGGTTATCCTCAATCAATATGTTCTGGAAGCTGTGAACGCGCCATAACCCCGCTTCGGAGGGTCATATATTTGGTCGTCCACTCGTATGCTGTCGCGCCGCCAGCGCAGTGTTTGCGAGGAGGCTAACGTTGGCGCCAAAAAGAGACGGTACTGTCGTTTTCTACGGTGGCGCGGTCGATGCCGATATCGCGCAGTGCTCGGTCGTCGAGGCTCGCGAGATGCTGCGCGGCCCGGTAACGCTCACGCCAAGAGGCGATCGATTTCGTCCATCCGCCGCTCCAAGACGGAGGCGGCCATCCCCGCGAAGTGTCGATGCAATTAGGCACGCCCTATCTGCTTCTCTCCGCGGCCTCGGCTAACTCAGCACTTTTGAGTCTGCGATGGTGGGCGATCGGCTCGCTAGCTGTCGGAAGAAGAGCCACAGGGGCACTGCGACGCAAAGCGAGATCGCACTGGAGTCAAAGGCGAAACGCGCGCCGCCCGCCTGATTGGCAATCAGCCCTATCAACCAAGGGCCGCACACATTTATCCCATAATAGACGGTGAACATGACTCCCATGCCCACAGACCGTGTCTCGGGCACGAGCACTTGCGTCGGCAGGGCCATAATGGCGCCGCACGGGAGCCCGCTCGCGATGCCCAGAATCAGGAAAATGGCAAGGACTGCATCGACACGGGGCGCCAAAGCCATCACTGCAGCAAAGGCGAGCAACCCGAAAACCAACACGAGAGCGCTGCGACCAGTGCGGTCGGCAAGGAGACCGCCTCCCGGCAGCGAAAGTGTTACGATCCAAAGCACGAAACTTGTGGCCGAGCTGCCGGCGGCAAAGGACCATCCCCTCTCCGTGAGCATGAGGGGCCCGAAAGCAAGAATCGTCACGAGACCGACGTTATAGATCCCGTAGATCAGGCCGGCGGTGACGAGAGACACAACCACGCGCCGCTCTGGCCAAAGCGACTGCCCTTGCGTGGCGGCTTTTATCTCATCCGGCGCCTTATAGGCGACTGTGAGAGCAATGAATGCGATTAGGAAGTAAGCCACCACGGAGAAGGAAGCGAGCCCGCTACCACCGACACTGGCGAGCCACGGAATTGTGGCGAGCGCAAGGGCGACTCCGGCGGGCGCCGAGTTGCCGATGATCCCCATTGCTGTCGCCGTCTCTTTGTTGGTGAACCAGTCGGCCACCATCTTGATGATCATCACATTAAGAAGGATGCCGCCAGTTCCGGCCACGATGCGCGCGCCCATCAACATCGGCCAGGTTGGCGCGGTCGCTGCGGCGATTTCGCCAACGGCCATGAGCATCAGTCCGAAAAGCACAGCGCGTTTGTCCCCAAGCCACGCGCCGATCGCGCCACCCGGAAATGCAAGAAAAGTCCCCGGAGCGTGATAGAGCCCAATCAACAGGCCTATATCAGCGATGCTGAGCACGAAGCCGGACATCAGCTGCGGCGAAAGCGATGCGACCGCCTGATACTGTATTCCTGTCGAGAGACGCACAAAAAAGAGAAGCGCCAAAACGAGCCAACGATTTGAGAGCATCGGGGGACGCCTGGCTTCGTCGCTACTCATGGGCTCGCTCCCATTGTCGTCGGAAAACGCCCGATATCGAGATCGCCGGCGGCGGGCGCTCGCGCTAAATCACGCTTCCACGAATGGGTGGCGGAATATACTCACTAGGCGGTATACTTTGGCCATGACGCGAGATTCGGCAGAGACCCGGCGGCGCCTGATCGCGGCGGCCGACCAGCTTTTCTACGGCCAGGGCATCCGTGCCGTCGGTGTAGACGCCGTCGCGGAGGCCGCCGGGGTAACTAAACGGACGCTCTACTATCACTTCGCCAGCAAGGACGACCTGATCGCTGCCTATCTGGAGGAGCGCGATCTTCCAACCCTGGGCCGCTATCAGGGTTTGATTCCGGAGCCGGGAGAGCCAGCGACGCGGCAAGTTCGCCGAATCTTCGAGCAGTTGGGGAGGTACGCCAAGAATCCCCTCTGGCGCGGCTGTAGCTTCCTGCGCGCGGCGTCCGAGTTCGCCAACCTGCCGGGCCATCCGGCCCGCGTCGTCGCCGCGCGACACAAGAAGCGATTCGAGGGCTGGCTAAAAGGAGTTCTCGTCGCTGACGGATTTGCGAAGGCGGCCGATCTCGCCCGGCAGCTCATGATCCTGTTCGACGGTGCGGTCGCCCAGATTCTCATCCACCGGGACCCGAGCTATGCGCTGTCAGCCTCAGACGCGGCCGCCGCACTGCTCAACTGCAGGGCCAAATCGAAGAGGAGGCATCGAGCCGCGTTGAACAAGGCAAACCCACAAGGCCCTACAATCTCCTCCACGGCGAATTTAAGGAAGGCAAATTGAGCTTGATCGGCGCGTAGTCCTTAATCGCCAGTGAGGGGCGGAGAGGGACGGATCGATTTGCGCGCGCCTGAGGAGCGACGCGCGTTCAGCCGAAGAGCGAGAAGATCGTGCCTGGGGCCGGCGGGGCGAGGGCGGCTTGGCCGGCGAGCTGCTGCTGCTGCAGGCTGGCGCCGGCGGATTGCGCGTTGGCGAAGCTGAGCTCGATCAGGTGCAGTTGGGTCGCGAGCTGCTGCTTGAGCTTCAGCGTCTCGAGCGTGACGCTCGAGGCCTGGTTGAACTGGTCGTTCTGCAGCGTCGTGTTCTGCTGCGAGATCTGGGAGTCGAGCTCCGCGGCCTTGCTGCCGGCGATGGTCTGGTTGCTGGCGGTGACCGAGTAGACCTGGCCGACCAGGGTCGAGGCGTTCTGCAGATCGGCGAGCGCCGCGGCCTGCCCGGCGGCGGTGGAAAGATCGTAGCCGGCGCTCGACTGGACGCCGAGCCCGCCGGTCTTCAGCGCCGCCACGCCGTCCGGCTGGACGGCCGGGTTGTCCTGCACCACCGTGAGATAGGAGAGGTCGGCGTTCGCCGTCCCGAGCGCGCCGTCGAAAGCCGCGGCATCGCCGGCGGCGACTGCATTCTGCATGGTCGCGATCTGCAGCGTGATGTCGGAGAGGATGTTGGCGTTGGCGCCATACTGCGTCTGGAGCGCGCTGAACGTCGCCTTCTGCTGGCTCTCCTGGCTGATCTCGACCTTCAGGAAATCGTCCTTGGAGCTGGTGTCGTTGCTGGCCTGGAGCGCCGCGACCTTCGCCTGGAATTGCTTGTTGAGCTGGGTCTGGACGAGCTGGAAGCGATAGCTCTCCTGCGCCGCCGCGTTGGCGAGCGCCACCTGCGTCAGCACGTTCATGATGCTGGTGGTGGTGGTGCCGAAACTGGTCGTCAGGGTCACGCGAAGGCTCCGGAAATCGCCAACCTGCCAGTCTCCCACATCCTCGCTAAGCTTTCGTTAACCGGCGCGGCGCAACGGCGGCGCTAGAAGATCCCAGGAAATCGGCGTCCCCCGCGCGATCGCGCGCGCGGCGGGCCGGCCCAGGATCTCCGGCAGGTGCTTGGGCGCGAGCCCGAAGCCGGGCCGGATCGAGCGCACGGTCCGCTCGGTCAGCGGCTCCCCCGCGGCGATGTCGGCCACCGCATAGAGCGAGCGGCGGTACTGCACGTTGCCGGCTTCGCTGGGTTTGCCGCCGTAGCGGACCTGGCCCAGCGCCGCGTGGGCGTCGCGGCAGGCGGCCGAGAGTGCCGCCAGCTCCGCGGGCTCCAGCGAGAAGGCCGAGTCCGGTCCGCCATCCGCCCGGCGCAGGGTCACGTGCTTCTCGATCACCGAGGCGCCCAGCGCCACGCTTGCGACGGCGACGCCGATGCCGAGCGTGTGGTCGGAAAGCCCGGTGACGGTGCCAAAGGCCTGCGCCAGATCGGGGATGGTGCGCAGATTGGCCTCCGCCGCCGGCGTCGGATAGCCGCTCACGCAATGCAGCAGGATGAGCTCGCGGCAGCCGCCGCGGCGCGCCGCCGCCACGGCCTCGCCGATCTCGGCGAGATTGGCCATGCCGGTCGAGACGATCATGGGCTTGCCCGTGCGCGCCACGCGCTCGATCAGCGGCAGATCGATCATCTCGAAGGAGGCGATCTTGTAGGCGGGTGCCTCCAGGCTCTCCAGGAGATCGACCGCGGTCGGGTCGAAGGGCGTGCTGAAGACGGCGATGCCGAGCTCGCGGCCGCGCGCGAAGAGCGGCGCATGCCACTCCCAGGGCATCTGCGCCTCGAGGTAAAGCTCGTGCAGTGTCCGGCCGCGCCAGAGCCCGTGCTCGATCCGGAACCCCGGCCCGTCGTGATCGAGCGTGATGGTGTCGGCGCGATAGGTCTGCAGCTTCACGGCATCGGCGCCCGCCTGCTTTGCCGCCGCCATCACCTCGAAGGCGCGCTCCAGGCTGCCGTTGTGGTTGGCCGAGAGCTCCGCGATCACATAGGGCGGATGCTCGGGCCCGATCGGCCGGCCGGCGATGGACGCCGCGCGTTGAGCTAGGCGGGTCATGCTCGTTCTCCTCGGTGAAGGCTGGTCGTATGCTCGAGCTCGGCCATGAGACGGGCAACGGCGCGCGCGGGGCCGCCGGGCGGCACGGCGCCCGGGAGCACGGCTTTCTCGGGCGCGGCGATCAGGCGCCGCGCGGCCTCGATCACGGCCGCGTCCTCGAATCCCGGCAGTGCCATGATGCCGCGCTGCCCCAGCGCGCGGATATTGGCCTGCTGGTTGCCGGCGATCGCGATCGGCAGCATGGGCAAGCCCGCGGCGGCGGCCTCGAGCACGGTGGTGCCGGCGCCGCCCAGGTAGAACGACGCGCGCGCCATCAGCGCGGGCATGGCCGCGCCCTCGTGAAGGGTGACGCCCTCAATGTCGCCCGCGGCTTCCCAGAGCGCGTTCGGCCGCTCGTGGAGCGGCGAGAGCGCGAGATCTATGGGTCCCTCGAAGCCGGCGGCGCGCAACGCGCCCGCCGCGCGGAGCGCCAGGCTGCCGTCGTCGGAGCCGCCGAAGCTCACGAGCGCCCGCGGCTCGGAGCGCGGCCGGTTTGCCTCGTGGAAGGCGGGATCGATCAGGGCGTAGTCGGGCCCCAGCAGCAAGGCGTGCTCCGGCAGTTCGCTATAGTCGAGCTCGTCCGCGAACAGGTTCTGATTGAGGACCAGCTCGGCGGCGAGCGGGCGGTCGGCGAGGTCGTCGATCGCAAGGCGGAGCGCGGCCCGTGCGCGCCAGGCGCGCATGGTCGCGAGCTCGATCCGGTAGCTGTCGAAGATCACCAGATCCGCCGCCGGCAATTCCGCCGAAGCGGCGGGCCAGCGCGAGGGCGTGAACCCCTGGCCCACGATCATGTCGCGCTCGCTACCCGAGGGCGTCGCGACCTCGCAGACTGCACCCGCCCGAGCCAGCGCGTGCGCCAGCACCAGCGAGCGCCGGAGATGGCCGAGCCCGATCGAGGGGCCGCAATCCGCCAGGAAGAGCGCGCGCACGGGGCTGCGCCGCCGGTCCCGACGGGCGGCGGCGCGCGCGAGTGCCTCAGACGTCGAGAGCAAGGCCACGCTCCACCAGCTTCTGTCGCATCGCGGGCTTGAGGCGCGCCCAGTCGTCGGCGAGCATCGCCAGCGCGACCACGTCATGGAAAACGCCGCCCTTGCAGACATGGCGGCGATAGCGGCCTTCGATGGCGAAGCCGTACTTCTCGTGCATCCGCCAGACGGGCTCGTTCTCCGCGAGCACCTCGCAGCAGAGCTTGTTGAATCCCAGCCGGTCGAACACGTAGGAGAGCACCGCGTATTCGACGAAGCTGCCGATGCCCTTGCCGCGGATCTCGGGCGCGCCGATGTAGAAGGCCCAGAAGCACCGGCGATGGGCGCTCTGAATGTCGTAGAGGTTCGCCAGGCCGATGTCGGCGCCGCCGGCGACGATGATCCAATAGCGCCGCGTGGGATCCGCGAGCGCGCGCTCGAACCACCGCGCGTGCGCCTCGGGCGCGATCTCCCGGTCGGTATACATGTAGCGCGCGACGTGCGGCGCGTTGCGCCATTGGCGCACGAGGTCGCGGTCGCCGGCGTCCATCGCGCGCAGCGCGAGCGAGCTCTCGGCCGAGATTGCCCGGGGTAGAACTTCGGCGTCCATGGCGGCTCCTCAGCGTTGACTGCGCGCGGCGTTGATCGCGGTGAGCTCCGGATGCGCACGCTGCACGGCGGCGATCTCGGTCCAGCGTTCGCGCGCGTGGCCCTCGGGCAGATA
>Ga0307472_100000554_pt1 | contig 13274 bp, 14 predicted proteins | sample atmos_gasesAM5C__2_FD_204582 | JGI IMG/M metagenome (GOLD analysis project Ga0307472, IMG submission 204582) | Hardwood forest soil microbial communities from Morgan-Monroe State Forest, Indiana, United States - atmos_gasesAM5C_05 | ecosystem: Environmental > Terrestrial > Soil > Temperate...
AGGCCCGCGTCGGCTGCGGCCAGCTCGGTCGCCTCGGCGGTCGCCGCCACCAGCGAGACCGGAAGCCCGGCGGCGGCGAGCCCGCACACCTCCCGCATCGCAGTGGCTGGCTCCACTGCCAGCACCCGATGCCCTCTCCGGGCGAGCGGCACGGCGAGGAGGCCCGTGCCCGCGCCGAGGTCCACCACCGGACGGCCGGGGCCGGCGAGCTCGGACAGCCGGTCCACCAGCGCCTCCGGGTAGGGCGGCCGCGCCCGGTACGCCGCCGCCAGCCGCTCGAAGACGCGCGGCTGGGGTCGATCGGCGCGGGGCATCGGTGCTCGCCCCTAGGCGACGGCGGCGCGGGGTGGCGCGTCGAGGAACACCGGGAGCAGCCGGACCAGGGCACCCAGTCGCCGGCCGGCGCGCCCCTGTCCCAGCGCCGGCCCGGGCGGCACGCGCGACTCCAGGGCGCCGACCGGACCGCGTTCCACGGCGATGAGCAGCCGCCGCAGATCCAGCGGCGGGGCGTCGAGGAATCCCTCGTCGACGAGGAGGCGCGCGGAGAAGGCACCCCACCCCGCCACCACCGCCTCCCGACCGAGGAAGCCCCAGAAGTCGCGCCGCGCCGCCTCCAGCGGTCCGCCTCCATCGAGCAGCGGGCGAGCGAGGCCGATGTAGTCGGGGATGGCCTCGGCGAGCGGGCGCCGCGGGCGGACCACGCGCTCGAAGCGCTCGCCGGTCTCGGGGCGAACGGCGCAGAGGTGCACCAGCTCGGGCGGGTTCCACACCCCGGGGACCAGCGGATGGCCGTTGGCCTCGCACCACACCAGCACCAGCCGCTCACCGGCTCCGGAGAGCATCCGGGGGATGCGCGGCCGCGGCAGACCGAGGCGCTGGCGGACGCGTGGCGGTCCCACCCTTCGCGCCGCGCAGTGCAGCTGGTGGTCGACCATCGCGGTGAAGGCGTCGCGCAGCGGCTGGAACCGCGCCGCCTCGCCCTCCAGCGCCTCGAGCACCTCCAGCACCGCCTCCAGCGTGGAGAGGCAATGCGGGGCGGGCTCCCTCCGGATCCGATAGCTGCTCGGGGCACGGGGGACGAACCCCACCCGGGGCAGCGCCGCCAGGCGGGGGTTGAGCTTCACCAGCTTCCGCGCCTGGGGCCAGGTGCCGTCGACCACCACCAGCCGCCTCAGCTCCGGGAACGCCTCGGGCGGCAGGCTGGACGGTCCGGGGAAGAGCAGCGCCGTGCCCGGCGCATCGAGCACGGGCCCGAGCTCGGCATCGGCGCGCACCGCCTGGACCACCCGGGCGCTGGCCAGTCCGGCGGCGAGGAGGCGCACCGTGCCGATCGCCACCCGCCGCTCGCGGGGATGCTGCACCACCAGCAGCTCGGTCCGGGTGGGGATGCGGGGCAGGTCCTGGCAGAAGCAGGCCGCGCGGGGGCGCAGGCAGCGGAGGCAGAGCGGTCGCACGTCGGAGAAGGGATCTCTCATAGACGATCGGCCACCCTTCGCGGTAGCGAGGGTCGGCCGATGAACCTCCTCCTCCTCGCCGCGGACGAGCTCCTCCCCGACGGCACGGCGCGGGTGCAGGGACGCCGTGCCCGCCACGTCGCCGAGGTGCTGCGGGCCGGGCCGGGTGACACCCTGCGCGCCGGGGTGCTGGGGGGAAGGCTGGGTACCGCCCGGCTCCTGGCGCTGGAGAGTGATGGGGCAGTCCTGGAAGTGACCCTCACCGAGCCCCCGCCGCCCCGACCCGGAGTGGATCTCCTATTGGCCATGCCCCGCCCCAAGGCCGTGCGGCGGGTGCTGGCCGCGGTCGCCTCGCTGGGCGTGGACCGGCTGGTGCTGCTCAACGCCGCCCGGGTGGAGAAGAGCTACTTCGATTCCAAGGTGCTCGCCGAGGCGCGCATCCACAAGCACCTGCTCGACGGGCTGGAGCAGGCCCAGGACACCGTCCTCCCCGAGGTGATCGTCGCCGAGCGCTTCCGTCCCTTCGTCGAGGACGCGCTGGAGGGGCTGGTGGGGCCGTCGCAGCGCCGGGTGCTCCACCCCGGGCCGATGGAGGGCAGCCCTCCGTCGGCCGCCGAGCGGCTGGTGCTGGCCATCGGCCCGGAGGGCGGCTGGGTACCCTTCGAGCGGGAGCTGCTCGCCGCGCACGGGTTCACCCCGCTGGGGCTCGGCCCGCGGACGCTGCGAACGGAGACGGTGGTGCCGTTCGCCCTCGGCTGGGCTGCCGCTCGCTGAGCGGGGGCCGAGGGGCTGTACCCCGGCCCGCGCCCGGGTTTACGGTGGCCGCATGGCCCATCCTCCTCCGCCCACCGATGCCGCCCGCGCCACGGGCCGCCCCTCCACCCCACAGCCCGCCGCCAAGCCGGCCACCCACGACACGGTGCCGCCCCCGGCCTTGCTGGAGTTCATGGTGCAGGAGTGGAAGCCGGCCAGCGGCAAGCTGCCACCGCGCCTGAAGCACGCCGACGCCTTCGCCGCCCGGCGACGCGCGCTCTCCCGCCTCTTCCCCGGCGAGACGCTGATCGTCCCCACCGGCCACGAGAAGGTGCGCGCCAACGACACCTACCACCGCTTCCGTGCCGGCACCGACTTCTACTACCTCACCGGGAACCTCGAGCCCGACTGTGTGCTGGTGATGGTCCCCGAGGCAGCCGGCGGCCACCGCGATCTGCTCTTCGTCGAGCCCAACAACGGCAAGAGCGACACCACCTTCTTCACCGACCGCCGGAAGGGCGAGCTGTGGGTGGGCCCACGGCTGGGCGTGCCCCAGAGCCAGGCCCGGTTCGGGGTGCACGAGGCCCGCGGCCTGTCCGAGCTGCCGGGGCTGCTCGGCTCGCTCCGGGGTCCGGCCACCCGACCGGCGCGGGTGCTGCGGGGATTCAGCCCCGCGGTGGATGCGGCGCTCTCCGAGGCATCCCCGCGGGACACCGAGTTCGCCACCGCGCTCTCCGAGATGCGGCTCCTCAAGGACGCCCAGGAGGTGCGTGAGCTGTCGGCGGCCATCGCCTCCACCAAGCGGGGCTTCGAGGACGTCATCCGTCGCCTCCGCCAGGCGCGCTCCGAGCGCGAGGTGGAGGGGGTGTTCAACCTCCGCGCCCGGGTAGAGGGCAACGACTGCGGCTACAACACCATCGCCGCTTCCGGGGAGCACGCCTGTGTCCTGCACTGGGACCGCAACAGCGGCACGATTCGACCCGGAACGCTGCTCCTCCTCGACGCGGGAGTGGAGGCCCACACCCTCTACACCGCGGACATCACCCGCACCCTCCCCGTCTCCGGGCGGTTCAGCAAGGAGCAGCGCGAGGTCTACGAGCTGGTGCACACCGCGCAGGCGGAGGCCTTCGCCGCGGTGAAGCCAGGGCACGACTTCCTCGAGCCGAACCGGGTGGCGATGAAGGTGCTCGCCGAGGGGCTGGAGCGGCTGGGCATCCTCGAGGACGCGGCAGTGGCCCTCGCCGACCAGAACCAGTTCTACAAGCGCTACTCGCTCCACAACGTCAGCCACATGCTCGGCCTCGACGTGCACGACTGCGCCCAGGCCCGGGCCGAGACCTACAAGTTCGGCCAGCTCCAGCCGGGGATGGTCCTCACCGTGGAGCCGGGCCTTTACTTCCAGGTGGACGACCTCACCGTGCCGGCGCGCTACCGCGGCATCGGGGTGCGCATCGAAGATGACGTTCTGGTGACGCCGAAGGGGATGCGCAATCTGTCGGCGGCGATTCCCAGCGAGGCCAGCGACGTCGAGCAGTGGATGTCCAAGCTCTGGAAATCTCGCGCGCGCCAGAGCCGCGCTTGACAGTCGCGCGGGGCGGTCGTTACCGTCACCGCGCCTTGAAGACACTCCGCCAGATGCGAATGCACCTCGGCCCGGCCATGCAGATGCGTGGCCCGGGCGGGCTGCCGTTCGCCGCGGAGTGGTGTCGTCGGTCCTGTTGCTGACCGACCTCTCTCTGCAGTGACACGGGGCCACGCCCGGGGCTGACAGCAGAAGGTCCCCCGGTTCGGTGTCGACGTGTCTCGCCGCCTGCCCTCTCCCCGGGGTCCTCCGCTGCCCGCCTCCCGCGCCGTCCCGCGAGCCGGAGCACCCACCCCGCAACACCCCGAGGAGACGTGACCATGAGCGAAGCGACGGAGCAGAAACCAAGGTACCGACCGGAGACCGTGGCCTTGCACGCCGGGTACACCCCCGACCCCACCACCGGGTCGCGGGCGGTGCCCATCTACCAGACCACCAGCTACCGCTTCCGGAACGCCGACCACGCCGCGGCGCTCTTCGCGCTGCGGGAATTCGGCAACATCTACACCCGGATCATGAACCCCACCAACGACGTCCTCGAGCAGCGCATCGCCGCGCTGGAGGGCGGCGTGGCGGCGCTGGCGGTGGCCTCCGGGCAGGCGGCGGAGACGCTGACCCTGCTCTCCATCCTCCGCTCCGGCGACGAGCTGGTCTCCACCTCCAGCCTGTACGGGGGTACCTACAACCTCTTCAAGGTGACCTTCCCCCGCCTGGGCATCCGCACCCGCTTCGTCGAGGCCTCCGACTTCGAGGCGCTCCGCGCGGCGATCGGTCCGAAGACCAAGGCCCTCTTCGCCGAGACGGTGGGCAACCCCCGGCTCGACGTGGTGCACCTCGAGGAGCTGGGGCGCATCGCCAAGGAGGCCGGGATCCCCTTCGTGGTGGACAACACCGCCACCACCCCGGTGCTGGTTCGTCCGCTGGAGCACGGGGCGAACGTGGTGGTGCACTCGGCCACCAAGTACATCGGGGGCCACGGCACGGCCATCGGCGGGCTGATCGTCGACGGCGGCAACTTCCCCTGGGACAACGGAAAGTTCCCGGAGTTCACCGACCCCAATCCCGGTTACCACGGCCTGAAGCTGTTCGAGACCTTCGGCAAGCTCTCCTTCATCCTCAAGGCACGGGTGGAGCTGCTGCGGGACCTCGGGCCGGCGCTCAGCCCCTTCAACGCCCACGCCTTCATCACCGGGCTGGAGACGTTGCACCTCCGGGTGCGCCGCCACTCGGAGAACGCGCTCAAGGTCGCCCACTGGCTGCGCGACGATCGGCGGGTGGCCTGGGTGCGTTACCCCGGGCTGGAGGAGGACCCGAGCTACCTGCTTGCCCGCCGGTATCTGGAAGGCGGCTCCGGGGGCCTGGTGGCCTTCGGGGTCAACGGTGGCTTCGAGAAGGGCAAGGCGCTGATCGACCGGGTGAAGCTGTTCTCGCTCCTGGCCAACATCGGCGATGCGCGCTCGCTGATCATCCACCCCGCCTCCACCACCCACCAGCAGCTCAGTCCCGAGGAGCAGCTGGCCACCGGCACCACCGAGGACCTGGTGCGCCTCTCGGTGGGGCTGGAGCATCCCGACGACATCCTGGCCGACCTCGACCAGGCGCTGGGGAGCTGAGCGAAGCCATGCCCAGCTCCCGCTCCGGTGCCGCGGCCCCGCGGCTGTTCGACGTCCGCCTCCCCCCGCTGACCCTGCAGCACGGAGGGACGGTGGAGCCCCACCACGCCCGCTTCCAGTGGTGGGGACCCGAGGCGGACCTCCCGGCGCTGGAGCGGCTGGCCACCGCCGTGGACGCGCGGCGAGCCGCCGGCCCGGTCTCGCGCGAGACGGCGCTCCGGCCCACCCACGCCGGGGCGACGCTGGACGGTGGCGTCCCAACCGTGCTGGTGGTGCACGCCCTCACCGGCGATGCCCGCGTCGCCGGCCCCGAGGGGTGGTGGGGGCCCCTCATCGGCCCCGGGCGAGCGCTGGATCCCTCCGAGGTCCGGGTGCTCTGCGCCAACAACCTCGGCAGCTGCTACGGGAGCTCCGGCCCGCTCGATACCGGGTGGCCGGCAGAGGCGATGGCCCTGACGCCGTGGGACCAGGCCCGCGCGCTGTGGAGCCTGCTCGACTTCCTGGGGGTGGACCGGCTCCGGCTGGCCACCGGGGCCTCGCTGGGCGGGATGGTCGCGCTCTGCCTGGCGGTGCTCCGCCCCGGGTCGGTCGATGGGCTCCTGCCCATCGGCACTGCGGCGGCCTCCAGCGCCTGGGTGGTGGGCTGGAACCACGTCGCCCGGCAGGTCCTCCGGCTCGACCCCGGCTGGCCAGAGGACGTCGGACGGGGCCTGGAGGTGGCGCGCCAGCTGGCGATGCTCACCTACCGGGCCGAGCCCTCGCTCGATGCGCGGCAGCACCGCACCGCCGGCCATCCACCGGAGGCGCCCTGGAGCCACCCGGTGCAGAGCTACCTCGAGCACCAGGGGCGCAAGCTGCGTCGCCGCTTCGACGGCCGGGCCTACCTCGCCCAGCTGGAGGCGATGGATCGCCACGACCTCGACGCCCCGCCGCCGGGGACGCCGGAGGGCGAGCTGTCCGCCGCGGCGCTCTGCGTGGACATCGACACCGACCAGCTCTTCACCACCGCCCAGGCCGACCTGCTCGCCGACTGGCTCACCGCCCGTGGCGCCTCGGTGAAGCGGGCCACGGTCCGGAGCCCGTTTGGCCACGACGGGTTCCTGGTGGAGTGGGAGGCCCTCGACGTCCTGCTCCGCCAGGCGCTGCGCGACGGGGAGGCACGGCGATGAGCGAGGACGCTGGGATCGGCCTGGCCGGCACGCCAGTGGGCGGCGAGGACCTCCGTCCCATCCCGGAGGAGGCCATCGCTCGGGCGAAGGAGCGGCAGCGGAGCATCCTGTTGGTCGGCCGCGGAACGGTGGGCGGGCCATTCCTCGCCCAGCTGGAGGCGACGGCCGCACCGTTGCGCGCGAGCCGTCGGGTGGTGACTCGCCTGGTCGGGGTGGTGGATCGCCACGGCGTGCACTTCCATGGGCGAGGGCTCCGCGTGGCGGACCTCCCGCCCCGCTCCTCGGCACCCCCGGGGCCGGCGCCGGACCTGGTTCCGGTACTGGAGCGACTGGCGGGGCTCCCCTCCCCGGTCCTGGTCGACTGTACGGCAGCGGAGGGGATGGAGGCGCCCTACCGCGAGGCGTTTCGCCGCGGCATCGACGTGGTGGCGGCGAACAAGAAGCCGCTGGCGCTTCCGCTCCGGCTGCGGGACGCCCTCCTCGCCGAGGCCCGGGACCGTCGCTGCGCCTGGCACTACGAGACGACGGTCGGCTCGAGCCTCCCGGTCATCGAGACCCTGAACGCGCTGGTGGCCACCGGGGATGTGGTGGAGCGGGTCGAGGGCAGCCTCTCCGGGACGCTGGGCTTTCTCTGTCAGGCGGTGATGGCCGGCACGCCGCTCTCCGTCGCGGTCCGGACGGCGCGGGAGCGTGGGTACACCGAGCCACATCCGCGCGATGACCTGTCCGGGCTGGACGTCGCCCGGAAGGCGCTCATCCTCGCCCGGGAGGCCGGACTGGCCCTGGAGCTGGAGGAGGTGGAGGTGGAGCCCTTCGTCCCCGCGCCGCTCCTCGCCGAGGACGACCCGGAACGCTTCCTCTCCCGTCTGGCGGACCACGACCTCGAGGTCGGTGAGCGGGTCACCCGCCTCGCCGCCGCCGGCCGGACGCTTCGGTATCTGGCGGTGATCGCCCCCGGTGCCGAACGCCCGGTGCGAGTCGGACCGGTGGCGGTCGAGCGAGACCATCCGGCGGTTCCGCTCCGCGGCGCCGAGGCGCTGGTGGCGTTCACCACCCGTCGCCACCACGACTATCCACTGGTGGTGCGGGGCGCAGGCGCGGGCGGAGAGGTGACCGCCGCCGGGGTGCTGGCCGACGTGCTGCGGCTCCCCCGGAGCGTGCGCTGAGGCGAACACTCCCTGCGGAGGCTTCCTCCCTCGCTGCGCGAACGGTGCCGATGTAGGTGTTGCAGGAGGACAGGAGCCTTGCCTCGGGGCGGAGGTGGCCGGAGACTTCACCCTTCGCCACCCGCATGGCCCCCGCCGACGATTCATCGCCCCCGGAATCGGGACCCGCGCAGGAACGCCTGGCGCTCCGCCGGCTCTTCGAGGAACGCCTCAGCCAGCTCCCCGCCGACTCTCGGACCCGGCTGGCCAGCCAGGTGGGCGATCCGGAGCTCCAGGCGCTCTGCTTCGACCCGCTCCCCAACGTGGCCCGGGCGCTGGTCGACAACCACCGCTTCGGGCTGGTGCACGCCCGATTGCTGGCCGCCCATCATTCGCACCCCACCGGGCTGGCCGCGCTGCAGAAGAAGGACGTTTTCCTCCGGGACCCCGAGGTCCAGCGGATGCTGCTCCGCAACGTCCAGACGCCGCAGGTGCTGCTCCAGCGCATCTTCGCCCAGCGCCGGCTGATCGAGCTCTTCCAGATCGCGGTGGGCCGGGAGCTGCCGGAGAAGAACAAGATGGCCAGCCGCGAGGCGCTCCGGGCGCGCTGGCACCAGGCGGCCTCGGAGGAGAAGGTGGACACCCTCATCCGGACCGAGGGACGGCTGCTGGCGCACCTGATCGGGCTGGCGCTGGACCAGAAGAGTGCCTCGCTGTTCTGCCACCGCACGGTGATCTCGCTGCTCCTGGTGCAGAACCTGGCCCGCTGGGCGGGCACGCCGCCCTCGGTGCTGGCCCATCTGCTGAAGCAAGCGGTGGTGAAGAACCAACCTCAAGTCAGGATGCTGATCCTCCGGCACCCCAACCTCCCCGCCCACGCCCGGGCAGGGACGGAGTCCTAGGTCAGTTCCGGAGCACGTCGAACACCCGGTCGGAGGTGTCGGGGTCGGCGCGGATCTCGAAGCGGGTCCGGCCGATCTCCCGCCCGTCCTCGGTCTCGACCGCCACCTGCCAGTCGCCGGGCGCCCAGTTCTGCTTGTAGGCGTAGCCGCCGAACCCTTCTTCCCGACCGCCGACGATGCGCAGCGGGATGGCGTCGCTCTGCTCCCACCGGCCACGGGCATCGCGCCGGGCCCACCGCACCCGTACCTGATCACGGAAGTTGTGGGGGGCGAAGATGCGGGTGAAGACGAAGACCCTGTCTCCCGGCCGTCCGAGGAACACCCGCTCGTCCTGTCGCCACGGATCGGACCAGCGGGAGCGCGGCAGGCGGCTGAGCTTGAACTCGGAGCCCTCCCGCTCGACCTGGTGGTAGACGCCCAGCGAGCGAACCGAGAGCGGCACCGGCGGTACCAGCCGGAAGACGAAGAGCACCAGCAGCAGCGCCTGCACGCCCACCGCGGGAACCAGGACATGCTTCAGCGCCCCTTTTGTATCCATCGCCCGACCGAGGAGCAGCATCGGAAGAAAGGACAGCGCCGAGGCGGCGAAGAACATCCACGGGCGCAGATGGCCGAGCAAGACCGGAAGCAGGTAGGCCAGGTAGCTGGTGAGTGCGAAGGAGTAGAGACCCACCAGGACCACCGGCCCGAGCCGGTGGAACCGCGGCAGCTCGTTCATCAGGAGGAGAAGCGAGATCAGCACCAGGAAGACGACTGCGGTGAGGCCCGAGCCACTCTTCACGTAGAAGAGGATGTAGGCGTTGAGCAGCGTGCCGAGCATGAAGTGCAGCAGCGGCTCGGCCCCCTTCCACGGGCGCCGGAACCATTCAGGCGGCTCCCAGCCCTTGCGCTCGAGGTAGAGGATCGCCGCCAGGAGCAGGCCGGTGAGGGTGAGGTAGGCCCCTTGCTGGATCAACACCGGGGTCTCGTCGATGCGGCCGACCATCACCGCGTCGAAGGCGAAGCCTCCGATGAAGAAGAGGATCGACTCCTGGCGCGCGTACCGCTGGCGCAGCGCGCGGATGCCGCCCCAGAATCCCTTCCGCTCAGGAGTAGCGATCGTCTCGCCAGGGATGGGCGGAGTTGCTGTAGCCGCGGGTCTCCCAGAAGCCGGGTCGGTCATGGGTCAGGAACTCGATCCGCGAGATCCACTTGCTGCCCTTCCAGGCGTAGAGCTGGGGGGTGATCATCCGCACCGGCCCCCCGTGCTCGCGAGGCAGGGGCTGGCCCTCGGCGGTGTGGACCAGCAGCACGTCGTCCTTGAGCGCCTCCTCCAGCGGGAGGTTGGTGGTGTAGCCGTCGGAGCCGTGCACCACCACGTGGGTGGCGGTGGGGAGCGGTCGGGCCAGCGCGGCGATGGTGGCGAAGGCGACGCCCTTCCATTCCACGTCCAGCTTCGACCAGGTGGTGACGCAGTGGAAGTCGCTGACGTCGCTGACTTGAGGAAGGGCGAGGAGGTCCTTCCAGGTCAGGGTGAGCGGCTCTTCCACTGCACCGTCGATCCGGAGCTTCCATTCCTCCCGGGTGACCTCCGGCTTCGAGCCCAGGTCCAGCACCGGCCAGCCCTCGGTGACGTGCTGGCCGATCGGGACCTTGGGCATGCCGTGTCGGTTGGGCGGCCCGCTGCCCAGCGGCTTGTCGTCGGCCGCGCCGGGAGTGGCCTTCATCTTGGCGAAGAAACGGTCGCGGAGCTTCATCCGCGCATCGACGATGCGCTGCTGCTTCTCGTCGGCGTCGGCCACGGCAGCTCAGCCCTGACCGGTGATGAGAGGCTTCAGCTCGCCGCGCTCCTCCAGCTCGCGGAGGATGTCCGAGCCGCCGACGAACTTCCCGCGGATGAAGACCTGGGGAATGGTGGGCCAGCGGGTGTACTCCTTGATGCCGTCCCGCACCTCGGGCTCGCTGAGCACGTCCACCCCGTGCACCGGGCCGTAGGCCTGGAGGATCTGCACCGCGGCGGCGCTGAATCCGCACCGGGGGAAGAGGGGGTTCCCCTTCATGTAGATGACGACGGGGTGGGACTGGATCTCGCTGTCGAACCGCGCCTTGAGCTCGGGAGTCATGTGAATCAGGTCCTCGGAGCCCCGAACTTTTTCCATTGCTCGGGGGAATAGGTCCTTAACGCCAGGGCGTGCAGCTCGCCTGAATCCAGCAGGTCTTGCAAGGGGGCATAGACCGCGGCGTGCTGGTCCAGCATCGTCTTCCCCTCGAAGGTGGCGCTCACCACCCGGGCCTCGAAGTGGTCCCCGGTGCCGGTCAGGTCCCGGATGGTGACCTGAGCATCGGGCAGCGCGGCCTTGATCCGCGCCTCGAGAGCGCTGGGCTCCAGCATCAGTTGACTCCCGCTCCGGGCTGGAGCGTGGCCGGGTTCACTCCCAGGGAGCGCAGCGTGTCGTCCCACAGGGTCTGGGGGGAGCCCCCCAGCACCGCCGCGGTGGCGGCCTCGGTGAAGAGCCAGGCCCCGGCGGCCAGCTCCTGCTCCAGCTGCCCTGGCCCCCAGCCGCTGTAGCCCAGGTAGAAGCGGAGGTTGCCCGCGGCGTCGGCCAGGAGCGCCTCCAGCGCGTCCACCGTCTCGGAGAGGAAGAGCCCCTCCGAGAGCGGCTGCTTGTCGTCCACTCCGCCGCGGTCGTGGAGCACGAATCCCCGTTGCGGTTCCACCGGACCGCCGACGTAGATCTTCTGCGGGGCGAGCCGGGAGGCCACGGTGAGCGACTGCCCGCGCGCGACGTCTCCCAGGGTGACCGGGCTCTGCCGATTGAGCACCAGGCCCCGGGCTCCCTCTGGCCCGTGCTGGAAGACGAAGACCACCGCCCGGTGGAAATTGGGATCGCCCAGCTGGGGCATGGCGATGAGGAATCCCGGAGCGAGCTTCTCCACGGCGTGGACTGTAACAAGTCTGGAAGTCGCGTCATCCGTCGCCTTCCAGCCGCTGTGCTAGGAGGCAACACCCGAATGCGCGCCCTGACCATCCCCCGCTATGGACCGCCGGAGGTGCTGGAGGTTCGCGAGGTTCCGGACCCCGTCCCCGGGGTCGGTCAGCTGTGTATCCGGGTGCACCGTGCGGGCCTCAACTTTGCCGACGTCACCGCGCGGGTCGGACTCTACCCGGACGCGCCCCCGCCCCCGATGGTGATGGGCTACGAGGTGGCGGGGACGGTGCACTCCGTCGGGCCGGATGCCGGCGGGTTGGCGGTGGGCGCACCGGTGATGGCGATGACGCACTTCGGCGGGCAGGCCACCCACGCACTGGCCCAGGCGGCCTACACGCTGCCCATCCCGACGGGCATGTCGATGGACCAGGCGGCGGCACTGCCGGTCAACTGGCTCACCGCTCACCACATGCTCCACCGGGTGGCGAACCTCCAGCCGGGCATGTCGTTGCTGGTGCACATGGCCGCGGGCGGAGTGGGCCTGGCGGCGATCGCCCTGGCCCGGGCGGTGGGCGGGGTCACCCTCTTCGGGACCGCCTCGGCCTCCAAGCACTCGGTGCTGCGCGAGGCGGGCGTCGACCATCCCATCGACTACCGGACCCAGGACTACGTGGCCGAGGTCAAGCGGCTCACCCATGGGCGGGGGGTCGACCTCATCCTCGATGCCATGGGCGGACCGGAGTGGGAGCGCAACGACAGCCTGCTCGCGCCGGCGGGCCACCTGGTCATCTTCGGGTGGGCCAACGCCACCTCCGGCGAGCGGCGCAACCTCCTTCACGTCGCCGGCGGTCTCTTGACGATGAAGAAGTGGAGCCCGCTGCAGCTGATGAGCAAGAACCGCAGCGTCTCCGGGGTCAACGTGGGGCATCTCTGGGACGAGCCACGGCTGATGCGCACCGCGCTGGACGCGGTGATGGCCCGCTGGGGGGAGGGGAAGGTTCACTCCCGCATCGACGCGGTCTTCCCCCTCGCCGAGGGCGCCGCCGCGCACCGGCGGATGCACCAGCGGAAGAACGTGGGGAAGATCCTCTTCGACTGCGCCTGACGCCCGGGGCCCGCTCAGGCCAGCGGGGCCTTGCGCTGGCGCCACATCATGTCCGGCGCGGGGGTGAACCCCAGCTTCTCGTAGAGCGCGGAGGCCTTCTTCCGCGTGTGGAGCACCCAGCGGATGGTGGGCTTGTCGCGCATGATCCGCTCCAGCATCGTCCGGGCGATCCCCCGCTGACGGTACGCCGGGTCGACCATCACCGAGCTGACGTAGCCGTTGGTCGCCCCGTCGGAGATGGCGCGGGCGAATCCCACCAGGCGGTCGCCGTCGTACCCAGAGGCGACAAAGCGGGCGCCGTCGACTTGCTGAGCGAGAAGGGCAGGCGAGACGTCGGCAAACTCGCACCTCGCGCGGAGCTGGGCCAGCGCTGAGAAGTCGATCTGCTTGTCGTCGCGGTAGGTGATGGGCATGGCACGCCTGTACCACAGGCGCGAGAGGGTGGACGGCCGTCGACCCCCCAACCGGCCACCGGAGCGGGCGGCCTCGGGGCCTGCTCAGCTCGATGCCGTCGCTGCCCGGCTGACCCTCGGCCCTCGAGAGCACGCCGCGTGCGCCCCGAACGCGACGGCCGATTCGGGACGTGGAAGCCGCCTGGAGCTGTCTCAGACGATTTCCGGGGCCCGGGAGGACCTCGCGCAC
>Ga0307472_100000555_pt1 | contig 13271 bp, 10 predicted proteins | sample atmos_gasesAM5C__2_FD_204582 | JGI IMG/M metagenome (GOLD analysis project Ga0307472, IMG submission 204582) | Hardwood forest soil microbial communities from Morgan-Monroe State Forest, Indiana, United States - atmos_gasesAM5C_05 | ecosystem: Environmental > Terrestrial > Soil > Temperate...
CAGGACGAACGAAGCGGCGACGTGCTGATGCTGGGCTTCATGAATGCGGAGTCGCTCGAGGAGACGCAGCGTTCCCGAGAAGTGGTGTTTTTCAGCCGCTCGCGAAACAGACTCTGGAAGAAAGGCGAATCCAGCGGGCACGTTCTGCGCGTCCGCGAGATTCGCGTGGATTGCGATGCGGACGCGTTGCTTGTCCGGGTCGAAGCGGTCGGGCCTGGCGTTTGCCACGAAGGCTATCGCAGCTGCTTCTTTCGCGCCATCGAACCTGGGGGCGAAGTGAGAGTCATTGCGGAACGCACCTATTCCCCGGAAAAAGTCTACGGATCGGAGAGACCCCGATGAGCCTGTTGAAACTGGGGATACCGAAAGGCAGCCTGCAAGACGCGACGCTCGATCTCTTCGCGCGCGCGGGCTGGAAAATCACGCTGAGTTCGCGAAGTTACGTGCCCTCCATCGACGATCGGGAAATCGAATGCCTGATGGTGCGCGCGCAGGAAATGGCGCGGTACGTTGAATCTGGCACGCTGGATGCCGGAATCACTGGGCACGATTGGGTTGTGGAGACAGAAGCGGATGTCGAGGAGCTTTCGGAGTTGGTCTACGCCAAACAGCGGTTAGTGCGTGTGCGCTGGGTACTCGCCGCGCCGGAAGACTCGCTGATCCACGGGCCGCGCGACCTGGAAGGCAAAGTGATCGCCACGGAGGTCGTGCAAATCACTCAAAATTATCTGGCCAAGCATGGCGTAAAAGCTCGTGTGGAGTTTTCTTGGGGTGCTACGGAAGTGAAAGTGCCGCAACTCGCCGACGCCATCGTGGAAGTAACGGAAACGGGGTCGTCGCTGCGGGCCCATCGCCTTCGCATCGTGGACACCGTTCTCGAATCAGCAACCGTTCTCATTATGAACCGACCCGCCGCGGCGGACTGTTGGAAACGTCAGAAAGCCGAAAGCCTGATCCTCATGCTGCAGGGCGCCATTGCCGCGGCAAGCAAGGTAGGCTTGCTACTCAACGTGCACCGCGCCGATTTGCCGGGAGTCCTAGGCGTGCTTCCGGCGCTCAAAAAGCCGACGATTTCCCCATTGAGTGATCCGGAATGGGTGGCGGTCAACACCATCATCGAAGAAGCCGTGGTCCGGCAGATTCTGCCAAAACTGAAAGCTGCCAAAGCCGAGGGGATCGTCGAATATCCTTTGAACAAAATCGTACTGTGATGCAAATCCTGCCCCTTACACCTCAGACGGAAGAGCGGCTGCTGGCACGACGTGCCCAGGACGCAGCGGAAACCCACGCGATTGCCGCAAAAATCATCGCGGACGTGCGCAGGAACCGGGATGCCGCGCTTTTCGCTTATGCGAAGAAATTCGATCACACGGACTTGCGAAGAACCGGAGTCTGGATCACCCAGAAGGAAATCCGAGTCGCTCAAAAAGCAACCAGCGCTGGGTTTCGGAAGGCAATCGAGAAGGCTGCCGAAAATGTTCGAACCGTGGCAGAAAAACAGCTTCCGCGACATTGGACCGTAGAGACTTCGCCTGGAGTGAAGATCCACCAGGTGGTCAGGCCCATCGAGGCCATCGGTTGTTACATTCCGGGCGGCCAGTTTTCGCTTGTCTCGACCCTGCTGATGACCGTTGTCCCGGCGAACGTTGCGGGCGTGCCGAATGTGGTCGCTGTTTGCCCCGCGCCGAATCCCAAGTTGCTAGTGGCAGCGGGAATGTTAGGCGTCGAGCGAATCGCACGCATCGGCGGGGCGCAAGCCATCGCGGCGCTCGCTTATGGCACGAAGAGTGTGCCTCGTGTGGACAAGATATTTGGGCCGGGGAACAAATACGTCACAGCCGCCAAGCAAATTGTCAGCAGCGATTGCGCTATCGACTTGCCCGCGGGTCCCACCGAGGCAATGGTCTTCGCGGAGCAAGGCAATGCGCGGTGGATCGCAGCCGACCTGCTGGCCCAGGCGGAACACGCCAAGGACGCCGCAAGCTTCTTCATCACCACCTCGCACGGCTTGGCTGGCGAAGTTCAGCGAGAGATCCAGAATCAGCTTGCGGAACTACCTGGCACCATGGCGCGCTGCTCGACGCAAAGCTCAGGCGCAATCCTTATCGCGGAATCGGTGGATCAGGCTTGCGAATTCATCAACCGATTTGCCCCCGAACATCTCAGCCTCCCCGAAAATGCAGAGACCGTTGTTCAGAAGATTCACTCCGCCGGAACTGTGTTTCTCGGACCCTGGGGAGCGCAACCGCTCGGGGATTACGCTACGGGAAGCAATCACGTACTTCCGACCGGCGGCTGGGCGCGCAGGCGCGGCGGACTTTCCTCCGCTGACTTTGTAAAATGCATCAGCGTGCAAACCATCACCGGCAAGGGATTCCTCCATCTCGCCGAAGCCGTGGAAACTCTTGCGGAATCCGAAGGCCTGCTGGCCCATCGCAACGCCGTGAGGATCCGCCGATGAAAGTACAGTTGCCCGTGCGCCGGGCCATCCTGAGTCGCCGCACCTACGAAGCCCCTGCCGAAGGGCGTAGCGGCAAAGTGCGTTTGGACTTCAATGAAAACACTTCCGGCTGTTCGCCAGCGGTCCGGCGCGCCCTGGCGAAGCTCACCGGCAAGCAACTGGCGATGTATCCCGAGTATCGGAAACCCACCGAACGGCTTGCACGTTATTTCGGCGTGCACCCTGAAGAGTTGTTGCTCACCAACGGAGGCGACGACGCCCTGCGCGTCTTTTTCGATACCTTCATCGAACCGCACACAAGCATTTTGATCTGCGAGCCCACTTTTCCCATGTACCGCTATTGGGCGGAGATCGCCGGAGCCCGGGTTTGTGCGGCTCGCTACGGTGACAACATGGAATTCCCGTTGGAGGACGTGCTTCGAGGCTTGCGCCAAAATCCACGCGCCCTGTTCATCGCCAATCCAAATAATCCCACGGGTACGCTAATCGGCGAAAAAGAACTGCGGAGCATTCTGCAGGCGGCAACGCGAACGGTGGTGGTAATGGACGAAGCTTATTCGGAGTTCTCCGATTTCACTGCCCTGCCGTGGATTCACGAATATCCTCAACTGTTTGTCGCGCGAACCTTCTCCAAGGTGGCCGGGCTCGCGTCGCTGCGGCTGGGCGCGGTGATCGGGTGTGCGGAGTCACTGGCACTGGTACGCCGCGCGATGCCGCCCTATCCCGTCAACCTGGCGGCGCTGACTGCGGCAGAGGCGGCGGCGGGGGATCCTGCGAGGATGCGGACATACGTCGCTGAGGTAAAGCGCCTGCGCGTGTGGGTAGCGAAAGAATTTTGTGGGCTTGGCGTCAAGACCTACCCGAGTGCGGGAAATTTTTTGTTGGCCGATTTTGGCCCTACTGGGCCGGCGCTGTTTCGCAAACTGGAGAGACAAGGAATTTTGCTTCGCGACCGGAGCAAGGACATGGGTGGCGGCTTCGTGCGTATAACCATGGGCACTTCCGCTGAAATGCAGCGGCTGGTCAAGATCGTCCGCAAAGAATGGAAGCCTGCAGCGCGAAACGGCATCACTCCAAAAGTAAATTAAACATGGCTCGCGGAGCGACAATTCACCGCAAGACGAACGAAACCGATGTCCGGCTGAAACTCAATCTGGATGGGCGCGGAAAGGCGCGCATCACTACGGGAATCCGCTTCTTCGATCACATGATGGACCTGGTTGCCCGACATGGAGCGTTTGACCTCCAACTGAAAGCCAGCGGCGATCTCGATGTGGACCAGCACCACACCGTGGAAGACGTGGGCATCACGCTTGGCCAGGCGGTCGAGAAGGCGCTGGGCGCGAAGCGCGGCATTCTGCGCGCCGGCTATTTCCTGATGCCCATGGACGAGACGCTGGCCGCCGCTGCCGTGGACCTGAGCGGCCGCCCTTATTGCGTGGTGGCCGCAAAGATCGCCGCAAGGCGCCTCGGCGACTTTCAAGTGGAACTGCTGGAGGACTTCTTTCAAGGTTTTGCGCAGGCGGCAAGGGCCAATGTGCATCTGCGCGTGTTGTACGGCCGGTCTTCTCATCATCAAGTTGAAGCAATGTTCAAGGCTTTTGCACGCGCGCTGCGCTTTGCGGTCTCGAGGGATAAACGCCTGCGAAACATTTTGCCCAGCACCAAGGGGCTGCTATGAAAGTCACCATCATCGACTATGGCGCGGGGAATGTGCCTTCTGTCGAGCGCGCTCTCGACCGGCTTGGCGCGAAATCAGAGCGAACCGGTTCGCCGGAAGACATTTCGAAGGCGCGCGTCCTGCTACTGCCCGGCGTAGGACATTACTCCGCTCTGGTTCGCGCGCTGGATGAACAAAACATGCGCGCGCCGCTGGTCGACGCCATCGGGCGCGGCGTGCCTTTTCTTGGCATCTGCCTGGGGCTGCAAGTGCTCTTCGAATCAAGCGCGGAGTCGCCGCAATTGCGCGGCCTGAGCCTGTTGCTGGGGAAGGTGCGCGCATTGCCTTCGGGTGTGAAATTGCCGCACATGGGATGGAACCAGATTGCCGCAAATCGCGAGTCGCGTTTGCTCGCGGGCATCGACTCCGGCGCTTACTTCTATTTTGCGCATTCCTATGCTGCGCCCGATTCGAACGGATCGACAGCGGCTACTTGTTTTCATGGAATCAGCTTTGCGGCCGTCGTGGAAAAGCAAAATATTTATGGCGTGCAATTTCATCCGGAGAAGAGCGGCGACGCTGGCTCGCGCCTGCTCGACAACTTCTTGAGGTCGGCGGCATGAGCCTCGCTCATCGCATCATTCCGTGTTTGGATACCGAAGGGGCGCGCGTGGTAAAGGGCGTGAACTTTGTCGGGTTGCGTGACGCGGGCGATCCGGTGGCTCTTGCGGCGCGGTACAACCAGGAAGGCGCGGACGAGCTCGTGGTGCTCGATATTGCGGCTTCGCGCGACCGCCGTCCGACTTTCTTGGCGACCATTCGGCGTGTCGCGGCAGAGCTTTCCATTCCGCTCACGGCGGGCGGTGGCATTCGAACGCTTGAAGACGGGCGTGCCGTGGTGCGGGCCGGCGCAGACAAGGTCACGGTCAACACGGCCGCCGTCGCGCGCCCGGAATTGATCACCGAGCTCTCTCGCGAGTTTGGCGCGCAAGCCGTCGTTTTGGCGATTGATGCAAAGCGCAATGGCAATCACTGGGAGGTCATGGTTCGCGGCGGCCGCGAGTCCGCTTCTCGCGACGCCATTGAATGGGCGACAAAGGCGGTCGCGTTAGGGGCCGGTGAAATCCTACTCACTTCCGTGGACCGGGATGGAACGCAGCTTGGCTTCGACACGAAGCTGACCGCGGAAATCTCCAAAACGGTGTCTGTTCCGGTCATCGCTTCGGGCGGCGCCAGGTCGCCCGAACATTTTGTTGAGATTTTCAAAGCCGGGGCGGCCGACGCGGCGCTGGCAGCTTCCATCTTTCACGATGGTGTGCAGTCCATTCGCGCCCTGAAAGCGTTTCTTGCCGCGAACGGAATCGAGGTTCGCCGGCTGTGCTGATCCCCTGTATCGATCTCCAGGACGGGCAAGCCGTGCAACTGGTGCATGGCCGCAGACGCGAGCTTGCTGTCGGCGACGTCTTTGGCCTGCTGCACAAATTCAGGGGGTATCCGTGGCTTCACGTTATCGACCTTGACGCCGCGATGGGCAAAGGATCGAACGAGGAACTGGCTCGCGCGCTGTGCGCGCAGGCAAGAACAAAATTTCGAATGAAAGTTCGCTTCGGCGGCGGAATTCGCACGGTTCCCCGCGCCAAGGAAATTGCCGGATGGGGAATGAGTCAGATGATCGTTGGAAGCGCGGTTTTCCGCGGCGGAAAAGTGAACCTGCCTTTTCTTCGCCGGCTCGCACGAACGGTCAACCGCAAGCGCATTGTCATCGCGCTGGACACATTGAAAGGACGAATTACCATCCACGGCTGGCGCCGGCGCATTGTTCCTCAAGCGGAAGAAGTGATGGCGCAACTCGAGCCTTATTGTGCGGGCTTCTTGTGCACTGACGTGGACCGTGAAGGTACCATGATGGGCGCAAACCTAGAGTGGTTTCGCACACTGCGCGACGCAACCCGCCACCCGATCATCGCGGCCGGCGGCATCAGAACCAAACGCGAGATCGCAGCGCTCGGTAAGATCGGCATGGATGCCGCCGTCGGCATGGCTCTGTACAAAAACTGCCTTTGTTGATTCTTTTTGCGTAAGAACGCGCAAAGACTCCGACCAATCACTCTCAGCGCAGATACGCGTCGGTGATGTACTGCTGTACCATGCGCTGCGTGTTGAAAAACGAGCCGTTGATGGCGATGGCGTGCTGCATCACTTCGAGGAACTTGTGCCGCTCGCCGTAGTACAGCGGCAGGATGATGCTCTCTAGCTTCGAATAAAGCGACTCCGCCTCGGCCTGATTGTCGGCCGGCGCGCCGCTTCCGGGGCCGCGGCGTGGCTCTCCGATAGACCAGCCGGTCACGCCTTCGATGTGGCCCTCGACCCACCAGCCGTCCAAAATGCTCAGGCTAGGCACACCATTGAGCGCCCCTTTCATGCCGCTTGTCCCCGAAGCTTCGAGAGGAAACTGCGGCGTGTTGAGCCACAAGTCCACGCCGGAAGTCATTTTTCCACCGAGTTCGAGGTTGTAATCATCCAGAAACACAATCGGGACGTTCTTCCGCAAGGCCTTTTTTGCTTTGTAGATGCGGCGAATGATGTCTTTGCCGCCCGCGTCATTGGGATGCGCCTTGCCCGCAAAAATAATCTGGAACTGGCCGGCATCTTTAGCGATCTGGCGGAGACGATCGAGATCGGACAATATCAAGTCGGCGCGCTTGTACCCGGTGGCGCGGCGCGCGAAGCCAACCGTAAACACCTCCGAGTCCAAATGGAGACCGGTTTTTGTGCGAACCACTTCGAGCAATTCATGCTTGGCGATGAGATGGGCGGCCCACACGTCTTCGGCCGGCAAACCGAGGGCACTTCGCAAACTGAAATTGTCCTCGCGCCAAGTTGGGATGTAGCGGTCGAAGAGTTGTCGAAACGCGGGGCAAGTCCACGTGCCCGCATGGACGCCATTCGTGATCGCTTCGATGGGTACCTCAGGGAACATCTGGCGCGAGGTTTCGCCGTGCTGCTTGGCCACTCCGTTGACATACGTGCTCAGACTCAGCGCCAGTTGCGTCATGTTCACGGAAGCGCCTTGGCGTGCCGCGTCGAGCAGGCCGGAGACATTTTGTTCCGCCTGCAGAATTCGCTTCACCAGGTCGGCTGCCGTTGCATCGCTCAAGTCAAAAAAGTTGAGCTGCCCGGGGAACACCCGAGTCAAATATTCCATCGGAAAACGATCGTGGCCAGCCGGAACGGGCGTGTGCGTGGTGAAAACGCACTTGCCGCGGACTTTTTCGATGTCCTCGCCACGAATGGAAGTGCGCCCCGCCTTCTGAGCTTCTTCTCCCAGCAATTCCAGAGAAAGCAGCCCGGCGTGGCCCTCATTCATGTGGAATCGCGTGAGGTCGTTATAGCCCAGCGCGCGCAGCATGCGCACGCCGCCAATCCCGAGGACCACTTCCTGGCAAAGCCGATAATAGGAATCTCCTCCGTACAGCGATCCGGTGAGATTCCGGTCGAATTCGCTATTCGAAGGCAAGTCGGCGTCCAGGAAATACACCGGCACTTCAAATCCGTGAACGCCCTTCACGGAGTATCGCCAGCATCGAAGTTCGAGGCGGCGATTCTCGATCGGCACGCTGGCGCGCGCCGGTTCCTCAGTCAGGAAATCGTCGACGCGCCAGTCGACAGGCTCTTCGGCTTGTGAGCCGTCTTCCGCGAGGCGCTGCGTAAAGTAGCCTTTGCGGTAAAGCAGCGATAGGGCCACCATCGGCAAGTGTAGGTCGGCGGCGGCGCGGATGGTATCACCGGCGAGCACGCCGAGCCCGCCGCTGTAGCTGGGCATGGCGTTTTCCAACGCAATCTCCATGGAAAAGTAAGCGATGAATCGTTTTACGGAATTCGGCTGCGTCGACATCTCACTCAATTCTCCGCTAAGCGCCACAATGGCAGCATGCGGAAAAGTCAGGCTAAGTTAAACCACTTATTGTCGGAGAAACGGAGCGGTCAAGCAAGCAAGTAGCAATCGCCTGCTGCCATGCGTGGCTCGAGCGAATATCCATTTCAATGCATGAGATCTGCGAGGCAACTTCGCAAGCCGCGCGGTGCTTCTTGAGCCTCAATGCCCCTTGGTCGAGGCAAAATGCGCGCCGGGCGTTGGCCGGGTCATCAGTTCAACGAACTCCTTGTAAAACTTTTCCTTGTACAGGTCCTGTTGCACTTCCACGAGCGATTCGCCCATGCCCGGCTGCTGGCCGGGAGCCCACGCGTGAGTGTCGCCGTAGGACGCGCCGTGATCCACTTCGACGTCCACATAGAGTTTCTGCCACCTGGTGATGATGCTCGGATCGAGCCAGGCAGCCGCCGCAAGCTCATCCCACAGGATGTTCGCCTCGGCGTATTTGGCGACGTATTGCGCCGCCGGCGTCCCGCTTTTGGCGATTTGCTCGATGAGTGCCGTTTCCATTTTGGTTTTGACAGAAATATCCACAGTTGTGAGGACGAAGCGTGGCCAGTGCGCATGAAGCACGGCGTGAGAAGCTTCCGGGTCCATCCAAAAATTAAATTCGCGTCGTGGCGTCAATGCAAATTCCGGATTGTCGCTCACAGGATTAATGCTGCCGCCCATGACGATCAATTCTTTCGTCAGCTCTGGGAAATGAGGATCCAAAGCAATGGCAAGGGCGAGATCGGTCATCGGTCCAGCCGCGTAAATGGTTACGTCGTGGGGATATTGATGGACCATGCGGACCATGAAATGCGCCGCGTCTTCCGTGGATGGCTTTGTGGTGGGAGCGCCTTCGGGCAGCGGAGGAATTTCGTAAGGGCCGTGGATACTGTGGCGCCGGGCAAAATTCCATGCGCCCTGGTAAAGGACCTTGCCGTAGAGCGTTTCCCACTTGGCGATGTATTCCTTGGAGCTAACCAGCGGAAATACCGCTCCGGGAACCACCGGGATGTCCGTGCGGCCGATAATCTCCATAAGCCGCAAAGTGTGCTGCACTTCCTCATCCCGCCAGTCGTCGCCGGTGAGAACGGTGATGCCAAGAACATCGGTCTCCGGTGAATTGACCAGCGCGAGGATGGCTTGCATATCCGTGCCGCCCGGTCCGGCGGCATCCTGATCAATGATGACCTTGCGTCGGGATGGGGCCTGGAGCGCAAGGGCGAAAGTAGTCAAAAGCAGGAGCGGGAGTACTGAAGAGAAAAGCAAACCCCTCCAAGCCTTCGCAGCCCTATTGGATTTCTTGGCCCTGTCCCTGCCGTCACTATCTACGCTCATCATAGCGCCGCTCCAGTCCTCTCTAAGCACTCTAGTGTAGTGCGTCTAACGGCTCTTTACATTTGGCCACCTTTTCAAGGATCTGTTCAACTGAGGCGCTCCACAGGAAGGGGTTGTCCATGTAATCGTTTGATCGCACGAATCCATTCCTGGCAAACCAGGCAGAGCGCTTGCATCTGGCTCTTTTCATCGCCGCAAAAAATCAGCCCTTTATCAGGTGGATTCAGGTACAGGCCGCGGATTTCACCGCGATCCTTGATAGTCAACTGGCCGCCCTGAGCAGCAAGACCACAATGCCAGCATTCAGGTCATGATGTTGAGCCCGGCTTTCTGCCATCGCTTGCATCTCAACTCGCCGACAGATGCTAATATCGGGACGCTTTGCTGAGCTCGGCAGCTCTTTGTTCTTCTTGGTTGGCTCTTGGAATCTGGCCGGTGCGTCGGTAAATTGCGGCCATGCGGCGGTGTGGCTCAGGATCACTGCGTGCGAGTGAAGCGGCTTCCTGGAGGTAGCGGAGCGCGTCCGCGTCGAGAGAACTTTGCTGCGACCTCTGCGCCAATTCCAACGCGGACTGGTAAAGTAGCGCCGTCGTGCCTGCATCCTGCGGATTCAGTTGATGCGCGTGATGCAGGGCTGCATACGCTGCGGGCGTTTCGCCGAGATTGAATAAAACCACCCCGTACAGGGCGTTCAGCGGAAAAAGATCGGGCCATCGCTGTACCGCCGTTTGCAGAGGGCCGCGAGCATCCGCAAAACGCTTCAACTGGTAGTAAGTGAACGCCAGGTTGTACTGTGTTTGCGGAGATTGCGGGGCCAGTTCCGCCGCCCTTTCGAGCGGCTTTAGGGCCTTTTCCAGCTGGCCATGCTGCCCGTAGAGAATGCCCAGAGCCGTCAGCAATTCCCCGTTGTTCCGATCATAAAGCTGTTCGCAGGAAGACGCCTGATCACTTGGTCCTCGGTCCAATTCCTGCCCGCAGGCCCATTTCAGCTGGCTCAGCTTATCGCTTTGCGTTTTCATTTCTTTCGAGCGCTCGAAAGCCTGCCTAGCCTCCTCGTCGCGACCTTGCTTGCGATAGAGCTTCGCCAGTTCGTACTCCGCTCGGGACTCGCCAGGATTCAATTCGATCGCTTTCTTGAGCCACTTCTCTGCATCCTGGTCAGAACCGAGCTTCAGGTAGGCCAGGCCAAGATAGAAGGGAGTATCGGGAAAGGGCGGAAGAGAGTTTGCCTTCCCCAGATTCTCTAGCGCCTGTTTGTAGTTATGTTCGTCGAGATCCAGTCTGCCCAGGTAGTACAGGACGCCCGGTCGGTCGCCTTGCGCATGGCGGACCGCTTCAAATTCGCTGCGCGCTTCGGCGGTCTTGCGCTGTTCGAAGAGAGCTACCGCCAGAGGGAACTGCGCACGCATCACCAGGCTGGAGTCCATCGCCAGGGCCGCGCGGAATTCCTTTTCAGCTTCTTCGTATCTTTCCTGCCGTAGCGCCTCGTATCCGTTCCCCAGATGCATTTCGAGTGAATCTGTCGTGGGCGCTTTCTTGGAATCATTGCCCTGGCTGGAGGCTTGCGGGCAGACGATTTGTCCCACGGACAGGAACAGCGCCAACGGAATTTGCCATCGCCATGTTCGCCAAATGGTCATTTATTTTTCGCTGCCACTGCAATTTCTTGCCAGATTACCACAGGCTGGTTTCGCCTTTCGGCCTCTGCGGCGGCACTCTGCGGCTTCCGCGGAGGCAAACTTCCGCGGAGGCAAACTTGACGACCCTAGACCCTGATGCTACAGTGCCGTTGCCACAGACCAACGCCAGGGAGTGATTGTCTGAGCAGGTCGCGCAGGAAAGCTCGGCCGGTTCTGAGCCGCCGCCAATTCCTATTATATTGTCAGGGAGCGTCGTTCGCCCTTCTGCCCGCGGGCTTTCTTCGCCCCACGCTCCACTCTGTCTTTTCGCAAGAAAAATCTGTCCTGCCAGACGGATTACAGCTTCATCCGCAATACCGGTTGAAACGAGGAATCGAAGCGGTCTTGCGCAAGGTGCCGGCCGGGTTCGATGAATTCGTTACGGAGAAATATCAGGACCAGGTCTCGGCGATCCTTTCGCAGTGGAGTGCCGAACTGCTGCAGTCTCCTCAAGACACAACGGCGCTCGAGCGCGTGATGGCTCGCAGTTTTACGGCAGGTTCCCTGAAGTCGAGCCAATCGCGGATCGTGAACGAGACCGCCCCGCTCAAAGTCTGGAAAGTTCAATATCCCCAGGAGGCGAATTCCGGAAAGGAAGTATTCCTTGCCGAACTGCGCGAATGGCTCAGTGCGTTTTCAAAACTTCTAACTGCCGAGTTCCAGGTGGTTGGCATCCAAACAAAATCCGAGCCGCCTCGAACGTCAGGCAATTCCATCCGGCTCCAAACAATGGTTCGCTTTGAGTTGCTCGGCACGGGTGCCGGTTTTCACCGCGAGCAACGCGTTGGTCATTGGCAACTTGACTGGGAGTCGAATCCTTCCAACGAATTGCGGCTCGAGACATTTCAGTTCCTGGACGGAGCCCGCAGCCAATCGTCAACTCCTGTTTTCCTCGACTTAGCTTCGCGAGTTTTCGGACGAAACCGTTCTTACGCAAACCAATTGGTTCCCGGCACAGACCATTGGCGCACCCTACTCGATGGTGCGAGCGGCATCGATATCTACGGGCACAATGGAGTTTCCACAGGGGATATCGATCGCGACGGTCTCGATGACCTTTACGTTTGCCAGCCTGCCGGGCTGCCAAACCTTCTTTTTCGCAATCTCGGTGACGGCACATTCGAGGACATCACGGAGTCCTCGGGCGTCGGTGTACTGGAAAACACGGCCTGCGCGCTGTTCGCGGACATTGACAACGATGGCCGCCAGGACCTGATTGTTGTGTGCACCACCGGTCCGCTGCTTTTTCTCAATCAGGGCTATGGAAAATTTCGCTTGAAACCCGGCGCTTTCCATTTTGCCAATCCTCCGCAGGGCACCTTCACCGGAGCAGCTATGGCTGATTATGACCGCGACGGCTGGCTGGACATTTATTTTTGTCTCTACACTTACTCCCAGGGCACCGATCAATACCGCTATCCCATGCCGTACTTCGATGCGGAGAACGGCCCGCCCAATTTTCTACTGCGCAATAACCGCGACGCCACCTTTGATGACATCACGCAACAGGCTGGCCTCAACATCAATAACACGCGCTTCAGCTTCTGCTGTGCTTGGGGGGATTACAACGGCGACCTCTGGCCCGACCTGTACGTTGTGAACGATTTTGGGCGCAACAATCTCTACCGCAACAACGGCGACGGCACTTTTGCCGATGTGGCCCGCGAAACCGGCGTTGAGGACGTCGGCGCCGGCATGAGCGCAGCATGGTTCGACTTCGACGATGATGGCCGGGACGACCTCTACGTTGCGGACATGTGGACCGCCGCCGGCATGCGCATTTCCATGCAGGAAAACTTTCAGCAACGCGCGAACGCGGAAACGCGCGCTTTGTATCAAAAGCACTCTATGGGCAGTTCTCTTTTTCGGAACTGCGGTGAAAAGTTTGAAGACGAGAGCGCCCGGTCAGGGACGGGCATGGGCCGCTGGTCCTGGATGAGCGATTCCTGGGATTTCAATCACGATGGCTACCCCGACCTGTATATCGCGAACGGAATGATTTCCGGAACATCCCGCGACGATCTCAACAGCTTTTTCTGGCGGCAGGTGGTGGCCAACTCGCGGAATGACCCCAGACCGAGCCACGAGTATGAGCAAGGCTGGAACGCCATCAATGAATTGATCCGCTCCGACCACAACTGGAGCGGCTTCGAGCGAAATGTCTTCTACTTGAACAATCGCGACGGAACCTTTTCCGACGTTTCCGGCGTT
>Ga0307472_100000556_pt1 | contig 13263 bp, 12 predicted proteins | sample atmos_gasesAM5C__2_FD_204582 | JGI IMG/M metagenome (GOLD analysis project Ga0307472, IMG submission 204582) | Hardwood forest soil microbial communities from Morgan-Monroe State Forest, Indiana, United States - atmos_gasesAM5C_05 | ecosystem: Environmental > Terrestrial > Soil > Temperate...
GGCCGCCTTCGAGATCGCCAGCGCGCCGGAGTTCCATTGCTCGCGCCCGGACCTTTCCCATCGCCATGTCGCCGAACCGAGCTCTGAAGAATCGGGCATAAATTTCAATTGCCTCGTCGAGGTTGATCCACCACATGCATTACCCCCCATACACAATCGTCAGGCCACGCCCGATTGATGATTGGGAAACAGGGCACACTGATGTCCCATTCGGCCCTCCATCGATAAGGCTGCTTTGCACAGGGTTGTGTTTCGAGCGCTATGCTGCCCCTTATGGGGTATAACCTTCCCCACGTGATGTGATGGACGTTGTTATTCCCCTAAGCAAATCCGCAAGTCCGGATCGATTCTTCCGCCATTGGTGATACGCGCCTTCGGAGCGCACCCGCACGAGGAGAATAATTGCGGACTCATGCGCGGGTGATCGAAATCGGGAACGGACAAACCAGCACACAAAAGCCAATTTCCGAGAAACAACATGACGAATACCATCATGACCATGGACAAACGAGTATCTACTACAGGCACTGGGGCACCAGGCAAACGGCTTATGTTCTGTCGCCGATGGCGTCTTACGGCCGATGTTTGGGAAGACCAGATGTTTTTTCTCCCTGTCTTCACGGGGCTGCATCGCACAAGTCGGCGGCGCACTCAAAATGGCGTTATGGCAATGACTCAACCTAGCACCAAAGGAGACCGGACATGCCGACCGCGAAGCCAACACCAGGAAACACGTTGCTCTCCCCGGCCGACCACACGCTCATTTTGATCGACTTCCAGTCGCAAATGGCCTTCGCCACCAAATCGATCGACCCCGTCATGCTGCGCAACAACGCCGCCCTCGTCGCCAACGCGGCGAGAATCTTCAACGTCTCGACCATTCCCACCACGGTGGCGGAAAAAACCTTCTCGGGTCCCATGTTTGACGAGATCAAAGCCGCTTTTTCCAAGGCGAAATTTTTCGATCGCACCAGTATGAACACCTGGGAGGACAAGGCGGTGGTCGAGGAGATCAACCGGATCGGCAAGACACGGATCGTGCTCGCCGGCCTTTGGACATCGGTGTGTATCGTCGGCCCGGCGCTATCGGCCCTCGATCAAGGCTTTGAGGTTTATGTGATTGCCGACGCGTGCGGGGACGTATCCGACGAGGCGCATGAGCGCGCGATAGATCGGATGGTCCAGGCGGGCGCGCGACCGATGACTTCGGTTCAATACCTGCTGGAGCTCCAGCGCGATTGGGCGCGCAGCGAGACTTACGATGCGACCACCGGCCTGGCAAAGACCTATGGCGGCGCCTACGGGCTCGGCCTAATCTACGCTAAGTCGATGTTCGGTGCGCAGGAGCATGGCGCGGAGGCCGCTGAATAGGGATTCGCACTCCGCGTCCAGGCGAACTCGTATTTGATCGGACCATTTTGGCCAGGAGACCGCATCATGACTCGCAAGCCTGATCGCCGTACCGTACTCGGCGGGCTGGGCGCTGTTGCTACCGGCCTTGGTGCGCAATCAAATCGGTCGGGGGCGCAGACGATGGACGGATCAGCCGATCTCATCGTCTTCAACGGCAAGATCACCACCCTCGACCGGGGAAATCCGGAGGCCGCCGCCGTCGCGATCCGCAACGGTCGCTTCGTCGCCGCCGGGACCGAAGCGGACGTGATGCGGCTTGCCGGCTCCGGCACACAGCGCGTCGACCTCAAGGGGCGACGCGTGATCCCTGGGCTGATCGACAGCCACATGCACATCATCCGCGGCGGGCTCAACTATAATCTTGAGCTGCGCTGGGACGGCGTTCGCTCGCTTGCCGACGCAATGGGCATGTTGAAGCAACAGGTCGATCGCACGCCGGCGCCGCAATGGGTGCGCGTCGTTGGCGGCTTCACCGAGCATCAGTTCGCCGAGAAGCGGCTGCCGACCCTTGACGAGATCAACGCGATCGCACCCGACACGCCGGTTTTCCTGCTGCATCTCTACGACCGCGCGCTGCTCAACGGTGCGGCGCTGCGCGCCGTCGGCTACACCAAGGACACGCCGGAATTTCCCGGTGCGGAGATCGTGCGCGATGCCAAGGGCGAGCCGACCGGACTGCTGCTGGCTAAGCCCAATGCCACCATCCTCTACAGCACGCTGGCGAAAGGGCCGAAGCTTTCACCAGAATACCAGAAGAACTCCACCCGCCATTTCATGCGCGAGGTGAACCGGCTGGGCGTCACCGGTGTGATCGACGCCGGCGGCGGTTTCCAGAACTACCCGGAGGACTACGCGATCATCGAGGACCTGCACCGAGAAGGGCAGCTCACGGTGCGCATCGCCTACAACCTGTTCACGCAGAAGCCGAAGCAGGAGCTGAAGGACTTCGAAGGCTGGGCCAAGCAGGTCAAGCCGGGGCAAGGAGACGACACCTATCGCAACAACGGCGCCGGCGAGATGCTGGTCTACAGCGCCGCCGATTTTGAGGATTTCCGCGTCGAGCGTCCTGACATGCCGCCCAACATGGAGGCCGAGCTCGAAGCTGTGGTGCGGCTACTGGCACAGAACCGCTGGCCGTGGCGGCTGCACGCCACCTACAACGAGACCATCACGCGCTCCCTCGACGTGTTCGAGAAGGTCAACCGCGACATCCCGTTCGATGGCGTGCATTGGCTGTTCGATCACTGCGAGACGATCGACGACCGCAACATCGAACGCATCGCCCGGCTCGGCGGCGGCATCGCCGTGCAACATCGCATGGCCTACCAGGGCGAATACTTCATCGCGCGTTACGGCGCGCACGCAGCCGAGCGTACGCCGCCGGTGCGGCGCATGCTGGAGATCGGCGTGCCGGTCGGCGCCGGCACCGATGCCACGCGCGTTGCCTCCTATAATCCGTGGGTCTCGCTGTCTTGGCTGGTCACCGGCCGGACGATCGGCGGCACCACGATCTATCCGGCCGCCAACCAGCTTGATCGCGAGACCGCGCTGCGGCTGTGGACCGAGGCGAACACCTGGTTCTCCACCGAATCCGGCAAGAAGGGCCAGGTCAAGGCCGGCCAGCTCGCCGATCTCGCTGTGCTCTCGGACGACTACTTCTCCGTGCCGGGCGACGCGATCCAGGACATCACCTCGGTGCTGACGCTGCTCGGCGGCAAGCCGGTGCATGCCGACGCCGATTTCAAGGACATGGCGCCGACCATCCCGCCGGCGATGCCGGACTGGTCGCCGGCGCGCACGTTCGGTGGTTATCAGAAGCGGGCGGACGCCGGTCAACAGCGCAAGTATGCGTTCGCAGCGGCCTGTGGATGCAGCAGCGCCTGCAGTGTGCATGGCCATGCACATGCGTGGGGATCGCACGTTGCGGTGTCCGACGACAAGGCATTCTGGGGTGCGCTCGGCTGCTCGTGCTGGGCCTTTTGAGGGGAGTCGACGATGAGCATGACCAAGACCGTTCCGCGTCCGATTGAAGCGTTGCTGGCGGTGCCGGGCATCGAGTTCTTGGCGCGCCTCGCGCTGGCCTCACCGTTCCTGGTCAGCGGCGTCGCCAAGCTGATCGATTTCGCCGGCGCGTCCGGCGAGATGGTCGGGCTCGGCTTGAACCCGGCGCCCGCCTTCGCAGCCGCCGTAATCGCCACCCAGCTCGGCGGTTCTGTGTTGTTTCTCACCCGCCGCTATTGCTGGCTCGGTGCCGGCATGCTCGCCGTCTTCACGATGCTGGCGACGCTGATGGCGCACCAGTTCTGGAACTTCGCCGGTGCCGACCGCAATCACCAGATGGCCACTTTTTTCGAGCACGTTGCGATTGTCGGCGGGTTCGCCGTTGCCGCACTGTTGGTCAACGGTCGGGTCGGGCAGACGACGTAATTCAATTGCGAGACGCTCTGGGGGGCAACCAAGGAGATCAAACATGAGAGAGATCGTTGCTGCCGCCATCGCGGCTGCTGCTTTATTGCTTGGCGTTCCGGCAGGCGTCGCTCAAATGGCGGAGCCCGCAAAAGTGGCCGACACCTCGAAGGGCAAGGCGCTCGTCGACGCCAAAGGAATGACGCTCTACACCTTTGACCGCGACTCCGATGGCAAATCGGCCTGTAACGGCCCGTGTGCAACCAATTGGCCCCCGTTGATGGCGTCGGGGAACGCCACGAGCATGGCTGGCTGGACCGTTATCACCCGCGATGACGGCTCGAAGCAATGGGCCTACAAGGGCAAGCCGCTCTACACATGGAGCAAAGACGCCAAGGCTGGCGACGTCACTGGGGACGGCTTCAACAACGTCTGGCACATTGCCACACCTTGAGCAGTCTTCCGGACGAGCCACCCGCCACGTGCGGCTTCGTGGGACGCATCGCTCGTTCGCCACTTCCGAAGCTTTGCACGCTTGAGCGTGCATCGCCGACAACAACGGGGCCACTCAGCTAGCAACTGGGCGGCCCTACCTTCTACGTGCATAGACCCTACGGCTATGCCGCAACCAAATGCGTCGGCATTGCGAAAGCAGTAGCGCACCGTGTCGCGCTTTTCCGAGCGCCTCAGCTTGCCGCGCCTGGCAATTGGAAACCACACTCGCTGCAGAAGTCGTGCATGTCCCCGATTTCAACTTGGTGCGGATACTCCTGAACGATCCACTTCTATGTCATCTCGCGCCCGACTGGTCATAGTGAGGCCTTCGCGTCTGCAATCGAGTGGCCGACGACCGACGATACGCACCGCCAGGCGCTCGGAGGCGGCGTGACAAGAGGTGCTTCCAAGACACCACGACTCAACCTTGTGAACAAATTGCAGTTCCAAGACTTTGCGGCAGTTCGCCGTTAACCGTGCGTCGCCTCTAACCGCGCGTGTCCCCGCGCGCGATGATTGCAACTCAGCGGAGGGCCTCCCCTTGATCGCCATTGCCGTTTGCGCCGGCCTCTGCTTCGTCATCTCCGATGAAGGTCGAACTGGCTCGTCCGGTTGCGCCTCGATCTGCGTTGAACGAGGTTGACGCCAGCTTTTCGACCGGCATTGGCCTGTCCTGCTGCGGCCATGAGCAGAACGGACGTTGCGCCAAAGAGCTATTATAGTAACGGGCCTGCCCCGTAACTTCCGCACCGATCCAGCGCGGAACTTCTATCTGCTGATGTTCGTAGAGCAATTCGATTTCGGCGATGATCAGGCCGACATTCTCGCCTGAAAACACATCGATTTCCCAGGCGAGACCACTCTGAGGAACCACGTAGCGCTCCTTCTCGACGACGCAGCCTTGCCGGAGTTGCATGAGAGCCTCGGCATCCAAGATTGGAATGGCATACTCCAGCTCTAGCCGATGAAGACACGCATCACGAGATTTGATGGTGAGCGTCGCCGTGCCGTCGCCTTTAATGCGAACCCGAGCCGACGCTTTCCCGTCGGAGGTCAAATAGGACTGTCGAATAGACACACGGCTGGTCGCAAGTTCGCGCCAATCGTCGCGACATACCAAGAATTTGCGCTCAATCTCAAAGCTCATTCACCCTCCTATCCAGGGATGATAGCAGCATCGCTTTTGGACGACGACCTGTGGAAATGGATTGTGACGGTCTCGTGATCCTCCGAGACGCCGAGTCATTCTGGCACTACGGCAGAAGTGACTCCTTGTGAGCGGCAAGGTATCCCCTGAGGTGGCGCAGCTGTCCGCCGCATCCTGCTCGCCTCATGTCCGCCTCCATGCGTTTGTCCAGCTATGCTGCAGCCTACACGGGCAGCGCCGGGATCGGCACCTCGGGCACGGCGTATCGAAGTCGATCGTAACGCCAGTCGATATGCCGGCCAGCTCGCGGGCAGGTCATCATAACGTCCGAATAACGGGGCTGAAGAGCGAATGTTTCCTCTACGATCACCAATCTAGCTAGCTCATAAATGACGCCGAGGGGGTTTTTGTCGTGAACCTGTCGACATAAAGTCGGCTCGTTCAATCCCGCCGCCATTCGCCGAGATGGAGGAGCCTGTGACCACCCCGGAGAAAGCAAGCGAGCGCACGCTTGCCGGAAAGTGTCTATGCGGCGCCGTCCACTACGCGGTGTTAGACGAATTCGTCTACGCCGCGAACTGTCACTGCTCGGTGTGCCGGCGGGCGACGGGTTCGACCTTCAAGCCGTTCGCCGGCATCGAGCGCGACAAGCTGAGCATCACCAAGGGCTCGGACAGCATCATGGTCTTTGGCGACGAAAACGGCAACGACACGCGCTGTAAGGTGTGCGGCTCGTTCCTCTATTCGGTCGTCCGCGATGGCGCCTTCGTCCATGTCGCCATGGGAACCCTTGTCGACGATCCGACCATCCGTCCGACCCAGCACATCTTCGTCGGCTCCAAGGCGCGGTGGTTCACAATCACCGACGATCTCCCCCAGTACGAAGAGCATGTGGTTGTCGCCGGACCTGCCGGCGGACAGGCCCGGTGACTGCTACCGGGCTTTCCCTGCACGAAGATTTGGAGTCCGGCCCCGGGCGGACTGATAGAGCCGGCAGATGTGGTTGCCTTAATGTGGTGCCTCAATTCTCGAGCAGCGCGACTGTGCCGAGGCCGCCGTCGGCACAAATGCTGACGATCGCGCGGCTTCCCTTGGGCATAGCAGCCAGCTCTTTGACCGCTTGACTCAAAATACGCGCCCCAGTGGCAGCGAAGGGGTGACCGAGCGCCACACTGCCACCGTTCGGGTTCATCCGATCACGCGGGAAGCTTCCGAATGTATGCTCGACGCCGGCCTTTTCGCGGACGAAATCTTTGTCTTCGAGTCCTTTGATGTGGCAGAGCACTTGCGCCGAAAACGCTTCATGAATCTCCCAAAGTGCGACGTCATCGAACTTTAGACCGCCGCGCGTGAGCAACCGCGGAATCGCGGACACCGGCGCCATGAGGAGCCCTTCGTTGAAGATGTCGACTGCGGCCATCTCGAAATCTACAAGACGCACGCGTGGTATCGCGCTGGGCAATCGAGACAAGCCTTCGTCAGTCGCGACCCAGATCGCAGCCGCTCCATCAGTCAGCGGCGAGCTGTTACCTGCTGTGAGCGAGCCTCGTCCGCCGGTTCGATCAAACACCGGCCTCAATTTTGCGAGCTTCTCCATCGACGTATCGCGGCGTGGGAAGTGATCTTTGTTTGTTCCGTCGAGGGGGATGATGAGATCAGCGAAGAAGCCGCGATCCTGTGCGGCGATAGTCTTTTGATGGCCGTGGAAAGCAAGCTCATCTTGTTCCTGACGGCCAATGTTCCAGGTCTTAGCCATGTCCTCCGTATGTTCACCCATGCTCCGCCCGGTGACGCGGTTCCTCACTTGGGGTACGAAAAGCCGAATATCCGATGGACGTAGCTTTCGCAGAAGCCCGATGCGTTGTTTGGCGCTGCGCGCCCGAACAATGCGACGCAGCCAATCCGATAGATTTTGTCCCAGTCCGACTTGAACGCGACTCATGCTCTCGACGCCGCCCACCAATGCGAGCCCTGGGCGGCCCCGTCCGAGCATTCCGGCCGCTTCGAATACGCCGACCATACTTGTGCTGCATTGCATGACCGTCGTGAACGTCGGGACGTGCGGATCGAGTTTGGCGTCAAGCCACACCTCACGCGCCAGATTGGCATACGCCAGGTTCACCGCCACCGCCCCCCAGACCGCGAAATCAATCTGGCCATGCGATCGCTCCGCCATGGCCTGCACAACCGGCACTGACAACGCCAATGAGTCGCGGTGCGCAAACGGCCCATCCACACCAACGAACGGCGTGCGTACGCCCGCGGCCAACCAAATCGTTTGTTCGATGTTCGCCATCGCGCCGTTATATCATGCCTCGTACCGTGTACCCGAAGCGAACATCTCAGCAACTAGAAATCAACAGCAATAAAATGTGTGACCTTGGGATCGCCCGCCGAATGAAATTTTTTCACGGTATCCTGCAGCAGGCGGTCGGCATTCGTGACGCGCTCGTGCTGACGCAAGTGTTCAAGCCAGGATTCCACAAGAAAGGTCTCCACCATCCGTCCTTCCTCGGCAGCGTCTTCGAATACGCCCCACGCATACGCGCCATCACGTCGACGCTCGTGACCAAGCTTCTTGAGCGCGACGAGGAATGGTTCGCGATCTTGTGGATCGATCCGATATTCGACCGTGACCAGCACCGGTCCCTGATCATGCTCGATATCGTGGCTCACGACCGGAGTCGGCCAGTGCATGGACGACGTCAGGTCAACATCGGCGCCGGTTTGCAACTTCCAACGCCAGGTCGCAGGAATGGCCAAAAGCACACCCGCCGCTGCAACGAGGTGCGCGGCGGGAAGGCCCGCCATTCCGGCGACTTGCCCCCACAGCGCGCTGCCGAGCGTCATCGCTCCGAAGAACGTCGTGACGAACATTGCAAGCCCGCGCCCGCGCGCCCATTCGGGCAGCGCCACCTGCGCGGAGATATTGAGACTCGCCAGCACGGCAATCCAAGACATCCCGGCAATAATGCTTGCTGACAGGGCTGTGGCTGAATCGCGGGCTAACCCGAATAGCACCATCGCAACTGCCGTGCCGAGAGTTCCCCCCGCCACAAGCCGATCGGGTCCCAGTTTTGCTTTCAACCAAGGCAGCGCAAAAGCACCGCCCACTGCGCCGGCTCCGATTGCGCCCAGCAGAAAACCGTAGAGGTCCGGCCCTCCGGCGATCTGGCTGCGTGCAACGAGTGGAAGCAATGCCCAATAGGCGCTTGCGAATAGAAAGAAAGCCGCGCCTCGGATCAATGTCGCGCGGAGGTGCGCATTGTTCCTCGCATGCCGAAACCCTGTTCGAATGGCACTGCTGAAGCGCTCAACCGGCAAGTGCCGAGCTCCCTTCTGCGGTGGACGCCACCACAGCAGCGCTCCGATGATGCCAAGATTGCTGATGGCGTCGAGCCAGAAAGGCGCAGCTATGCCCAGCTTAGCGACAATGACGCCGCCCAACGCCGGACCGACTGCGCGGCTGACATTGACGCCGACGCTGTTCGCCGCCACCGCGGGATGGAGATCCTGTTTGGGAACGAGTTGAGGAACAATCGATTGCCAAGCTGGAGCCGTCAGCGCACTACCGACGCCGAAGACAAACGTGAACAGCAACAAATTGCCGGGCGTTGCGAGGCCAAACCAAACGATCGCTGCGAATATGGCAGAAACGGCAGTTATCGCGATTTCGGCGGTGATAAGAAATTTGCGTCGGTCGACGATGTCCGCAAGCGCCCCCGCCGGCACTGCGAACAGGAACATCGGTAGGCTTGTAGCCACTTGCACCATCGATACGATGAACGGGTCAGGATTGAGAGTCGTCATCAGCCATCCGGATGCAGCGCTGTACATCCAGCCGCCGATGTTTGAGATGACGGTCGCCGTCCATAGCACCGTGAACGTAACATGACGGAACGGGCTCCATGGCGACGTCACTGATGCCGTCAAGGTCGCAGGAGGATTCGGGCTTGTGCTCAAGCCAGGCCCCCGAGGTGGGAACGCCCGGCACGAACAACCGAACGCGCCCCGGACTGCCTGGTCGTCCGAGATTGAAACGTTGGCGCTCCGGGAACGCGCGTGCAAGCGGCCGTAAGTATTGCAAGCATAGTTGCACCCGCAAGCTTCGGTGAAGCCGTTGGCTTTGTACCGTTTTCAGTGCGTCGCCGATAGCTCTGCATTACGAGGCTATGAGCCCGTTGCGCCGGCGCTTGATCGAAGACATGACGATCCGCAAGTTAGCGCCGAAAACCCAACAAGGCTACATCCGCACTGTCAAAGTCTTCGGGCCGATCGCCTGACACGGCGAGCTTCAAGGACGTACGGCGTTTTCCACTGCATCGGATCGCGAACGGCGCACCTACGCCTATTCTCAATCACGCCGCGGCTGCACTGCGGTTCTTTTCAGGATCCCGCTTCGGCGGAAGCGCGATGCACCTCACTTTGCGGATATCAGCAAAATCCTGGGAGCGCGAAACGACCATGGGACATCTCCCTGATAAGCGGGTCCAGAAGCGGCCGTCCGCGTTACTTGCATAATAGTAGTTACTGCCCTAGATTATGTCAATGCAGCGCAAGAGCTTTGGCAAAATGTCATGTCCGATCGCCCGTAGCCTAGAGCGCGTAGGCGAGTGGTGGAGCATGCTCATCATGCGCGACGCCCTGCATGGGATGACGCGCTTCGACGAATTCCAGAAGAGCCTCGGAATCGCACCGAATATCCTCACTCGGCGACTCAATGCGCTGGTCGAGGCCGGACTTCTCGAACGCCGCCGCTACAGCGATCACCCGCCGCGCAACGAATACGTGCCGACCGCGCGCGGCCGCGATTTTCGTCCCGTTATTGTTTCGCTGTTGGCCTGGGGCAACAAACACTTCGCGCCTGAAGGCCCAAGCGTCATCCTTCTCAACCGCAAGACTGGCGCAGCAGTCGATCCCATCGTTGCCGACCCCGCCACCGGGCTGCCGGTCGACGAACCGGACTACGCGCTCGCGGCCGGGCCGGCCGCGGGGCCCCGGACTCGGCAGAGATATCGCGCCATTGATGATGCACTGGCGCGAAAGCGCGGGGCGGCCGGCAGCAAGCCGACGTCCCAAGCGAGGAGCAAATGATCCGAACGCGATCGTTGTGGGTGTCGGAGCCGAACGTGGGCTCGGCGCAGCGCTGTGCCAGCGATCTGCGCAAATTAATGGACCGCGCTTCGCGCAGGCAATCCTGACCACCGAGGAGCTGCCGGCCTTGCTACCGCACTAAACCAACAAACGACATACAAGGAGAAATCCATGGGCAAGCTTGAAGGAAAAATTGCCCTCATCACCGGTGGCAATGGCGGCATTGGCCTTGCAACGGCGAAGCCGTTTGTGAATGAGGGCGCGTACGTGTTCATGACAGCCTAAGCGATGTGAAGGAGAAGCGAGCACGCCCGCCATGGATGATTGACCGGATGGAACGTCCGCGGTTTGATGGTCGCCGTTAATTGCAGGAGCAGGTCATGGCTGATGACAAGACCAAGCGCGGCGCGCAGGATCGGACCCGAATCAATACCAGCGAACGCTACGAGATGGACTACTGGAAGAAAAAGTTTCGCGTTTCGGGCCAGCAGCTCGCGGGCGCCATCCGCGCGGTTGGACCATCGGTGAAGAAAGTGGAGAAGTACCTGAAGGAGAAGTGACTGGTGCTCGACGCGCAAGTGAAGGTCTCGCGCCCGACCGCATTTGCGCGCGGCCGCGTTTGCTGACGCGCGGACAGGCCGGCGGTCATTGTCATTCAGGCAGCGGCCGGCCCACGTCGGATTCGGCTGTGAGGTTTTCAAGACGCGCTCGGGCGACGTCGCCAACATCTCATCGAGGATGGCCGTGCGACCCGGTTGGATGAGGGCCAGCTGTCTATCGCCGCAACCTGCTTACCCCCAACCCTCGCCCGGCAGGCGCTGACGGGAGCAGGTGAGAAGCTCGCACGAGAGCCCTGCAGCTCGCTTCCGGTAAGTAAGCGCTGATCGAGCGTGCGCACGACTTCACGCTCGTGCCGTGGCGATGCGTTGGATCGGCACGCTCCAGACGTCGGCCGAGAAGGAAGCCGGCGCGCAGCCGGACTGAGATTCGACGGGATGATTCGACGAGATCGCGCCGAGATGTGTCTAACGGTCGCACCGGAATTAATCAAATTGTGACGACAACCCGGCCGTTTGTCGAATGTTTTCGCGAGCAATCCCGAGAAACGTTGCTATGGTGCCCTCGGGCAGTCGGACGATTCCAGTCAGACGCGGACACGATATGCGCCCGGCACGAACGGCCGGCGCCGCCGACGCGTTCGCGCATTCAACGGCAATAGAGCGGGAAGCGCGGCATGAAGATCAAGAACGACGCGCTCGGGGGCTTTCTTGTCGGTCATTTGATTGCGGCGTTGGCGATCTTCCCGTGGTTCTTCAGCTGGACGGGCGTCGCGCTTTTTGCCGTCGGCATTTACGTGTTTGGCGTGCTTGGAATCAATATCGGCTACCATCGGCTCATCACCCATCGCAGCTTCTCGTGTCCCCTTTGGCTCGAGCACGCGTTCGCGATCCTCGGAACATGCTCTCTGCAGTTCTCGCCGGCCTTTTGGGCCGCGATCCACCGCCGCCACCACCATTTTGCCGATGACGAGCAGGATCCACATTCCCCGGTCGTCAGCTTCTTTTGGGCTCATTTCGGCTGGCTGCTGGCGCGACCTGCCGACATGCGGCCCGGCCCCCTGACCGAGCGCTACGCCAAGGACCTCTTGCGGGATACTTTCTATGCATGGCTCGGGCGGAGAAAAAACTGGATGAAGCTCGCTTTCTTATCGTGGGCCGCGTTTTTTGTCGCCGGGTTGGGCGTTGCCGCACTGTCGGGGGCAAGCATGCCTGGTGCGATCCAATTCGGTTCAAGTCTTTTGGTTTGGGGGGGCGCGTTGCGCACGGTGGTCGTGTGGCACACGACGTGGTCGGTCAATTCGGTGACACACATTTGGGGATACCGCAATTACGACACCCCCGACAGCAGTCGCAACAACGCCATCGTCGCGTTGCTCGCCGGCGGCGAAGGTTGGCACAACAACCACCACGCCGATCCTGGCTCGGCGCGACACGGTCACAATTGGTGGGAATTCGATTTGTCCTGGTTGACGGTGCGTGTCCTCATGCTGCTTGGGCTTGCGACCAACGTCGTCCTACCGTCGACGCACCGCGTGGCGATGTTTAATGCGCACGCAAAATCGCGCCAGACACCCGTGTAGTTTCGCCTGGCCACATCGCCGGCGGTCTCATCGCTCCTCTCTGGCCCACGTTGCGGCAAGGCTGCCGATCAGCAGCACAAGCCCGAGCAGACCGGCGAGTGTGAATCGGTGTCCAACTGGACTCTGGCTCAAATTTGATGAGAATGCCGTGCTCAGGCAACAATTGATGTCTCCTGCAGCCCAGCGGTCGCGGTCGCGCCCGGCGATCCTCAAGGCCATTACGATCATTCGGCCCGAGGCGCTGGTGGCCTGGCATCGTGCTGGATTTCGTCGCTTGTGTGTACCGAAAATTGATTCTGCACAGTGGTGACGAAGGCCGCCGAGAACAGGCAGTGAAGTGATGTCGCGACGCGCTGGACCAGACGGTGGAACGGTGCATCCTTGTTCAGAGATCGATGAGTCCTCGACCCATTGATAGTAGGCAGCATATGCGGATCTGTCCTTCCTGAAAATCATGGCCGCGCGTGGCAATGAGGCGCAGCCCAGACAGAATGGGCGTAGCGACAAATGGTCCCGCGTCCCTGGACTGCTGAAATTGAGAGCGAATATACCGGGATGATCGGGTCCC
>Ga0307472_100000557_pt1 | contig 13239 bp, 5 predicted proteins | sample atmos_gasesAM5C__2_FD_204582 | JGI IMG/M metagenome (GOLD analysis project Ga0307472, IMG submission 204582) | Hardwood forest soil microbial communities from Morgan-Monroe State Forest, Indiana, United States - atmos_gasesAM5C_05 | ecosystem: Environmental > Terrestrial > Soil > Temperate...
GTCCAAAGAGCGCACGCGGAAAACTTCGCCGAAGGACAAGCGGCGGCAGGGCAGGAAGTGTTAAGCCAAAACCCATCAAGACAACAAGCCGACTATGCCGCGGCCGCGGAAGCTTTCCGGAACGGCATTGCGCGCGAGCCGGGCTCTGCTGCCGCATGGACGCAATGGGCGGACTTTGCCTTGGAACGGTTCCGCATCCTGGACCTGCAGCTGAGAAGCGCGCAAAGCGGCATGGCTCGGGTGCTGAGGTTCGAGGCGCAGGGTTGGCACAGTGGGCCGGAAACGCGTGAAGAGCTTCTGCGGCAGTCAGCGACGGCAGATCCCGAGCAACAAGGCATTTGGGGCGAGTTGGGCGTCGAGCAAGAGTGGCGCGGCAGGCAAGAAGAAGCCGCGGCGACGCTCAAGACCGCGCTCGAGCGGCAAACCAATGAGTCCTGGACTTTGCGGCTGCAAGCGGTCACGGCTGCCGCCGAGGGCAACTGGGGGAAAGCGGAAGCCTACCTTGTGGAACTGGGTGTCCGCTCCCGCGCAGTGCTTCGCAGCGCGCTGAAGGTGTGGCCGAAGAGCCTGCTTCCGAATGAGAGTGCCAAAGGCGAGGTTTGGGAATGCGCGAGGAAAGACTCCGAAGCGTGCTTCGCAAAAATCAAATTTCCGCCAAGTGAAATTCACGATTCTGAGGAGCAGTTCTTTGCCGAAGAACGCTGGGAACAATTGGTGGCGATGCCGGAGCCGCCCTCGGAACTACCCGCGGCATGGTTCCGGCGAGGGGTCGCGCTGGCGGAATTGAACAATTGTGAGCGAGCCATCCCGGCACTGGAGCGCGGGCTAGGTCCCGGAGGGGAAACGGCAGCTTATTGGCTGGAGCGTTGTTATGCTTTGGAAGCCGAGAGGGCAGCGGCGCGAATTCGTGCGCTCGGAAATGAGGCGGTGTTTCACCGTGTGCGTGGAGATTTCCTGGTGCGTGTCAAGGGCGATGCTCAATCGGCCACCGAAGAATATGAGAAAGCCAGGAAACTCCAGCCGCGAGCCGCGGTGTTGGCCGAAAGGCTCGCGCAAGCATACCAGAGCCGCGGCGAGATGAATCAGGCCAAACAGGCAGCGCGGGAGGCGCTTGCGCTCGATCCGCGCCGACTCGTTTCGCTGCGCCTGCTGGCGTCGATGGCCATGAGCGAGCGAGACTACCCGGGCGCGCTCGAATTCCTAAACAAGATGCTTGCCATGCGCTCGAACGACGCCTGGGTGCGGGTCGAGATGGGCATCGCCTACGCGCAGACGGGACAGCCGCAACAAGCGCTTGCGTATCTCGAACCGCTGCTGGCCGCGGGCTATCCGGACGAGCGTGGCGCTTTGCATGGGATGCTGGCAGGCGTGCTTCGCAAATTGGGGCGCGAACAGGAAGCGCAAATCGCCGCGGCGGAGGCCAACCGGCTCTCCGACCTTTTCCAACAACACCTCAAAACGGGTCTCGATGATCATCAGTAGGCGGGCCTTCCTTTGCCGATCGGCCGCTTTCCTTCCCTTTTCTCTGAGGTATCCTTTTCCGCGGCTCGCCCGAGCGGAGCCTCCCCTCCTGGGGCATGCGTCGGCTGGCTCCATTCGGTTTGAAGTTGCGCCGGCGTCGAGCGGACTGGATTTCGTCCTCCGCAACGGCGCGCAAGGGCGGAAGTACCAGGTGGAGACGCTGCTCGGCGGGCTGGGAGTGATTGACTTTGACGGCGACGGCTGGCCCGACCTTTTCTGCGTGAATGGCGCAGCGCTGCCATCACTGGTGAAAACCGGGCAGGAGTATTGGAACAGGCTCTTCCGCAACAACCGCGACGGCACGTTCAGCGATGTCACGGAAAAGGCCGGCCTGGCCGGGCAGGGTTACGGCATGGGTGTTGCGGTCGGTGACTACAACAACGACGGACATGAGGATCTGTTCGTCGTGGGTGTGCATGGCAATCGGCTTTATCGCAACAACGGCGACGGCACCTTCACCGATGTGACAGAGCAAGCGGGATTCAGTGCGCCCAGCCTGAGGAGATTTTGGTCCATTGCCGCGGCGTGGATTGATTACGACAACGACGGCCGTCTGGATCTGTTCATCTCCAACTATTGCGATTGGCAGCCGGAGAGCGATCCGGTCTGCGGCGGCTATTGCCATCCGGACGTCTATCGCGCCGAGCCGATGCAGCTTTTCCATAACAACGGCGACGGCACGTTTGCCGAGATGACCGCCAAAGACGGATTTCCCGAGGTACTGGGCAAGGGCATGGGCGTTGCCATGGCGGATTTCCTGGGTGACGCACGGCCAGGCTTGTTCGTGGCCAACGACAATGCGCGCAATTTGCTCTTCCGGTCCACCGGCGACGGCTTCCAGGAGATGGCGACCGAATCGGGAGTGGCGTACAACGGGGATGGGCGCAACATCTCGGGAATGGGCGCGGACTTCGGCGACGTTGACGGCGACGGTCGGCTGGACCTCGTGATGACCGGACTGAAAAATGAAACGTATGAAGTGTTCCTGAACCGCGGCGGCGGCTCTTTCGACGACGGAAGCGCGTCGACGGGACTGCTAGCCCTGAGTCGTCCCTGGAGCGGCTGGGGCTGCGGGCTGGTGGATTTGGACAATGATGGCTGGCCGGACTTGTTCGTCGCCGGGGGCGGGTTCGAGGCGAAAGACGCGCAGCCCAACCGCATTTTCCAGAACGCGGCAGGGAAATTCGCCGATGTTTCGGATTTGGTTGGGAAGGAATTTCGAACGCCGCGGCTGCATCGCGGGGCGGTGTTTGCCGACTTTGATCGGGACGGCAGGCTTGATGCCGCGGTGACCGCGATTGGCGAACGCATCGAATTGTGGTGGAACCGGAGCCCACGAAAGCACTGGCTGCAGTTGCGGCTGAAAGGGAAGCAGAGCAATCATTCCGCGATGGGGGCGCAGGTGACGTGCAAATCGACGAGCCGGGCGCAGTCGCGCTCGGTGACCAATTGCGTGGGGTATGCCTCGAGCAGCGACCTGACGGTGCATTTCGGGCTTGGCGAAGATCGCAAGGCAAGCGTCGAGATTCGCTGGCCCTCGGGCGTGGTGCAAAAGCTTGGCGAGCTCGCCGCGGATCTGCGCCTGGAAGTGGAGGAGCCGGCCGGAGGAAGCGAGGGTGATCGGCCCCGAGAGAAGCCGTTCGGGGGCGGAAAATGACGGTTCGGCCTGCGTTTAAGACATTTGGATTCAGTGCGTTGACTCGGCGCGCGAGCAGATGTTAACTTTGTCAGGTCAGTGGGAATAACCATTCGCATGGCGGTACGCAAGGCCGAAGTGGGCGCACGTTTTCTAGATCCTTTGGCGAACCTCGGTTCGCCCGGGATGGCAGCCTTGGAAAATCTTTGATCCTGAGTCAAGCCAGAAGGAGAAATTGTTTTGAGCGAAGCCTTACGGAATTATTTGTTTACCTCAGAGTCCGTCACAGAAGGCCATCCCGACAAAATAGCCGACCAGATTTCTGACGCGGTGCTCGATGATGTGATGCGCCAGGACCCGCAAGGGCGCGTGGCGTGCGAGACGCTGGTCACAACGGGACTCGCCGTGGTAGCCGGAGAGATCACCACGACCGCACACGTGAATTATGACGAACTGGTGCGCGAGACGATTCGCGGAGTGGGCTACGACCGCGCGAAGTACGGATATGACTCCGACACTTGCGCGGTGATGTGCACGGTGAAGCGGCAGTCGCCGGACATCGCCATGGGCGTGGACACCGGCGGCGCGGGCGACCAGGGGCTGATGTTCGGTTTTGCGTGCGATGAAACCGACGAGTTGATGCCCATGCCCATCCAACTGGCTCACCGCTTGACGCAACGCCTCTCCGAAGTTCGCAAGGCCAAGATCGTTGATTTCCTCCGCCCTGATGGAAAATCCCAAGTCACGATTGAGTACCGCAACGGAGAGCCGGCCCGCGTGGATTGCGTGGTCCTTTCCACGCAGCACAGCGAAAAGGTGTCCAACGTGGATTTGCGCGCGGCGGTGATGGAGCAGGTCATCCGGCCGATCTTGCCCGCGCGGATGCTGGACGCCCGTACGAAGTATCACATCAACCCGACGGGGCGCTTTGTGATTGGTGGGCCGATGGGCGATGCGGGGTTGACCGGGCGCAAGATCATTGTGGATACCTACGGCGGCTACAGCCGGCATGGTGGCGGCGCGTTTTCGGGGAAGGATCCGTCGAAGGTGGACCGCTCGGCGTGCTACATGGCGCGATACATTGCGAAGAACATTGTGGCGGCGGGATTGGCACGCAAGGCCGAAGTGCAGTTGGCGTATGCGATTGGCGTCGCCGAGCCGGTGTCGGTGATGGCGGAAACGTTCGGAACGGCGATGATTCCGGAAGAGAAAATTACCGAGCTGATCCGCGAAAACTTCAAGCTCACGCCGAAGGACATCATCGAGGCGCTGGACCTGCGGCGGCCGATTTACAAAGCTACCGCGGCCTATGGACACTTCGGGCGGAGCGGGCGTGGGTTCACCTGGGAACGCACGGACCGCGCGGACGCGCTTCGCAAAGCTGCGGGGCTTGGCGCGGCGGCGGCCGCGGAAGTTGCCGCGCGGCGGTAATCCTCAGACGGCGAGAAGCAGTGCCCGCACCGCCGTCCGCAAACAACGCGACCGGGTTCGGGATGACCCGCAACGGCTTTTTGTGGAGCAAGCTGCCGGAACAAAACTTCTACTTGTCCCCCCATCAAATTCAAATTAGAGGAGCAGGAACTTGGCGATCGCGGAATTGAAAAAAGGTGATGTGAAAGATATCGGGCTGGCGGACGCCGGCAAACGGAAAATCGAGTGGGCGGCGCAGCAGATGCCGGTACTCGAAATCATTCGCAGGCGCTTTGCGAAGGAGCAGCCGCTGAAGGGCCTACGTGTGTCGGCGTGCCTGCACGTAACGAGCGAAACGGCGAACTTGATGATCACGCTGCGCGATGGCGGCGCGGAAGGGGTGCTGTGCGCGTCGAATCCGCTTTCGACGCAGGATGAGGTTGCCGCGTCACTGAACCGCGACTTCCATATTCCCACCTATGCGATTAAGGGCGAGGACAACGAGACGTATTACTCGCACTTGAGCGCGGCGCTGGAACACAAGCCGCAGTTCACGATGGACGACGGCGCGGACCTGGTGACCATGCTGCTCACGAAGCGCACGGATCTGGTTCCCCATGTCATCGCCGGGACCGAAGAGACGACTACGGGCGTGATTCGGCTGCGCGCGATGGCCAAGGACGGGACGCTGAAGTATCCGATCATCGCGGTGAACGACGCGATGACCAAGCACTTCTTCGACAACCGCTACGGCACGGGGCAGTCGACTCTCGATGGCGTGATTCGCGCGACGAACCTGCTCCTTGCCGGGCAGAAGATGGTGATTGCCGGCTACGGCTGGTGCGGGCGCGGCGTGGCCATGCGCGCGAAGGGCCTGGGCGCGAACGTGATCGTCACGGAAATCGACCCGGTGAAGGGCATTGAGGCGGTAATGGACGGCTTCCGCGTGATGCCGATGGCCGAAGCGGTGAAGGAAGGGGATGTCTTCATCACCGTGACGGGAAACAAGAACGTGATTCGCCAGGAGCACTTCGAGAAGATGAAGAGCGGAGCGATTGTCTGCAACTCCGGACACTTCAACGTGGAGATTGATATTCCCGCGCTCGAAAAGCTGTCCACGGGGAAGCGCCAAGTGCGCCCGCTGGTGGACGAATACCAGATGCGGGATGGGCGCAAGGCTTATCTGATCGGGGAGGGGCGGCTTGTGAATCTCGCAACGGCGGAAGGGCATCCTGCCGCGGTGATGGACATGAGCTTCGCGAATCAGGCGCTTTCTCTCGAGTACCTGTGCTCGAATGCGAAGACGCTGAAGCCTCAGGTTTACGTAGTTCCCGAGCACCTCGACAAGGAGATTGCGCGGCTGAAGCTCGAATCCATGGGCCACCGGCTGGATAAGCTGACGCCGGAGCAGGAGCGCTATTTGGCATCGTGGCAGGAAGGGACCTAAACGGCGACCGCTTCGCGGCGAAGCTTTAGTTTGCAATCGTGATATCTTCTTAGGGGCGTTCGCTCGGGCGGTCGCCCCTAAATTTTTCTGCCAGGCACGTCGATTCCGTTTGAATGATGCTTATGTGGGATTTGTGCACCAACGCGTTGGACACAGCAAAACTGCGCGGCGCGTCGTATGGCGACGTGCGCGCGATGCATCTGCGGCAGCGCGACCTGACGACGAAGAATGGCCAAGTCGGGACGCTGGCACAAAGCGAATCGGTTGGCATCGGCATTCGCGTGGTGGCCCATGGCGCCTGGGGGTTTGCGTCCACCGACCGACTGACGCGCGACGGCGTGGCGGCCTGTGCGGCGCAAGCCGTCTCGATCGCGAAGGCATCCGCACTAGCGAATCGCAGCAAGGTCGTGCTGGCGCCGGAAAAAGCCTACATCGATAGCTGGCAGAGTCCTTTCCGGAAAGATCCCTTCGAGATTCCGTTGGGAGCGCAGCTTGCGCTGCTGCTTGCGGCCGACGGCGAAATGCGCAAAGTAAAAGGCGTGACGCTGACCGAAACAAGCATGCAGTTCCGCAAGGTCGACTCGTGGTTTGCGTCGAGTATCGGCTCTCGGATTCACCAGCGCAAAGTGATTTCCGGGTGCGGAATCGGTGCGACTTCCTTCCAGGGCCAAGAAATCCAAAAGCGGTCGTATCCCAACAGTTTTGGCGGGCAGCACGCGCTTGAAGGCTACGAATTGGTCGAGTCGCTGGAATTGCTGAAGCATGCGCCAGTGATCGCGGAAGAAGCGGCAGCGCTGCATGCGGCAGCGCAATGCCCGGAGAAGTTCGGCACGCTCGTTCTGGCGGGGAATCAACTGGGCTTACAGATTCACGAATCGATTGGGCATCCGATAGAGCTGGACCGCGTGCTCGGCCAAGAAGCGAATTTTGCGGGCACGAGTTTTCTGACGCTCGACCAGTTGAACAAGCTGAAATACGCGTCGAGCATCGTGAATGTGGTTGCGGATGCACGGCTGGATCACGGGCCGGGGCTGGGCACATTTGCCTATGACGACGAAGGCGTTCCCGCGCAGTGCACGGACATCATCAAAGACGGAAAGTTCCGCGGGTACCTGTCCAACCGCGAGACGGCACACCTCATCGGGCTTGCGCGCTCCTCGGGAACCATGCGCACGGAAAGTTGGAACCGGTTGCCGATTATTCGCATGACCAACGTGAGCTTGCTCCCTGGCACGTGGGACTACGACGATCTGATCTCCGATACGGCAGACGGAATCCTGATGGACACAAACCGGTCGTGGTCGATCGACGACCGGAGATACCAGTTCCAGTTCTCCACGGAAATCGCGTGGGAGATCAAGGGCGGCAAAAAAGTGCGAATGCTGAAAAATCCGAGCTACAGCGGTATCACCACGGAGTTTTGGAATTCCTGCGAGGCCATTTGCAAGTTTGACCACTGGACGTTGTGGGGGACGCCTAACTGCGGCAAAGGGCAACCGATGCAAACGATGGGCACGGGGCACGGGGCGGCTCCCGCGCGGTTTCGCAACGTCAGGATCGGAACGGCTTTTTCAAAGCAATGACCATCGCACCCAGCGCGAGAAGAAAAATCAGCGGAAAAAAGCACGCCGAACTGCTGCCGGCGCGCGAGCTGCGAGGCATTATCGAGACCGTTTTGCGATTGGCGAAATCTACCGTCGCTTCGGAGACGGAAGTTCATATTGATGAAGTTGCGTATTCTCTGACGCGGTTTGCGAACAATGGCATCCACCAGAACGTTTTTGAGCATTGCGCAACGGTTTCGGTTCGCACCGTGACCGGCGGCCGCACGGCGCGGGCCACGACCAATCGGCTGGACGAAGACTCTTTACGCCGAGCGATCGAGGCCTCGCTTTCGCTGGCGCACAGCGAGCCGCGAGATCCGCGGCTTCTGCCGATGCCGGCGAAGCAGCGGTACCGCACCGTTGATCGCTTCGTCAAGGCAACGGCGGCACTCACTCCCGAAGAGCGGGCGCGCGCGGTTCGACTCGCTTGCGATTGGGCCTCCAAGAAAGGACAGGTGGCGGCGGGAATCTTTTCGAGCGGACAAAGCCAGACGACGGTGGGCAATTCGCGCGGTCTGTTCGCCACCTACTGCGAAACGCATTCGCAATTTTCCATTACCATGCAGGAAGATCCGGCGGCAAGCTGGGCCAAGGCGGATAGCGCGGACGTCCGGGAGATTCATCCGCAGGAACTGGCAGAAAGAGCTGGCAAAAAAGCTCGCCTCGCCGTCAAGACATCGGAGCTGGCCCCGGGACGGTACACGGTGATTCTGGAACCGGCGGCGGTTCTGGATCTGGTCGGGTTCATGTTTTACGATTTTGCGGCCACCGCAGTCGAGGACAAGCGGTCCTGCCTCAACAACCGCATAGGGAAGCAGCTTTTCGGGAAGAACATCAGCATCAGCGATGACGTCTTTCATCCGCGGCAAAAGGGCGCGCCGTTCGATGGCGAGGGCATGCCGCGCCAGAAGGTGCTGCTGGTCGATCGCGGTGTTCCCAAGAACCTGGTGTATTCGCGGGCGTCGGCCAAGATCGCACGCAAAAAGCCGACAGGCCACGGGTTTGCGTTACCGAACGAATACGGCGAAGCGCCGATGAACCTGGTATTCAGCGGCGGGGACTCGTCGGTCGAGAAGATGGTAGCTTCGACCGACCGGGGCTTGCTAGTCACGCGACTGTGGTACATCCGCGAGGTGGATCCCTACGAAAAAGTGATGACCGGAATGACCCGCGACGGCTTGTTTCTTGTTGAAAATGGGAAACTTACAGGCGCAGTGCGAAACTTTCGCTTCAATCAGTCGCTGCTCGACATGCTGAACCATGTCGAGCTAATGAGTCCTGCTGTGCGAGCAACCGGAGAAGAGTCGTTTGAAATGGTGGTCCCGGCGATGAAGATCGGCAAGTTCCATTTCTCTGAAGTTACCAAGTTCTAACAAACGGCCTTCGCGCAGGTCCCGGGCGTCCCTCCGTCAAGAAATCAATGCAGTGCATCGAAATTCTGCGTTGTACATCAATGGCCTCCCTGTTTAATAAACGGATATGTGGTCCCGGCGAAGTCAGATTGCCGCTAGGGGTATGGGGCTCGGGTCCGCCCGGGGACGCCACCCGAATTGGAGCCACCCCGACCACGATGCTTGCGGCACCGGTTTTGTCACTTGCCTTGGCGGAGCTCCCAGCTACGAAATCATTCAAATCTCGCTGACCGCCTTGGAACGGCTGACGCACCGCGGCGGTGTGGACGCGGACGGCGCCAGCGGCGACGGCGCGGGATTGCTAACCTCGCTGCCCCAAAAGTTCTTCCGCGAGCGCACGCGGGAGCTCGCGATCGACCTGCCCGAACATTTTGGCGTGGGGTGTGCATTTCTTCCCGGTTCCGCAACCGCGGAATTTCGCGCGGCGATTGAAATAGCGGCGGATACCGGACGGCTGCGCGTGCTGGGCTGGCGGCGCGTTCCCGTGAACGTCAATGCATTGGGGCGCAAGGCGCTCGAGACGATGCCGGAAATCTGGCAGTTTTTCGTCGCGGCGTCTGATGCTTCGCAGGAAGGGGAGGGATTCGAGAGGCGTCTGATGCTGTTGAGGAAGCGAGCGGAATCGTTGATGCCGCCCCGCTGTTACCTCTCTTCGCTCTCTTCCCAGACCATCGTTTACAAGGGATTGCTGACACCGTGGCAGTTTCCGCAGTTTTACGAGGATTTGCGCGATCCTTCCTTTGCCGTGGCCTTCGCGGTTTTTCACCAGCGGTATTCCACAAACACGCAGCCTTCCTGGCACCTAGCGCAGCCTTTCCGCTACGTGGCCCACAACGGCGAGATCAACACCATCGTCTCGAACCGGCGGTGGCTGCGCGCCAAGGAACGGGAGAGCAAGGAACGGCTCAAGGTAGGGCCTTGGTTTTCGATTTTGGAAGACAACGTCAGCGACTCCGCGAGTTTCGACAACGGGTTTGAGTTGCGGCTGCTCGCCGGGCTTTCGTCGGAAGAAGCGATGCTGGCCATGGTGCCGCCGGCGTACGAAAAAGATCCCCTGCTCTCGCGGGATGTCCGCAATGCGCTCAAGGCGCTTTCGCAGCAAACCGAGCCGTGGGATGGGCCCGCGGCGCTGGTCTTCTCTGATGGGCAGTGGGTGGGAGCGAAACTCGACCGCAACGGTCTGCGGCCGATGCGCTACACGCTGACGCACGACGGACTGCTGATCGCGGGATCGGAAACCGGGCTTGTCGATTTGGACGAATCGCGGATCGCCGAGCGGCAAAGGCTGGGTCCCGGCGAAATGATTCTGGCCAATCCGGTTTCGGGACAATTTCTACGCTGGCGCGACGTGCTCAAGCGGATGGCGACGCGGCAGGCGCACAATGCCGTTCCGCAACGGGCGGTTGCTGAAGTTTTCCGTTCGCGCCCGACGCCGATCCGCGATGCCAAGCGTGTGGCAGGGGCGGCCGGCTGGACCGAAGATCAATTCAAAATTCTTTTTTCGGCGCTGCTTAGCGGGAAAGAGGCGGACTGGAGCATGGGAGACGATGCGCCTCCGGCTTTTCTTTCCGTATTGCCCAGAACATTGTGGGATTACTGCAAGCAGCGATTCGCGCAGGTGACGAACCCGCCGATCGACCCGCTGCGCGAAACACATGTGATGTCGCTCGAAGTGCACTTGAAACAGGGAGTGACGCTGCCGAGTCCGCTCGCTACGCCCGAGCAATTGTCGCAATTGACTGAGATCTTTGGCTCCGTGCATCGCATCGACTTTACCTTCCCTGCCGTCGCGGGAGTCCCGGGGGCGCGCTGCAGTTTTGCTCAGCTGTCCACTACCCCTCTGAGCAGCAGCGATCCGCCGGGGCTCCTACTACTTTCCGACCGCGCGATTTCCGGGGAACGCGCGCCGCTGCCGGCACTGCTGGCGACCGCGGCGGTGTGGAAGGCGATGGTGCGCGAAGGATTGTGGGATGTGCCGCTGATGGTCGAGTCAGCGCAAGTGTTTGACACGCATCACGTCGCCCTGCTCGTAGCTGCCGGGGCGAGCGCGGTGGTGCCCTACCTCGCGGACCAGTTTGCGGAGTCTCTGGAGCCAGGCGGCGCAGAGAAGGCGCGCGCGGCCATTCGTGCGGGCCTGCGCAAAGTGCTGGCGCGCATGGGAGTGTCGACGCTGGCAAGCTACCGCAACAGCCATCTGTTTGAGATCGTGGGTCTTTCGCAGGACCTCTGCGAGCAGCTGTTCGAAGACGCTTCCGATTATCCCGGGCAGAAATCGCTGGACGATGTGCTGGGCGACTACCTGGACATGCACAAGACGGCATTTTCTGCCGAGGCGGAAGAGCTGGCCGACGCGGGACTCTACCGCTTCCGCAAAGGTGCGGAACTGCACGCGACTTCGCCCGAGGTTGTGCGCAGGCTCCATGCGTTCGTGAAAGCGCCGAGCGCCAAGCAATATTCTGTTTTTGAGGAACTGGCGGAAACGCAAGGGACCATTTTTCTCCGCGATCTACTCGAAACGACGCCGGAACCCGCGGTTCCGCTCGCGGAAGTCGAGCCCGTGGAAAGCATCGTCAAGCGCTTTAGCACGCAGGCGATGTCCCTCGGTTCACTAAGTCCGGAAGCGCATCGCACGCTCGCGTTGGCGATGAACGAGCTTGGGGCGCGCAGCAATACCGGCGAAGGCGGGGAAGATCCTGATACATACAGGTATGAACCGGCCGCGGCCAACAAGATCAAGCAGGTGGCTTCGGCGCGGTTCGGCGTCACCACCGAGTACCTGGTGCACGCCGAGGAACTCGAAATCAAAATGGCGCAGGGATCGAAGCCGGGCGAGGGCGGGCAACTGCCGGCTAAGAAAGTCAGTCAATACATTGCGCGCATCCGGCATGCGACGCCCGGAACGCCGCTGATTTCGCCGCCACCGCATCACGACATTTACAGCATCGAAGATCTGGCGCAATTGATTCACGATTTGCGCGCCGTGAACCCGCAGGCGCGCATCGGCGTGAAACTGGTTTCCGGAGCCGGCGTGGGCATCATTGCCGCCGGGGTCGCAAAAGCCGGCGCCGACGTCATTACCATAAGCGGGCACAACGGCGGCACGGGTTCGTCGCCGCTCACTTCTATCAAGAATACCGGGCTTCCGTGGGAAATCGGGTTGCGCGAGGCCCATGACACACTGGTTCGCGCCGGCCTCCGTTCGCGGCTCTCTCTCCGTGTGGACGGAGGCCTGAAATTCGCCCGGGACATTATTCTCGCGGCAATTCTGGGCGCCGACGAATTCGGCTTCGGCACGGCGTCGTTGCTGGCGATCGGATGCGTGATGGCGCGGCAATGCCATCTGAATACCTGCCCGGTTGGCATTGCCACGCAGGATGAAGCGCTTCGCGCGAGGTTCCAAGGCAAACCGGAAATGGTGACGGCCTATTTCCGCGCGCTTGCCGAAGAAGTGCGCAGCCGTCTGGCGCAACTTGGCGTGCGCTCGCTGCGGGAGCTTAACGGGTGGTACGACCGGCTGGGGGCGCGGTCGGGGATGGATCCGTTCCTGATTGTGCCGATCTCGCCATCGAATCGCGTCGATCCGCAACAAGAGCCCGGCTTGCATGTGGCGGCGCTGGAAGATTCGATCCATTTCGATGCAACGCTGGCCATGCAAAGCGTGCCGCGGGCGATTCAGAACTCAGACCGGAGCGTGGGCGCGGGCCTGAGCGGAGAATTGATGCGGCGGAAGAAGAATGGGCGAGCCGGCGATGCGCCCGTCAGCCAGGAGTTTCGCGGCGCAGCGGGACAAAGCTTTGGTGCATTTCTAGCTGAAGGAGTGACCGTCAAACTCACCGGCGAAGCGAATGATTACGTGGGCAAAGGCCTGTCCGGCGGAACGATTACCATCACTGCCGGAGGAGCGGCTTCGCGGCGAGGCGATGTTCTTGCCGGGAATACGGTACTTTATGGCGCGACGTCCGGCCAACTGTTCATTGCCGGAAGAGCGGGCGAAAGGTTTGCGGTTCGCAACAGCGGCGCGTTTGCGGTAGTGGAAGGCGTGGGCCAGCATGGATGTGAGTACATGACCGGAGGCGTGGCAATCATCCTTGGACCGCTCGGACTGAACTTCGGTTCGGGGATGACCGGCGGCCTGGCTTACGTCATGGGGGCGGAAGCGCGGGACGTGTTGCACCCCGAGTTTGTCGCGCTCGAGGAAATTGAGCCGCA
>Ga0307472_100000558_pt1 | contig 13229 bp, 9 predicted proteins | sample atmos_gasesAM5C__2_FD_204582 | JGI IMG/M metagenome (GOLD analysis project Ga0307472, IMG submission 204582) | Hardwood forest soil microbial communities from Morgan-Monroe State Forest, Indiana, United States - atmos_gasesAM5C_05 | ecosystem: Environmental > Terrestrial > Soil > Temperate...
AGCCGCATGATCGGCAGCTTCAGGAGCGATGCGCGCACCCGCGCCGAGTTCCTGACCTTCATCGGCATCTCGGGCGCGCGCGAGGTCTAGCGCCGGCCGCAGAGGGCTGCTGCCCGCTCAGGCCGACAGCGCCGCGTCGGCGCGCGCGGCGCGCTTGCGGTCCTGCTCCTTGAGGAAGCGCTTGCGGATGCGGATCGAGGCGGGCGTCACCTCGACCAGCTCATCCTCGGCGATGAACTCGACGGCATACTCGAGCGTCAGCGGGATCGGCGGCGTCAGCAGGATCGCATCGTCCTTGCCGGCGGCGCGGATGTTGGTGAGCTTCTTGGTCTTGATGGGATTCACGACCAGATCGTTGTCGCGGCTGTGGATGCCGATGATCATGCCCTCGTAGAGCTTCTCGCCGGGACTCACGAACAGCCGTCCCCGCTCCTGGAGGTTGAAGAGCGCGTAGGCCACCGCCTCGCCGTTCTCGTTGCTCACCAGCACGCCGTTGTGCCGATCGGGAATCTCGCCCTTGACCGCCGCGAAGCCGTCGAAGATGTGACTCATCAGCCCCGTGCCGCGGGTGAGCGTGAGGAATTCGCCCTGGAAGCCGATGAGCCCGCGCGCCGGCACGCGGTACTCGAGCCGCACGCGCCCCTGGCCGCCGACGCTCATGTCGGCGAGCTCGGCGCGCCGGGTGCCGAGAGCCTCCATCACCGCTCCCTGGTGGTCCTCCTCGATGTCGACCGTCAGCGCCTCGTAGGGCTCGTGCACCTCGCCGTCCACCCGCTTGGTGAGCACGTGCGGGCGCGACACCGCGAGCTCGTAGCCCTCGCGGCGCATGTTCTCGATGAGGATGGTGAGGTGCAGCTCGCCGCGCCCGGAGACGCGCAGCACGTCGGCCTCGTCGGTGTCCTCGACGCGCAGCGCGACGTTCGACTGCAGCTCGCGGTAGAGCCGCTCGCGCAGCTGCCGGCTGGTGACGAACTTGCCCTCGCGCCCGGCGAGCGGGGAGCTGTTGACCTGGAAATTCATCTGCAGCGTCGGCTCATCGATCGCGATCGGCGGCAACCCTTCCGGGTGCTCGCGGTCGCAGACCGTGAGCCCGATGTTGACCGCCTCGACGCCGGTCACGGCGACGATGTCGCCGGCGCTCGCTTCCTCGACCGGGAGGCGCTCGAGGCCGGTGAAGGTCAGCACCTGGGCGATCTTCGCCTCGCCGCGGTCCTCGTTGCCGTAGCGCAGAGCGACGGTCTGCCCCGGGCGCACCGAGCCGCAGCGGATGCGGCCGATGCCGATGCGGCCGACGTAGGAGTTGTAGTCGAGCGTCGAGATCTGCAGCTGCAGCGGCAGCTCCTCCTGCGCGGCCGGCGGCGGCACGTGCGCGAGGATCGCCTCGAAGAGCGCCGACATGTCCGGGCGGCGCTCGGTGTAGTCGGTGCTCGCCCAGCCCTGCAGCGCCGAGGCGTAGATCACCGGGAAGTCGAGCTGCGCATCGCTCGCGCCGAGCTTGTCGAACAGATCGAAAGTCTGGTCGATGACCCAGGCAGGCCGGGCCCCGGGCCGGTCGATCTTGTTGACTACGACGATTGCCTTGAGGCCCTGCGCGAGCGCCTTGCGCGTGACGAAGCGCGTCTGCGGCATCGGGCCCTCGACAGCATCGACCAGCAACAGCACCCCGTCGACCATCGACAGCACCCGCTCGACCTCACCGCCGAAGTCGGCGTGCCCCGGGGTGTCGACGATGTTGATGCGCGTGCCGCCGTACTCGATGGCGCAGTTCTTGGCGAGGATCGTGATTCCGCGCTCGCGCTCGATGTCGTTGGAATCCATGATGCGCTCGCCGAGTCGCTCGTGCTCGGCGAAGGTCCCCGACTGCTTGAGCAGGCAGTCGACGAGCGTCGTCTTGCCGTGATCGACGTGCGCGATGATGGCGATGTTGCGGATCGGGCGATGCATGCGGAAGCGCCGCCCACTTCGGGTGCGCGGCATCGAAAAAAGGGTGCGCAGGGTAGCAGAACGCCGAAACAGGCGTTGCTTTCAAACTTAAATTATTGATTTAACTCAGTTTTCTACTCGCTGGGGATCCCGATGCGCAGCGCCACGATCGCGATCCGGATTTCGACGAAGAAGGCGATGTAGGCGACGGCGAGGCAGAGCATCGCGCCGGTGAACAATAGCGCCACCGCCTTCGCGAGATCGACGCCGAGGAAGGCGTCGGCAAAGAGCGAGACCACGACGAGCGCGACGAGGAGGGCGGCGACCGCGCACATGGAGATCGCCGTGTTGATGTAGCGGGCTCGGCGTTCGAGTGCCCGCAGATCCGCGAGCAGCACCTTGCGGCGCGCCGGCTGGCGCTCGAGCTGGTCTTCCAGCGCGCGGGCCCGATCGACCACCCTCGCCAGGCGGTTGGTGAGTACGCCGAGGGTGGCGGCGACGCCCGTCAACAGGAAGACCGGCGCGACCGACGACTGGACTACGTGCGCGATATCCATCGAGCCCCCGGGGGCGAGACGCGGCGCTCGCCGCCGCGCCCTTCTATCACAAAATGAGCTGCGGTTGGTTGCGGCCGGCGTCTGCGCTGTTGTACGATCGTTCAACAATGAAGACGAGTCCCGTACAACGCCTCGAGACCGCAGCGCCGGCCGACCTGAGCGCGCAGAGCCTGCCCGGCTGGATCTATCGGGACGCGGAGTTCTTCCAGCGCGAGAAACAGGCGGTCTTCCGCACCGCCTGGCACCTCGTCTGCCACCTGAGCGACATCCCGCGGGCGGGCGACTTCCATACTTTCGAGTTCCTCGGCGAGTCGGTCGTGGTGCTGCGGGCCGCCGGGGGCGAGGTGCACGCCTTCCACAATGTGTGCCGGCACCGGGGGGCGCGGCTCCTCGACGGCCCGAGCGGCCATTGCGGCCGGCGCATCACCTGCCCGTATCACGCCTGGACCTACGCCCTCGACGGGCGCCTCATCGGCGTGCCGCAGCGCGACAACTTCCCCGGACTCGATGTCGCCCAGCATGGCCTGCGGCCGCTCGAGCACGAGGTGTACCTCGGCTTCATCTTCGTGCGCTTCGCGCGGGGACTGCCGAGCGTGCGCGAGATGGCGGCCCCTTACGACCACGAGCTCGCCGCGTACCGCTTCGAGGAGCTGGTACCGATGGGCCGCGTGGCGCACCGGCGGCGCGCGGTGAACTGGAAGAACGTCGCCGACAACTACTCCGACGGCCTCCATATCAACACGGCGCATCCCGGGCTCACCCGGCTCTTCGGCCAGGGCTACGGCATCGAGGCGCAGCCGTGGGTCGATAAGATGTGGGGGAGGCTCCGCGATACGCCCTCGTCGAACTGGTCCGAGCGGCTCTACCAGCAGCTGCTGCCGGCGGCCGCGGGGCTGCCGCCGGAGCGGCAGCGCCTGTGGACCTATTTCAAGCTCTGGCCTAACGTTGCCTTCGACATCTATCCGGACCAGGTCGACTTCATGCAATTCCTGCCGATCTCGCCCACCGAGACGCTGATCCGCGAGATCGCCTACGTGCACCCGGACACGCGCCGCGAGATGCGCGCCGCGCGCTACCTCAACTGGCGCATCAACCGCCGCGTGAGCCTCGAGGACAAGGCGCTCATCGAGCGCGTGCAGGCCGGCATGGCTTCGAGCAGCTACAGCGCCGGCCCGCTGAGTGCGGGCGAGGTATGCCTGCGCAGCTTCGCGCAGCGGATGCGCACACTGATTCCGGAGAGCCAGTTGCCGCACCCGCCGGCGCAGGGCTGGAGCCGTGGCTGACCGGGGCGCGGCGCGCGGCGCGCGCTGCGATGCGCTGATCATCGGCGCCGGACACAACGGTCTCACCTGCGCGGCGTACCTCGCGGCGGCGGGACTCAAGGTCATCGTGCTCGAGCGGCGCGCCGTGGTGGGCGGGGCCGCGGTCACGGAGGAGTTTCACCCCGGATTCCGCAACTCGGTCGCCGCCTACACCGTCTCGCTCCTCAACCCTAAGGTGATACGCGATCTCGAGCTCGCCCGCTATGGCCTGCGCATCGTGGAGCGCCGCGCCGCCAACTTCCTGCCCACCGCGGACGGCCGTTACCTCCTCACCGGCGAGGGCCGCACCCAGGCGGAAGTGGCGCGCTTCTCGGCGCGCGACGCGGCGCGCATCCCCGAGTACGGAGAGCGGCTCGAGCGCATCGCCGACGTGCTGCGCGACCTGGTGCTCGTGACCCCGCCCAATGCGGTCGCCGGCAGCTGGCGCACGGCGCTGCCGGAGCTGGTGCGCGCCGCGCGGGTCGGCGGGCGGCTGCGCGAGCTCGACATGAATCTGCGCCGTGAGCTCTTGTCGCTGTTCGCCATGTCCGCCGGCGACTACCTCGACCGCTGGTTCGAGAGCGACCCGATCAAGGCCGTGTTCGGCTTCGACGGGGTCGTCGGCAACTACGCGAGCCCCTATTCGGGCGGCTCGGCCTACGTGCTGCTGCACCACGTGTTCGGCGAGGTCAACGGCAAGAAGGGCGCCTGGGGCCACGCGCTCGGCGGCATGGGCGCCATCACCGAGGCCATGGCGCAGTCGGCCGGCGCGCGCGGGGCCGTGATCCGCACCCGGACGGCGGTGCGCCAGGTGCTGGTTGAGGGTGAACGGGCGGTCGGAGTCGTCACCGAGTCGGGCGAGACGCTGCGCGCGGCCGCCGTGATCTCGAACTTGAATCCCAAGCTTCTCTATCTCGAGATGTTCGAGCCGGGCGCGCTGCCGAGCGAGTTCCGCGAGCGCATCGGCTACTACCGCTGCGGCTCGGGCACCTTCCGCATGAACGTCGCGCTCGCCGAGCTCCCCGATTTCAGCTGTCTGCCCGGCCGGCAGACCGCCGACCACCACACCGCCGGCATCATCCTCGCGCCGACGCTCGCCTACATGGAGCGCGCCTATTTCGACGCGCGCGCGCTCGGCTGGTCGCGCGCGCCGATCGTCGAGCTAGTCATCCCCTCGACGCTCGACGGCAGCCTCGCGCCGACGGGTCAGCACGTCGCGAGTCTTTTCTGTCAACATGTGGCGCCGCAGCTGCCGGACGGCGCTTCCTGGGACGCGCACCGCGAGGCGGTCGCCGACCTCATGATCGATACCGTGAATGCCTACGCGCCGAACTTCAAAGCCGCAGTGCTCGGACGCCAGATCATGAGCCCGCTCGATCTGGAGCGTACCTTCGGCCTCGTGGGCGGCGACATCTCGCACGGGGCGCTGAGTCTCGATCAGCTGTTCTCGGCGCGCCCGATGCTCGGCCACGGCAACTACCGCGGACCGCTCGCCGGGCTCTACATGTGCAGCGCCGGCACTCACCCGGGGAGCGGCGTCACCGGCGCGCCCGGGCACAACGCGGCGCGCGAGATCCTCGCCGACTTTCGCCGCGGTCGGCTGCGGCGGAGCGCGTGAAAGGGCCGCGCACGCGCGCCACCCCGGCGCTGCCGAGTCCGGCCGAGCCGCACCGGCCGCGTTTCCAGCGCCAGCTGCCGGAGCAGCGGCGCGCCGCGCTCATCGCCGCCACGATCGAGTGCCTCAAGCGCTACGGCCACGAGGGCCTCTCGATCCGCACCATCAGCGCCCAGGCCGGGGTCTCGGTCGGTCTCATCAATCATCACTTTCCCAACAAGGACGAGCTGATCGCGGCGGCCTACCGGCACTTCAACCGCGAGCTGGTCGATGGCGTCAAGGCCGCGGTGGCGAGTGCGCCGGTCGAGCCGGCGGCGCGACTGCGCGCCTTCCTCGAAGCCTCCTTCTCGCCGCCGAGTCTCGATGCCGACACGCTCACCGTCTGGGTGGTGTTCTGGGGCATGTACCGGCACTCCCGCCCGATCCAGCGCGTACAACGCGAGACCTACACCGACTATCTGCGCCTCGTCCGCGGCCTGCTCGCCGACCTCTTCGGCAAGGGGGCGGACGGCAGGGGACGCGGCAAGGGCGGCGGCGTGAATCTGCGGCTCGCCGCCATCGGCTTCAGCGCGCTCCTCGATGGCCTGTGGCTCGAGTGGTGCCTGGAGCCGGGCAAGTTCCGGCCGCGCGAGGCCGTGGCCCTGTGCGAGGGCTGGGTGGACGCTCTCGGCCGGCGCGCCGCCGGCTGGAATTCAGACTAGCCATCCCCACATCCGAAGGCAGTGGCCACTCCGGCTCATCCAGCGCACGCTGCCCGCTCCGCTCCCGGAATTTCGGCGGTCCCCGAAGGGCTGACCCTGCGCGGCTTCTTCGGCGTCTTCCGCTACAGCCGCCGCGCCCTCGAGCTCGTCTGGAGCACGAGTCAGGCGCTCACGCTGGCGCTCGCCGCGCTGACACTGGTCGCGGGTGTGTTGCCGGCATCGGTGGCCTACGTCGGCTCACTCATCGTCGATGCCGTGGTGACGGCCATGCGCTCCGGCGGCTCGGCGGCGCGCGTGGTCGAGCTCGTCGTGCTCGAGGGCGTGCTGGTCGCCGCGATCGCCGCCGCGCAGCGCGGGCTGTCGCTGTGCCAGTCGCTGCTGCGCGCGCAGCTCGGTCAGCGCGTCAACGTGATGATCCTCGAGAAGGCGCTGACGCTGGAGCTCGCGCACTTCGAGGATTCGGAGTTCTACGACAAGCTGACGCGCGCGCGCCGCGAGGCCTCGACCCGGCCCTTGAGCCTGGTGACGCGTACCTTCGGCCTCGTCCAGAACGCCATCTCGCTCGCGAGCTATGCCGTGCTGCTCGCGCACTTCTCGCCGTGGGCGGTGGCGGTGCTGCTGTTCGCCGGGGTCCCGGGCTTCATCGCCGAGGTCAAGTTCTCCGGCGATGCGTTCCGCCTCTTCCGCTGGCGCTCGCCCGAGTCGCGCATGCAGATGTACCTCGAGACCGTGATCGCACGCGAGGACCACGCCAAGGAAGTGAAGCTCTTCGGTCTCGGTCCGCGCCTCCTCGAGCGCTACCGCGACATCTTCCGCCGCCTCTACGGGGAGGACCGCGCACTCGCCGTGCGGCGCGACGCGTGGGGCTTCGCGCTCGGACTGATCGCAACGGGCGCGCTCTACGGCGCCTACGCCTGGATCGCGGTGAGCACCGTGCGGCAGCTGATCACACTCGGGCAGATGACGATGTATCTGGCGCTCTTTCGTCAGGGGCAGTCGGCGGTGTCGGCGATGCTCGCGGCGATCGGCGGCATGTACGAGGACAACCTCTATCTGTCGACGCTGTATGAGTATCTCGAGACACCGGTGCCGGCGCCCGCGGGCGCCGCGCCGCGCGGTCCCGTGCCCGAGGACGGCATTCGCTTCGAGGACGTGAGCTTCACCTATCCCGGATCCGAGGCCGCGGCGCTCGAGCACGTCACGCTGCACCTCAGGCCCGGCGCGAGCCTCGCGCTGGTCGGCGAGAACGGCTCGGGGAAGACCACGCTCATCAAGCTGCTGACGCGCCTGTACGCGCCGACCGCCGGGCGCATCCTTCTCGACGGGCGCGATCTCGCCGAGTGGGACGAGGCGGCGCTGCGCGAGCGTATCGGCGTCATCTTCCAGGATTTTGCCCGCTACCAGATGCTGGTGGGCGAGAACGTCGGCGCGGGCGATGAGCGCTACTTCGAGGACGAGTCGCGCTGGCGCGCCGCGGCCGACAAGGGCCGCGCCAGCGACTTCATCGCGACCCTGCCGGCCGGCTACCGCACCCAGCTCGGCAAATGGTTCCGCGACGGCCGCGAGCTCTCGGGCGGCCAGTGGCAGAAGATCGCGTTGTCGCGCGCCTTCATGCGAACGCGCGCCGACATCCTGGTGCTCGATGAGCCGACCGCCGCCATGGACGCGCAGGCGGAGGCCGCGGTGTTCGAGCACTTTCGCCAGCTGGCGCACGATCGCATCACCATTCTCATTTCGCACCGCTTCTCGACGGTGCGCATGGCGGACCAGATCGCGGTGCTCGAGGGCGGCTCGATCGTAGAGCGCGGCACGCACGAGGAGCTCATGCTTCTCAACGGCCGCTATGCGCACCTGTTCACGTTGCAGGCGCGGGGCTACCGCTGACTCTCTACTGGTGCGGAGGCGGGGCCGCCGGCTCCGCCGGCGGCGGCGTCGAGCCGGAGGGGCCCGCGCCGGCTTGCTGCGCGGCGCGCTGTGCGCGCTCATCCGCGCGCAGGCGCCGGTAATCGATCCTGCGGATCTCGTCGATCGGGCAGCGCCAGCGCCCCGGCCCCGTGCCGGCCGAGTTGACGGTGATCGCGTCCGAGCGGGCGTAGACCGTGTGTGAGGTGGAGGTGATGCCGACGGCGTTGATGACGAAGCGCAGATCGCAGGGGGGCCAGACCTTGAGCAGATACGCCTCGTCGGGGACCGTGAACACGACCAGCGTGTCCTTACCGAGCCCCTCCCAGCTGTAGAGCCGGCCGAACCAGGTGAAGTAGGGGACGGGCGGGCCGGCGTACGCCAGGTAGCGGGCGAGAGCGCGCTGCTCGGCGGGCGTGCCGGTGGGGGCGGGCGGCGAGCCCGGGGCGCTGGTGGCACAGCCGCCCTGCAGCGCGGCGAGCGCTGCTGCTGCCGCGAGCGCCAAAGACTTGAGTCCGTGCATGCGGTTGTCCACGTCCCGATCAACGGGCAGACGCCCGCGCGCGTTGACGCGCAGCGCGTTCCCTGAAAGGCGTGGGCCTCACTCCGGCGTGAGCACGACGACCGCGAGCGGCGGAAGCCGCAGGTGGACCGAGAACGGGTGCCCGTGGGCGGGATTCTGCGAGGCGTCGAGGGCGCCGAGGTTTCCCTGACCGCTGCCGCCGTAGTCGGCGGCGTCGCTGTTGAGGCGCTCGCGCCAGCGACCGCCGCGCGGCACGCCGATCTGGTAACGCTCGCGTGGCACCGGCGTGAAGTTGCAGGCGACGAGCGCGACGCCGCCGGAGCGGTCCCGGCGCAGGAACGAGATGACGCTCACGTCGGCATCGTCGCAGTCGACCCAGCTGAAGCCCGCGTCGCTGAAGTCGAGCTCGTAGAGGGCCGCTGTGTTGCGGTAGAGGCGGTTCAGGTCGCGCACCCAGCGCTGCACCCCGGCGTGCAGCGGGTACTCGAGCAGGTGCCACTCGAGACTCTCCTCGTGCTGCCACTCGCGCCGCTGCCCGATCTCCCCGCCCATGAAGAGCAGCTTCTTTCCCGGATGCGTCCACATGTAGCCGAACAGCAGCCGCAGGCTCGCGAACTGCTGCCATTCATCGCCGGGCATCCGCCCGATGAGGGAGCCCTTGCCATGCACGACCTCGTCGTGCGAGAGCGGCAGCACGAAGTTCTCGGTGAAGGCGTACCACAGGCTGAAGGTGAGGCGGCTGTGGTGGTACTTGCGGTGCACCGGATCCTGCTGGAAGTATTTCAGCGTGTCGTGCATCCAGCCCATGTTCCACTTGAGGCCAAACCCCAGGCCGCCGAGATAGGTCGGGCGCGACACCATCGGCCAGGCGGTCGATTCCTCGGCGATCGTCTGGGTCTCGGGATGGTCGCGGTACACGGCGAGGTTGAGCTGACGCAGGAACTCGACCGCATCCAGGTTCTCGTGCCCACCGAAGCGGTTGGGGATCCACTCCCCGGCGCGCCGCGCGTAGTCGAGATAGAGCATCGAGGCGACCGCGTCCACCCGCAGCGCGTCGATGTGGTACTTCTCGAGCCAGAAGAGCGCGCTGCTCGCGAGGAAGTTGCGCACCTCGGCGCGCCCGTAGTTGAAGATCGAGCTGCTCCACTCCGGGTGAAAGCCCTGACGCGGGTCGGCGTGCTCGTAAAGATGCGTGCCGTCGAATCTCGCGAGTCCGTGTTCGTCGGTGGGAAAGTGCGACGGCACCCAGTCGAGCACGACGCCGATGCCGCGCTGGTGCAGGTAGTCGACGAAGTACATGAAGTCCTGCGGCGTGCCGTAGCGCGCGCTCGGGGCGAAGTAGCCCGTGACCTGGTAGCCCCACGAGCCGTAGAACGGGTGCTCCATCACCGGCAGGAGCTCGACGTGCGTGAAGCCGAGCTCGGTCACGTAGTCGGCAAGCGCGTGCGCCATCTCGCGGTAGCCGAGCGAGCGGTTGCCTTCCCCGGGAACCCGGCGCCAGGATCCGAGATGCACCTCGTAGATCGACCAGGGAGCGCCGAGCGCGTTGGGGCGCGCGCGGGTGCGCATCCACTCCGCGTCGCGCCACTGGTAGTCGAGATCCCAGACCACGGAGGCGGTGCGCGGCGGGACTTCGGCGCGGAAGGCGTAGGGGTCCGCCTTGTCGGTCGCCGTGTGGCCGTCGCGACCGGCCACGTGATACTTGTAGAGCGCCCCCGGGCCGACGCCTTCCACGGTTCCTTCCCAGATGCCGGAGGAGTCGTAGCGGGGATTGAGCGGATGGCGGGCGCGCTGCCAGCCGTTGAAGTCTCCTACCACCGAGACGGCGGATGCATTCGGCGCCCACACCGCGAAGTGGGTCGCGCGCGCGGCATCGGCGGGCGCGGCGTGCGCGCCGAGACGCTCATAGGCGCGGAAGTAGGTGCCTTCGCGGAAGTGGTAGATGTCTTGTTCGGTGAGGAGCATCGCGCCGAGAGTCTACGCTCGGCCGGTTCGAGTCAACCCGTCCAGCCGGCATCGACTAAGGTACGCGCCGCCGCCCGGAGCTCCCGACAAACACCAGGTGATCGTCGCCGGCCGCGCGGCCCTCGCGCGCAGCCGCCTCGAGCACGCGCCGTGCCCGCTCGCCCGCGGCCTGGGCCTCGGTCGCGGCGGCGAGGGCCTCGACCGGATGCGCCAGCAGGTAACCCTGCACGCCGAGCGGCCCGCACTGCGAGAGAAACTCGAGCTGCGCGGCGCGCTCCACGCCCTCGGCGACCACCTGCAGCCCGAGACCATGACAGAGCGCGACGATCGAGCGCACGATCGCGGCCGAGCGCGGATTGGTGTCGACGCCGGCCACCAGCAGCCGGTCGAGCTTCACACGCGTGATCGGCAGCTGCTCGAGCGAGGTGAGCGAGGAGTAACCCATGCCGAAGTCGTCCAGCGCGATCGACACCCCGAGGGCGCGCAGCTGGTGGAGGGACTCGATCGTGGCGCTGCCGGTCTGCACCACGGTCTCGGTGATCTCGAGCTCGAGCGCGCTCGGCGGCAGCCCGGTCGCTTCCAGCGTGCGCGCGACCTGCTCGACGAAGTCGCTCTCGAAGAACTGCGGCGGCGAGACATTCACCGCGACGCTGGCGCGCTGCCAGCCCTGGGCGCGCCAGCCGGCGGCGGTGGCCGCCGCGGTGCGCAGCACCCAGCCGGTGAGCTCGTGGATGAGGCCGGACTTCTCCGCGACCGGAATGAACTCGGTGGCGCTCGCGATGCGTCCATCGGGCCGCCGCCAGCGCAGCAGCGCCTCGAGGCTCGTGGTCTCGAAGGCGCGCAGCGCCACGATCGGCTGGAACAGCAGCAGCAGCTCCCCGCCCTCGACGGCGCGCCGCAGTGACTGCTCGAGCCGGAAGCGCTGGGCCGCGGCGTCGTAGAGCTCGGGGCTGTAGAGCGCAAAGCGGTTGCGGCCGAGCTCCTTGGCGTGAAACAGCGCCACGTCGGCGGCACGCAGCAGGCCTTCGGCATCGGCGGCGTGATCGGGGTAGAGGCTCGCACCGACGCTCGCGGTGGTGGTGAGCAACCGCCCATCGACGGTCAGTGGCCGCTGCAGCATGCTGACGATGCGGTTGGCGGAGGCCGTCACTTCGTCGCCCGACTTCACATCCTCGAGCAGCACCGTGAACTCATCGCCCCCGAGCCGTGCGAGCAGGCCCGCCTCGTCGATGGCGGCCTTCAGGCGCTCGGCGATGTGCTGCAAGACGCGATCGCCGAAGCTGTGCCCGAGCGTATCGTTGATCGACTTGAAGTTGTCGACGTCGACGAACAGCAGCGCGAGCTGCTGGCGCGTGCCGGCGCGCGCCAGCGCCGCCCCGAGGCGCGCCGACAGCTGGCGCCGGTTGGGCAGCTGAGTGAGCGGGTCGTGATGCGCCAGGTGGTGCAGCGCCCGGGTGCGCTCGTCCACGTGCCGTTCGAGCTCGGCCTGGTGTGCGCGCAGCTCGCCCTCGGCGCGTGTGATCCGATCGGCCATGGTGTTGAAGGACTCCGCGAGCTCGTCGATCTCGGCCGAGCCGCCGCGCGGGGCGCGCGCACCGCGATCGCCGCCGGCGAGCAGGCGCGTCGCGGCCGTGAGCCGCCGCACCGGCAGGCTGATGCTGAGCGTCAGCAGCGCCGACACGAGCAACAGCAGCCCGAGAACCGCCGCGCCCGACCAGGCGAGCGTGCGCTCGGCGACCTCGGCGGCGGCGGCGGCATGCTGCGCCGCCTGGTACAGACCGATGCGCGCCGGCTTCTGCAGCAGCTCCTGCACTCGGGTGGTGAGCGCGGCGCTCTCCTCGAGCAGCTCGTGCCACTCGCCGCCGCTCAGCTCGTCATGGTGTGCGATGGCCTGACGCAGCCGCACCGCCTCGGCGAAATCGTCGCGCACCAGCGTGACCCAGGCCTGACCCGGGGAAAGCTGCAGCTCCGCGGCATGCGTGTCGAGCACGGCGTTGAAGTCGCGCTCGCGGCGCGCAATGGTGGCTGAATCCTCATTGCCGCGGATGCGATCGATCGCGGCCAGCAGCTCTGCGAGCGAGCGCCGGGCGAGCACCTGCGTGCCGTCGATCGCCACCCCCGAGCCGCCGGCGGTGGCGATGCGCTGATAGACGTCCGCGAGCGCCACGCGGCGCTCCTCGACCCATTGGGCTCGCTGCGCTGCGCGGCTCACGAACGAGCGCCCGGCGGCGATGTGCCGGGTGAGCCGCGTGCGCAGCTCGAGCGCCGCCGGCGTGGCGGGCGGCGGGGGAGTGCCGTCGAAGTAGCTGCCCAGGGCATCTTCGAGCGCCGCGCCGGCCGTGGTGATTGGGCTGAAGTCAGCGCCGTTCTGAGTCTGCACGTACGCGCCTACCGCGCGGTCGTAGTCGACCAGGCGCGTCAGCACGGCGCTGGCGCGGCTGGCGAGCGGCTCGTGCTCGGTCTGCATACTGCGCACCGCCTGCAGTGCCTCGCGCGCGGTGCGGGTCGCGAGGATGTCCCCCGCCACCAGCACCGCGGCCACGGCCGCGAGTCCGAGCGCGAGACGCACGCCGACGCCGAGTCGCGGCGCACGCGGCGCCCAGACGCGGCGGCGCGGCGCCGGGCGTGGCGCGGCTGCAGCGGCAGCTTCAGGGCGAATTGGGCGCATGCAACATAAGCCGTTGAGGGACGAAAGCTTCTTTGTCCTATACTACCCTCTAGGATGAAGGGCGACCGCGACGC